>Ga0070740_10005435_pt1 | contig 11815 bp, 15 predicted proteins | sample Coa_R2_FD_67286 | JGI IMG/M metagenome (GOLD analysis project Ga0070740, IMG submission 67286) | Surface soil microbial communities from Centralia Pennsylvania, which are recovering from an underground coalmine fire - Coalmine... | ecosystem: Environmental > Terrestrial > Soil > Unclassified ...
TACAAGCAGGTCCAGAGTCTCGACGAGTTGCCGGACTGGTTCCCGGCGAAGGCCGGCCAGTAGCGCATGGCCTTCTGGAACCGCCGGCGCCGGCAGACGCAACCGCTGGATGAGACGCGCGCCGCCTACGACGAGCTGCTGCTCAGCGCGCGCGGCGCGGCCGAGCAGATCGCCGAGGCGAAGACCAGCGCGATGCTGCAGGCCGTCTCGTCGCCCGGACGCTCCACGTATCCGGCCAGCGACGCGGCGAGCCTGTACTCGATCAAGGGGCGCTGGGATGTCGCCAACCGGGCCAGGAAGATCACGCTCTACCAGTCCTTTTTGGGGGAGAGCTGGGTGTCGGCCTGCGTGGAGGCCATCGCGGGCCGCCTGATCTCCGGCGGCTGGCTGCTGAAGCCGGTGGACCCGAAGCACGCGAACGAGGCCACGAAGGCGGGCCTGCAGGAGTTGCTGGACTGGACCAATGAGGACGAGGACTTTAGCCAGGTGCTCCACGCCATGGCCACCGACCTGCTCTGGGCCGGCGAGACCTACCTGGAGGTCACCTGGAAGCGCTCGCAGACGCTGGGCCGCGTCGTGCCGTACGAGATCTACATGGTGGACGTGATCTCGATGGACTACCGCCTGGGCGATGACCGCAAGAGCATTAGCGGCTACGTGCAGACCACCGACGCCGGCGAGGAGATCGCCCTGGCGCCCGAGCAGATCCTGCGCGTCTGGTTCCCCGATCCGCGCAACCGCCTCAAGGCGCTGTCGCCGATCGAGAAGCTGATCAACCCGATCACCTGGGACACCTACCTGCAGCTCTTCGAGCAGAAGCAGTTCGAGCAGGGCAACCGCGAGGACATCCACGTCAACGTCAAGAGCGGCGGCGAGGCCATGGCGGGCCGGCTGCTGAAGTGGCTGCGCGAGCGCTATCTCGGCGTCAAGAACGCGCACCTCCCGCTCGTCACCTGGGGCGACACGGAGGTCAGCCAACTGGGCAACCGGGCCGCGGTCGACGTGCTGGGCCGGCGCAAGTTCGCGCGGGAAGAGGTCGCGGCCGTGTACAAGGTGCCGCCGCACCTCCTGAGCATCATCGAGCCGGGTAGCGTGGGCGGCGGCGGCACGGCGGCCGTCATGGAGAAGCAGTTCATCCATACCGCCGTGGACCCCGTGCGCTGGCGCCTGATGAACCCGCTCAATTTCCGCCTGGCGGTGCAGGGCTTCGGCATCGACGACTGGGTGATCGACACCAGCTACGCCGACCTGCGCGACAGCAGGGAGGTGACCGACGTGCTGGTCAACCAGGTGAAGAGCGGCATCGCCACCCCGGACGAGGCGCGGGCCGAGTTCAAACGCGAACCGGTCGGAGGCGGAGATCGGGCGGTCTTCGTCCTGGCGCGCGAGGTCGTCCCGGTCGAGGACCTGCCGCGGATCCACTCCTCGCAGCTGATGCAGGCGCCGGGGCCGGTCGCCGGCCCCGGGCAGGGCACGCCCGGCGGCGCGCCATCGGGCGCGGGCGGCGATGGCGCCGACCAGCAGGCCCATGCCAGGCAGACGCGCGACCAGCGCCCGGAGGTGCAGGACAGCGCCGGGCGGCTTGGGGGCCTGCGCGAGCAGGCGCCGGACGGGATCGCCGCCCGGGCCCGGCCGCCGGCGGGCGCCCGCGAGCGCACGCGGGCCGCCTACGAGCGCTGGGCCGCGGAGCACGGGGCGACGCTATGACGGCGGGAGCTGTCCCCCGCCCGGTCGAGGCGCCGGCCATGGCCAACCGTTTCAGCGCGGTCGGCCGCTATCGGGTCGCCTGGGTCTCGCCGGCCCAGTTCGCGCCACTGCTCCTGGAGGGCGGTGAGGTCCACCTGCGGTGCACCGCCGGCGTGCCCTGCGACGCGCGGCGCGTGGCGCAGGGCTGGACGGCCGAGCTGATCTGGTACGTCTTCGAGCATCCCGGCTGGGACCTGGTGCCGTTCGAGCAGGAGATCCCGGCGCTCGCGTTCGCCTGGGAGGTGGCGGACCGCCCGCCCCGCTACCAGACGCCGGGGATCGCCGGCCTGACGCGCAAAGAGCGGCGCGAGCGGGCGCGCCGAGCCAAACGCCATGGCCGCGCCCTCTGACGCCAGCGTGGACGCGCTGGCTGGCCTGTTGGCCGAGGAGAACACGGCCACCTACCGCGAGGTGCTGGCGGACGTGGCGCGGCAGTTCGGCGTGGCGCCGCCGGCGGAGGTCACGGACGCGCGCGCGCTGGCGGCCATCCGGGATCGGGCCCGGGCCTCGGCCCACGCCATCGCCACGACCCGGGCGGACGAGGCGGCGCGGCTGATCAACGCCGGCGGCGCGGACCGGGCAGGGGCGCAGGCCGCGTTCGACGACTTCGTGGCGCGGCAGGCCGACCTGGTGGCGGCCTACGAGAGCGCGGTGACCGCCGCGGCGGCCATGCAGGATTTCGTGGCCAACAACGACCAACTCACGGGCGAGGAGTGGGTCGAGCCCCGGGATTCCAGCGGCGACGAGTGCCAGGACGCTATCGACTTGGGACGGCAACCGCTCGGCACCATCGACCCGCCGCCGTATCACCCACGGTGCCCGCATTATCTCGCCAGCGCATTCGATCGGCCGGACGATCCCGGCCGTTTGTGGTTTGGAGAGGAGTAGCCCATGCCATCCCTAAACGGCGTGATCTCCGTGCTGGGCGACGCGAACACCGGCCAGTCCTCGGGGCTGCCCCTGCCGACTATCTGGGTGCCGCAGCCCGCGCAGCGCACGATGGCCGAGTGGCTGGCCCAGTTCAACGCCGCGGCTAACGCCGGCGTGAACCAGTTCACCACGCCGCTCAACGTGGACGAGTACTCGGAGATCCTGGTCTTCGCCAACATCTACGGGGCCAACGCCAACGCCGCGGCGGGCGGCGGCGGCGCAACGGGCACCAACCTCCAGGTGGCGCTCCAGGCCTGCGACGGCTCGGCCACGCTCGCCTCGCAGGCGCTCAACAACACCTTCATCGACCTGCCGGCGGTGGCCTGGGGGCCGTCGGCCCCGCCGATCTCCGCCCCCGGCGTGGGGCCGGGCGTGTTCCTGGTCGGCCAGTACACGAACTTCGGCAACCTGGTGCGGGTGCGCGTGAACTACGCCGTCGCCTGGACGGCGACCGCCAACCTGGACATCCGGATCAAGTGCAAGGGAAAGGTGTAGGCGATGACAGCAGCGACGGTCACCTGGATCCAGGACAACAATGCCGCCATCGTCTACGGCGGCTCGGGTGGCCCGCACTGGACGCGGTCCGTGACGGACGCGGGCGACGTGGGCGGCGGCAACACCAACACGGTGACCGCGGGCGACACCTTCCAGTACACCACGCAGGCCGGCGACCAGGCCGTCTGGCTGGTGGCCAAGCACGTGCAGGGCGCCAGCGGCCAGACCTCGCCGCTCTTGACCGTCACGGTCAATGGCGTGCAGCAGTCGGACCCCATCTCCCTGGAGATCGACGCGCCCATCTTCGCCAACACCTGGCGCCGCGGCCTCATCCCCCTGGCCCGCCGCGGATCGCTCAACGGCCAGGCCGGCAACGTCATCGTCGGCACGATCAGCCAGCCCGGCGCCAACAACCCGGCGGCCGTGAACGGCCTCCTGGTGGTGAACGGGCCGCCCGGCACGCCGATCCCGGGCGTCTACGCGGCCATCGGCGACTCCTGGACGGTCTGCTCGGGCGTCGGCAACCCGAACCAGGACGGTTGGCCCTGGCTGCTGGCGGCGGCGCTCTCGACGCAGCTCAAGCGGCGTATCCAGCAGACCAACCTGGGGCTGGGCGGCGAGTTCTTCATCGGCGTCGACACCACGCACCCGGGCGTCTCCTGGCGTTTCTTCGACGTCCTGGGCGGCACCAGCGGCGCGGGCGGGGTCTTCGCGCTGCAGCCCGAATTCATCACCATGATCCAGGGACCGAACGACCTCGGCGGCGTCAACCAGCAGGTCAGCGCGGGCCAGTACGCGCGCTGGCTGACCTACCTCCTGATGTTCGTCGAGGACGTGCTCGACACCAGCCAGGCCACGGGCATCTACGGCAAGGTGGCGGTCGGCACGCCGGGCTACGTCACCGCGGACCAATTGGTCCACAAGTTCACGCCCTGGAGCGCCGGCAGCAGGCGCTACCACACGGGCCTGCAGAACTACCTGGCGGCGGTGGACCTGGTGCACCAGGTCTGCGCCCAATTCCCCTGGGTGCGGGTGGCCAACGTCTACGAGCGCATGGCCGGCCGCAGCGACCTGGTGTGGCCGAACAACTCGTCCGGCTTCGGCAACTCGGCCGGCGAGATCGGCAACCACCTCAACGCCGCCGGCAATCGCGTGGTGGCCGAGGAGTTCCGGCGGGCGCTGATGGGCTACGGCGGCCTGTACAGCGGTATCTAGCGGAGGGAGGCGAGACGTGGTCAAGATCATCCGGCACGGTCAGGAGCCGCGAGCGGAGCGCCACTGGCTCTACGAGCGGGACGTGAGCTGCCCGCACTGCGGCACGGTTTTCCGGGCCGAGGAAGGCGACGCCTACGTGCAGGTGCTCGCGCACGCGCGCGCCGCCGTGCACTGCCCCGTCTGCCATGGTGCGGTCGAGGTCGAGCCGGCGCCAACACAGGAGCAGGGCGCGCCGTTGGACGTTCCGCCGGCGCCGCCGGCAGAGGAGGTGCTCCATGAAGGACGCCAGTAGCCCTGTGCGGTCCGTGCTGACGACGCAGAACGGCGCCGGCCCGCTGATCCGCAAGGAGATCGCCTAAATGTCGGCCGAGATCCGCACCACGGCGCGCCCGGCCGACTGGGTCCTGAGCCAAACCAGCGCCGCGGGCAACGCCAATAGCGTGACGCAGCAGGCGCCCGGCACCGGCCTGCAACTCGTCGTCACCGACCTGTCGGTCTCGTGGAGCGGCGGCGCGCCGGCGGCCGGCGCCACGGTCGTCATCCAGGATGCGGGCGCCACGATCTGGGCGCAGTACATCGGCCAGGCCGGCGCCACGCAGGGGAGCAACGATTACGACTTCGCGGCGCCGCTGATGCTGGGCATAAACCACGCGCTGACCGTGACGGTCGCGGCGGCCGGCGCCGGCGTCACCACCACCGTCAACGTCTCCGGCTACACGCGCAACAGCGCGAGTCATTAGGAGGTCCACCCCATGGCAGTCTCGCAAAGCCTGTCGCAGATCATGGTCGACCCGGGCGCCTCGGTCTCCACCAATAACCGCCCGCTGGTCGATACGACGCCCCTGCAGGGCAGTGTCCAGCGCGTCACCGCCGGCCTCATCGCGCCCGGCCAGACGGTGAAGCAGTTCACCGGCAAGCAGGCCAGCTCGACGAGTGGGCCCACCACCGTCCCGCTGGAGACGGTGACCGCCGGCAAGACGTTCATCATCACCGACATCTTCGTGGGCTGCGACTCGACCACGGCGGTCGATATCCAGATCACGGCGGGCGGGTCGCCCATTTTCCGCGGCCACCTCTCGACCACCGCCTCGATCCAGATGGCCGGCATGGAGACGCAGCCGAACGCCACCGCCGGCCAGCAGGTCAACCTGGTGCTGCCGCAGACGGCCGCCGTGCAGCAGTTCACGTTCTTCATCTCCGGCGTCGAGCAGTGAGCCGCGCCCTAACGCGCTAGGAAGAGGTAGCAGCCATGCCTATCACCGTCAGCAGCACCACGGGCGACGGCCAGAAGGTCACCCTGATCGACACCGACGTGACGCTGCCCGACAGCGGCACGAGCGTCTCGGTCGTCGGCTCGGTCCAGACGCCCGGCCAGTCCGCCGTGGCCATCACCGGTTCCCCGGTGGCCAGCCCGGGCGTGCCCGGGTCGGGGACGAATTACTGGATCATCCAGGTCAACACGGCCACCGGCGCGGCCAGCGTCAAGAGCAGCACCTCGGCCATGCCGACGGCCGACCCGGGCAACGTGGTCGTCTTCCAGCAGCAGATCGCCGCCGGCGCCTCCTCCGACCCCGTGCTCGACGGCGGCGACGCCACGCCGGATAGTTGGTAGGGAGGGCGACCATGACCGACGCACTGACCGAGCGCATCGAGCCGGCCGCCATCCGCGAGGCCGGCCCCGTCTACGCCAAGGTGGCCGGGACCTTCCTCAAGAAGGACGCCATCTCGCTCAACAACCGCTTCTACCCGGCCGAGACGGTGGAGCGTGTGGTCCGGAAGGCGCAGAAGCGCTTGCAGACCGAGGGCTCCATCCCGATCCACCAGCTGGTCAAGCACGGCGCCGCCGACACGGACGAGAGCTTGCAGGTGGTGGGCCGGCTGACGCACGTCTACATGGACGGCGACTACGCCCGGTACGAGGGGGAGATCCCCAACACCGCGGCGGGTCGCGACGTGGCCACGCTCGTCGCCGGCGGCTTCCTAAACTCGGTCTCGCTGCGGGCCGCGCCGGAGAGCTCCGTGGTCGAGCGGGGCGAGATGGACGGCCGCGCCCTCGATATCGTGCGGGACTTCGACCTCGACGGCGTCGATTACACGCTCTATCCCGGCATCCGCGACGACGCGCGGGTCGAGTCCATCACCATCTTCGAGTCGGTCGATCCCGCCGCGGTGCGGGCCAGGACGCTCGACGAGAGCCTGCCGGGCGAGGCGGCCGCCGTGGCGCGGCACTGGTACGACACGGTGGGGGAGGCCTCGCGCGCGGGCCTGCTGGGCAATGTCACCATCGCGCGCGTCCAGCGGGACTTCCTGCCGCTGTACGAGGCCAGGTTCGAGAAGCCCGGCGAGTACACGGCCAAGGACCGCGAGAAGATCCCCGACGAGGACTTCGCCGGACCGAACAAAACCTATCCCATCGTCACTCAGGCCGACGTGGACGACGCCGCCCGGCTGATCGGCCACGCGGACGATCCGGAGGCGGTCAAGAGGAAGATCATCGCCATCGCCAAGCGCAAGGGGTTCGACATCCCCGACGCGTGGAAGGAGGACGGCGACAAGGCAAAGGAGAGCAAGATGGCAGCAAGCAAGGCCGATGTGCGCGAGGAGGACGCGGCGACGCAGCACTCCCACGCCCACACGCACGTCGGCAGCAACGACGATCCGTGGGGGCCGGGCGGCTCGTACACGCACGAGCACCCGCACGGGCACGACGCCGGCGCCATGGCGACGCACGACAGCGCGGAGGCGCACCGCCACGCGCACACGGCGGAGCATGCCCGGTACGCGCGCACGCCGCTCGTCGAGACCGGCCCGTCCGCGAGCCCGTCGAGCGGCGCCCAGGCACCGGTGGCCGCCGACCACGGCCACACGCCGCGGGAGCGCGCGACGCTCGCGCTGACCGCGCTCGCGCGCGCGCTGCGCGAGGCCGGGCTGGACGCCGCCGGCTTGCAGGCGGCGGCCCAGGCGGCGATCGCGCTCGATCCCGACGTGTCCGCGCTGGTCGAGGGTTTCGGCGGCCCGGTTGGTCAGGCTAGCGGCCGGGTCCCCATGGTCGAGGCCGGCAGGGCCATCTCCCAGGCCAACTACGACAAGCTGGCGGCGGCGCACGACCACATCGCCGAGTGCCTGGGTCTGGAGTGCGCGCCCGGCGCCCAGAGCGAGGGGGACGGCGACGGCGGCGCCAGCGAGTCGCGCCAGATCGGCCGGCTGACGCGGCTGGTCGAGGGCCTGGTGCAGCAACAGCGCGCCGCCGGTGTCGCCGCGCCGGGCGCGCCCGCCCCGGCGGCCCCGCCGCGCGAGGGTGCCGTCACCGCCGACCCGAGCATCGCCCAGCTGGCCGCGGCCATGGCGAAGCTGGCCCAGAGCCAGGCCGCGATCAACGACCGCGTGAACCAGCTCGCCGACAGCGTGCCCGCGGTCGCCGCCAGGGTGGCCGAGCAGGCGTCCTGGCGCCCGCAGCGCAAGACGCAGGTCGCGGAGAACCGCGACGCCGTGGTGCCGGGCGGTGGCTCCGACCAGACGCTCCGGGAGCGCCTGAAGGACCCGCGGATCCCCATCGAGAAGCGCATCAAGGACGCGGCCAACGCCCTGGCCGCGCACGCCCAGGATATCACCGTACTCCAGGCCCTCGGCGCCTTCGACGATGCCGAGACCACGCCCGCCGGCACCGCCGGCACCGCCGGATAGGGGACCCCCCCTCAGCTCAGCCTTTCGGCACACCTGCGACGCGGGAGACGCGGCCCGCCGCGGGACGGCCCAAGTTCACACGACAGGAGTAGCCCTCACATGGCTGGAATGGCCGATTTACGCGAGGCGATCACCGCCGCGTCCGGTGCGCTTCCCCTTATCCCGAAGGACATATCCCCGCTGCTGCTGGAGTATGTCCGCAAGTTCGCCCCCACGCGCGTCGCCTTCCCGCGGCAGACGTGGAACACCGACATCTACTACTTCAACCAGCGCAACGCGCTGCCCCGCGCGCAGTTCGTGCAGGAGGTTCCGCCCTTGACGGGCGCCGGTTCGGTGACCGCCACCAGCTCGAACTACCTGCAGACCGCGTTCGCGATCAAGCACTTCCAGAGCAACGGCGACGTCTCCAAGTTCGCGCAGAAGGTGGCCCGGGTCAACGGCAGCCTGCTCGACCTGGAAATCCGCGGTTCGACCATGGCCATGGGCTGGCTGGAGGAGATCGCCCACATCTACGGCAACGCCGCCGCCACGGTCAACACGCTGCGGCCCCAGTGGGACGGCCTGGACCGCCAGATCGGCGCCACGAACAAGATCGACGCCCAGAGCATCGTCTCGGGCACCGGCCTGTTCAATTTCGCCATGCTGGACGCCCTCATCGACGCGGTGCGCGTCCCGTATGCCGCGAACCTCAGCGGCGACAACTACTTCTTCATGATGAGCCCGAAGATGCAGAGCCGCCTCGTGCAGCAGACGCTCGCCAACACGCGCCTGATGCTGGAGAAGCGGCCCATCCAGCCCAAGACCGACGGCGGCGTGTTCGGCGACCCCGTGGTGACCGACGTGACCGACCCGGGCGTCGAGGTGTACTACTATCGCGGCGTGCCGATCATCGAGACCAGCTTCCTCTCCGCGCAGGGCCAGATGGGCGCCGTCGCGCTGAGCCAGGCCGCCGGCACCACGCCGTTCCTGCTCAACGCCGTGCGCAAGTACGTCGTGAGCGCCGTGACGATCTACGGCGAGACGCTGGCCTGCGCCGAGCAGTCGATCACCATCTCGACGGCCGGCAACTCGGTCACCCTGACCTGGGCCACGCCGACCATCCTGGACCCGTTCGGCAACGCCCTGCCGATCATCCTGTACCGCATCTTCGAGAGCGCCACGTCGGGCGCCGAGACGCTGCTGGCGGTGGTGCCGGCCTTCGACAACAACGACAACCCGGTGACCTCGTTCACCGACCTGGGCGCCGCCTCGGCCGCCAACGCGCTGTACTGGCAGTCGGGCGCCAACGGCGACGGCGCCACCTACCCGCTGACGTCCGTGGCGGGCAATGCCAACGGCTATGGCGTCGAGAACATCTACCTGTGCTCGCGCGACCCGGAGACCTGCGTGGTGCCCGTGGTCAACGACCTCACCGCCGAGATCCTGGCGCCCGTGAACGCGAGATCGGTGCAATTTGCGGTGACCGGTGATCAATGTCTGGCCATCCGGGCGCCGCTGTTCGCCGCGAAGCTGGAACGCTGTCGCTTTGCCTAGTCCCCATCGTCGGCTGGTGCGCGCTCGTCGGCTAGGAGCGCCTCATGTCTGGCCGGGGCGGGAACGCGTCGCCCGCTCGAACGGACAGCCAGGCCCTTATTCCGCGCCGAATACGTGGAGGTGTCCATGGACAGGGTGCTCCTGGTTTGCAACGACGACGCGCAGGAAAGCGTCGCCGCCTTCAATCATTCCTATCGCGTCGAGAACGGCTTCTGCGTGGTCGACGTGACCCCCTACCGCGCCGGCGAGCCGAACGCCGACGCGGCGCTCGACGCCGCGGAGATCTGCCGCATCGTGCAGACGCACGACTTCGGCGGCGCGCGCCAGAGCCAGTTCCTCTTCCGCCCGGCCCGCAAAGACGAGGTAGAGGCGTTCGTGCAGGCGCGGGAGAGCGGCCAGCCGCCGGCGCGTCCCGCCGCGCCCGCGCCGGCGCCCACGCCGGCGCAGGTCGCGGCCGCGGCGATCGGCGACCCCGAGGCCCCCTCGACCCTGACCAGCGCCGGAGCGCCCGGCGCGTCCGGCAAGGGCAAGGCCGCGGACAAGGGCGCGGGCTAACGGAGCCGCCATGGCGCGCCAGTATGTGATGCCGGCCGATTTCCTGGAGAGCCTGGTCGGCGCCGCGCTCAATCAGCCGGCGATCTCGCCGGGCCTGCTGGCCAAGCAGCTCTGCCGCGCCAGCGCGCGCGTCGACAGGTACTGCCTGCGCAAGTTCGGCCTGCCGGGCAGCACGACCGTCCGCACCGCGGCGGCCGCCGGCTCCGCCACGCTGGAGCTGACCTCGATCCTGAACATCGACGGCGACGCCGGCATGGTGCTGGTCATCAACGCCGGCGGCGCCACGCAGGAGCAGGTGCAGATCGCCGGCTACGCGCCGCCCGACTTCACGACGCCGGGCTATCCCGCCACCGTGTCGCTGGTGCCGGGCACGACCACCAGGTTCGCGCATAACGCCGGCGAGCCGGTGCAGGCCTACTACTACGAGCAGTACAACGCCTGGGGCGGGGCCACGAGCAAGATGGACCAGTACTTCGACTTCACGCAGCAGGGCCAGATCGCCGAGGCGCACGCGCCGCGCCTGGGCATCGGCGAGAACGTGCGCACGGTCTTCCTCAAGAACATGCCGATCGTGCAAATTTACGGCGTGGCCATCGTCTACCCGTGGGCCAACGTACAGGACATCGGCGTGCCGGGTGACCTGCGGATCTCGACGGCCGAGGGCTGGTATAACTTCCCCATCGGCTGGTTCGACCCGCAGGACTCCCTCGTCATCACCACCTATCTGGCCGGCTTCCAGACCGTGCCCGACGACGTGCAGGACGCTGTGATCTACGAGACGGCCGCGGCCTTCGGCTTCGGCTCCAACCCGCTGGGGCTGATCAGCGCCCGGCGGGGCGACGGATCGGCCACCTTCGCCACGTCACAGGGCCGCAACCTGCTGTGCCAGCAGTCGTACGACATCCTGGAGAGCTGGGTCAACCCGGCCCCCGCCGGGTAGGAGAGCGCCATGCCGCCGGTCATCTTCCGCAACGCCACGGTCTCGACCACGCGCAACGGCGCGGCCCGGCTCATGAATGAGCGCGTGCAGATGGACTTCCCGACCAAGGACCAGCGCGTCAAGGCCGAGGGCGGCCTGGTGCCGGTCTACCTGTACGACACCCCGGGCACGGACTGGCAGGAGGGCGACATCGTGACGGTGGTGGCGCTGGACGGCTTCGCCACGCCGCCGTCCGAGCGGTACGTCTGCGGCCTGGTCGAGCGCGTGGGCGGCTTCCTGCCCATCCTGCGCGTCCAGCTCACCACGTCGACGGGGCAATTCTAGTGGCCCTGCCGTTCGCGATCCAGACCGGCGTCCAGTGGCGCGATGCCGCCGGGCGCTTCAGCAATCCCCCGGTCAAGGAGCGACTGCACGCGCTGCTGGAGGACCAGGGCACGCGCGCGCTGCGCCTGGTGCAGGAGGGGACGCCGGTGCGGACCGGCCGCGCCCGGGCCGGCTGGCGCCTGGACTGGGTGCCCTCGCAGATGCAGGCCACGCTCACCAACGACGTCTTTTACGTCGAGTACCTGATCACGGGCACCTCCCGGATGGAGCCCAGCGAGACGCTGAACAGGGCACTCGACGAGGTGGAGGGCGACGTCGAGCAGGCCTTCCAGCAGGCCGGCAGCGACATCCTGATCAAACTGACGGGAGGGCTGTAGCCGATGGCCGCGCCGA
>Ga0070740_10005436_pt1 | contig 11815 bp, 13 predicted proteins | sample Coa_R2_FD_67286 | JGI IMG/M metagenome (GOLD analysis project Ga0070740, IMG submission 67286) | Surface soil microbial communities from Centralia Pennsylvania, which are recovering from an underground coalmine fire - Coalmine... | ecosystem: Environmental > Terrestrial > Soil > Unclassified ...
TGGGAAGCATCAGTCAACTCTATGCCACAATTACCACCAGTCCCTCAATGATTGGAGGCTAAGCCAGCGGGTCGGCGAAGACCGCGGCGACTGCGTAGGTGAAGCCCGGCACGACATCTTCCCCGACGAGTTCGTCGCCCTCGCCGAGGGTTGTGTCCGGTTGATCGATATTGCCCTGACGCCACACGTCGATTGCGCGCCGCTCAGGCCAGACGATCCACACCAGCCGCACTCCACCTCGAAGGTAGAGTTGTGCCTTCGCAGCCATCGCCTCGGCGGTCTGAGAGGGAGAAGCCACCTCGACGGCCAGATCGAGGGCGAAGGGAACCGGCTTGCTGCGGTCCGTGATGTACGCCCGGCGCGCGGCGCTGTAGTAGCCCACATCTGGAAGCAGGCCCGTCTCCGCGCCCGGGAATCGATAGACTCCGTCGGCACCTGTGACTACTCCGAGGCGCCGCGGCCGCACATGGGAGTTTAGGGCGAAGGAGATTGTCTGCCCGATGGTCGTCGCCTCCTCACCGCTTCCGGCCATGCGGACCAGCACTCCCTCAACCACTTCATAGCGCCACCCATCGTCTGGCAGCGCGAGCAACTCGTCTACCGTTGTGGGACCACGGCCTGGAACGATCTCCGCCCATGGCGCCAGTCTATACGATGTGGCCGTACGTAAGTCGGCCATGTATGTCGGTCTCCTCATGGTCGTGTCGCCGTCCGCGTTCGAGGACGGCGACACGATGGCTGTCTCTACGATTGCTCTTGTTGCGGTGGATTGTCGATCAGGGCCTGGGGTCGTGAGGGAATAGACGGCCGAGGAGCCTGCACCTGCGCCGGGCCCGAAGGCGCGTTTGCGCCGTTGCTCTGGGTGCCATTTGGCGCTATGTTGCCCAGGGCGGAGACGAGGCCGGCGAGGCCGGCGTAGTCGGTGGGCACCACCACCACCTTGTTCGCCGGGTTCTCCGCCAAGCGCGGCAGCATCTGCAGGTACTGGTACGCCAGCGCCTCCGGCGTCGGGTTCGACCCGTTCACCGCCCCGAACACCAGCTCGATGGCCCGGGCCTGCGCCCCCTGCACCGTCACCAGCGCCTGCGCCTCCCCCTCCGCCTGCAGGATCGCCGCCTGCTTCTGCCCCTCGCTCTGCAGGATCAGCGCCTTCTTCGTCCCCTCCGCCCGCAGCACCGCCGCCTGCGCCTCCCCCTCGGCGGTGAGGATGGCGGCGCGCTTCTGCCGCTCCGCCTGCATCTGCTTCTCCATCGCGATCTGGATGTCCTTGGGCGGCGCGATGTCCTTGAGCTCCACCCGGTTCACCCGCACCCCCCACTTCTCCGTCACCTCGTCCAGCACCATGCGCAGCTGGCTGTTCACCTGGTCGCGGCTGGTCAGGCTCGTGTCCAGGGTCAGCCCGCCCATCACGTTGCGCAACGTCGTCTGGGTCAGCTGCTCCATCGCCGCCAGCAGGTTGGCCACCTGGTAGGTGGCGTTCTTGGGGTCGAGGATCTGGTAGTAGACCACGCTGGTGACGTTGATGGTGACGTTGTCGCTCGTGATGACGGGCTGGGGGGGGAAGCTGACCACCTGCTCGCGCATGTCCAGGAGGGGCAGCATGCGGTCGATGAAGGGCACCACCACGGCCACGCCGGCCTCGGCGGTGCGCTGGTAGTTGCCCAGCCGCTGGATGATCCCCACCCGCGCCTGCGGCACGATCCGCACCGTGCGGATGCCCAGGATAATGATGATCGCGACGATCACGGCGATGACATAATAGGCGACCATGGTCTTACCTTTCTTCGCGCGCCAATTCGGCAGAGTCGGCAGGGCCGGGCGCGCTCGGCACAGCCTCATCGGTCAGAACGGGCTCGACATAGGCCGTCAGGCCCGAGAGATAGACGACGCGGGCTTTGCTCCCCACGTCTAGATGTGTGGCGGGCGGATTGGCGCGTGCGGTCCAGAACTCACCCGTGCCGAGGCGGATCATGCCGCTGTCGGCGGTGACGGCTTGCGTCACCGTGCCCACCCTGTTGATCAGCATTCCCTGGTTGGTCAAGGCACGATGCGGCACGCGCCCGGCCAGGGCCTGCAACATGCGCGGCCGCACCAGGCCGATCAGCAGCACCGAGAGCGCGACGAAGACGGCGACCTCGGCGGCCGCACCGACATTGAAGAGGGCCAACACGGCGGCGGCGAAGGCGGCCACGGCCACGTAGAGCAGGAACAACGCCATGCTCGCGGCCTCGCCGGCCAGCGCCAGCACTCCGAGAAGAGCCCACAGCCACCAGGCCATAACACCCTCCTTCCCCAGAACCGGGAAGCATGGCACCGGTTTCTCGCGCCGCCGGGATACCCGATCTGTTCGCGACGTGGGCGCCGTGACAGGGGCCGACACGCAATGCCGGGCATCGCGCCGCGAGAATGATGACGCACAACGTACCCGTCATCCTCAGTATAGCGCTGCCCGCTGAATTCGATCAGTAGACGTAGCGCTGGAAGACCTCGTTATGGCGCGCTTCACCCAGGATGACAAAGGCCATGTGCGTGAAGTCCGGACGCGTGGGCTTCTTGAGCAGGTGCATGCCCGCCTCTTCAGGCGTCTTATTGCCCTTCTTATGATTGCAACGCAGGCAGGCGGCCACGCAATTCTCCCACGAGGTCAGCCCACCGCGCGAGCGCGGCAGCACGTGGTCGACGGTGAGCGGACCCTGCGTCGTGCCGCAGAACTGGCAGGTGTATTGGTCCCGGCTCAGCAGCGTCTTACGCGTCATCGGTACTTTCAGCCGCCGGGGGATGGGCACGTACTGGACCAAGCGTATGACCAGGGGGACGGGGAGCGAGATACGTTCGGCGCGCAGGTAACGCGACACGTCGTTCTCGATGGCCTCGGCCTTCTCGCGCAGCAACAGCACCACGGCTCGCTGTACCGAGATCAAACTAAGCGGCTCGAACGAGGCGTTCAGCACAAGCACTCGTCCCACGGCTTGTCCCCTCCCCTATCAAGTAACCGGTCGCCCACAACTTGCACACCCACATACAAAAAAGAGTGCATGGTGGTCTCACCATGCACTCAACAGTTTCCCCCTGGGCAGCGCCGCCGTCTGACGCGATGCCCGGGACTGGGTATAGTATGGGGGCGATGCTGGGCGCGCCCGTACGGCCAGCGGCGGTGCGTGCGTACTCCCATCTCCATACGCCTCCTTACTACACGACATAAGGCCTGTATTTAAGAGTGTAGCGGTTGAAGAAGCGAACAGTCAACCGCCTGTCAGCGCCAGCCAAGCGTATTCTTTGTGCGCTGGCCGCGCGGCCTGAGGCTGAAGCGTCATGGCAGACTCACGACCATGAATGGTCACTGTGGCCCTTCAGGGTCAGGCCCCTTTCGAAGACTTTTCCGAGGTGCACCCACGCGGCCGTCGGGCATTGTCTTTGTGTCATGGCTCGGGTAAAATGGGGCCGCGTGATGGTTGAGGGACCGCACGCGGCCGGTGCCTCGGGCAGGGCACGTCTATCCCAGGAAAGAGTGGAGCAGAGCGGAGGCTGCAGATGAGCTTGCGAGCGACGGACACCGCGGCGCCGGTAGCCCGGACGGAGGAGATGGCAGTTGCACCAGCAGGGGAGTCCTTGAACTTATCCGTCGTCATCCCTACCTACAACGAAGAGGAGAGCATCCAGGAGCTCTACGCCCGCTTGCTGGCCGTGCTGGAAGCCACCGATCTCACTTGGGAGATCATCTTCGTGGACGACGGCTCGACGGATGGCTCGTTCTTCCGCCTGCAGCAACTGCGCTCCAAAGATGAGCGCGTGCGTGTGATCCAGTTCCGCCGCAACTTCGGCAAGACCGCGGCGCTGGTTGCAGGGTTCGAGGCCACGCGTGGCGCCGTCGTCATCACCATGGACGCCGACCTGCAAGATGAGCCGGACGAGATACCGCGCCTGTTGCAGAAGCTCGACGAAGGCTATGATCTGGTCTCCGGCTGGAAGAAGGTGCGCCATGACCCGCTCTCCAAGACGCTGCCCAGCCGGCTCTTCAACCGCGTGGTGGGCCTGGGCACGGGGATCAAGCTGCACGACTTCAATTGCGGCTTCAAGGCCTATCGTCGCGAGGTCGTGGAGACGGTGCGCCTCTACGGAGAATTGCACCGCTTCATCCCCGCCCTCGCCTACTGGAAGGGCTTTGGCGTCACGGAGATCCCCGTCGAGCATCACGCGCGCAAGTACGGGCGCTCCAAGTTTGGGGCCGGCCGGCTGCTCAAGGGCCTGATCGACTTCATGAAAGTGATGTTCCTGACGCGCTACATGAGCAAGCCACTTCATCTCTTTGCGCCCACCGGCCTGTTCCTGTTTGGCGTTGGCGCGGTGCTGCTGCTGGCGCTGACCTACCTGAAGATCTTTGACGGCCAGAGCATCTTCACGTCCCACGGCCCGGCCCTGCTATTGGGCATACTGCTGATCCTGATGGGCGTGCAGTTGGTGAGCACCGGCCTGCTCGGCGAGATGATACGCAACGCCGCCTACGATCGCCGCGAAGAATTCAGCGTGCGCGAGCGCCTGGGATAGCCAGTGTCGCCGACCGGAGCGCTTTCAACGACATCGACCCGTGGTAGGGTACCGAAAGTTTAACAGGGCGTTAACCCGCATTTCATCATGCTGTGGTACACCTCGGGTGTGGGCAGGAGTACCGTCTGGGTGCTGCGCTTTGGCCGAGATGACGGTACCATGGTGTGTGAGAGCACTGGAGTCGCGACGCCGCCAGCCGGTCGCGCTACACGGGGAGGACGCCGCATGTCGACACACCTTGAGCAGCTACCGGCTCAGGTAGCGGAACGGCGTGTGGCCGGCCGGCCGGTCCTCTCCGTGGTGGCGCCAATCTTCAATGAGGTGGAGACGGTGCCGCACTTTTACCAGCGCGTGGTAGAGGTCATGGAGGCGCTGGGTGAGCCGTTCGAGCTGGTCCTGGTCAATGATGGCAGCAGCGACGGCTCGATTCAGGCCCTGCGCGCGTTGCACGAGCATGACCGCCGCGTGCGCGTGGTCGACTTCTCGCGCAACTTTGGCCATCAGATTGCCATCTCAGCCGGGCTCGATCACGCCCGCGGCGAGGCCATCATCATCATCGACTCGGACCTGCAAGACCCGCCCGAGGTCATCCCCGAGCTCGTCGCGCGCTGGCGCGCCGGTGCGGAAGTCGTCTACGCGCAGCGGCGCCAACGCGCCGGCGAGACGCGCTTCAAGCTGATGACCGCCGCCGCCTTCTATCGCCTGATCGAGCGCCTGACCTCCGTGAAGATCCCCCGCGATACCGGGGACTTCCGCCTGGTGGATCGACGCGTGGCCGACGCCCTGATTGCGATGCGCGAGCACCATCGCTTCATGCGCGGCCTCTCCGCCTGGGTGGGCTTTCGGCAGGAGGCCGTGCTCTATGACCGGCAAGAGCGTTTCGCCGGACAGACCAAATACCCTCTCCAGAAGATGATTCGCTTCGCGCTGGATGCCATCACCGGCTTCAGCTATGTGCCGCTGCAACTGGCCACCAGCTTCGGTTTCGCCCTGGCCGGCTTGAGCCTGGTGGGCATTCTCATCGCCGTCATCTTGCGCGTCTTCACGGGCGCCATCGTCGGCCAGGCCACCACCCTGATCCTGGTGCTTTTCCTGGGCGGCATTCAGCTCATCTTCCTGGGCATCATCGGCGAATATCTCGGGCGCATCTACGACGAGGTGCGCGCGCGCCCACTCTATATCGTCCGCCAGGTGCTGGAGAACGACGATACTGCACCGAAGCGGTAACGCGTTGTTTTATCCGATCGGGTGGTAGTGCGGCCCCCGGTTGGGGGTGGTGTCGGCAGCTATCTCCGCGTACCATGGCGCCGTGCGGTCACTACAGCCTGGCCGCGTGAGGAGGATAGCCACCGTGCGTGTCGCTACTGAACTAAGGGAGACACTCGTATCGTTGCTTCAGGTAGAGCCATCGGACAGTCCGGTGTTGCGCCGTATCATCGATAGCTACCGCGATATCGCGCGCGAGCTAGGCCAGCAAGACGACGTCGAACTGGCATTGCGCGATATCCTGCCTCCTACGCGTGCCAATCGTTAGCTCGGTCAGTCGGCGCCCGCCGTTGCCTGCCACTCGGTGCGCAGAATCTCTCCCAACCACACGTCGCGGAAATCCCCCTCAACGTAAACGTGGCGACGTAGCACGCCGGCCTGTTGGTAGCCCGCGCGCTGCAGCGCGCGGCGACTGGCTTCGTTAGGCGTGAAGACGCGGGTGGTCAGCGTCTCCAGGCCCAGTTCCTCGAAAGCATAGCGCGTGCGCAGGCGCATGGCCTCCGTGGCGTAACCCTGCCCCCAGCAGTCGCGCTCGCCGATCATGATACCGGTCTCAGCCGTACGATTGCGCCAGTCGATACCGTGGATGCCGATGCTGCCGATATGGCGCTCGCCCAGCAGGATAGACCAGAACACGTCGCTGTCGTTGCTCGCCATACGCTCCAAGAACTCTACCTCCTGCTGGCGCGAGGGCGGGTTGCGCATCGTCAGATAGCGCGTCACCAGCGGATCGCCGAACCAGCGTAGATAGTCGTCCACGTACTCGGGCCGTGGGGGGGCCAATGTCACTCTGGCGCCCTGTAAGTGCGGGCCGTACATCCTTACCTCCCTGGTGTGGCTATCGGACGTGAAGCGCTATCATGCAGATAGCATAACGCACGAGATGGAGTACCCGATGCAACGCGACGATCCGGTCCGGCGCTCGCCGACGGCCATTGACCTCGACGCCGAGAACGGCCTGATGCAGATTACCTGGGCCGATGGCCATGTCAGCCTCTATGAGTTGTCCCAATTGCGCCGTAGTTGCCCCTGCGCGGGCTGCAAGGGCGAGGGGGGACGTCCGGGCGCAGTCAATGCCGGCACGGTCTTCTCCGAGCAGCAGACGACGCTGGTGGATGTGCAACCGCTCAACCGCTTCGGCCTCCAATTCACCTGGGCGGACGGGCACGACGACGGGCTGTTCAGCTACGATCTGCTGCGCCGCCTCTGCCCCTGCGAGGCGTGTGCCAACAGGCGCGGGCTGGAACCGGCGACTGAAGTCGCCTGGCAGGGACGTGCCGACTAAGGCCGGACAAAGGCACTTCAGTGCCCGTGCCCTGCCATGACACTTCAGTGTCAGGCATCAGGTCGGCTGGTCTACGGGGTGAGGATCGAGAGGCCCCCCTCCACCACGACATCCTGCCATAGCAGAGGCGACGTGGTGGGGCGCAGGCGCAGGCGTATCACCAGATTAGAGCCCTGCGCGCTCACGCTGCTGACCGCGACCAACCGCCGCCAGGGAGCGCCGTAGATGGGCAGCATCTCCTGGGCAAGCCGCGTGCGCAAGGTTGCCGCGTCGGCCAGCGCGTCGGCGCGTCGCGCATAGGCCAGGGCTATCTCCATGAAGCGCTGTCCGGGCCGCGGCTCCTGGTAGGCCGTGGCGTAGAAGGCGAATTGGTGTAAGCGGGCCCCTTTGTGCAGGCCGGGCACCGACAGGCCGATGCCGGGCGATTCCGCGTTGTGCTGGGCCAGGAAAGCTCCCTGCACCGTACCGAGCGCCGCTGCCAGTAGGCGGACCTGCGCATCACCGGCCAGGAGACCGCTGCCCTGGCGCAGGCGCGTGGTGGCCGTGAGCACGTCGGTGGGCCAGGCCCCGGCCACCAGCAGATGACCCGGCAGGGATATGACGTTCATGGCATGGCCGGGCATCGAGCCCGGTGGCAGGGGCCAGCGTATGAACAGACGATCGGGACCGACGAGCGTCGGCGTGTAGCCGGTGGTCGCCAGTTGATGGGCGATATAGGACGGGTCGAGCTGGCCGGTGACGACCCCGAGGTCGTGGCTTGGCGCTCCGCCGCCCGTCGTGTAGATCTCCGCGCTGAGGCTGAAGAGGTCATAGCCGTAGACCTGCTGCCAGCGCCCCAGGGCCAGCGATGAGACGCCGGTCTCCGGACCGGGATGCAGGGCCACGATGGCGCCGAGGAAGCGCGAGATGCGCGTATCGGTCATGGATTTGACGCCCTCAACGCCGTAGACGCGCTCGGCCAGCGCGTAGTCCGCATACCAGACCCCGGCGGCGCGGATCTCCGGCGTATCGGGCATCAGGGCCAGCGCCGAGGGAAGGCTCAGATCGCCCTGTGGCCCTAAATCCGGCGGCAGGGGCAGGGAGACAAGAAGCCAGGGCAAGAGGACAACGGAAAGCGCGATGCGCCGTCTGGCACGGCCCCTACAGCGGAGCACGAAATGCCCCAATTGTGCAAGACCATATGAGCAGCGTCGCATGGAGCACTCCTTCATCACCGGATTAGCCCGCGAAGCCCAGTGGCTTTAGCCCCGTGCTCCCGCAATATCTATTCATAATGCTCCTCAATATGGCATACTGACGGCATGAAGCAAACGCTCCTGACCAAGCTGGTACCGGACGCCGTGCAGCACGCCTCCCTGTCGCGCACGCTGGAGGCCTTCAATGATGCCTGTAACTGGATTGCGGGCATCGCCTTTGCGCAGCAGTGCGCCAACATGGTCCCGGATGCGGCTCCGGTCGTAGCGCCAGGGACAAGCCCTCGCCATTAGGCTTGGGTTCATGACGACTTGCAGGCGACGAGGCCGAAGGCTTCGGGGTGGCGCAGCACACGTGCGAACCCGGCCTCATTCAAGCGCCGGCTCACCCCGGCCGCCACCCGCGCCCCCTGCTTGCTATCGAGATTGCCGACATAATGGAACAGGCGCCCGTCGCGCCGCAACACACGAAAGACGCGACGGTAGTATTCGCCGGAATACAGCTCGCCGGCGAGGCTAAACGACGGCGGGTCGTGGATAACCCGCGCGAAACTGTGGTCGTCGAATGACTGGATCACCTCGAAGGTGTCGCCGACGATACGCTCGATGTTCGCCAGTTCGAAGAGGGGCCGCGACCAGGGATTGAGGCGGGCGATCTCCAGAACCGTCGGATCGATCTCCACCGTCACGACGTGGCGCGCCGTCCTGGCGGCCTCGATGGCCGTGTAGCCCAGGCCGGTGACCGTGTCGAGCACGTGGCCGTGCACGGGAGCGACCGCGCGGATCTTGCGCCGCGTATCTTCGTACGGGTCGATGCCGACGATGCGGTGCATCGTGAAGCCGCCGTTGATGAGCGTTGGCGCGCCGTTTGTCGCCATCAGGCTATAGGCCCGCCCAAGCGCTGGCGAGAAGGCGTGAATCTTGCGCACCGTGCCGTCTTCGACGGCGAAGCAGGCTGCCCCACCGGCTGCGACATCCTCGATTGTTGCCCAGGGCAGCGCCCGGCCGTCCGGGAAAGTGACCGCGTCCGGCGTCACCCCAACCTCATCGGTGCTCAGGCCCAGGTCCAGCGAGGTCGTGGCGGCTTCCCGACCATCGCGCCGTGCGGCCAGGAGGGGTTGTATGTGCAGGCTGGAGAGAATGTACATGTTGGCCTGCGCTATGCTTCCCCCAGGCGCAGAGCGGCGCTCCAGGTGAGACGCGCGCCGCCGCGAACGAGTGCCGGGGCGTAGATGCGCGCCGCCAGGCGCACCATGCCGTACACGGCCACCACCGTGAGCAGCACGGCCAGCAGCATCTCCCACCATGATACGGTGCCGAGGGCTAGCCGCGCCGGCATCAGGATCGGCGCCAGGGGCGGTAGGAAGGAGAGCAGGCGTAGCCACAAGGCGTCCGGCCGGGCGATCGTGAGGTAGGTCAGCAGGAAGCCGGCGAGGATCGGCAGCGTGATCGGCAGACTGGCGAACTGCACCTCCTCCTGCCGCCCCACCATCGCCCCCGTCGCGGCGTAGGCGAAGGCGTACAGCGCGTACCCCAGCACGAACCACAGCAGGATGGCCGGCAGCAGCGACCAGACGGTGGACGGGATGACGGCGCTCTTCACCGCGGCATTGGCGATCAGGCCGCCCACGACCGCGATCGCCAGTTGCCCGACCCCACACAGGCCGATGCCCACGACCTTGCCGGCCAGGAGCTGGCCAGGCCGCACGGTCGCCAGCAGGACCTCGGCAATGCGGGAGGTCTTCTCCTGGGCGACACCATTGGCGACGGCCGCGCCATAGAGCGCCAGGCTTATGTACAGCAGGATGCCCGTCGCCAGCGCGGCTACGTCGCGGGCTACTTGATCGGTGGGCGGAGGCTGGAGTGACCTGGTGGAGAACGGCACCGGTGCCAGCGCTGCCCGCACCGTGGCGGGCGGCACGCCCGCCGCGGCCAGCACCTGCCGTTGATGCACGGCATTCAGGGCGGCTTGCAATACGGCCTGCAGCGTAGGCGAGAGGGTCTGCACCTGGAAGTAGCCGACCGACCCGCGCACCTCGGCCACTGCACCGTGCGCGCCGATGTTCAGGGCCACGTCGAGGGACCCGTGTTGCAGATCCGCGCGGGCCGCCGCGTCGTTCGCCACGTCCACGACCTTGATGTCTACCTGCGCGGCCCTGGCGATGGCCTGAACAGCCGGCCCCACTGCCTGCGCCGGCGAGCCGACCAGCCCGACGACAGTGGGCTTGGCCGGCTGGCGCACTACCGCTGGGATGACGATCAGCGCCACCACCAGCAGCGTGGTGAGCGCGGTCATGACCCAGATCAGGCGGCTGCGCAGCCGCTCCTCAATCTCGCGACGCGCCACGAGGCGCGTGGTTGCTATCTCGTTCATGCGGCCTCTTTCTCGGTCACGACGTGGCGGAAGAGCTCGCTCAGGCTCGGCACATCCCTCCGGAATTCGCGCACCGGACCGGTTTCCAGGGCCGCACGCAGCACCATCTGATCGTCGCTCCCCGGCCCCAGCTCGAGCAGCGTGCGCGTCCCCTCTCTGCGCAGCACTTTCACGCCTGGCAGGCGTTGCACCCAGCCCTCCGGCGCCAGGGGTGCATCCAGCCAGAGCCGTTCAGCACCTCCACCCGCCAACTCGGCTACCGTCCCGCACGCCACCATGCGGCCGCTGCGAATGATGCCCACCCGGTCGCATAGCCGCTCGACGAGCTCGAGCTGATGGCTGGAAAATACCACGGGCATGCCGCTGTTCGCCTGTTCGCGCAGCGCCGCGCTCATCACGTCAACGGCCACCGGGTCGAGTCCCGCGAACGGCTCGTCGAGGATCAGGATCTCGGGGGCAAAGACCAGCGCGGCTGCCAGTTGGACGCGCTGCTGATTGCCGTGGCTCAACGACTGCACTTCATCATGCGTGCGCGCGGCGAGGTCCAGGCGCTCGAGCCAGTGCGCGGCGGCACGCTGCGCCACGGCGGCCGTCGTGCCGTGCAGCTCGGCCAGGTAGACGAGTTGCTCCAGCACACGCATCTTGGGATAGAGGCCGCGTTCCTCCGGCATGTAACCGATACGGCGCCGGGTAGCGAAGGTTAGCGGTGCGCCGGCCCAGCGGACCTCCCCGGCGTCGGCGCGGAGCACGCCCATGATGATGCGCATGGTGGTCGTCTTGCCGGCACCGTTGCTGCCGACGAAGCCGAACAGCTCGCCGGCGCGGACCTGGAAGCTCAGGTCGTGCAGCGCCACCACGTCCCCGTAGCGCTTGGAGAGCCGCTCCATCTCCAGCACGCGCTCAGCCATCGTCCGCTCCTCCATCAACACGGGCGCCGGTGCCACGTCCATGGTGCCCCTCCTTCAAACTATGCACATTAAATACCTTGGGGCGATACCGGTGCAAACGGTCCCGCGGCATTGGCCACCAAGAAGCGGGCCGCACCCGGCGCTTGGCCTTGGCCCGACCCGGAGGGTGTGGGAGCGAGGTGTCCCGTCGCACCAAGCCGATAGGCAACCACCACCGGGTGCTGCGTCTTGGTCAGCGGGACGC
>Ga0070740_10005438_pt1 | contig 11812 bp, 4 predicted proteins | sample Coa_R2_FD_67286 | JGI IMG/M metagenome (GOLD analysis project Ga0070740, IMG submission 67286) | Surface soil microbial communities from Centralia Pennsylvania, which are recovering from an underground coalmine fire - Coalmine... | ecosystem: Environmental > Terrestrial > Soil > Unclassified ...
GGATACATTTGGCGAACAACTGCTTGCTTATTTACGAGAAGCAGGCGTTGACGTAGATGCTGTAGAAAAACAGAATGGCACTTCAGGTGTTGCGATGATTTCTGTGTCGCCGCGTGGCGAAAATAGTATCGTCGTCATTCCCGGCGCAAACGCGAACGTCACTCCCGATTTTCTGAATGCTCATCGAGAGAAGATCCGCGCAGCCGGAATCGTGCTGACACAGTTAGAAACGCCCATTGAAACCGTCCAGCATCTGGCTCATTTATGTCAAGAAGCGGGTATCCCGTTGATGCTCGACCCCGCGCCGGCGCGTACATTACCGGAAAGCATCTTTCGGAACCTGCAATGGGTAACACCCAATGAAACAGAAGCGGCCTTTTTTGCCGCGCAACTTGCCGATGACGTGCGTCAACTTGAGGCGAAGCAAATAGCCAATGCGCTGCTTTCTGCAGGAGTTGAAAATGTTGTCCTGAAGCTTGGGTCGCGCGGTGTGTATCTATCAACCGCGAATAACGCCCAGACGATTCCCGCATTCTCTGTGCAGGCGGTCGACACCACCGCTGCAGGCGATGCCTTCAACGGTGCATTTGCTACTGCGCTGATGCTTGGTATGGAACAGGTGGAAGCTGCTCGTTTTGCAGTGGCAGCAGCGGCTATTTCTGTTACGCGACATGGCGCTCAACCTTCCATGCCCACGCGCGCCGAAGTAGATGAACTGCTGAGCGTACATCGTTAATTGCAACAGCGAAAAATTTATTCAGGAAAGGAACCGATACAGCAATGCGTTTGAAAGCTTTTAAAACATTCCTTGCGCTTACGCTTTTTGCTCTCCCCCTCTTGGCCCAGGACTCACATTATCGTCCGGAAGGCCAGCAGATTCCTGCTCCCGGATGCATTGTGCCAAGAGGCGCATGGGAAGGCGGATCGAAGGCGTGTACACCGGAAGATTTCGAAGCATGGCTGAAAGACATTACCCATTGGCGCGCCGAACGGAAGATTCGCATCGGATACAGCAACGAACGGTATCTGAAACCGGAGTTCAAGTGGGCACAATCCGCATTTATGCAGCCGCAGATGATGGTCCAGGACCGGTATTTTTATGATCCGGTAGCTGGAAAATATACGGTTGATCGCTACCTTGATGACCTGGAGAAGCGTTATGGGGGAATTGATGCGGTCCTTATCTGGCCCACTTATCCAAACATGGGCATTGATAACCGCAATCAGCATGACATGATCCGCTCCATGCCCGGTGGCATTGCAGGGGTGCGCCAAATGGTCGCGGACTTCCATCGTCGCGGAGTGCGCGTATTGTTTCCCATGATGATGTGGGACCAGGGGACACGCGATCCAGGTAAGCCCTGGCCGGAGGCCATCGCTGAAATTATGAAGGAGATTGGCGCTGATGGCATCAACGGTGATACGCAGGATGGAGTGCCGCTGGCCTTTTCTCAGGCTGCGGATCAATCGGGGCATCCGCTTGTATTCGAGCCGGAAGGCAGTCCAAGTGATGAGGCTCTGGCATGGAACGTGCTCACCTGGGGGCAGTACAAATTCGGCTTTGTACCGACTGTGGATCGTTTCAGATGGTTGGAGCCGTTGCATCAGGTCAACATTTCGCATCGCTGGAACCGAGACAAGACGGACGACCTGCAATATGCCTTCTTTAACGGCGAAGGGTGGGAAAGCTGGGAGAACATCTGGGGCATCTGGAATGGCATTACACCGCGTGATGGTGAAGCCACCCGCCGCGTAGCCACTATCGAGCGCGCAGTCGCGCCATTTTTTGCCAGCGAACAATGGCAGCCCTTCTATCCAACGCACTTTTATGGAGTCTTCGCCAGCAAATGGCCTTTAAGCGATAAGACGGTGTGGACGATTGTGAACCGCAATGAATACGACGTTAGCGGGCGACAAATATCTGTCCCTTATAAACAAGGTATGCGGTACTTCGATCTTTATCACGGTATAGAACTCACACCGGAACACGATGGCGATCAGGCAGTCTTGTCATTCCCAATAGAAGCGCATGGTTATGGCGCTCTGCTGGCGACCACTGGTGAACCCGACACACAGGTAACGCAGTTGATGGCGAAGATGAAGCAACTGACGGCCACGCCGCTCTCGAGTTATTCGCATGAATGGAAGCCTCTGCCTCAGCAAATAGTTGATATTCCAAAGACGGAAACAGCAAGCACTGTACCTGAAGGCATGGTGAAGGTGCCCGCAGCGGATTATTTGTTCAAAGTGCAGGGAATCGAGATCGAAGGCTCCAACGATGCCGGTGTCGATGTGCAATATCCGTGGGAAGATATTCCGCGTCGCTATCACGAGCATAAGATGCACATTGCATCTTTCTATATCGACAAGTATCCGGTGACGAATGCTGAGTTCAAAAAGTTCCTTGATGCGACGCATTACCATCCCAAAGACGATCTGGACTTTCTTAAGGACTGGAAAAACGGCAAATATCCCGATGGATGGGGAAACAAACCTGTAACCTGGGTCTCGCAGGAAGATGCGCGGGCGTATGCGAAATGGGCAGGGAAGCGGCTTCCCCATGAATGGGAGTGGCAATACGCGGCGCAGGGTACCGACGGCCGTCTTTATCCATGGGGCAATGATTGGGATTCGACCAAAGTGCCCGCTCCTGACCGCAGCCGGACGATGCGAGCCCCGGATGATGTAGACGCGCATCCTGCCGGAGCCAGCCCATTCGGGGTGATGGATCTCGTTGGCAATGTATGGCAATGGACCGATGAATATATCGACGAGCACACGCGTGGCGGAATTCTGCGCGGCGGCAGTTATTACCAGCCGCAGGGATCGATCTGGTATTTTCCGCAAGCCTATCGCAATGACCAGCACGGCAAACTGCTGCTGATGGCTCCCAGCTACGACCGATCAGGAGGGCTAGGGTTTCGCTGCGTAAAAGATGCGGAGTGAACCCTGTGGTTAGGGCTTCGATGATTTTCGGGAGAATTCAGCAAATATTCCTGACAAAGATGCCGAAAACTGAATCCTGATCCAGCACCAATATTGAGTCAATAACTGCATTTGTCTGCCGCAATGTTCCGCGGCGCTTTACAAATCAGTGTGAGAATCGGTAGCCTTTTATCGGCAAACGTTTACTGACCAGGCGAATGTTTGATTAGGGTCTCATTTACAGCAGGTACTAACAATGAATGGAAAACAGCCGTCAGAAGATATTTCAAAAAATCTCGCTATAAACGCCGCAGGAATCGAGCCGAACAGGCGAGAGTTTCTGACCGGGCTAGGAGGCGCGGCTCTTTGGGCAGCGCTGAGGACAAATGGAGCATTTGCACAGGTTCCTGACAGCACCCTGAATCTTGCTCGGGTTGCAATTCCTACAAGCCGATTCATGATGAGCGAGAACAAGATATCTGCTTTGAATGACGGCTTCACCCCTGAGAATTCATTCGACCGCATGCACGCGCTTTATGCATTGTGGGCTGAGCATTCTTCAAATGAACGTACAAGCTGGGTGCAATACGAATGGAGTGAGCCGGTCAGTATCAACAAAATCGACGTCTACTGGGCAGTCGATCATCCTCGTCCAGGCACGCTGCCCGGCAGCGGCGGCCCAAGAATCCAGGCGCCCGTAAGCTACAAAATCCTTTATTGGAATGGAAGCGATTTTGTTCCGGTTTCTAAGCCTCAGGGGCTCGGAGTGGCTCTGGACAGGTTCAATACCACTACTTTCGCACCTGTGAAGACAGCCAAATTGCGTCTGGAAGTTGTTCCGCCTCCAAATCGACTGGCTGGGATTCTCGAATGGAGAGTTTTCAATTATGGCCCCGCTCCCGTGCTTCCACCTGTGGTGGATGCAGGAGTGGACCGCTCGGTGGTGAGCGACGGAAAGACCTATCTTTCAGGCAAGGTAACCTGGCTCGAAGATTCGCGACAAAACAAGGCACAGTGGATAAAGGCGGCAGGTCCCGGGGCAGTTGCATTCGCAGATGTTTATTCACCTGTTACGACTGCCACATTTTCAACGCCCGGTGATTATGTACTTGCGCTGGAAGCATCGGGGAGTAAGGACAAACCGCGTGCCATTAACGTCCATGTAGAACCGGCTCCGCCTGCTGATCGTCTTGATGTGGTTTATACACGCAGATATTCCATCGACAGTGAATTATGGAATCAGCGCGCCAGGGCCCTCATTGTGGACTGGATTCCACACTGCATTGCCATGTGTGAGCGCACTGATATCGCTCCGATGCGTGGCGATGGCGGAATCGACAACTTTATCGAAGCAGGCAAGGCGAACCGCGGTGAGCCACACGGGAAGCATAAGGGATACGTATTCTCGAACGCATGGGTACACCAGACCGTCGAGTCGATGTGCATCGCGCTCATGGTAGATCCGCAAGGTGATGCCGAGATTATCAAGGCGCAGGAGTTAATGCGCGCGACCCTGGAGCGCTGGATTCCGATTATCCTGGCTGCGCAAATGCCGGATGGCTATTTGCAAACTGCCTATATTCTGGCGGACCGGAAAGAATGGCCGGAACGCTGGTCGCCGGATCATCGGGGCAATCATGAAGGTTATGTTTCCGGCTACTTCATTGAATCAGCCATCAATCACTACACACTGACGGAAGGCAAAGACCTGCGTCTGTACAACGCTGCGAAGAAGCTCGCCGACTGCTGGGTTGCGAATATCGGTCCGGGCAAAAAGGAGTGGTTTGACGGACACCAGGAGATGGAACAGGCGCTGGTGCGTTTCGGGCGGTTTGTGAATGACCAGGAAGGGAATCATCGCGGAGACGCCTATATCGCTCTGGCAAAATTCCTGCTCGATTCCCGCAAAGGCGGATCGGAATACGACCAAAGTCATTTGCCGCCGGGGCAGCAATACGAAGCAGTCGGCCATGCTGTACGCGCGATGTATTTCTACTCAGGCATGGCAGATATCGCGGCTGAGACCGGCGATCGCGACTACCAGAGCGCAGTAATTTCGCTCTGGGACAACATGGTGAATAAGAAGTATTACGTGACCGGAGGAATTGGGAGCGGCGAAACCTCCGAAGGCTTCGGGCCGAATTACTCCCTACGCAACGAATCTTACTGCGAGACGTGCTCGAGCTGCGGGGTTGTCTTCTTCCAGTACAAGCTCAACCTTGCATATCACGATGCAAAGTATGCTGACCTTTATGAACAGACAATGTACAACGCCTTGCTGGGCGGAGTGGCGCTCGATGGGAAGAGTTTTTGCTATACGAATCCGCTTGTAAATACCGAACGCGCAAAGTGGCATGTGTGTCCCTGTTGTGTTGGCAACGTTTCACGCACGCTGCTGATGATTCCTACCTGGACATATGTGAAGAGCAAAGATGGTCTCTATGTGAATATGTTCGTGGGCAGCCGTATTCACGTCGGGCAAGTCGGCGGCACCAATGTCGAGGTGGTGCAGAAGACGGACTATCCATGGCATGGATCGGTTTCAATCACGGTAAATCCGGAGGAGGCAAGGACATTTTCGGTCTACGTACGAATTCCAAACCGGACCACGAGCAAGCTGTATAAAGAATCGCCGGCGGTGAGTGGCGTGAAACGGTTCGCCGTTAATGGGAAAGAAGAATCTCCGGTTATCAGCAAAGGCTATGCCGTTGTCACTCGTGAGTGGAAGCCGGGTGACCGCATTGAGCTCGAATTGCCAATGGAACCGCAGCGAATCGTGGCGGATAATCGAATCAAGGCAGATGTTGATCAGGTGGCTTTAAAGTATGGGCCACTCATCTATAACGTCGAGACAGTGGACAACGAGAAGATCGACCGCAAGCTGGGCAATGCTCCGCTTCGTGCCGAATGGCGTCCCGATCTGCTTGGCGGCATCATGGTGATTACCGGCAAATGGCAGGATGGCTCTACGATGCTGGCTATTCCTAACTTTGCGCGCATGAATCGAGTGGGTCCCCCACCTGACTATCCCGACGACCGCGACTACCAACCCAATCGTTCGATCGACTCAAAAGTGTGGATATAACGATCGTGTAGAGCTTATCCTGCGCATCGACCTCTGCTTACCAGAATTCCCGGGTTGCTGCACCTCCCATGGCAAAGTTTCCGCAAGCGAGCTTTGCCATGCACAGCGTGCTCTACACCCAAAAAAACGATGCCCTTAGAGATTGCCCGCCTGACCAGCACAGCAGGATGGCTTACATATAAAAAGGATATGTAGTTGGCAACCGGCCCTGATGCTGTCTCTGCGAATGGCCCCATCTCCCCGGCTTTTTATTCATATCGAGACCATAGCGATTTCTTTTTATATCGTTTTATTACGAATTGCGTTCTAAAATGGTCTCCTCTAACAGATTAAAAATTCAGCTGGAGCAAACGATGATCATCAAAGTCTTTCCTTCAAAAGCCGTGCTGGCTCAACAGGCAGCCGACCAGGCAGCAGCGTCCATTAACAAAGCTATATTCGAGCGCGGCGGAGCCCGCATTATCGCAGCTACAGGCGCCGCGCAATTTGAGTTTCTGGATGTTCTGACGAAAAAACCCGGAATTGATTGGAAGAATGTGGAGATGTTTCACCTCGACGAGTATGTCGGTATATCTGATCAGGCTCCGGCCAGTTTCTGCAGATTTCTTAGAGATCGTCTGATCGATAAAACAGGAATAGGAAAATACCATCTCCTGAGCGGGATGGAAGACCCCGCAACTGTAATTGCTCAGGTAAGCGCGGAGATTCGCAAGGCTCCCATTGACGTAGCATTTGTCGGGGTTGGCGAGAACGGGCATCTGGCGTTCAATGATCCACCAGCGGATTTCGAAACCGAGGAGCCCTATATCGTCGTCACTCTTGATGAGGCATGCCGCAAACAACAAATGGGAGAAGGCTGGTTTGCCACATTTGCAGATGTTCCTCAGCGGGCGATTTCCATGTCCATCAAGCAGATTATGAAGACGCGTCAAATCATCGGCATTGTTCCCGATGCGCGAAAGGCAAAAGCGATCAAAGCATGCTTTGACGGCGACGTGAGCCCACTTGCGCCGGCTTCGATTCTGCAGCGCCATCCGAACACAACCATCTGCCTCGACAACGAGTCAGCCTCATTGCTGTCACGGGCTACTTTAGAAGCATATAGTGCTTGAGATAATCCTGATCCGCGAATCATTGACTTGAATTTGTGAGGTCTATGAAGACGATTTCTGCCTATATATTGGTGCTCGTGGGAGCCTTCGCAGCAGCATGCGGACCTGTAATCGCACAGGTCAAAGTGTGGCAGGGCAGCATTACGCTGCCTACCTATGAAGAAGGAAAGCCCGATCCCAATCCTCCATTCGATATCTACTCGACCACTCAGTTCAGCTACCCCTACACGCTGAGAAAAAATTTAACGGGGCAGAAGGCGGAACATATCTGGCGCGCTGTGTTTCTCGAAAATGAATACCTGAAATGCACAGTGCTTCCCGACATCGGCGGCCATGTTTATTCATGCACTGATAAGATCAGCGGTCAACCAATGTTCTATGCGAATCCTTCGATCAAGAAGGCGCAGATAGGCTACCGAGGAGCGTGGGCCGCGTTTGGCATCGAATTCAATTTCCCGGTCTCGCACAACTGGGTCTCCATGTCGCCGGTGGATTTTACGTTCGCCAGGAATGCTGATGGCAGCGCCTCGGTGACGGTCGGCAACATTGATCGCGTATACGGCATGCAGTGGCGTGTTGAGCTTGTTCTCCGTCCGGGTTCGACACTGCTGGAAGAGAAGGTCACGCTTTTTAATCGCAGCGATGTGCGCCATCGTTACTATTGGTGGAACAATGCCGCCGTTGAGGTATGGGACGACTCGCATATCGAATACCCCATGCGATACGTGGCATCTCACGGTTTTACAGAGGTCCAGCGCTGGCCCGTTGCGCCGGATGGCAGCGATTTGAGCATTATCAAAAATCAGCAGAACGGCCCTGTGTCGTTCTTTGTGCATGGAAGCCACGAGCCATTCATGGGAATCTGGAACCCGAAGACGAATACCGGCACCGTGCACTACTCCGAATACAGCGAATTGCCGGCGAAAAAGATCTGGTCGTGGGGTGCAGATGCCGAAGGCATGGGATGGCGGAAGGCCCTCTCCGACAACGACAGCGCCTATGTTGAAGTGCAGGCTGGCCTCTTTCGCAATCAGGAAACATATGCATTTCTCAATCCCGGCCAGACCATCCGATTCAGCGAATATTGGATGCCCGTTCGTGACACCGGCGGCATCTCCCGCGCGAACAGGATCGGCGTCATGTGTTTTCATGAGCACGGTCCGAACATATCCGCCACTCTGAATCTGAATCAGCGTATACCCGGTGCTCAGATTCGGCTCACGCAAAAGGACCAGGTTCTCTGGAGCGAAACAACTGATCTTGCGCCCGAAAAAACATGGTCACATAGCGTCCCAGTCCAGGATCAATCCGCCAAAGTGACATTTGAGCTCAGAGATCATGACGGCAAACTACTGCTGCAGCATACTGATGGCCAGTATGACTGGGATCCGGATTCGTCAATCAAAGTCGGCCCGCAAACGATCTACGGAACGCCCGTTATCGACAAGCGAACCGAAGGCGACTGGCTGAAGCTGGGCACAGACCAGGAACTGAATGGAAAGATCCTGCTCGCGATGCAGACATATGAAGCAGCGCTGGCAAAATATCCGGACAGTTTTATTCTCCAACTCGCAGCGGGAAGACTGGCCGCATCCTTGCAGCGATATGCTGAAGCAGAAAAGCTGCTGCAATCAGTTCAACGGCGCGATACGCCGAATGCCGAGGTCGCCTACTATCTCGGAATTGCCGAAGAAGGCCTCGGGCATACGCGAGATGCACAAGTCGCATACGAAGTCGCGTATCGTCAGGCTGAGTTCCGGGCAAGAGCAGCGGCGCGGATCGCTGCATTATGTGCCCGGCAAGGCGATTTGGAGCAGGCGCAAGCCTTCCTGAAGGATGCGGCTGCTGCTGCGCCTTTGGACCTTCGCACCATAGAGCAACTGGAAGCAGTGACGCGGGCCATTGGCGATAGCGCCCAGGCGGATCAGTTCGCGCATGATGGCCTGGTAATCGACCCGACAAGCGATTTCCTGAAGGAAGAAACTGGCACATCTGACCTGCAACATCTTGCCGCTGATCCCTATCGTGTGCTGCGAGTATCCAGCGAGTATATGAATCTGGGACTTTATCAGCGTGCTCTGAATGTATTAACCCGAAGCTATCCCGCAGTGCCCGAAGACCAGACCGAGCCGGGAGCAGTCCTGCCGCAGAATCATCCGCTCGTTCTCTACTACGTCGCGTATTGCAAAACAAAACTCGGCAACGGCGCATCACAGAACTGGCAAGCAGCCGAGCGCCTCTCTCCGGCTCTGGTATTTCCATCCACGGCGATGGACCAGACTGTGCTGGAAGCTGCGCTCGCCGCAAACAGCAGCGACGGAACAGCGCATTATCTGCTGGGAAATCTGCTCTTCTCCAAAGGCTTGTATGATGCGGGAATCGAGCACTGGACCGAAGCAAAAAAAATAACTCCGCAACTGCCTGTTCTGGATGCCAGCCTGGGGAAAGCATGGCTGCATGTGAAGGACGATCCCGCGCGTGCTCGCGAATCGTTTGAAGAAGGCTCGAAGAACGATCCTACCAACGCCGACATATATGTAGGGCTTGATGCCGCCATGAGCCTGACCGGCGCATCTGCTGAAGACCGCGCAGCGGCACTTGATCGTTACCCATCAGCTGAGGCTTCCGCAATGCCGGCGAATCTGGTGTATCAGTTGGCTCTCACGCGTGCCGAAGCAGGTCAATATGAGCAAGCTCTGGCACTCTTTAAAGGCCGTTTTTTTCCGAGCGAAGAAGGAGGCATCAGCGCTGCACAGGTTCTCTTCGAAATCAAGCTCATGCAGGCTGAAGCCGAAGCCGCAGCCGGAAAGTGTACCGGCGCCGAAACGTTTCTCATCGCTGATCATCCGGGTCTCGCGCTGAATGGGGCCGTTGCTCACGCGTATTTCAGAATGGCCGCCATTGCAAAGCAGTGCAGTCGCACTAAGGAATCCGAACAGCTGCTGCAAAAGGCCGCAGCCGGCGAAAACATAGCCGACGCAGTATGGGCATCCAAAGCCAGGCAGCTGCTGGGCAGCTATGACGCCGTTCAGGAGCAGCAAAAGCTCGAAACATCGCTCACGCATGCTCTGCATGCGGCCGACACCAGTTCATATACAGGTTGGTGGTGGTACAACATCGCAGCCATCGAGCTGGCATTAAATCAAAAAAACGCTGCTGGTGAGTCTCTCAGGAAAGCTCTGTTATTTCCGGACAACATGATGTCGCACCATCTCACCCGCGCCTTGATGGCTGATTCAGGAACAAACTTGCTGATCCATTAATGGCTTTCAGATAACAGTAAGCCGCACTCTGCTGGCAGCAGGAAAGAAGCTGGTGCGCGAATCAACCTGCGCAATGCCATGCTTGTTCGCCCGAACATGTCGTGAGACCAGAGGAACACCCGGAGCGGGCTGATCTCCGCTCGCCAGATTGCTGCCTGTGAATTCCAGATCATAGACGCGATCCGCCTCCAGCCCCGCAATCCAGAGAGTGTGGCATGGAAAAGAGGGAATTGTCACCTCAACAGAATGGAGTGGCGCATCCTGAGTCGAGAACAGAGCAACAACACCGGCCTCTCCCGATACAGTCCAACCAGCTCCCGCGCTGCCTGCGCCTTGAACCAACTCGACAGTGAATCGTCCAGTCTTCCCACGATCGTTAATTTCGAACAGGTGAAGAAAGTGATCTTCAATCTGTGGCGGGGAAGGCGATACCTCAACTCTCCAGGCTCCGGGTACGACATTGCGGCGATTGGAAGACCTGATCTGCGTGAAATCGTCGCCCCAGAACTTCTTCCACATGGCGCGTTCAACAGGATCGGCAGGCAGAGGACCGCCCTCAGCAGGCTCCATCGGCCAATTCCGCCCGCTGCCCCAGGTCCCACCCTTGTCATCTCCCGGAGTCCAGAATTCATAACCAGGTCCGCCGCGCCGCGCTATCACGTGAGTTTCAGGCAATAAAGTGTGAACGAGAATCTCGCCTTCACCTTCCTGCAAGCGAAATTTCGATGCATTTCCAAAACGCTCTTCGCCATTGCCTGCCGAAGTACCCGTTCCTTCAATCCACGGCATGTTCACGCCATGCAGCAGCCAGACTTTGCGAAACGATGGATCAGTGCTCACCACCCGATCAAAAACCAGCAGCACATCCATCTCCGGCAGATAAAGCAACTGCCGTGTAAAAGCGCGAAGTTTGCGGGCCGAATAAGCTCGCGTAGCATCTCCAAGAGCATATTGGTAGTCGCAATCGACGACTCTCATCTTGCCCACTTCCCACAGGTCGCGCGTTTTTTCCCAGTCCTCCCGGCTGCGAATCGTGTTCCAAAAGCGCGATGAATCCATACGCTGGCCGCCATCATTCGCAGCCTCCATCAGATTTTCAGACCAGAAAAAATGCTCCTGAGGATCGAAAACCAGCATCGTATTGTGGGCAACGGTGCGCCGATAGTAGTTCAGATAGTGCGGACTCTCAGACTCCGTGTAATCTGCGCCGCTGTCGATGGCCAGATGTCCTCGGTGGAAGATGGTGAAATGACCGCGATCCAGATGCTGATGCTTCGCAAAATAAGGTCCGCAATCAAATTCAATCCGCGTGGCGTTGGATCCCCATCCATTCCGAAAGATAACCTGATCAACGCCGGGGAAATACCGGCACAGCGGCAACTCCTCAGACGTGGTCAAGGCTGGGCTTCGCGGTGTAACGTCAGGAT
>Ga0070740_10005439_pt1 | contig 11809 bp, 12 predicted proteins | sample Coa_R2_FD_67286 | JGI IMG/M metagenome (GOLD analysis project Ga0070740, IMG submission 67286) | Surface soil microbial communities from Centralia Pennsylvania, which are recovering from an underground coalmine fire - Coalmine... | ecosystem: Environmental > Terrestrial > Soil > Unclassified ...
GAAATACTAGAATTTCGAGCGCCGCGAAGCGGTGTTCGTGCAGGCGCGAGCGGAGCAGCTTCGCGACATCCGCGAGCGGCAGATGCGTGTAACGGCGCGCGATTTTACGCAGAACAGGAACCGTGATTCCGCAGAACTTGTCCCCTTCCCCGTATTGGCCCTTGCCTGTCTTGAAAAACCAGGCCACATTGCGGGCGCGCTTTGGGTCGCAGGCTTGCGCAAGTTCGCGTTGCAGATCGCGAACGTGAGAGAAGAAGCAGTTTTCACCCGGGACCTTACGCCGCGCCGCGGCTCCTGTAAGTAGAGGCTCAAGCTGTCGCCGGGCTAAAGCCCGGCGGCTACATGACCGTTGAGACACCGCAAATTCCCGGCATGTGTAGGCGCCGTCCTTTAGGGCGGCGCCAAGTAATGTCACGCCGCGCCGGATTTCAAGGCTTCGTCAGGACTTGGGCTTCAGTTGCTCATAGAGCTGTTTGACAAACGCGTCGCCGTTGCGATAGCGGACGATGGTGTTCTGATCGTAATACTGAGCGATTCCATCCAGGACTAAGGCGTCATAGCTTGCCGTCGGATGCGCGGCGACGACTTCGTCTTCGCTCTTGCCCTGCTTGATGAGGTCAGAAACGCGGCTGCTCACGTTCACGAGCATGTCTTTATGCGCGATGACGTCTTCGCGCGTCATGACCGGGCCATGCCCCGGGACAACCTTGGTGTTAGGACCGCAGACGCCGATGGCCATGCCCAGCGCGCGGATCATACCATTCACCGTTCCGCCGATGTTGGGATAGCCGGCGCGGAAGAAATCCCCGATCATCAGCACGTCCGCCTTGCGGAAATAGACCATGCTGTCGGCATCCGTGTGGGCCGGCGGCACAGGAATGATCACGGCTTCATCGCCATCCATGTACAGAGTTAAAGGGCCGTTGAAAATAACGGTAGGAACTCCAGCCTGATCGAACCCTTTCTGGGCCATCAAGTCCGCGCGCATCTCGCGGCGGCCGAGAATGGTCACGCCCATTTTGGCGAGATTAGGATTGCCCCCGGTATGGTCCCCGTGCGGATGCGTATTCACTAGAAACTTGATGGGCTCGTTCGAAAAGGTCTTGATGGCCGCCGTGACTTTGCCGGTCAGCGGACCAAAGGTCGCGTCCACCATAAAAATGCCGTCAGGGCCGGTCAAGACGCCAATGGCGCCGCCGGTGCGGCCCGAACCGTTCATGCCTGTAACGGTGTAGAAATTATTGGCCAGCTTATCGACCTTCATGGTCATGTGGGCGTAGTCGGTTTGAGGGGCTTGCGCCAAAGCTGCGATGGCCGCGAGCGTCAATGCGAGGAATGCCAAAGACCCGCGAATCGCCGTGGTTTTCATCTCATCCTCCAAATGGCTGCAGGTGTGAAATGTGAGAAGTTCGCTGCCGGAACCCGCCGAGCCGGTAAATCTACATCCGGGGCTGGCGGGGTGCAAGCGGCGTGCCTGCGCATAAAAGACCCTGGGGATCGCTCGCAGGATCAAGTTGTGCGGCTCTCCCATCGTATCGTCGCTCACCTGCATAATTGACGCGAAGAGCGCCTGCGCGTACGATACGCGCACTGAAAGACACGGAGCAGCGTTCGCATCGCCAGGTCGCGAACTCATCTCCCCAAATGCGGAGCGGACCAACTCGGGGTCCACGGTCAGAGGAGAATTCGAAATGGGAAACCGGTTCATGGGTGCAATGCTCGTTGTGGCGGCGCTATTGAGCGCTTCCGCTATCGCGCATGCACAGGGCGGGTATCGCAATACCGAGTATGACAAGCTGAATAATGGCCCCGGAGGCCCCGCTCCCAAACGCGATTTTTCCGGATCATGGGCGGGTCCGATTGCTGCGGAAGGTGAAACTCCATCGTTCACACCCGCAGGACAAAAGCTATTCAGCATGAATAAGCCCGAGGCAAAATATCACGTAGCGGACACAAACGACGGATTTGTGCGCACCTGCGATCCGCTGGGGTTTCCACGCAACATGATTTTTGAGATCAGGGGCGTGTCGTTCGCCAGCATGCCGGACCGCATGATCATTTTGAACCAATACCAAAGGGCATGGCGTGAAGTGTGGATGGATGGACGACAGCTTCCCACAAACGTCGGCGGCACAGGCAAAGATGCTCCGGATCCGCGGTATTACGGGTATTCAGTGGGCAAGTGGGTGGATGATTATACGTTGGTAATCGATACAACCGGTCTGGACGACAAGACCTGGCTCAGCGGCGCCGGATATCCTCACAGCATTCAGGCGCACGTGCAGGAACGCTATACCCGCGTGGATCACAACGATTTGCAATTGACCGTCACCGTCGACGATCCCACGATTTATACCAAGCCATTCGTGCTGGGCAAAGCGGGATTCAAATGGCTGCCGAGCCAGCAACTCGCCGAGCAACTCTGCGTGCCGTCGGAGATGGTGCAGTATTTAAACCTGGTCGGCGATCCCGGCGGAAAGGGCGTAGCGCCCTCGCCAGGCAGGTAAAGCAAGCTTAAGACCCAAACCCATACAGGCGAGCGGGATTCTCCACCAGAATTTTCTTCCGCACGCCGGCATCCGGCGCCCATACCGGGAGCTGATTCAACAGACGGCCATCGTCAATCTGAAGCAGGGGCGCGAGGTCGCTCGCGGTATGCCCCGGCAAGGCCCCGCCAGTCGGATGCGGCCAATCGCTGCCCCAAACGATCCGGTCGGAATTCGCGGCGATGAGCGCCTTCGCGAGGGGTACAACGTCGGAGTAATCCGGCGGCTTATCCGAGCTTCGATAAGCGCCTGAAATCTTGACGTAAGCCTTTCCCGAGCGAACCAGATCGAGCATGGTGTCGAATCCCGGCTGGCCGGTTCCGAGCGAAGCTTTGGCTCCGCCGAAATGATCGAGAACGACCGGAACCGGCGCGGCCATGATTTGCATGTGCAAGCCTTCAATTACCAAAAGTCGCGTGTAGATCTGGATGTGCCATTTGTGAGGCGCGACGCGTTCGACAGCCCTGTCGAACGCTTTGCGAGCCGCGTCAGGGTTTGTCTGGCCGAAATTCTCGAAATTCAGCCGAATGCCGCGCACGCCGCGGTGAGCCATTTCGTCCAGCTGAACGGCGGAAGTTTTGTCGTCTATAACGGCGACGGCGCGGGCACGCGGGCCAAGCTGCTTTACCGCATCCAGCGTGCACGAATTGTCTGGGCCGTACACACTCGGATTCACGATGACCACGCGGTCGATGTGAAGCGCCTTATGCAGCGCGCGCATTTCCGCCACGGAAGCGGATTCTGGTGTATAAGTGCGGCCTGAAAACCAGGGATATTGGCGCGCATCGCCAAAGATGTGCGTATGACAATCGCAGGCGCCGGAGGGCACTTCGAAATCGACCGGCGTGGAGGGTTGCGATGCTTTCGCCCTGACAAATTTAGGGCGCAACATCGCGGACGCACCCGCGGCCAACGATGCACACAGGAGTTTGCGACGCGTGATCATATGCGCTCCCTGCGCGTGCGCTGCGGCGACGAATTGACTTGTTGCGCCGCGTAGCATATCAATTTCGATGTAAGGTGTCAGGCCGCCGCCGGTGTCCGGCAGCCAGCGGTACTAAATGGAGTGGCAGAACCGAAAGAGTTCTGATTGGCAAGGAAGGTGCATGGCCATGCGACTTAAAGTGGTCTTGTGGGGAATGGCGCTGGGTTTTGTGCTGAGCAATGCCGGTGCATTGGCGCAACAAGCTCCGGCTGGAGGCAACGCTCCCGGTGGCCGGCAGCAGCCGCCTCCTTTCACGGTGACGAGTAATGCCATGACCGACGGAAGCTTCTTCGCAGTCAAGTACACCTGCACTGCGGGACCGGCAGCGGTTTCGCCGGATCTGCACTGGACCAACGCGCCTCGCGACACCGCCAGCTTTGTCCTTATTGCGCATGATATGGAGCCCAGGCCGCGCAAAGGCGTGGATGATATTCTGCACTGGATGGTGTGGAATATCCCCGCCAGCGCGACTCAATTGCCTGAAGCGATTCCGAGCAATACGGCGCAACTGCCGGATGGGAGCACGCAAACCAACGGAAATCCAGGACAAGGAGGAAACACCGGCTACCGGCCTCCCTGCCCGCCCGCCGGGCCGTCGCATCACTATGCGTTTGAAGTCTTTGCGGTCGATCAGAAGCTGAACCTGCCGGAGAGCGCAACTCGCGCGGACGTTCTAAAGGCCATCGATGGGCACATCCTGGCGCACGCCGCTTTGATCGTGCCATATCACCAGTAGAGTGCACGAAGTTTGACTTGGCCTTTTCCGTGACACCTCTCATCGTGAAGCCTGGCGGTACGCTTGTCATCACGAGGGAGCCCGCTTTGGCGGACGACCGAGGGATCTGCTTTTGAAACCTAACCAGGCGTGCTTGGTGTATATCCTCGCGATCCGTTCACACAACCTTTACACGGGAGTAGCGAACGATCTTGAGCGGAGACTTTTCGAACACCGCGACGGCTTAGAGAGTCAGTTTAATTGAGGCCAACGATCCCACCTGCGCCGATTTGGCAGAGTCGTTGTTTCCAAATGAAAAGCAGATCCCTCGGGCCAAACAACGGCCCTCGTGATGACAGCGGACGACAGCATCATCATTACGTTGTTGTGTTTGCCTGCAGCGGCTTCAGGCCCGCGCGACCATAAGGGTTGCATAAAGCACAAACCTGGCTTTAACGGCGATCGCAGATCGAACTCCCCTGCCCTTTTTCTGTCCTTCTGTACAGGTTCCAACCGCTTGCAATCCTTGTATTTATGGCTTCGGTATCAAATAGACACGCGAGGAACCAGCGGGGCTGGCCGTTTTCCAGCCAAAAGCGTCAAATCTGTGACGGTGCCACAGGACAATACAGGAGAAGGAATGCGCAAGGGAAAAAAGGCCCTGTTAATCGCTGCAGCCATGATCTTTACGATCGCCAGCCTGGCAGTACTGAATTTCGTCCGTTCGAAGATGGAAGCAAACGAGCCGGCAGCCAATCCCGCTGCGGCGCGTGTTGCCGTTAGCATTATTCGCGCGGCCTAAGCTTCTCCCAGTCGCATCCCCCTTGGGCGCGATCGACTCCCTGCTGATTCGTATTCCCTCAAAATACTCAGTACCCTGCGCTGGGATTTTCATCAATGGCCAATCCGGCCCAAAATGACCAGAATCCGGTTTCACAGTATTTCGAGTTCGCGACACCAGAGATGCGAACCGTCTTCGAACGCATGGATTAGTCGCGAAGCCACCCGTGATCTTTGCCAAACTGTTTAAAACATTCGATCACTTGGTCCTGATCTTGCAACTGATTCGAAAAAATAGCCCCGATCCTCCTGCGAGCGCCACGCTGCGAACGCCGGGTACAACAAATACGGTCCGAGAATCACTTCGGGATTTTCTTCAGAATCCAGTCACGGTAGGAACCACGTCGCGATAACAGGCAAGAGCGGCACGCCCGGCTACTGTTGTGTTCGCGATTTCGACAGTAAACTCTGTTCCGCCGCGTGAGACGTACCAAGACGCGAAGGTTTAGATTACGCTTGAAGTCGCAAGATTAGAAAAAAGGAGACACGCCTATGATCGTCGTTCGTAATGTGTTCCAGTTGAAATTCGGAAAGACGCGCGAAGCGGTGGCTGCCCTGAAGGAAGGGATGGCGATCCAGAAGCGTGTGCTTGCTGGTGCGGATTTCTCCACGCGCCTCCTTACCGATCTCACAGGCCGGAATTACACGTTGGTACTGGAATTGACCCTGCCTAACTTAGCCGCGTTTGAAAGCTTTGCTCCCCGTCTCTTCAGCGACAAGGATTGGCAGGCCCACTATCAAAAGATAGTGCCCCTGGTGGAGTCTGGTCATCGCGAGATATTTACAGTGGTCGAGTAGATGCGGAAAGTCTAGACCGACGCTGGGCAGTGATGCATGGATCATAACGACGAGGCAAGCGCTGCGAAGTCCGGTTACCGTCGGCTCGCTCTCAGACCTGCGCGGCAGGGGCGTTTACTTTTTCCGTCCGTATAGGTTCTCGCAGCCCTGCGATGCGCTGGCCCAGGCGCACGCATATACTAGCGGCGGGCGATTGGCGTCACTGCAGTTCCGCGCTTCCCCAGGAGAAATCCCTTGAGCAACGAGACCTACGATAAAGGAATGGCCGTGCGGCGCGAGGTTTTGGGCACCGATTACGTCGACCGCACCACCGCTTCGGCGGATCCGTTTACGCGCGTGCTCTACGATTTTGTAACGGAATGGTGCTGGGGAGCGATTTGGACGCGGCCCGGACTTTCGCGCAAGACGCGAAGCCTGATCAATCTGGCCATGCTCACGGCGCTCAATCGGCCGCACGAGATCAAGCTGCACGTCCGAGGCGCGTTAAACAACGGGGTCACGCGCGAAGAGATTACCGAAGTTTTTTTGCAGGCGGGTGTCTACGCGGGTGTGCCGGCGGCGGTAGACGCGTTTCGCGCAGCGAAAGAAGTATTCGAGACGATCGACAAAAAATGAGCTGCCGGCTCCGCATCCTGACTTTCTGATTCGCTTCTCCCCGGATTCGGTTGCGCTTCGTAACAATCCGGCCACGACCACAACTTTACAATTTGTTGACTTCCGGCTGACGCCGCACTGACAAATTCGTGACCGGTCTCTTCCAAAGTACAGCACGCGTACTTGCGCATCTCTGCAGACTTTCACAACGCATTGAATCGCGACGCGAAAATTCACAGGAGGGGAATCTGCGATGAAGATGGCTCCGGGGTCTTTGAAATCGCGCTTGGCCGTGATCGGCGCGGTGCTGTTGCTTCCCACTTTGAGCTTTGCGCAACATTACAAACAGACGAACCTTGTGACTGACTTGAGTTCGGGCGCCACTTTCACCAACGACAGCGATCTAAAAAATCCCTGGGGACTGGCCCGGAGCACGACGAGCCCGTGGTGGATTGGCGACAATGCGACGGGGCTTTCCACCCTGTACAGCGGCGATGGGACAAAACGAGCGCTGCGAGTGCAGATTCCGGGGCCAAACGGGACGACGCCTTGTCCGCTAACAGGGCCGCTGCCACCGAACTGCTTCACGGCTTCGCCGACTGGCGTGGTTTTCAACGGCAGCACGGATTTTAAAGTGACTCCCAACGGTGCGCCCGCTGCTTTTATCTTCGTCACGGAAGACGGAACGGTTTCCGCATGGGCCGGCGGCAATGCCGCGACGCTCGAGGTCGACCATTCGGCGACCCCGACAGCAGCGGACGGAGCCGTTTACAAAGGCGCGACAATCGGGGAGGTAGATGGCAAGCGCTATCTCTACGTCACGAATTTCCGCTCCGGCCACGTGGAGGTATATGACACCAATTTCAACCAGGTGCATTTCGAAAATGGCGAGGGCCAAGGCAGAGGAGAAGGAGAAGATAACTTCAACGACAGCCACGTTCCCCAGGGTTTCGCGCCGTTTAATATTCAAAACATTGGGGGCAGCCTCTTTGTGACCTATGCGAAGCAGGATGCGGCAAAACACGACGACGTTGCCGGCGCCGGTTTTGGATTCGTGGATCTCTTTAGCCCCGCCGGCGAACTTCTGACCCGCTTCGAGAATGGTCCCTGGCTCAATTCGCCGTGGGGAATCGTGTGGACACCTCGCGATTTCGGCGAATTCAGCAACAACATTCTGGTGGGCAATTTCGGCAGCGGACAGATTGCCGCGTATAACGGATTCACCGGAAAGTTCATCGGAATGGTGAAAAGTGAGAGCGATCAGGTGCTGACCATCAATGGATTGTGGGCGCTCGCCTTTGGGAATAGCGCGGCCGGCTGTCCGGCGACGCCGCCCGCAGGTTCGGGATTGCCCACCTGCGGAGCGGCAGGGCCTTATAACAGCCTCTTCTTTACCGCGGGCATCAACGACGAAGCGGACGGGCTATTCGGCACGCTTACACCGGATCCGGCCGAATTAAAAGAGGGCGACGAACTGTAGGAAAGAGGACGCCGCCGGCGTACCTCCGGTACGTAAACGCAAAATTACAGCGCCAGTTTCGCCACAAATGAAGGCGAGACTGGCGCTGCTTCATTTTTGTCGCGCTTTACGCATCGCTTTACAACGCTCATCGGACACAAGTCGAGGCGCATCGGCAGGAAAATCGTCACAGGTATCCGGAACCGCGATGCGTCTGTTTTCGCCGGACGCCGTTTGCTCTGGCGAAAATTCCCTGATACTTTGCTGCTGCGGATTTCCACGCTATCGAGGAACTGTGGCGCCACGGACGAAAGTTGCGAATGACGTCGCTTCGGAGGAAGGCGTTGCGAACGGCCGCAAGCTGAAGGTCGCGCTCGCCGGATTCGGCACGGTGGGGCGTTCGGTGGCCAAACTGATTTGCGGCAATCCGGATGGCCCTTTCGTGCTCACGCACATCTACAACCGCAACGTCGCGCGCAAAAAGGTTGACTGGATTCCGGGACACGTTCGCTGGACCGAAGACATTGACGACGTGCTTGCCTCCGACGCGGATATCTTCGTGGAAGTAGTCGGAGGCCTCAACCCTGCGGGCGAGTGGGTCAGCAAAGCCCTGCGCGCTCGGAAATCGGTTGTCACCGCAAACAAGATGCTGATCGCCGACCGAGGCGCTGAGCTCATCCGCCTCGCGCGGGAAATGGGGCGGCAACTGCAGTTTGGCGCGTCCGTTGCCGGAGGCATTCCCGCGATTATTGCCATCCAGGAAGGGTTGGCCGGCGACCGGCTGACCCGCATCGCCGGAATCCTCAACGGCACCTGCAACTTCATCCTCACCAAAATGGAAGCGACGGGCGCCGGATTCGAGGCCGCGCTCAAGGAAGCGCAGGAGCTTGGATTTGCGGAAGCCGACCCCACGAGCGATATTGAAGGCTATGACGCGCGCGCCAAGCTGGTCATTCTGGCGCAGGCGGGGCTGCGCGTGAACGTGCGCAGCGAGCAAATCCCCTGCGCGCCAATCTCTCCCGTCGAAGCCGTCGATTTCGGATATGCGCGAGAACTGAACTGCACCATTCGCCAGATTTCCATCGCGCAGAAAGATACAACGAAGGGCTTGCGCCTGCTGGCGGCGGTGCGGCCGACGCTCGTTCCGCTCGCGTCGTTGATCGCGCATGTGCAGCGCAATCAGAATCTGGTGATCGCCACAGGCGAGTTCGCGGGTCCGATCGTACTCTCCGGATTCGGCGCGGGTGGTGATCCGACGGCCGTCGCCGTTGTTTCCGACCTTTACGTCATCGCACGCCAATCGAATACCGCACCCGCGGATACCGGAGAACTAGCGGAAAATCCGCGGTCGGTGAGCGGCGATTTCGTGGTTCCGCATTACGTCCGCTTTGTGGTCCGAGACCGGCCGGGAATCGTCGCGGAAGTGGCCGCCGTGTTTGCAAAAGTTGGCATCAGCATCGATGCGCTGCTGCAGAAGCCGGGATACCCACACTCCGCCCTGCCCTTCATCATGACCCTGGAATCGTGCAGCAGTTTTTTGCTGGATCAGGCGCTCGACGAGATCGGACGGCTCGATTTCCACGTTGAACGGCCTCTTTGCCTGCCCATACTCGCTCAGTAATCTTAAGCAGTAACTCTATACGTGAAGTCATGAGGACCCGCTATGAAGAACTTCGATGAGTTGTCTGAGCGCGAACTGCTGGCGCTGGCAATTTCGCTGGAGGAAGAGGACGAGCGCGTTTACGCAGATTTCGCGCATAGCCTGCGGCAGAATTTTCCGGACTCCGCGAAGGTTTTCGAGGGCATGCGCGGTGAGGAATCCGGCCATCGCAGAAGGCTTCAAGAGATGTACGTGCAGAAATTCGGCGAACACATTCCGCTGATCCGGCGGCAGGACGTCAGAGGCTTTGTCGAAAGGCGTGCGGTGTGGTTGCGGCCGGCGCTCAGCGTGAAAGCCGCCACGGCGGCGGCGAGTGCGATGGAGGCGGAAACGCGGTGTTTCTATGAACGCGCGGCAAAGCGGACGAGCGATGCCAACATCCGCCGCCTGCTCGACGATCTCGCGCAGGAGGAACGTTCGCACGAAAACAAGGCCGAGGAATTGGGCGAAACCGCATTGAAAAAAGGGTCCGGGCGGCACGAAAAAGACGCGCAGAAAAAGCTCTTTCTCCTTCAGGTCATTCAGCCAGGGTTAGCCGGGCTGATGGACGGCTCGGTTTCGACGCTCGCTCCGGTATTTGCGGCGGCGTTCGCGACGCATACGACCCATGCCGCATTCCTGGTGGGATTGGCCGCTTCGCTCGGCGCGGGAATCAGCATGGGGTTCGCCGAAGCGCTTTCCGATGACGGGACGCTCACCGGGCGCGGCCATCCGTTGCTGCGCGGTTTTGTTTGCGGCTGCATGACAGCCGTCGGCGGGATCGGGCACACGCTGCCCTTTCTCACGGATCAATTCACGCTGGCGATCAGCATCGCTGTCGCCGTCGTGGTTGTCGAATTGGGCGTGATCACGTTTGTGCGGCATCGCTTCATGGAAACGCCGGTGTTATCGGCGGCGGTGCAGGTGGCTCTGGGCGGCGCGATTGTATTCGCCACGGGGATATTGATTGGCAACTCGTGACGCGAGCCGGTGCTACCCGCACGGGGCTAAAAGAGTGCTACCCGCACGGGCACGAAAGGAATTGAGACAGGCCGCGAGTTTCCAACCCGTGCTTTTCGAGCGCAAGTTTGCTCGCGCGTTAAGGAAGTTGCGCGTGTTGGGCGATCGCCCTGTTGCGTCGCAACCCTGTTGCCGTGCTGTGGCGTCCCAGTGCAGGTGTCATCGCGAGGCCCCGGTTCGGGCAAAGGACGTGGCTTTGCGCGAAAGAAGAGCGGGCCGAGGGATCTGCAGTTTCTTTTGCCTTTTCGGGTGCCCCACCCTCGTCTTCAGGGGTGGGGGTGTCTCAATGTCCACCAAACCGCGAGCTGCTAAACGGGTTTTCCGGTGATTTCGTCGATTTCGGCCAACTCTTCCGCCGTGAGGGTGCCCTCGGCGGCTTGGGCGTTCTGCTCGAGTTGTTCCGGTTTCGTCGCGCCTGCAATTACGCTGGCGACGGTTGGCCGCGTCAATAACCAGGCGAACGCCAGTTCGAGCAGCGCGCGGCCGCGTTTGTTGCAGAAATCTTCCAGGCGCTCGACGATGTTCCAATTCGATTCCGTGAGATAGCGATCGGCAAGCCCTTGTAGCGCCTGAAAACGCGTATTTTCAGGCGCAGGCTTGTTGCGGGCGTATTTTCCGGTAAGCAATCCGCTGGCCAGCGGGAAATATGGCAGCATGCCGGCGCCGAACTTTTCCATCGCGGGAATGAGCTCGCGTTCCACGCCGCGAACCAGCAGGCTGTATTCGTTCTGGCAGGAGACGAATGCGTGCAAACCCAGGTGCTTGGCCGTCCACTGCGCGTCCACAAGCTGCCAGCCGGCAAAATTCGAACAGCCGATATAATGCACTTTTCCCGAACGAATCAGCTCCTCGAGCGCGCGCAACGTTTCCTCGATCGGTGTTGAAGGATCGGGAAAGTGAATCTGGTATAGATCAATCCAGTCGGTGCGCAGGCGTTTGAGGCTGGCCTCCGCGGCAGACATGATGTAGGCGCGCGAGGCGCCTTTCATCGTCCCCGCTTCATTCATGGGGCCGCCGAATTTTGTAGCCAGGACGACGCTTTTTCGGTTCTCGCCCAGGATTTGGCCAATCATGGTTTCCGATCCACCGCGTTTCCCGTAAATATCGGCGGTATCAAAGAGCGTGATTCCCAGGTCAAGCGCTTTGTGTATGACTTTACGCGTCTGGTCGAGATCGATTCGCAATCCGAAGTTGTTGCAGCCGAGGCCGACGA
>Ga0070740_10005441_pt1 | contig 11806 bp, 13 predicted proteins | sample Coa_R2_FD_67286 | JGI IMG/M metagenome (GOLD analysis project Ga0070740, IMG submission 67286) | Surface soil microbial communities from Centralia Pennsylvania, which are recovering from an underground coalmine fire - Coalmine... | ecosystem: Environmental > Terrestrial > Soil > Unclassified ...
CGAGACGGCCTGGCTCTCCTGGTGGAGCGGCGCGCCGGAACGTTGGGGTCAGGTTTATGGACCGGGCCGCGAATGGCTCTACACGCGCAGCATCCGGCGCAACGAACAAATCCATCTCGCCGAGGTGAACCTTTCGCTGCTGCGGCAATGCGGGTTGAAAATCGGCGACATCCGGAACGAATTTGTTTTGCCGGAGGACGCGCTGGCCGAGGCGCGGAACTTTTTTGTTGAACACCATTTGCATCCCGCCCGCCCCACGTTGCTGCTTCAGCCCTTCACCAGTTCGCCGCAGAAAAACTGGCCGTTGGAAAATTATCTGGCACTGGCGCGCCATTTCCAGTCGCGCGGCGCGCAAATCATTTTCAGCGGCGGGCCGGCGGACCGCGTGGCGCTGGAGCCGGCGCGGACGGCGGGTTTTGTGGTTTCCGCCGGCGTGCCGTTGCTGGTGTCCGCCGGCCTCGCAAAACTTTCCACCTTGACTGTCGGCGGTGATACCGGCCTGTTACACCTGGCCGTGGCGACGGGCAAACGCGTGCTGATGCTGATGGGCGCGATCGGACGGACGTATCCGTTTCAGCATCCCGATTGGGCGCTCACGCCGCCAGCAGGAATAAGGGTTTCGGAAATTCCAATCGAAACGGTCATCGAGCATTGTGCGCGGATATGCAACGAATTAAAAAATCGGTAGGAACGCCGCCCTGCGGCGTCCCGACAACGCGGCACACCGTCCCTACCTGACCGGCCGGTAATGTTTTTTGTTGAACCGCAGGCCGAAGGTCTGCTCCAGCCACAGCATCCGGCGATGCTTTTTTTCGCGCGCCGTCAGCTTGTGATTCGGATCAGCCTGAAAAATTCCTTCCGCCTTGGGCAGCCAGTCCTGCACCGCTTTCGGATGCGTGCCGGAAAAGGATTTCAAAATCGCCGGGTCAATCTGTGCGTAATCAATTTTTTCCAGCTTCCGGTTCTGCCAGTATTTGAGCGACATTTCGGATTTCAGATTCATCTGCGCCTCGCTGCGCACCCAGCCGTAGTGGTAAATGGTTGCGCCGGTGTGCGCCGCGCGCGGATAGCGGGATTTTTTGTGACTGACGACGACGTTGAAAAACAGGGATTCGCTCGACCACGCCGGAATGGTGTTGCGGATGATGCGCACCTCGCGGCGATACCAGCCCGGCGACCAGACGATGGTGTTGGCGTTGCCGTAAAAATGCAGGAAATCAAACGCCAGCGCCTCAACGCGCTCGTCGCCCAGGTGTTTCTCCATCGCCGCGCGGATTTTGGGCAGGTCGTCTTCGTGCAACACCTCGTCGGCCTCCAGGTAAAACGCCCAGTCGCCGGTGCAATTGAACAGGGCGATGGATTTCTGCTGGCCATAAACAAAACCCTTGACGCTGTAATCGGGCCGGAGGTTTTCGTTCCATTGCGTCGGGATGATGCGGATTTTGGGGTCACCGATTTCACGAAGCATTTTTTCCGTGTCGTCCTCGCAGGGACCGAGGGCGATGACGAATTCGTCCACCAGCGGCAAAATGGAGCGGAGGGATGGCACGAAGGGGTAGCCGAGTTTTTGCCCGTTCCGCAAGAAGGTGAACCCGCTGACTTTCATTTTTGATTTACGATTGACGATTTACGGTTTGCGGGCAAACCGAAAAGACATGCAGCTCATCTCGTCGCCGGGAGGTCTTTCCGGCCTGTCTGAATGGCCGCCGGGTGTGGGACGGCAGTGGCGAGCAGAGCATGCGCTGCTTTTCAGGGGGTGAAAAATCGGACGGGTTGTTTTCGCCGTCCCTGTTTCTTCCTTTTGCGTTCCGCTTCTTTCGGTTCACGCGGAAGGCGAAGAGGCGCGAAATTCCGCCTTCTTTCGTTCGTGCGGGGAAACCGCTTGAGTCGCCGATTCGATTGCGCACAATGAGCGCGTGTTCAACCGGGTTGGAATCATTTTTTGTGGCGGGTTGTTGCTGCTGGCGGGTTGTGCGTCGCGTCCCACGCCGCCGCCGCCGGGCATTGTGCGTGAAACCAACACCGTGGGTTCGTCGCCGTTGAATTGGACCAACCCGGCGGCAAAATGGTTGCGGGTGCCGGCGCCTCTTCCCCTGACGGTGAAACCTCTGCCGTCGGCCGCCGCACCGCCGGAACCACCGGCCGAATCCTGGACTCCGCTTGCCCGCTGGGCGGCCGGGCGCGGGTTGGCCGCGCCGCACCGCGTGACTGGTCTGCCGGCGGTGGAATATGCCATCGGCTCCAGCAACGGGGTGTTGAACCTGACCGTCGGCAGCCGTGAGGCAGCCTGGAACGGAGTTCAATTCTATCTCGGTTTTGCCCCGGAACTCATTGACGGGGAAATCGCCTTGCGCGGACTGGACCTGCAAAAAAACCTGGAACCTTTGTTGTGCGGGCCGCCGCTGGCATTCGGGCCTCGTCGCGTGGTGGTGATTGACCCCGGCCACGGCGGCCACAACACCGGCACACGGAGCGTCCTGGACGGGCGCTGGGAAAAAGAATTCACGCTGGACTGGGCCCAACGCCTCGCCCCACTGCTGACCCGCGAGGGCTGGACAGTATTTCTGACGCGCACCAATGACACGGACCTTTCGCTGGCCGACCGGGTGGCCTTTGCCGCCGCGCATCACGCCAGCCTGTTCCTCAGTCTGCATTTCAACGCCACCGCCGATCACAACGAACGCGCCAGCGGACTGGAAACCTACTGTCTGACCCCCACAGGAATGCCCTCGGTGTTGACGCGCGGTTACGCCGATCCGTTGTTTGAAGTGCTGCCCAACAACACCTTTGACGCCCAAAATCTTCAACTGGCTCTTCGGGTGCAGACCGCCCTGCTCCGGGCGACGGGTCTGGACGACCTCGGCGTGCAACGGGCGCGTTTCCCCGGCGTGCTGCGTGGCCAGACCTGTCCGGCCATTTTGATCGAAGCAGGTTTTCTCTCCAGCCCGCATGACGCCCGGTTGATCGAATCGCCCGAATTTCGCCAGAAGCTGGCGGAAGCGTTGGCCAACGCGCTGAAATGAATTGCTGTTGAACCATGGCACCGGCAGGCGGTTCAACGGTTCAATGATTCCACAAATGAAACATATCCTGGTCACGGGAGGCGCCGGTTTCATCGGCTCGCACCTGGTGGAACGGCTGTTGAACGACGGCAAAACGGTGGTGGTCATTGACGACTTTTCCACCGGCAGCCTGGATAATTTACGCGGTGTCAGGGACAACCCGCGGTTGGAGATCATTCGCGCGAAAATCTCCCGCTGCCCATCGTTGCCGGCGCTGGCCGCCAACGCCGAATTTATCTTTCACCTGGCCGCCGTCGTGGGCGTGGAACTGGTTGTTCAATCCGCCCTGCGCGTTCTGGAATCGAGCTTCCGCGAGACGGAAGCGCTGCTGCGGGCGGCGGCCCTGAATGCCACGCCGATCCTCCTGACCTCCACTTCCGAGGTCTATGGCAAAAGCGACAAAGCGGCGTTTTCCGAAGACGACGATCTGCTGATTGGTCCGCCGACGCACGCCCGCTGGAGTTATGCCAGCGCCAAGCTCACCGATGAATTTCTGGCGCTGGCTTATGCGCGCGAGAAGCAGTTGCCCGTAACCATCGCCCGGCTGTTCAACACCGTCGGCCCGCGTCAGACCGGCCGTTACGGCATGGTCCTGCCCCGGTTCATCGCCGCTGCCAAAAAGAATGAACCGCTTCGCGTCTTTGGCGACGGCCAGCAGACGCGCTGTTTCTGCCTGGTGAACGACGTCGTGGAAGCGCTGGTGCGATTACAACTTTGCCCGGCGGCGCGCGGCGAAATTTTCAACATCGGCGGCACCGAAGAGATTTCCATCCTGAATTTGGCCCGGCTGGTGATCGAAACCCTCGGCTCGAAATCCCAAATCGAACGGATTCCCTACGACCAGGCCTACGCGCCTGGCTTCGACGACCTGCGCCGCCGCAAACCGCGTGTGGAAAAACTGGAGCGCCTGGTGAATTTCAAACCGCAAACTCCGCTGCGCGAAATTATTCGGCGGACAGCCCGTTGACGCCTTCCCGGGCCAGCAATTTGCGTTTCCACGCCAGCCCGGCGGAAAAACCCCCGAGCTTTTGGTTGGCAGCCAGCACGCGATGGCAGGGCACCAGCACCGGAATGGGGTTGGCGCCGCAGGCGCCGCCCACCGCACGAACAGCCCGCGGACGGCCGATCGCTGCCGCAATTTGGCCGTAACTGCGCGTGACGCCGGGAGCCAGTTTCAGCAATTCCCGCCATACCGATTTTTGAAAAGCCGTCGCCCCGCTCCAATCCAGGGGCGGCAAACGCCCCGGCGCCCGGCCCGCCAGAACCCGGTTCAACGCCGCCTGAGTCAGGCGATGCCAGCGATTCAACTGCCCATGGCCCGCCGCCGTTCCCCAGGCAGCCGAAATGTCCTTGCGGCCGTTGGGACGGCGGCGCTCCGGAAAACTCAACCCCGCCAGGCCCTTTTCAGAATACCGCGCCCTGAATTCACCCTCGCCGGTGACCACCGGCAGTTCAACAAAATGGTTTTTCACGACTCTGAATCTCAATTCTCAACCCCGCCTTGTCAACTGCCCGCCGCTTTTTTCCGTTCAATGCCGGACCAGATAGGCAAAAAAACCGAGCAACAACAGCAGCAGGGCGACCACCAACGCGATGAAACGGTTGCGGGCGACGCGTTTTTCGTAGCGCAGCGGACGCAGGCCGCGCACCCCGCCGGCGGCCAGATACCTCACCAGCCGCGGATTGGCCGGCGCCGGGCGGCTCAACCAGCGCCGCACCCGCGCCGCCAGCGCCGGCAAATCGTATCGGCGCGCCCCGGAATCATTGAAGCGGTCGGACGCCGTTTCGTCATCGGCGCCGTGAACCGGCTGAACGTCTTCAAAAACCGGTTCGCGCTCGGCAGGCGCCGGAGCTGCTGATTGAAAGGGATTGGACTTTTCCGGCGCGCGCACGATGGTCGGCCCATGCGGCAGAGCCGTGGAACGCAGCTTGGGCGCGGTGACCTGATGCAACTGCGCGTCAAGCCGTTTGATTTCCGATTCGAGGGCGGCAATTTGTTCGTTCAACGCGCGCGCACGGTCGGAAATCGGGTCCACGGTCTTGTTTGTTTTCTCCTTTTTTTTCAAGGACGGCATGACGGCCTCTCCTTCCCGGATTGGAGTTTACAGGACCTTCGCCGGCGGTAATCTCCGCTGCCCCGCCTCGCTCCTTTCAACGGTGCGACGGCATCGTCAGCAGAATCGCTGCCAACGCCCCCAGCGCCGCCAGCGCCACAACCAACAGCGGCCACGTCAAGCCCAGGCCGATTTTGCACAGTTTGCCGAAACTCAAATCCGCCAGCGGCGGCGCGGCGGCAGGTGCAACGGGGGCGGGGGCTTCGGGTGCGGCGGACGGGCCGTTGAGCACGGGCAGCTTGAGCCGGGCCGAATTCCACTCCATGCGGGCATTTTCGATGATGGTGAGCGCGCGGGTCAGTTCCTGCTGGAAATTTTCCTTGGTCCAGGTTTCGTCGCGAATGCCCTGAATTTTTTGCAGCGCGGTGCGGAACTCAGCCATGGTTTTGCTCATTTGTTCGGCCTCGCGGCGGGCGTTGAATTCCGCTTCTTCGAGCAGCCCCAGGCCGCGGGTGAGGTGATCCGTCATTTCCGCGCGCCCGTTTTGAAATTCAAGCTGGCGACGGCGCAATTCCTCCAGCGCGGCGCGTTCGCGTTCCAATTCCTCCTGGGCGCGTTTGAGTTCGGCCAGCTTTTGCTGCGCCTCGACCACCTTGCGGTCCACCTCCTCGCGCGTGGGCGCAGGCAAGGGACCGGCGACCGGCTCCCCGGCGCGGGACGCCGACCGGGCTTCGAAATCTGTGTCTATAAACTCCGTGGCATCGTATTCGGCAGCCATGAGGCGACTGTAGCCCCGCCGTGCGAAACTGTCAAAGGGGTTTGGGCCAAAAACGCCGGCCAACGCCCGTTCCCTGGCCCGCAGGACGGACAACAATGGCGTCCTTACCGCCGCCATCGGCCAAATACCGGCTTGCGCATCTGCCGCCGCGGTCTTAGAGTGCGTCAGTCGGCAAGTCAATAGCATGACATGATTGAGTTGATTCAGTTCCCGTGGAGTCCCTTTTGTATTGTCCAGCGGCGCATCCTGGAATTTTCCGGCGTGCCTTTCAAAATCACCAACATCCCCAATCAGGATCGCTCGCTGGTGTGGAAGCTGACCAAACAACGTTACTACGGCGTGCCCATCATTCGCGACGGGCGGAACGTGATTTTTGAAGTCAGCGACGACTCCCAGGTCATCGCCAAATACCTGGACAACAAATTTCAACTGGGTTTGTTCCCCCAACGCTGGTGCGATGTGCAATCCATTCTCTGGCGCGACATCGAAAACCAGATCGAAGCCTGCACCTTCCGGCTCAATGACATTTACTGGAAGGAATTTGTGCCGCCAGCGGAGCAACTCCAGTTTCTCCGGTTCAAGGAACGCAAATTTGGCCGCGGCTGCATCGAGCAGTGGCGCCAGGAGCAGAAACAATGGCTCAAGAAACTCGAAGAAGAATTGCTGCCCTTTGAAATGATGCTCACGCATCTGCCGTTCATTCTGGACGAGCGCCCGCGTTTTGTGGATTTCGATTTGTTCGGCATGCTCGGCAATTTCCTGTATTCGGGCCACTACGAACTGCCGCGCCGCCATCGGCAGATCAAAGCCTGGCACGCCCGAATGGCCGCCGCAAAAGTCACCGACTTCTCATGAACCCGTCGAGCCGTCACCGGCGGAAATCGTCGCCCCGGCAGGTGGGCCATGCCACCGGCCGACCCGCCGGCCGGTTCACAACGTTGCCGTGAAAAATTATATCCTTGACACCAACGTCCTGCTGCACGACCCGAACTCGCTGCTGAGCTTCGAGGATAACCAGGTGCTCATCCCCATCGAAGTCATCGAGGAAATGGACCGCTTCAAACGCGAATCCAGCGAGCTGGGGCAGAATGCCCGCACCGTGTCGCGGATGCTCGACAGTTACCGCGCCGGCGGCCATTTGAACGAAGGCGTTCGCCTGCCCAACGGCGGCAGATTGAAAATCGTCTTTCACAAAACCGGCCACGGCGTCAACGGCGACGGCGCCCTCGATGCCCATTCGGTGGATAACCGCATCCTCGCTCTGGCCGCCCATATTCAAAAATCCCAGCCCAAAAACCCGACCATCCTCGTCAGCAAAGACATCAATCTGCGCATCAAAGCTGATGCCCTGGGCCTGGCCGCCGAAGATTACGAGACCGACCGGGTCTTCATCACTGACCTCTACACCGGGATGATCGAACTGACCCTGCCTTCGGAACAACTGGCCCGGTTTCGCGCCCGGAATGAACTGGAGCTGGACAGGAAATATGCGCCCAACGAGTACTGCACCCTCCTGGACGCCGCCAACCCCAAAAAGACCGCCCTGGCTCGCGTGGACGTCACCGGCACCCGACTGATCCCCATCCTGGACTCACGCGAAGGGGTCTGGGGTGTCAAACCACGTAACCGCGAACAACACTTTGCCTTCGATGCCCTGCTGGACGATCGCCTCAAACTCGTTACCCTCATGGGCAAGGCCGGCACCGGCAAAACGCTGCTGGCCATGGCCGCCGGCCTGAAACGCGTCGTCCACGACCGCGAATTCCGCCGGCTCGTCGTCGCCCGCCCCACCATCTCCATGGGCAAGGAGCTGGGATTCCTGCCGGGTTCCCTGGAAGAAAAACTGGCGCCGTGGATGCAGCCGATTCACGACGCCCTCGAACTGTTGAGCGATCTGAACATGGGCCATGACCACCGCCGCAGTGCCGATCTGATGCGCTCCGGCACCATTGTCGTTGAGGCCCTGAGCTACATCCGCGGGCGCAGCATCGCCAATCAATTCATGATCATTGACGAAGCCCAAAACCTCACACCGCTGGAAGCCAAAACCATCATCACCCGCGTGGGCCAGGGCACCAAGATTGTTTTCACCGGCGATCCGTATCAGATTGACAATCCCTACGTGGATTCCTCATCCAACGGCTTCAACTACATCGTCAGCCGTTTCCGCGAACAGGCAATTGCCGCGCACATTGAACTGCAAAAAGGCGAACGCTCCGAACTGGCCGAGCTGGCGGCCAACATCCTCTGAACCCTCGCCCCGGTGCCGTGCCTCGCCTCCCGGCCGGACCGCGAACAGCCCGGCAGGGCTTCAAATCCTTGGCAGGGCTGCGCTGCGTCGGCTGGAATGGCCAGCCACATTCCCCTGGCGCCGCCGCGCCGCCCTCCACACCATGCAGCGGCTCCTGCCTTCCCCAAAGCTCGGAAATCGGAGCCGTCTTTCCCAAAAAATGGGTGTCCTGCCCGAAAGGCGGCGTGGTCCGGCGAGTCAAGGCCGGGAGGCGTGCCGCCTCAGGCGGCGGTTTTGGCAGTTGACAAAGCCGCGGCAACACAGGAAAGTTTTATCAATGAATTGAGCGCCCGTGACGGGCCATATGATTTCGAACGAACGACCATCTCCTTTCGGACGGCGGCCTTACAATCAACCGCGGCCGCCCATCAACGAAGAAACACTGAAGTCAGAAAAAATTCAGATTGAACGCAAGACCTTTGCCCTGGCTCTCAAGGAAAATCCCCGCGGCCGCTTTTTGCGGATCACCGAAGACGTTGCCGGCCGGCGGGACACCATCATTATTCCCGCCACCGGGCTGGCCGAGTTCAAAAAAATCCTGGATGAAATGGTGAAGGCAGCCAGCGAAATTCCCGCCAAACCGGAAGGGTGACCGGTCCGGCGCGGCGGCGCCGGCCGCCGAAGCGTTAATGCTTTGAACCTTTCCGGGGGCGGAGCCGAAGCCGTTTGGCATCGCCCCACAGGCCTTCCAGATCGTAGCGTTCGCGCGCCTCCGGCCGCATGACGTGGACAATCACGTCATAGAAATCCAGCACCACCCAGGTGCCGTGCACCGTGCCGTCCCGGCGCAGGGGGCGCAGACCATGCTCCTCGCGCAGCCGGTCGGTGATCTCCTCGACGATGGCGCGCAAATGCGGCTCACTGGTGCCGGAGACGATGACAAAATAGTCCGTCACGCTCGACAGTTTGCGCAGGTCGAGGATGACAATGTTCTCCGCCTTTTTATGATCCGCATATTCACTGCACAGCAACGCCAGTTTCCGTGAATCCATTTTTGGGAAATTAACCGCCGAGGGTGCGAATGGCACGGTTTTTTTAGCCACGATTTTCACGCAATTCCCTCAACGCCTGGAAAACACCGGCGCGAAACGTGGGCCGGGGAAACGACGGCGCGCACCAGCCGGCCGTCTTCCAGCCGGTTTTTTTGAGGTCGGTCGTTCCAGGCAAACAGCGTGCGGTTGGTTGCTCCTTTCACGAATTGTCCATTCAAAGGTAAAGTTTCGCGGCGCACACCGCCTCAGCCACAAAGGGCGGTACCAACGCTTCAATCGGCAAACCCGCCCGGACCCGCGCGCGGATTTCCGACGACGAAATGTTTGTTGGGAAACCTTTCACAACGATCCCGCGAAACGGTCTGGGTAATTCCACCGACCCTTCGCCCGGTCGCGGCACGACGGCAAACTGCGTCAGCCGCGCCAATTCCCCCGCCTGGTGCCATTGATTCAGCTTGGCCACGTGGTCCGAGCCGATGAGATAAAACAGGGTCGCGCCCGGAAAGCGCCGCGCGTAATCGCGAACGGTTTCCACCGCATAGGAAACGCCGCCACGCCGGATTTCCTGATCGTCCACGGCGCAATGGCTCTGACCCGCCAGCGCCAGCCGCAACAGCCGCAACCGGATTTCCACCGGAGTCATTCGGTTCTCCGTTTTGAAGGGTGATTGCGCCGCCGGCACGAAAAACAACTTGTCCAACGCCAGTTCCTCCCGGGCCGCCTGTGCCGCCAACAAATGGCCCAGGTGCACCGGGTCGAACGAGCCGCCGTAAATGCCGAGCCTCATTTATTCAGCCACCAAATACCTGAACGACCGGAAAAGCCAGACAAAAATTTTGCGCCGCTGGTGCCCGACGCGGATGCCGCTTGTCCGCCGGCAAGGCCCCGGCCATAATTCACCGGAACATTTTCGACTGCTTGAAAATCCTTGTGGCCATTACCGGAGCCAGCGGCGCGATTTATGCCCAGCGCCTGTTGGACAATCTGCCTCCCCGCGAGCACGAAATCCACGTCCTCCAAAGCCACTACGCCGCTCAGGTCATTGCCGCCGAATTGCCCGGCGGCTTGACCCTGCCCGCCGGCGCTCGACTGCACAATTTGAAAAGCATGAACGCGCCGTTTGCCAGCGGCTCCAATCCGCCGGACGCCATGGTCATCATCCCCTGCACCATGGGAACGCTGGGGCGCATCGCGCACGGTTATAGCCAGGACGGCTTGCTGCGCGCCGCCGACGTGGTGTTGAAGGAAAAGCGCAAGTTGATCCTCGTGCCGCGCGAGACCCCGCTGAATCTCATCCATGTCAAAAACATGGAATTGCTGCTGCTGGCCGGCGCCACGATTCTACCGGCCAATCCAAGTTTTTATTCCGGCGCGAAAACGATTGAGCAACTGGCGGACACCGTGGTGGCGCGCGTGCTGGACCACCTCGGTATCGAAAATCAACTCGCGCCGCGCTGGGCGGAGGAAAAGGAATGAAATTTCAATGGAGAAACGCCGAGGCGCAAAGACGGAATGTGTCTTTTGCCCGGTCTCCGCGCCTTTGCGCCTTTGCGCCTTTGCGTTAAGAAATGCTCTCAACGATTCACAAGTGGGGAAGTTTTGTTCGTTTCTCGCACACTCTCTTCGCGCTGCCGTTTGCCCTGGCGGCGATGATGGTCGCCGCGCGTGATCACCGCGGCTGGCCGGGCTGGAAAAAATTTCTGCTGATCCTGGCGGCGATGGTTTGCGCCCGCACCTGCGCCATGGCCTTCAACCGCATCGTGGATCGCCGGTTTGACGCGCTGAATCCAAGAACAAAAACCCGGCATTTGCCGGCCGGCCAAATCTCGCTGGCCAGCGCGATTTTACTCTGCGTCCTCTCCGGCGCCGGTTTGGTGGCCGTCAGTTATTTCCTCAATTCACTTTGTTTCTTCCTTTCACCCGTCGCGCTGGCCGTGATTTGTTTTTATTCGCTCACCAAGCGGTTCACGGATTACACGCACTTTTTTCTGGGCGTTTCGCTGGCGCTGGCGCCGGTTGGCGCCTGGCTGGCTGTTAAGGGCACCGACCTTTCGACTCTGGAGATTTTGCAAATGTTTGTCCTGGCGCTGGCGGTGGTGTTGTGGCTGGTGGGCTTTGACATCATTTACGCGCTGCAGGACTATGAGTTTGACCGGGCGCACGGTCTGCATTCGCTCGTGGTCGCGTGGGGGCCGCGAAACGCACTCACGGCGGCCTTTTTGGCGCACATGGTCATGTGCGGCCTGCTGCTGGTGTTTGGCTGGCTCTGCCGCTTCCGCTTCGCGTATCTGATCGGCTGGTTTCTCATCGTCGGCTGTCTGGCGCTGGAGCACTGGATTGCGCGCCGCCGCAGTCTGAACTGGATCAATCTCGCCTTCTTCCGCCTCAACGCGCTGGTCAGCACGATTTTTTTCGTGATCGTGGCGGCGGAGGTGATTTTTCAGGGCGGATTCAAACTGCGTTGACCTTTCAATCAGATTTGCACCGCCTGAAATCGCGGCTAAACTGCATTCAAATTATCTTCGATTTCAAATCCTTTGGCATCAACTTGGCCGTGGGCACGGTCGTCATGCTGGTGGTTTGCGCCGCGCTGTTGCTGACGGCCGCGTGGGCCATCAACAAAAACAAAA
>Ga0070740_10005442_pt1 | contig 11806 bp, 11 predicted proteins | sample Coa_R2_FD_67286 | JGI IMG/M metagenome (GOLD analysis project Ga0070740, IMG submission 67286) | Surface soil microbial communities from Centralia Pennsylvania, which are recovering from an underground coalmine fire - Coalmine... | ecosystem: Environmental > Terrestrial > Soil > Unclassified ...
GAGACCAACGTCTATTTCCTCGACGCGGCGGGACGGCAGATCGCGGCGCTCGACATCACGGTCGCCTACGACACCGCCGCGCTCCACCAGGCGCTGCGGCGCGCGCTCCCGCGGGAGCAGATCACCGTCTCGACCGCCAACCAGAGCGTCGTGCTCACGGGCGCGGTCGCCTCGCAGCAGGTCGCCGACAATGCGCAACGGATCGCGCGGCAGTTCGTCACCGACGACCGCGCGATCATCAATCTCCTGTCCGTGCGGGACAAGAACCAGGTGGTGCTGCGCGTGCGGGTGACCGAGATGCAGCGCTCGACCCTGAAGGAGCTCGGGATCACGCCGGGCTTCCCCGCGCCGCTCAACTTCGATCTGGGCGGCGTCGGCTTCAGCTTCGCCGGCACGCCCGCCACCTTCCTCGAGGCGCCGCTGTTCGGGCTGGCGACCGGCCCCCGCGCCTTGCAGGCCGCGCCGACGCCGAGCCCGTTCCCCGGCGCGCCCGCGGCGCCGTCGAACAGCTTCTCGGTGCTGCTGCAGGCGCTCGAATCGAACGGGCTGGTGAAGACGCTCGCGGAGCCGACCCTCACCGCCGTCTCCGGCGAGACCGCCTCGTTCCTGGTGGGCGGCAAGTTCCCGCTGCCGACCGTGGTCGGGATCGGCAGTTCGGCGCAGATCGTGCCGACATTCTATCCGTTCGGCGTGCAGCTCACCTTCACGCCGGTGGTGCTGTCGAGCGGACTCATCAGCCTGAAGATCGCGACCTCGGTGAGCGCCACGGGCACGCCGACCGATGTCGGCGGCACCAGCGTTCCCTCGCTCACCGAGCGCGGCGCGACCACCACGGTCGAGCTGCCGTCGGGCGGCGGCATCGCCATCGCCGGCCTGTTGCAGAATGATATCCAGAACACGATCCAGGGCCTGCCGGGGCTGATGAACCTGCCGATCCTCGGCGCGCTGTTCTCGAGCAAGCAGTTTCAGCACAACGAGACCGACCTGGTGATCGCGGTGAGCGCCTATCTCGCGCGGCCCATGGACCCGGACGCGATCGCCTATCCCTCGGACGGGTTCGGCCCGGCGAGCGACGTCAACATGTATTTCCTCGGCCGGCTCAGCGCGCGGCGGCTGCCGCCCGGCACCGAGCCGCCGCCGCCGAAGAGCCCCTTCGGCTTCATCCTGGAGTGACGCGCATGGCCGCTCGCCGCCGCTTGCCGCGCTTTGGCGCCTTGGGCGCGCTCCTCGCGCTCGTCACCTGTGCCGAGCCGCCGCAGCCGGATTACACGCACCGCCATGCGATCGGCGCGCGGCCCGAGACGGTGACGCTCGCGCTCGATGGCGGCGGCGTGGCGGCGTTCGATGCGCTGGTCGCGGGCTATCTCGACCGCGGCCACGGGCCGCTGGTGATCGCCGGCGCGGCGCCGCCGCAGGAGACACAGGCAGTGCGCGCGCGCCTCGTCGCCGCCGGCGTCCCCGCGAGCGCGATCCGGGTCGAGCCCGGCGCCGGTGCGCTGACGCTGCGTTACGCGCGCTACGATCCGGTGCTGCCGGCGTGCGGCGACTGGAGCGCGGCGATGGCGTTCAACCCGGACAACGCCGACTATCCCGCGTTCGGCTGCGCGATCCAGCGCGATCTCGGGCAGATGCTGGCCGATCCCGCGGACGTGCTGGGCATGCGCGCCGCCGCGCCGGGCGATGTCGTGAACGAGGACCGCGTGCTTCGCGCCTATCGCGCCGGCGCCGACACCACGGCGAAGCAGGGCGCGATCCAGGACGGCGCCGACCAGAACGTCGCCACCGGCTCCACCGCCGGCGCAGCGACCCCGGTGCCCACCGCCACGCGGTAGCAGCAAGGAGGCGCGCCATACAGCGGGCTGACATCCATGTCTTCGCGCTCGATCCGGCGACGCGAGCGGCGATCCAGCCAGTTCTGACCGACCGGCGCCTGGTGAAGGCGCGACCCACCTTTTTCGAGGGCGGCCTCGAGGCGGCGATACAGCACTATGACGGCAGTCCCAGCCCAGACCTCCTGGTGGTCGAGACGCGCGACGCCGCCGACCAGATCTTCGCGCGGCTCGAAGCGTTGTCCCAGGTGTGCCGCGTCGGCACCCACCTCATCCTGATCGGCGGAGCCAATGACGTGGGGCTCTATCGCGCGCTGACCCGGCAGGGCGTGCACGACTATCTGCCGCGTCCGGTCGATGCCAGGCATCTGCTCGAGGCGATCGTTGCGGTCTGCGCCGATCCCGAGACGCAGGCGCTCGGCCGCCTCGTCGCCTTCATCGGCGCGAGCGGCGGCGCCGGCTCGACCACGCTCGCCAATAACGTCGCCTGGAGCCTCGCCCGGCTGTTCGACGGCGAGGTGACGCTGGTCGACCTCGATCTCGTCTTCGGCACCGTGGCGCTCGACTTCAACATGGAATCGCCGGAGGACTCCGCGCAGGCGCTGGCGCAGTCGGATCGGCTCGACGAGCAGGTGCTGGCGCGCATCATCGGCAAGTACAGCGACAATCTCGGCTTGCTCACCGCGCCGGGCGATTGTGGCGCCGCAGCCGACATCGATGCCGGCGCGCTCGAGGCCGCGCTCAGGCGCTTGTGCCAAAATGCGAGCTGGGTGGTGGCGGACCTGCCGCACTACTGGGGCACCTGGGTGCGGCAGACGCTCGACGCTGCCGATGAGATCGTCGTCACCGCGGTTCCGACGCTCGCGAGTCTGCGCAACGCGAAGAGCGTCCTCGAGGCGCTCTCGCCGAAGCGCCGCAACGACGCGCCGGTCCGCGTCGTGCTGAACCATGTCGGTGCCAATCCCAAGACCGAGCTCTCCGCGCGCGACTTCGCCAACACCCTTGGCAGCCCGATCGCCATCACCCTGCCGCACGAGCCCGCCGTGTTCGGTGCGGCGGCGAATGCCGGGCACATGCTCGGCGAGGGGCCGCGGGCGAAGACACTGCTCGAGCCGCTCGATGCGCTCGCGGCGCAAGTGAGCGGCCGGCCGGCGGCGATGAAGCGGCCGGCGGCGCGGAAGCCCGGGCTTCTCGAGCGCGTGCTGCCGCTGGCCAGGCCCGCACGGGCGAAGGCGTGATGTTCGGCAAGCGCGACGCCGCGAGCCTTCCGGAAAAGCCGCCGCAGCCGCCAGCGGAGGCGAAGAACGCCGCGCCGCCCGCTGCGCCGAGGCCGGCCGACGGCGAAGAGAATCGGTTCGCCGAGATCAAGATGACCGTGTTCAACGCGCTGCTCGACGCGGTCGATCTCAAGGAGCTGGCCAAGCTCGCGCCCGAAGCGGTGCGCGAGGAGCTCACCGACATCATCAGCGAGATCGTCAACATCAAGCGCTTCGTGCTGAGTGCGAGCGAGCAGCAGCGCCTCGTCAGCGACATCTGCAACGACATCCTCGGGCTCGGGCCGCTCGAGCCGCTGATCGCGCGCGACGACATCTCAGACATCATGGTGAACGGCCACCACAAGGTTTACATCGAGACCGGCGGCAAGATCGTGCTCACCGACGTTCGCTTTCGCGACAACGCGCAGCTCATGAACATCTGCCAGCGCATCGTGAGCGCGGTCGGGCGGCGCGTCGACGAATCGAGCCCGATCTGCGACGCGCGGCTCGCCGACGGCAGCCGCGTCAACGTGATCGCGCCGCCCTTGGCGATCGACGGCGCCGCGCTCACCATCCGCAAGTTCAGGAAGGAGAAGCTGACGCTCGAGAAGCTCGTCGAGCTCGGCTCCTGTCCGCCTGCCATGGCCGAGGTGCTGAAGATCATCGGCCATTGCCGGCTCAACGTGCTGATCTCCGGCGGCACCGGCTCGGGCAAGACCACGCTGCTCAACTGCCTCACGCGCTACATCGACGAAGGCGAGCGCGTCATCACCTGTGAGGACGCGGCCGAGCTGCAATTGCAGCAGCCGCACGTGGTGCGGCTCGAGACGCGCCCGCCCAATCTCGAGGGCGCGGGCCAAGTCACCATGCGCGATCTCGTGCGCAACTGCCTGCGCATGCGGCCCGAGCGCATCATCGTCGGCGAGGTGCGCGGCGTCGAGGCGTTCGACCTGCTGCAGGCGATGAACACCGGCCACGACGGGTCGATGGGCACGGTTCACGCCAACAATCCGCGCGAGGCGATCAGCCGGGTCGAGAACATGATCGCGATGGGCGGCTTCTCGCTTCCCACCAAGACCGTGCGCGAGCAGATCGCGGGCGCCGTCAACGTCATCGTCCAGGCGCAGCGGCTGCGCGACGGCTCGCGCAAGATCACGCACGTCACCGAGGTGGTCGGCATGGAGGGCGACGTGGTGACGCTGCAGGACCTGTTCGTCTACGAGGTGACCGGCGAGGACCGGAGCGGGCGCATCGTCGGCCGGCACCGGAGCACGGGTCTCCGGCCCAAGTTCTACGATCGCGCCCGGTATTTCGGCAAGGAGGGCGAGCTCGTCGCGGCGCTCGAGGCGGCGGAACGCGGCTGATGCTGCCGCTTGCCGCCTTCGCGCTGACGCTGCTGGCGATGTCGGGCGCGCTCGCCTATGTGATCGCGCAGAACACCGGGAGGCGCGCCCGCGTGAGGAACCGGCTTGCGGCGATCGCCGGGACCAAGGGCGAGGCCGTCCCGGGTAAGATCGAGCGGCCGGCGCGGCGGGCGCAGATCAAGAGCAAGCTCGCCGAGGCGGGCGGCGCGCAGCGGAGCCGCCGGGTCGAGCTGCGTCTCCTCATCGAGCGCGCGGGGCTGACGCTCTCGGTCCGGCGCTTCTATTTTTGGAGCGCCGTCGCGGCGGTGCTCGGCACCGGCCTCTATTTCCTGCTCGGATATCCCTGGTATTGGTCCTGGGCGGCGCCGGTCGTCGCCGGCATCGGGCTGCCGCGCAGGCTGCTGGGTCGGATGGCGGCGCGGCGGCAGCGCGCCTTCACGCAGCATTTCGCCGACGCCATTGACGTGATCGTGCGCGGCATCCGCTCCGGCCTTCCGGTCGGCGAGTGCTTCGCGATCATCGCGCGGGAATCGCCCGATCCGGTCTCGGCCGAGTTCCGGCTCCTGGTCGAGGGACAGCGGCTCGGCATGACGCTGAAACAGGCGCTCGAGCGCGCCTGCCGCCGGATGCCCACGGCGGACGTCAAGTTCTTCGCCATCGTGCTCAACCTGCAACAGCAGACGGGCGGCAATCTCGCGGAAACGCTGGCGGGCCTCTCCGAGGTGCTGCGGCAGCGCAAGCGGATGGCCGACAAGGTTCGGGCGATGTCGTCCGAGGCGCGCATGACGGCGGGGATCATCGGCTCGATGCCGTTTCTGATCTCACTGATGATCTATCTCATCAATCCCGACTACATCTCGCTCCTGTGGACCGATGGTACCGGCAAGAAGATCCTTTATGGCGGGCTCGCCTGGATGGGGATCGGCGTGTTCATCATGAAGCAGATGATCGCGTTCGAGATCTGACATGCTCGACGATCCCGCGACCCTGCTGCCGGCGATCCTGAGCCTCCTGGCGTTCCTCACCGTGATCGGGCTCGGCCTGCCGTGGCTGCAGCGCGACATCTTCGCGACGCGCCTCAAGGTCATCACCCGCCGCCGCGGCGAGTTGAGCGAGCAACGCAAGCAGCGGCTCGAGCAGAAGCGTCCGTCGCTGCGCCGCGCGATCGCCTCGGGGCGGGTCGATTTCATGCGTGCGGTGATCAGGAAGCTCAGGCTCGGTACGATCATGGAGCAGCCGGAGCTGCGCAAGAAGCTGGTCCGCGCCGGCAAGCGCAGCCAGGCGGCACTCGTCACCTTCACCTTCCTGCGGATCGCGCTGCCCTTCGCGTTCGGCGGCGTCGCGGCGCTCCTGCTGTTCGGCTCGGCGAACGCGCATCTCCTGGCGTCGCTCAAGGTGGCGGCATGCATGATCGCGCTGCTGGTGGGCTACGCGCTGCCGGACATCCTGCTGTCCAACGTGGTCGCGAAGCGGCGGCACGAGATCGAGCGCAAGTTCCCCGACGCGCTCGATCTGATGGTGATCTGCGTCGAGTCCGGCATCTCGCTCGAGGCGGCGTTCGGGCGCGTCGCCGAGGAGATGGGCGAGAGCGCGCCGGCGCTTGCCGAAGAGGTGGCGCTCACCACCGCCGAGCTTGCCTTCCTCAGCGACCGGCGCCAGGCGCTCGAGAACTTCTCGGAGCGCACGGGGACGCCGGGGGTGAAGTCGCTGGTCACGGCGCTGATCCAGTCGGAGAGATACGGGACGCCGGTCGGCGTGGCGCTCCGCGTGGTGGCGCAGGAGGGACGCGACACGCGCATGGCCAAGGCCGAGGAGAAGGCGGCGGCGCTGCCGGCGAAGCTCACCGTGCCGATGGTCGCATTCTTCCTGCCGGTGCTCTTCCTGGTGCTGATCGGCCCGACCGTCATCCAGGTGATGCGCGCCTTCGCCGGCAGCCGGTGAGGCGCGCGCCTCAGCGGTGCTCCGGCACCGGCGCGGCGGCGAGTGTGCGGTAATAGTCGATGGTCGCGCCCGCGACGGCGGGCGGCAGGTCGCGGCGCGTCAGCGTCTCGGCCTCCTTCATCTTGCCGCTCAAGGCGTCGATGAGGGCGAGGTTCTGCTTCACGCGGAGATCGGCGCCGGCGGCGGCAACGGCACGCTGCGCCAGGGCGCGCGCGGCGGCGAAATTCCCGGCCATGGCCCGCGACAGCGCGAAATTGTTGAGCACCGTGGCGTTCTCCGGCGCGATCGCCAGCGCCGCGCGATAGCTCCGGTCGGCCTTCTTCCACGCGCCGAGCCGGTCATAGGCAATGCCCAACGCCGAGCGCGTGCGCCAATCCCGCGGGTCGGCGGCGGCCGCCTTCTCGAGCAGCGGCACCGCCGTGTGCGCGTCGCCGAGCGCGAGCCAAACCTTGCCGGCAGCGGCGAGCAGCGCGGGGTCGTCGGGCTTCGCCGCGAGCGCCTTCTCCGCGACGGTGCGCGCCTCCGCGAGACCGCCGGAAACCCGCAGGCTCTCGATCAGTCCGAGCGTCGCCTGCGCGTTGTCGGGCTCGCGCGCATGCACGCTGCGGAAATAGGTGGCGGCCGTGACCGCGTCGCCCCGCGCCATCGCCTGCGTCGCCGCGTCGAGCAGCGGGCGCGTCAGGTCCCGCGGCACCGGCCCGCCCGCGTCCGGCGGACCACCGGCGCATGCGGCCACCGCCAGCAGCATCCCGCATATGATCCACCGCATCCCGCCCGCCATGTTCGTATCCTTGTCTAAGAAAATGATTTATATCAATATCACGAAGAACTATAAAGTGCTTTCGTGACTTATGGAGGGGACAATGCGAGGGCGCGCGCGGTGGGCCGGGTTTGCGACGCTGGTGCTCGCGGCGCCCGCCGCCGCCGAGCAGGCGCCGCTGCGGGTCACGGTCGATCATGCGGCGGTTATCGCGCTCGACGGGGACGCCGCGGTCGTGCTGATCGCCGACCCCGCCGTGGCCGATGTGGTCAGCGAGCGCCCCCGCCTGGTGTTCGTGCTGGGCCGCAGGCCGGGCACGACCAACCTGCTGGTCTATGATGGTGCGGGCAAGCGGCTCGTCGGCCGCGAGGTGGTGGTGGTGCCGCCGGACGCGCGAACCGTCACGATCACGCGCGAGACCGACCAGACCGACTATAGCTGCAATCCGCGCTGCGCCTTCCGCGAGCATCTTCCTGGCCCGTCCCAGGCCGCTGCCGCGGCGGCGGCGCCCTCGGCCGCGATGCCGCCGGTCTTTTCGACGCCATCAAGCGCGCCGCCGCCGGCGATTGCCGCGCCGCCGCCCGCGCCGATTACGCCGCCATCGCAGCCCTGACGGCTCAGGCGGGGTAGCAGGATTTCGCGCTCAGCGTCACCGCGAGCGCCGGGAGCAGCGGGATCGACAGGGTGAAGGGATAGCTCGCGGCGACGCAGTTGAAGCCCGCCGGGGCCGAGGTCGAGAAGACGCCGCTCGCGACGGCGAGCCCGTAGGCTTCGCTCGCGGCGTAGGTTGCGACCTTGTCGGCGCTGCTGCAATCCGGCGTCGAGCCGGGCGCGCCGGAGATGGTGGCGCAGCGCGCCGCCTCGGTCACCGCATGCTGCAGCGCCGCCTGCAGGAACAGCGCCTGGCCGAACTCGATGATGCCGAACAGCAGGATCACGAAGAACGGCAGCAGCAACGCGAACTCGACCGCCGTCACGCCGCGACGGTCATGCGCGAGGATGCCGGCCGCATCAGACATGGACCCAGAGATCGACGAGAAGCCGCGCGCCCGGCACCGGCAGCCACGCCACCTCGACCGCCGAGAGCGGCAACGGCATGCCGCCGAGCCGCTCGTGCCACAGCTCGAGCGTCGCAGGAAAATCGCGCAGGTCGGTATGGAATTGCTGGATGCGCACCGCGTTGGCGAGGCTCGTTCCGGCGCTGCGGCAGATCGCTCCGGCCTGCGCCAGGATCGCCGACAGCTCCGCCTTCGCGGGTATGCCGAAAAAGGGCTGGCGGGGGTCGGGGGCAGCCTCCTCGACGAGCCGGCCGTCGCGCAATCCCATGAGGCCCGACAGGAAGAGCAGGTCGCCGGCCTTCACCGCGCAGACCTGTCCCTCGTAGAGCGGACTCGCGCCGCCCACCGTCTCCTTGTGCGTGGCGCCGTCGCGGGCGAGCGCGATGGTGTTAATCTCGATCCGGAGCTCCGCGAGGGTGAAGCCCGGCGTGCTCGTGGGGATGACCGTCGTCGCCGGCGGGTCCGGGAAATGCGCGCGCCAGACCTCGTTGAACGCCGGCACGTCCTGCGGATCGCGGAGATAGACCTGCGCCTTCACCACGGTTTCGGGCGCTGCGCCCGCGGCCGCGAGCGACGGCTTCAGCTTGCGCTCGATGATGAACTCGGTCTCGAGCTTGACCGGCGTGCCCTTCCACAGGCCGGGCCCGGGCCGCGCCTCGGGATCGACCGGCCCTTGGGCCGGGTCGCGCGCCTCGGCGGTGATGCCGGGGATGAAACGGAAATCGCCGCAGGCGAGGCCGGGGCTGTAGCCCGAACTCGGCGCGATCGCATATCCCGGCGTGAAGGCAAGATGCTCGGCACGGAACGCGCCCTCCGGCACGGCGGCGATCGCCAGCGCCTCGATCGCCTGTCCCGTGCGCAGGAAGCGCTGCTGCAGGATCGAGGTGGAAGGCGGAATGCGGCGGCGGAACGCGGCGGTGCGCGCCTCGTGATAGGGCGGCACCGCGTCGGGCGTGGTGTAGTACTGGTCGAGCCGCACGACATCGGCGAGCCCCGCGCCGCCGGCCTCGAGCACCTCGCGGAGATTGCGGTAGAGCCGCTCCGCCTCGCGCTTCGCCGGCGGCGGTCCGTCGAGCGGATGTGCGGCCCGCGTCACCTCGGGCGCGAGCCCGCTCACGAAATCGGTGCCGCTGAGCCCGCTCGCGAAAACCCAGCGGCCCGCGCGTACGCCGCGGGCGTAGCGCGCCGCGCTGCGCGGAAACGGGACCGGGAGGAGCGGCGCGACGCTCATCCCACCGGTACTTTGATGGCGCGCTGGTTGTAGAGGATCTTGCGCCGCCGCTCCTGCTCCTCCTTCGGCAGGGTCGCGGGATCGACCTGCAGATTGGCGCCCACCGCCATGCCGCGCTGCACCGCGGGTCGGCTGCCCATCTCCTCGAACCAGCGCTTGAAGTACGGGAACTCCTCGATGTCCTGTCCCTGCGCCTTCCAGTTCACGCTCCAGGGATAGGAGATCATGTCGGCGATCGTATATTCGTCGCCCGCGAGATAGCGCCGGTCATAGAGCCGGAAATTCAAGACGCCGTAGAGCCGGTTCGCCTCGTCGGTGAAGCGGCGGATCGCGTAGGACTGGTCGCCCTGGCCGGTGAGGCGGCGGAAATGGCCGCATTCGCCGAGCTTCGGTCCCTGGTTCGCCATCTGCCACATCACCCACTGCGTGACCTCGTACTTGCCGCGCGTGTCCTTGGGCAGGAACTTTCCGACCTTCTCGGCGATGTAGAGCATGATCGCGCCGGATTCGAAGAGATGGATCGGCGCGCCGCCGCCCAGCGGCTCGTGATCGACCATCGCCGGCATGCGGTGGTTGGGGTTGAGCTTCAGGAACTCCGGCTTGAACTGGTCGCCGGCGCCGATATTGAGCGGCACGACGTTGTAGGGGATGCCGCATTCCTCGAGCAGGATCGTGACTTTCTTGCCGTTTGGCGTGGGCCAGAAATAAAGGTCGATCATGGAGCGTCCTTTCGCCAAGGCTGCGGCCGCCGACAAGAGCCGTGACCGGGGTCGGGGAGGGCATTAACATCGCCCCCGCCTCGAGGCAAGCGACGGGACGGACGATGGCTGAGCTCTCCTATGACGGTCCCCTGCGGTTCGGGCTGTTCCTGGCGCCGTTCCATTCCGCGCGGCTCAACCCGACCTACGCCTTCGAGCGCGATCTTCTGCTCGCCGAGCATCTCGACCGGATCGATTTCGACGAGATCTGGTTCGGCGAGCATCATTCGGGCGCGATGGAGATGATCTCCACGCCCGAGCTCATGGTCGCCGCGGCGGCGCAGCGCACCAGGTGGATCAGGCTCGGCACCGGGGTCAAGTCGCTGCCGTTCCACAACCCGCTGATGCTGGCGGAGACGATGGCGCAGCTCGACCACATGACGCGCGGCCGCACGATCTTCGGCGTCGGTCCCGGCGCGCTGCCCACCGACGCGCACATGCTGGGTCTCGAGGTGCGCGAGCTCCGGCCGGAGATGGACACGGCGCTCGAGGTCATCATGGCACTGCTGCGCGGCGAGACCGTCAACCGCCGCACCCAGCGCTTCCATCTGCGAGACGCGCGGCTCCATGTCGGGTGCTATTCGCGGCCGATGATGGAGATGGCGGTGACCTCGGTGCGCTCGCCGGCCGGGGTGATGGCGGCCGGGCGCTATGGGCTGGGCGTGCTCACGCTCGGCCCCACGACCGACGCCGCGCTCGCGCATCATGTCGAGAACTGGCGCATCCACGAGGAAATTTGCACGCGGAACGGCCATGCGGCCGACCGCGCGAAATGGCGCATCACCGTCATCATGCACATCGCGGAGACGCGCGAAAAAGCTTATGCCGACACCGAGTTCGGCTTCCATGAGTGGATCGACTACACGCATGACGTGATCCCGGCGCCGCCGGCCTTCCCGCGTGGCGTCGCCAACCCGGCGGAATTCTGCAATGCGAATCAGCTCGGCATCATCGGCACGCCCGACGACGCGATCCGCGAGATCGAGCGCATCCGCGCGGCGCTCGGCGGGTTCGGCACGATCCTGGTGTTCGGCAACGATCTCGCGCCCTGGCCGGCGCAGATGCGCAGCTTCGAGCTCCTGGCCGAGTTCGTGAAGCCGCATTTCGGCGGCCGCAACGCGCTCCGCCGCCAGAGCTACCAATGGGCCAAGGCGAACCAGGCGCAGAACCGCCAGGAAGGCCTCGCCGCCGTCGCCGAGGCGACCGAGACCTACAACGCGAGGCGCACCAAGGGAGCGGCGGAGTAGGCTCGAGGCCGCACTGGCCTACGCGCCTGCCGCGATCTTCTCTCTGAGCCGCTTCAGGCTGCCGCCCTTCATCACCGCGCCCGGGAGCGGATGGCCGACCACGTCCTCCGCGAGCCGCGCGCACTCGGACAGCGCCTCGAGATCGATGCCGGTCTCGATCCCCATCTCGTCGCACATGAACACCAGGTCCTCGGTGCAGACGTTGCCGGCGGCGCCGCGATGGCCGGCGAAGGGGCAGCCGCCCAGCCCGGCGACCGAGGCATCGAAGTACCGCACGCCCATCTCGAGCCCGGCATAGGCATTGGCGATGCCCATCCCCCGCGTGTCGTGGAGATGCAGCGAGATCTCGATCTCCGGGAAGC
>Ga0070740_10005443_pt1 | contig 11805 bp, 9 predicted proteins | sample Coa_R2_FD_67286 | JGI IMG/M metagenome (GOLD analysis project Ga0070740, IMG submission 67286) | Surface soil microbial communities from Centralia Pennsylvania, which are recovering from an underground coalmine fire - Coalmine... | ecosystem: Environmental > Terrestrial > Soil > Unclassified ...
CCGCGACGGCGCGGGCGCGCTCGGCCGCTCACGGCTGCAAACGACCCGCTACGCCGTCACGTGTGCCAGCGGATGCGCGGAGAGCCGAATCGAGCGGGCGGACGCCCGGAAGACGTCCGCGTACCGTGCGCGGGTGCTGACGAGCGCGGTGTAGCGTCATGCCTGCCGGAAGCGGAGCGACGATCACGTTCAGGTTCGCCCGGAAGCCGGAAACGGTCTCGGGCGCGCGATAGAGGTACTTGTACTCGCGGCGCAGCGCTGTCGGCTCGGCTCAGGCGACGAGGTCACGCGGCGTGGTGCTCAGCACCTCGTGGCCTTCCTCGGTCACGAGCACCATATCCTCGATCCGCGTCGCGGCGAGGTTCGGCACGGCCAGGCAGGGCTCGATCATGATCACCTCACCCGCCTGCAGCGGTGACTCGTCGGCGTAGTAGTCGGGGATGTCGTGGACGTCGATCCCGACGGCGTGCCCGAGCAGACGGAATTTGTACTCGTAGACGCCCTCCTCGCGCGCGATCTCGTCGGCGATGTCGTTGAGGTGCTTCGGCGTGACGCCCGGCTTGATCGCGTCGATAGCGGCGCGATTCATCGCCAGCGTGACGTCGTAGAGATGCTCGAGTCTCGGGTCGAGGTCGTCGAGGTCGCCGGCGAGTCGCATCCGGGCGATATCGCCGCAGTAACCGTTGTACCGCGGCACCGGGTCGAAGAAGTACCACTCGCCCCGCTGCACCTTCTTGCCCCGGGTCGGCTCTGGCAGCCCGCTCGCCGTCACGACGCCCGCGCCCGCCTGAGACGAGCCCGCGGTCTCGAAGTCGCCCAGGCGGCGCATCGTGTCCTCGACGATCAGCGCGATCTCGTATTCGTCGGCGCCCGGCTTCACCGCCGCCATCCCCGCCTGGACCGCCGCGTCGGCGACCTCCTCCGCCTTGCGGTGGAACGAGATCTCGAGCGGGCTCTTCACCCGCCGCACCTCCGACATGAGCCGCGACGGCACGAACTCCGTGTCCGGCGCCTCGCGCGTGAGGCCGAAGTAGTACTCCGCGGGGAAGAGCAGCCAGTTGTCGATCGCGACGCGCTCGAGACGGCGCGACCGCACCTGCCGGCCGAGCTCGGCGCCGAGCTCGGTCGTGCACTCGGCATCCGGGTAGTGCGAGATCAGCGCCAACCGCCCCTGGTCCCAGGGCAGGTCGGTCCGGACGATCGGGTCGCCGCTGCCGGGGACGAGGCAGGCACACGACCCGAACATGACGTAGTCAGCCGCCTGCACGTGCTGCCAGCCGGCGAAACGGACGAAGTACCCGGACAGCCAGCGGACGTTCGCTTGGATCTTCGCCGTCGAGTAGGCGATGACGCCGTCGAAGCCTTCCGCGGCCATCGCCCGCTGCAGGCGGTCGAGCCGGCTTGCGTACTCGCGTGCGGGGATCTCGCTCATTGGTCCGTCCTGGTGGTGTGGTGACGTGCTCACGTGACCTGCCGGTACTCGTTGGTGATCTCGCTGACGTAGACGTAGCCCGCAGCCTCGAGGCTCGGCGCCCCGTAGACGCCGACGAGCTCGAGCTCCTGGGTGTCGGAGAGGTTTCGCATCCAGTGCACCTGGCCCGCCGGGATGTACTGCGCGGTCCCCGGCGTCACCTCGTGCTCCTCGTCGTCGGCGCCTGCCCCGCCGCGGCCGCGCAGCACGTAGAGGATCTCCTCGGCATTCGGGTGCAAGTGCCGCTCGTGCGCGGCTCCGGGCGGGAAGACGGTTCGCCAGAAGCAGCAGTCGCGAGCGCCCCCGTTTCGGTCGCTGATCAGGAAGCGGATGTCCATCGCTCGCCAGCCCTGCTCCGACTTCACGTCGGCCGGCCGCACGTCGTCGACATGGGTCTGGAAATGCACGTCACTCCTTCCGTCGTTGTGAGTAGAGCGCGACGCCGGCGATGACCGCGCCGCCCTCGACGAGCAGCTTGGCGTAGTTCGGCAGCGCTACGAGATCGACGAGGTTGAGGATCGTCGTCAGCACGAGGACGCCGCCGACGGGGCCGCCGACACCGCCGCGCCCGCCGCCGATCGCGGCGCCGCCGATGAGCGCAGCCGCGATTGCCTGCAGCGCCCATCCGGAGCCGGCGCTCATGTCGGTCGTCCCGATCCACGCGACGAGGAAGAGCCCGCCGACCACAGTGAGGACGCTGCACGCGACATAGGCGCTCACGATCGTGCGTGTGAGCGGTTGGCCGCTCAGATGCGCGACGCGTCGATTGGTGCCGACGGCGTAGAGACGCCGGCCCGGAACCGTGCGGTTGAGCACGAACCAGACGAGCGCGAAGATTCCGAGGAAGCAGAGAACGGAGATCGGAACCCCACCGACGTCGCCGACGGAGATCTGCCTGAAGCCATGCGTGAGGTCGTTTGCGGGCGACCCCTGCGTGTAGACGTAGGCGGCGCCCTGGAGCACGAGCATCATCGCGAGCGTCGTCACGAACGGGTCGGTGCGGAGCTTCGCGACGAGCAGCCCGTTCGTGAGGCCGACGAGGGCGCCGATCGCGAGCACGAGCAGGACCGTCGGCAGGATGCGGGCGTTGCTGTCGGCCATCACGCGCGCGGTGATGACGGCCGTCAGCGTCACGAGGTTGCCGACGGAGACGTCGAAGCCCCCGACGAGGATGACGAGTGCCTCCCCCATCGCGACGATCGCGAGCGGAACCGACTGTCGCAGGATGTTGAGGAGGTTCGTCGTGTGCAGGAATTCCGGCGAGACGAGCGTCGAGACGACGACGAGCGCGGCGAGCGCGAACCAGACGCCGTACGTCTCGAGCTCCTGACCGAGCCGCACTCGTGCCGTGCCCCCGCGGCGGAGCGCGTTGCCCCAGTCGCGAACGGCGGACGAGCTAGCCATGCGCCGGCGCCTCCCGCGCGGCGGAGCCCGGCAGGTGCCGCAGTAGCTGCCGGCGCCGCCTCGTCAGCAGCTCGGTCCCGGCGCCGGCGATGACGGCAGCGAAGATGACGACCCCCTTCGCCACCGTCTGCCAGAACGTCGAGATCCCCTGCAGGTTCATGAAGTCGTTGATCATCGCGACGATGAGCACGCCGCCGATCGTCCCGCCGACGCCTCCCTTGCCGCCGCGAAGGGCCGTTCCGCCGATGACGACGGCGGTGACGGCGTCCCAGTCGAAGCCGGTGCCGGCGAGCGGCTCGCCGCTCCCGAGGCGCATCGAGATGACGACGCCGGCGAGCGCGGCGAGCCCGCCGGAGGCGGCGAATGCCGCGATACGCACGCGCGTGACCGAGATGCCGGCGAGGCGGGCGATCGCCGGATCACCGCCCGTCGCGTAGACGTGCCGGCCGGCACGTGTGCGGTTCTGCACCCACAGGGCCACCGCCAGCAGGGGCAGCAGGAGGATGACGAGCGCCGGGAACGGCCCCCAGTTCGCGTAGCCGAGGTTGACGAGGGACGGCGCGGGCGAGCCGTACGTCCCCTGCTTCGTGTACGCGAAGACGATGCCCTGGACGATGTTCGCGGCGCCGAGGGTGACGATGAACGACGGGACGCGCAGCTTCGCGACGATCAACCCGCTCGTCGCGCCGGCGGCGAGGCCGGCGAGGACGGTGAGCAGGATCGCGAACCACACGCGGCCCTCGTGACCGGCCATGAGTCCCATCGAGAGCGTGTTGCCCAGCGAGAGCATCGCGGCGACCGAGATGTCGATTCCGCCGGTCAGGATGACGAAGGTCTCGCCGATCGCGACGACGGCGAGCGGCACGGCCGCCTGACCGACCGCCTGGAAGTTCGACAGCAGCGCGAAGTCGGCGACGCCGAGGGAGCCGGCGACGACCATCGCTCCGACGACCGTCCAGACCCAGACCGGGCCTGCCCACCGCTGGAAGGCGGACACGGCAGAACGGGAGTCAGGCCTCGGCATGCTCCGGGCGCTCCTCGCGCGCGAGCCCGAGCGCAGCGGAGAGGAGCCGCTCCTCGCTCGTGGTGTCGGGTTCGTGCTCCGCCTCGATCCGCCCGCGCCGCATGACGAGAATCCGGTCGCTCAGCCCGAGGATCTCCGGAAGCGACGACGAGATGAACAGGACCGCCGTTCCGTTCTCGGCGAGCTCCCGGACGAACGCGTAGATCTCCGTCTTCGCGCCGATGTCGACGCCGCGTGTCGGCTCGTCGAGGAGCAGGATCGAGCACCGCTTCGCGAGCCATTTCGCGAGGACGACCTTCTGCTGGTTGCCGCCGCTCAGGCTTCGCACCGGCACGGCGGCCGAGGGGGTGACGATGCGGAGGCGGGCGATCTGCTCGGCCGCGAGCCGTGCGCCGCGCGCGCGGTCGACGACGCCGTACCTGGCGAGCTCCGCGAGCTGGGGCAGCGTGATGTTCTCGGCAAGAGCGAGCGTGAGCAACAGCCCCTCGGTCTTCCGGTCCTCGGGTACGAGCCCGATGCCCTGCGCGATCGCCTCGCGTGGGCTCGAGATCGTGACGCGACGGCCGTGGACGCTGACGGAGCCGCCCAGGTCGCGTGGCGTCAGCGGGCTCGGCGGCGCGCCGAAGAGCGACTGTACGAGCTCCGACCGGCCGGCGCCGACCAGTCCGGCGAGCCCGACGACCTCGCCCGCGTAGAGCGAGAACGAGACGTCCTCGAAGTGGCCGGGGAGCGAGAGGCCGGCCACCTCGAGGACCGGCCGGGGCGAGCGCGCGACCTGCTTCCGCGGCGGGAACAGCGCCTCGAGCTCGCGGCCGACCATCATCCGGACGACCTCGTCCGCCTTCGTCTCGGAGATCGGCTTCGTCATCGTCACGCGACCGTCGCGGAGGACGGTGACGCGGTCGGCGATCGCGAACACCTCCTGGATCTCGTGCGAGATGTAGACGATCGCGACGCCCGAGTCGCGGAGCTCGCGCATGATCTCGAACAGGCGCGCGACGTTCTCGCGTGACAGCGATGCCGTCGGCTCGTCCATGATCAGCAGCCGAGGCCTCCGGTCGAGGATCCGAGCGATCTCGACGAGTTGCTGCTGCGCCAGCGGCAGGCTCTCGACCACATCGCCGCTGCGACAGGACGCACCGACATAGCGCAGGATCGCGCTCGTCTGGCGGTGGATGGCGCGGTCGTCGACGCTGCCGCGCGTCGTTCGCGGCTCGCGTCCGAGGAACACGTTCGCGCCGACGCTCAGCGACGGGATCAGGCTGAGCTCCTGGTGGATCAGCCCGATCCCCTGCGCGAGAGCCGCCGCCGGCGACGCGAAGTCGACCGGTTCGCCGGCGAAGCGAAGCTCGCCGGTATCGGCCGACTCGACACCGGCGATGATGCGCGTGAGCGTGGTCTTCCCGGCGCCGTTCTCGCCGAGCAGCGCGTGGATCTCACCCGCCCGGAACGTCGCCGACACCTCGTCCAGCGCGACGGTGAAGCCGAAGCGCTTGCCGATCCTGGAGGCCTCGAGCACCGGCGTCCCCGGCGCCGTCAGCGTCGTCGACACGGCAGGAGCCGTCCCGGCCGCGGACTCCGGGCGGGACAGGCTCCTACGGATCAGGGTGCGCAGTGGTGCGGCTCGCTACGCCTTCGGCCGCCACTTCGCCGGCAGGTCCCACCAGTCCCACCACTGGTCGGACCCGGGCGTGTTCGGCGCGAGGTACTTCGAGATCTTTGCCGCCGGGATGACCTGGTTCACCGTCTGCCATAGCTTCGGCACCGACTGGCCCTGCAGGATCGCGATGCAGTCCTTGACGGAGGTCTCGGCGACGAGCGTGGGGCGGTCGACGATGACGCCGGGAAGGTGGTACTTATTCACGGTCCGCAGCCACGCCTGGACGTCGTCGCCGGTCCAGACCTTGATCTCCTTCAGGCGGCCCGCCGCCTGGACGGCTTCGAACGCGCCCTGCGCCTGCAGGCCGCTGTCGCTGAGGACGCCGTCGATCCGCTTGAACGCCGTCAGGTCGTTCTGCATGTCGCTCTTCCCGGTCGCAGCCGACCAGTTCGTGTACTGCGTCGTCAGGACCTTGATGCCGGGGTACTTCTCGAGGACGCTGTGCATTCCCTCGAGGCTCTGGTCGACGGGGCCGCTGCCCGCGACGCCTTCGAGGATGACGATGTTCCCCTTCCCGTGGAGCGCGTTGGCGACGGCCTGCGCCTGGAGGCGGCCCATCTCGACGGCGTCGAGGGCGGCGAAGCTCGTGTAGTCGGTGGTCGTGACGCTGCGCTCCTGGATCACGACCGGAACCTGCTTCGACGCCACGGAGATGATCGGGTTGAGCGCCTTGTCGGACGTTGCCGAGACGATCAGGCAGTCGACGTGCTTCGAGAGCAGGTTCTGGATGTCGCTCACCTGCTTCGGGATGCTGTCGTTCGCGTTCGTGTGGATGATCTTGACCGGGTACTTCGAGGCCTCGTACTGCATGTACTGCCAGGCGAACACCCGCCACGAGTTGCTCAGCGAGGAGTCCGCGTAGCCGATCGTCCAGGGCGGGTTCTTCTTGAACCTCGACGTCGAGACCATCTGTCCGGCCTTCGGGACGGCGATCAGTGGTCCGCCGGCCCCCGACGAAGCGACCGACTGCGTCGCGACGAAGCCGGCACCGAGCAGGCACAGCAGCGCGATCGGGCCGAGCCGGCCGAGCCTCGACCGGCGTTCAAGCCCACCGCGCCTGCAGTGGAACCGCGACATCTGACCCTCCTTCGTTCACGTTTTGCCCAGCACCGCCGCCGGCGCCGAACCGTCACCGGACGCTACAACACTTCCAGGGGGGCTATCAAGCTCCGTTAGCATCACTACGGGTCGCGCGCGACCTCCGGCGCCGGTCGAGCCAACCGGGCCGTGAACCGACTCCGGCCCCGCAGTTCGTTTGAGGGTGGCTCTCAGGATCCGTTAGCGTCACTACAGATGGCGGCCGATCCGAGGGTGAGCGCCGGCGTCGTCGACGTGCGCGCCGGCGCCGCGGACGCCGATCTCGTCGTCGAGAACGGGCACGTCGTCGACGTGTTCTGCCGCCGGGTCGCCCGGGGCGACGTCGCGGTCAAGGACGGCCGGATCGTCCGCGTCGGGGCGGTCGGCGATCTCGTCGGCGCCGGCACCCGCCGCATCGACGCCGGCGGCCGCTACGTCACGCCCGGCCTGATCGAGACGCACGCGCACTCCTATCACGCGAACCTCGGTCTGACGGAATACGCACGTGCGTGCCTGCGCGCGGGAACGACGGCGGTCGCCGAGGGCTTCTACGGCCAGGGCCAGATCCGCGGCGCCGCGGCCGTCCGCTTCTTCTACGACGAGCTGCGACGGACGCCGCTGACCGTGCTCTTCGTCGTACCCGCCCTCGCCTACCTCCAGAACCGAGAGTTCGGCCTTCCTCCGACGCCCGACGGCGTCACCGGCGACGAGCTCCTACAGATGCTCGACTGGGAAGGTTGCGTCGGCATCGAGGAGCCGCCGTGGATTCCGATCAAGGAGCACGAGCCGGTGATCGTCCGGCTCGTCGAGGAGACGTATCGCCGCGGCCTCGCGTTCATGGGTCACGGCGCCGGGCTCGAAGGAAGGGAGCTCGCCGGCTACGCGTCGACGGGTGTCACCGGCGACCACGAATGCCTGACCGCCGAGGAGGCGATCGCCCGGCTCCAGCACGGGATCATGGTCTCGATGCGCGAGACGCCGATCGCGCGCAACCAGCGCAATGTCCAGCGTGCCGTCGTCGAGCTCGGCGCCGACCCGTCGTTGTTCATGTTCTCGAGCGATGTGCCCGACGCGGTGACGCTCGCGCGCGTCGGCCACGTGGACGAGCAGATCCGGATCGCCGTCGACGGCGGGATCGAGCCGCTCGAGGCACTGCGGATGGCGACGATCAACGCGGCCCGGTTCTACCGCGTCGACCACCGCCTCGGCAGCCTCGCGCCGGGGCGCCAGGCCGACATCCTGCTCGTCGACGATCTCGACCGGTTCCGGGCGACGACGGTGATCGCGAAGGGCCGGGTCGTCGTCGGTCCGGAGCCGACGGTGACGTTCGAGCGTCCGGTCTATCCGGCCTACCTGCGGAACACGGTCAGGCTCGCGCGCCCGGTGGCTCCGGAGGACCTGGTGCTTCGCGCTCCGCCCGGCGCGACTCGGGCGACCGTGCGCGTGATCGGGGCGGAGTCGCTGCTCTCCGAGGAGCGGCGCGCCGAGCTGGACGTCGTCGACGGGGCCGTTCAGCCGGATGTCGACGCCGACGTGCTCAAGATCGCGATGTTCGACCGATACGGGCGCTGGTCGAAGCCGGCGATCGCGTTCGCCCAGGGGTACGAGCTCCGCCGCGGCGCGATCGGTCAGAGCTACGACCCCTACCTCAACGGCGTCATGGTGCTCGGGACGAACGACGCCGACATGGCGCTCGCCGCGAACCGGGTCGCGGAGCTCGAGGGTGGGTTCGTCGCCGTGGCGGAGGGACGGGTGCTCGCGCAGGTGCCGCTGCCGCTTTGCGGCCTGATGAGCGACAAGCCGCTCGACGAGGTGGTCGCCGAGCTCGAGCGGCTGTACGCCGTCGCCGCGGACGAGCTCGGCGCCGCGATCGAACGGCCGTTCCACAACCTCGCGTTCGTGGCGCTCGGGGGCGAGCTGCCCCGACTGAAGCTGTCCGACCGCGGCCTCTTCGACGTCGTCGAGCGGAAACACCTCGAGACCGTCGTCCGGACGGCCTGACCTTCCCCCGGAGGGTCGACTCTGCCGAGCATCGGGCGCAACACCCGAGCACGGTCTGTGGCGCGATGAGGCGCAGCCGCCGATCGCAGCTCGGCAAGCGGCGTCGCGTGGCTGTCGAGGTCGGCCGAGCCGGCGGCTCGCGATCAGGTCTTGGCGGCCGCGGCTCGCATCGCCGCCTTGTGCGCGCGCTTCGCGGCCTGGTAGTCGAGGAGCGCTTGCGGCGAGTCGACGTCGCCGAGCGTCGGGTGGCTCGGCGCGAGCGGGCGCGCCAGCTCGACCCCGAGCCGCTTCGCGAGGACGGCCGAGAGCGCCTTCACCTTCATCTCGCCGAACCCCGGCAGGGCGGACAGGCGCCGGCGCAGGTCGCCCGGATCCTCGGCGTCGCGCCAGATCCGGGACGCGTCGCTCCCGTATTCGTCCGCGACCACCTGCGCGAGCTCGCGCACACGCGTCGCCATCGTGCCCGGGAAACGGTGGATGGCCGGCCGCTCGCGGAACGCCGGCTCGAGGTCGGTGGCGGCGAGCTTCTGCGGCTCGAGCGTCCCCACCCGCCGCTTGAGCGCGAGCGGTCCTGCGAACGCCTTCTGCACCGGCACCTGCTGGTCGATCGCGAAGCCGACGAGGAGGGCGAACGGGTCCCGGGCGAGCAGCCGACAGGCCTCGGGCTCGTCGGTGAACCAGAGCGCGTCGGGCATGCCGCGATCGTAGTGGTTGAAGAGGTCCCGGAGCGGGTACGAGCGGTGCATGCGTGAGACGACAACCCCGGGCGAGCTCCTGCACGAGGCGGGGCACGGCGAGTCCGAGCGCACGCCGGCGATCGCGCTGACGGGTGTCTTCATCGTCATCAGCGCCCTCGTCGCCGTCATCGCCGGGATCGCGCTGATCCTCTACTACTTCGCCTAGGGCAGGAACCGAGCTCTACGATGGGGCCGTGGACGCGCTCGCCCCGTTCTCGCCGCGCGCGCGCGCCTGGTTCGAGCGCACGTTCGACGCACCGACGCCGGCGCAGGCGCTCGGCTGGCCGGCGATCGCGCGCGGCGACCAAGTCCTGATCCAGGCGCCGACGGGATCGGGCAAGACACTGGCCGCGTTCCTGTCGGCGATCGACCGGCTGACGACGTCGCCGGGCGAAGGGCTCCGCGTGCTCTACGTCTCGCCGCTGAAGGCGCTCGACTACGACGTCGAGCGCAACCTGCGCGGCCCGCTCGCCGGGCTCGAGTCGACGATCCGCGTCGGCGTCCGCACCGGCGACACCCCGATGAAGGAGCGCCGCGAGCTCGCCAGGGAGCCGCCCGACATCCTGATCACGACGCCGGAGTCGCTCTTCCTGATCCTGACCTCGGCCGCGCGCGAGACCCTCCGCGGCGTCGAGACGCTGATCCTCGACGAGGTGCACGCCGTGGCGGGAAGCAAGCGCGGCGCGCACCTGGCGGTGTCCGTGGAACGCCTGGAGCGACTGGCGACGAGCTCGATCCAGAGGATCGGGCTGTCCGCCACCCAGCGGCCACTCGAGGAGATCGGCCGCTTCGTGTCGGGCGGCCGTCCGATCGCGCTCGTCGACGCGGGCTCGCGCAAGGAGCTCGACCTGCAGGTGGTCGTGCCGCTCGAGGACATGCGGGAACCAGCGGCTTCGCCGCCGGTTCTAGGTGCTGGAATCGACGGAACGTCGCCGGCAGACGGAGTCTCGCGGCAGTCGATCTGGCCGTCCGTCTACCCCGAGATCCTGCGCCTCGTCGAGCAGCATCGCTCCACGATCGTCTTCGTCAACAACCGCCGGCTCGCCGAGCGGCTCGCGCTGCGGCTGAACGAGCTGGCGGAGCGGGAGATCGCGCGCGCGCACCACGGCAGCCTGGCGCGCGAGCAGCGGGTCCTCGTCGAGGAGGAGCTGAAGGCGGGAAGGGTCCCGTGCCTGGTCGCGACGTCGTCGCTCGAGCTCGGGATCGACATGGGAGCGGTCGATCTCGTCATCCAGGTCGAGTCGCCGAAGTCGGTCGCGCGCGGGCTGCAACGGATCGGCCGCGCCGGGCACGAGCTCGGCGCCGTCTCGAAGGGGCGCATCTTCCCGAAGTTCCGAGCCGACCTGCTCGAGTCCGCCGTCGTCGCGCGGGCGATGCGGGGCGGCGAGATCGAGGAGACGCAGATCCCGCGCAATCCGCTCGACGTGCTCGCGCAGCAGATCGTCGCCATCTCCGTCGACGCCGAGTTGGCCGCTGACGACCTCTATCAGCTCGTCACGTCGGCGTACCCGTTCGCAACCCTCTCGCGCGCGCAGTTCGACAACGTGCTGGACATGCTCGCCGGCCGCTATCCGTCGGACGAGTTCGCGGAGCTGCGGCCGCGGATCGTCTGGGACCGCACGGGCGGCACGATCCGCGCCCGCGAGGGAGCGCGCAAGCTCGCTGTCACGAACGCCGGCACGATCCCCGACCGCGGCCTGTTCGGCGTCTTCCTGGTCGACGGCGGCGGGCGCGTCGGCGAGCTGGACGAGGAGATGGTCTACGAGGCGCGCGCGGGGCAGACGTTCCTGCTCGGCGCCTCGACCTGGCGGATCGAGGAGATCACGCGCGACCGCGTGCTCGTCTCGCCGGCGCCGGGCGTGCCGGGCGCGGTGCCGTTCTGGAAGGGCGAGGGCGTCGGCCGGCCGTACGAGCTCGGGCAGAAGATCGGCGCCGCCTCGCGCGAGCTTGCCGCTCTGCCGACCGAGCAGGCGACGAAGCGGCTTGAGGAGGAGTTCGCGCTCGACGAACGCGCGGCGACGAACCTCGTGGCCTTCCTGCACGAGCAGGAAGACGCGACCGGCGCCGTCCCGTCCGACCGCACGATCGTCGTCGAGCGCTTCCGGGACGAGATCGGCGACTGGCGCGTCTGCATCCTGTCGCCGTTCGGTGCGCGCGTGCATGCGCCGTGGGCGATGGCGATCTCGGCACGGCTGCGCGACTCGCTCGGCTTGCGCGTGCAGTCGATCTGGTCCGACGACGGGATCGCGCTGCACTTTCCCGATGCGGACTCGCCGCCAGCGCTCGGCGAGCTGCTCGTCGACCCCGGCGAGGTCGAGGATCTCGTCGTCGCGGAGCTGGGGGAGACCGCCCTCTTCGGCGCGCGTTTCCGCGAGAACGCTGCCCGCGCCCTGCTGATCCCGCGCCGGCGGCCCGGCGAGCGGACGCCGCT
>Ga0070740_10005445_pt1 | contig 11804 bp, 15 predicted proteins | sample Coa_R2_FD_67286 | JGI IMG/M metagenome (GOLD analysis project Ga0070740, IMG submission 67286) | Surface soil microbial communities from Centralia Pennsylvania, which are recovering from an underground coalmine fire - Coalmine... | ecosystem: Environmental > Terrestrial > Soil > Unclassified ...
GATTAGAGAGCGGTAACCCTTGTTCGCAATCTCTTTCACGGGGGAAGGAGATTTGTGTGCAGCCACATTTAAAGCTCGACGAAATTCTCCACGCCATCGAGCACTCCGTTCTCAAGATCACGTTGACGATTCTTTTCTTGGCATGGGTCTGTTGCCATGCGTGGTCTGACCTCGAAAGCATCGTCGCGCACGCGAGCGAACAAAAGGCGAAGATGATAGAATCGTCGTCGTGCGAGACGACGCCCTTAGTCGAGAAGAGCTCGAAGAACTCCGCCGCAAGCTCGCCACCATGAGCATAACGGGCGTGCGGGATTTTTACGCGTCGGCCTACTATGAGTGCAAGCTCAATGGCGACCGGGTTCCGGCCGCCCGTGCGCTTCAAAAGCTCGTCCAGGCGTGGCGCGAGATGCGAAAGTGGAAAATTTCTTGATTACGCGGTATAGTTCCAGCAAACCTAACGCACCACATTCCTGCACCGTTCCGAACCTCCGAAAACCAGGCGATGCTATTTCTGCAAGCAGACCAAGCCTCTCGCTGATTTCGTAAACAGCAAGACCAAGCCTTTTGGTAAAGATTACATCTGCACGCCATGTAGCCGACTCCAGCAAGCGGGCGTGTCCAAAAGAAAATGGGGATGGCGCAAGCTTTCCTATGAGCAGATGACCGCGATCATGACTTCTCGAACGGATTGCGTGTACTGCCACGAACCATTTACAAAAGACAATCCGCCTCACCGCGACCGGAAGGATTCAAAAGGTGAGTACACCATCGAGAACGTGGTCCTTGCCTGTCGCGATTGCAATTGGATCAAGTCTGCGGTCCTTACGTACGAGGAAATGCTCATCCTCGCACCCATCATCAAGGCGGTTAGGCACTGGCGGAAAGGGTGGGATTCGAACCCACGTTAGAGTTTCCCCTAAACACGCTTTCCAAGCGTGCGCCTTCAACCACTCGGCCACCTTTCCGTTCGGAAACCATCGTAGCACGGGCTTACTTTGTACACGATTTTGTACATACGAACCAGTAATGGCGCAAAACCCGAAAACCTAGCAAACCGTGTTTTCAATAAGATGCCTGGAATCAATGGCCCGCTTGATTTCGAATCCCTCTCTCTCCGCCATTTCATTGAGTTTCGGACTCCCGGTGAGATCCATCGGTATTCTTCCGATTGCGAGTGAATTTGCGATGTCTGCTATCCTGACCACGCACGCACCACATTTCGCTGCGGGCGAATCGACCGGTTCGCGAAAGGGAGAACTCATGGCTGGACGCGGCTCACAAACGCTCAAGAAACGTCAGAAGGAGCAGCAGCGAAAGGATCGCAAGCAACTGAAGATCGAGAAACGGCTTCAGCGCCGGCAGGAAAGCGAAAAGCGCGAAGAGTCCGGACCTGAGATGGGACAGCCTATTCCTCCGCCCACGGCAGACTAGGCGCCTGCTCAGCCAGCGGCACGAGATCGGGCGAGCCGTCGGCCCGGCGTGGTAGTATGGGTTGTCTGTTTTTCGGCATCTTCGCATCAGTCCGGTATTGACCGCCTCGTCCGATCCTGCCCCTATCCATCAATCGAACCTAAAAAGGAAAAGTAGTGAAAAACATTTTTGTTGGCAATCTCAGCTTCACGGCAACGGAAGATTCCGTTCGCGCCGCATTCGAGGCGTACGGAACCGTGGAACGCGTTAACCTGGTGACCGATCGCGATACAGGTCAGGCGAGGGGTTTTGGCTTTGTCGAAATGAGCAACGCCGCCGAGGCGGACCGCGCCATCGCGGAACTGAACGGCGCCGAAATGGGCGGCCGGGCGCTCAATGTGAACGAAGCGCGGCCCAAAACCGAACGGGGGTCCGGCGGCGGATTCCGGCGCGGCAACGGCGGCTCACGCAACCGGTGGTAAGAACGGTTTGACGTACTACGGCGCGCCGCTCAACTGTGGCGGCGCGCCGCAGACAGCTCGGGCGGGATGGGCATTCTCGAAGGTTCGGAAGAAAACGAATGCAATATTTTGTTCGGACGATTGAAAAGCACAGAGACAGCGACCGGAGGTTCGGGCCGGAAATACAGTGCTCGGGGCTCGACATGGCCAAGGCCGAGGCCAAACGCATGGTCCTGCGCTCCGATCCCGCGGTCAAACTGCAAGCAGACGCCTGCGCCCGGCAGGGCCGGATGGTGCAGACGAAATACCGCTGCTGGATCAACGATCGCGGCGATTTTCTGGAGAGCTTGCTGGTCTGAAGTCTGAACGGTCCGCACCGGGTGGTTGGGCCGGATCGGTGTTCGTCTCTTCGGTGGAAGGACGTTTCCAGAACCTCCGCTTTTTGGCGGCATCGTGACGGGCCGCTTCCCGCTGCGCGCACACGATCATTTCGGCCTCCGACAGAACCATCGAACCGGTCCGGTCGCGCTCCCGGCAGTCATCGAGAACTTTGCGGCAAAGCAGCGGTAATTCCTGCACGTGGATGCCGTGTTTGCGGACGAGCGTCATATCGGCGCGGACGGTGTGATGTGTCCGGGTTTTTCCATCCTGCACGCAATCGAACTCGAATACACGGAATCCGACGTCGTGACTGAAACCGCTGAGAACGAAAGTTGTTCGGTTTTGTTCCTTCACGGGGGGCTTCCTTTCGGTTGCGGCCGGTCTCACCGCCTGCCGGGCAAACGGTTGCAAACGGGCTCGTATTCGAGAACCAGGTGATTCTGCCTTGTTGGGCATTCGCCGGCATGGCGGATTTCAAAGACGAATCCTGTCGGCTCTTTGGCCATGAGGCCGCGATCCTGATTGAAGTGAGCGAGCAGCGCCGCGCGAATATCGTCCGCGCTGCCGATGTAGAGCCATTGGCGCGCGTTGGATATTCCGTACAAGCCAGACATGGCGGGCGCATAGGTTTGGACGCCCGCAGGCGTGAACGGCCGCGGAGTGATCTGGTCAAACGGCATCGACAGCCCTTATCCGTGGCGCCGCGTCACAGATTCGAGGAGTAATCGCACAGATCGCGGATATCACGACTTCCTTTCGAACCGCTGACTGAAATCGGGGCAGGATCGGATGAGGGCGGCTGGGTACCGAGCTGATGCGAAGATGCCGAAAAATACTAAGCGACTAACTATAGCACGGATGCTTCGTTACGCCTAGCGAAAAGGGATCGGAGCGCCGCTTTCGGTAACGCTTCGCGGGATTGGGATTTTCGATAAGAATCTCGGAAACCGAGTCTGGAGGCACGCATCAACTCAACAAAGGCGAGGAAGCGATGCTGCGGAGAACACTACTCTGCTGGGCGATGGTCTTGTGTCCGGCGACAGAGAGCTATTCGGCAACGACGGCGCCCCAATTTCCGGATCCCGGCAAACCTTCGATGTCGCGGGAGAACCAGCGCGCTCTGGGATTGAAAGCGGCGGCCGAGGTCTACAAGCAGATGCCGGTGCTGCCGGACAACAGTCCGGAGACGCAGTATGTTCGACAACTCGGCGAAAAACTGGCCGCCACGATTCCAGCGCAATACTCCTGGCCTTTCGAGTTTCACGTTGTGGCGCAGAAGGAGATCAACGCGTTCGCGCTGCCGGGCGGTCCCATGTTCGTCAATATCGGAACCATCACGGCGTCTGACAACGAGGCGGAACTCGCAGGCGTCTTGGCCCACGAAATGTCACATGTGTATATGCAACACTCGGCGAAGCAGGCGGGCAAGGCGCAGACGACCGGACTGATTGCGGGAATCGCCGGGGCGGTCCTCGGCGGGGCTGTGGGCGGAATGGCGGGAGAATTGGGCCAAATGGGGATCAATATGGGGGCGCAGGGCCTGATGCTGAAGTACTCTCGCAGCGATGAATCGCAGGCGGACGCGGTGGGCGCCATCATACTTTACAAGGCGGGCTACAATCCGCAGGCGATGGCCGATTTTTTTAAGAAGCTCGAATCCGAGGGTGGATCGCCGCCGCAATGGTTAAGCGATCACCCGAATCCGGGCAATCGCCAGCAAGCGATTCAGAAAGAGATAAAAGATTGGCCGCCGAAGGAGTACGCAAGCGATAGTCCGGCGTTTCAGGCGACGCGCCAGCATGCGATGGGGGTCAAGGCTTACACGGCACAGGAGATCGCACAAGGGGCGAAGTCGGGCGAATGGGCTGCGCTCAATCAGAAGAATGGCGCGAGTTTCAATCCAGCCGGCAGCAACACGATTCACGCGACAAGCCCTACGCCGAACGAGCCGGCGACTAAGGCGTCAGTCGCGCTGGAGAGCGTACTTCCCGGCCGCAAGATGGTGGCGGCGAATCTCGGCCGCGTGAAGATCTCTCATCCGGATAACTGGCAAGTCACGGTCCCGCACAAGCAGGGGAACTTCGTCACGATCGCGCCACCGGCGGGCGTGACGGACAAAGGGGTGGGATACGGCGTGCTGCTCAGCGGAATCGCGCCGCGCCAGGGGCAGAGCGTGAATATCGACGAGGTCACCAGCGCCCTCATCAAGGACATGCAGCAAAACAACAACGGACTACAGCAGGTGGGCGGTTCCCGGCCGATCACGGCCGGAGGCGCGGAAGGCCGCTCGGTGGTGCTACAGTCGCGTTCGCCATTTCCGGCGGCTAATGGCCAACCGCAAGCGGAGCGGGACCTGCTGGTGACAGTCCCCGGACGCGACGGTTCCGTGATCTTCATGATCTTTGTCGCGCCCGAAACGGATTTTCCCCGCTTCGAGCCAACATACGATGCAATGCTGAAGAGCCTGAAATTCCGGTAGCGACCGCGCCGGCGGCCGCGAGGTTCAAAAAAATCCGGCGGGCTGAAAACAGCTTAGACTTGAGCTATGGGTCGAATCGCTGTTTTGCTGATTCTTGCCATTCCTGCATTTTCCGGGGACTGGAATCCGAAGCTGGCCGCTGACTACATGGACGCCCGGCAGAAAGCGTGGTTCGCCTGGCCGCGGGCGAATTCGAGTGGAGCGGCCTGCATGTCGTGTCATACGGGGATGACTTATATGCTGGTCAGGCCCGAACTGCGCCGGGTCCTCGGCGAAAAGCAGCGCACCGAATGGGAGGAGGGCTATTCACGGACGCTGCGCGCGCGCGCCGATAAGCAGGCGCCGGCGAATCCGGCTGCGCTCGACGGCTACGGAACGGACTCGGTGCTCGGCGCGTTTGTACTCGCCGCCGAAGACGGCGGGGCGCTGACCGCCGAAGCCCGCAAAGCGTTCGACCGGATGTGGGCCGCGCAAATGCCCGACGGGGGATGGCGCTGGTACAGCCTTAACGACGATCCATGGGAAATGCCGGAATCGCGATTCTTCGGGGCCGCGCTGGCCGCGGTGGCTGTGGGTAACGCGCCCGCCGAATACCGGACCCGGCCGGATGTTGTCGAGCACGCCTCGAATCTCGCCCGCTTTCTGAGCCGCGACGAAGGGCAACCGTTTCACAATCGTCTAGCGGCGCTGTGGGCGTCCTCGAATTTTCCCGATCTGCGGGCGCGGCGCAAGGCAATCATCGATCAGGCGCGGATGACGCAGCAGAAGGATGGCGGCTGGACGATCGCATCGCTCGGTCCCTGGCGAGCGCATCCGGAAGCCGCGGTTTCCGAAGGCAGCAATGCATACGCGACCGCGTTCACCGCGTTTGCATTGGAAAAAGGCGGCGTAGCGGCGTCGGACCCGATGCTGAAGAGCGCGCTCGACTGGCTGCGATCGCATCAGGATTCCAAAGGCGGCTATTGGGACGCACCGTCCATGAATCACAAATACGAAGCGGGCTCGATGATGGAGTTTTTCATGCGTGACGCTGCCACCGGCTTCGCGGCGCTGGCGCTACTCAACGGCGGCGAGGCTCGCGTTCAGGATTCGGCCCGCCCATGAGTGGGGCCGGTCCGGCGGCAGAACCGTTTGCGGCGTTCCGCCGGATTTGAACACCGCGACAAACTCGACCTGCTCGCCGGCTTGTTCCAACTGGCGAGCCATTTCCACGGCGACTGCGCGGCTCGCCTCCGAAGCCCCCAACGCATAAGGACCATCCGCCTGGAAGCGGCGGAGGGCGTGAATACATAATGCAGCGGCGTGCTCCACAGTGTGGGGCGGCGGCATCTGCGCCAGATCCGGTTCGCGGATTCCGAAGACGGGCCGGTCCGCATGGACATCCTGGGCGGGGCCGACGATAAAGATCGGAGAGCCAGGGCCGGGGGGCTTGATCGGAACCACGGCCGCAGCGGGGAGAGACCCCAACCCGAGGACTCGCGCGAGTTCCTCCCGCGCAACTGGCGGGATCGAATCGAGCACAAGCACGTGCTGCGGAATTCTATGGGCCGCCAGATGCGTGAATGCGAACCACTTCAGATCGCGGGGAAGCACGGTCGCGCCGGGGTACAAGACTACGGCGGCTCCGGCGGTTTCGCCGAACTTGGCGTCAGGAATCGGAAAAGCTACGGCGCGCTCAACATCGGGATGCAGAAGCAGCACACGCTCGATTTCGCGGGGATAGACTTCCAATCCCGCGGTCCGGATCGGCTGTTCTGATCGACGAAGACTACGCCAGCCCACTTCTGAGTTAAAACCGCGGGGGGGCGAAAAGTTTCCGGATTATTCCTGGAGACGTCGTCGGCTTTACGAGATTTTTTCGCCGATCGACTTAGGCTGAAGGAATTGCAGCAGGTAATCCGGGCCGCCGGCTTTCGAGTCCGTACCCGACATGTTGAACCCACCGAAAGGATGTGCTCCCACCATCGCGCCCGTGCACTTCCGGTTGATATAGAGATTACCCACGAAAAACTCCTCGCGAGCGCGCCGGATTTTCTCTGGATTCTTGGTATAAACCGCGCCCGTAAGACCGTATTCGGTATCGTTGGCGAGCTCTAATGCATGATCGAAATCGCGAGCCCTGGTAACGGCAAGAACGGGGCCGAAAATCTCTTCCTGGAAGATTCGAGCCTTGGAATCAACGTCGGCGATCACGGTGGGCTGGATGAAATATCCGTCGCCGGGGGCGGCGTCGCCGCCGGCGATCAGGCGGCCTTCGCGCTTTCCAATCTCGATGTAGTTCATGATGGTCTTCTTCGCCGAAGCGCTGATGACCGGCCCCATGTAGGTCTCATTTTTCTCGGGCGCGCCGACGGTGATCGCCGCGACTTTCCGCTGCACCTTGTCCAGAAATTCGTCGTAGACCTTCTCATCCACGATCGCTCGCGAACACGCCGAGCATTTCTGGCCCTGGTAGCCATAGGCCGATTGAACTACTCCGGCGGCCGCGCTTTCGATGTCCGCTTCCCGATCGACGATGATCGCGTCCTTGCCGCCCATCTCGGCAACCACGCGCTTGATCCAAATCTGCCCCTTACGCGGCTTGGCGGCGAGCTCGTTGATGCGAAGGCCAACGTCGCGCGATCCGGTGAACGAAATGAAGCGCGCTTTCGGGTGTTCGACCAGAAGATCGCCCACCACGGATCCGCTGCCGGTGCACAGCGCGAAGCTGCGCGCGGCGAATCCGGCTTCAAGCAGGACCTCGGCGAACTTCGCGGCGATGGTTGGCGTTTCGCTCGACGGCTTGATCACGATCGTGTTCCCGGTCACCAGCGCGGCCACGCTCATTCCGGTCATGATCGCAAGGGGGAAATTCCATGGCGGAATGATCACGCCCGCGCCGAGCGGCAGATACACCATTTCGTCACGTTCGCCCGGCATCTGGACCAGAGGCTCCGGCTTCGCCAGGCGCTGCATCTGGCGCGCGTAATATTCGCAGAAATCGATCGCCTCACTGACGTCGGCATCCGCTTCGGGCCATGTCTTGCCCGCCTCAGTCACCAGCCAGGCATCGAATTCGAATTTCCGCCGGCGAATGATGGCGGCGACGCGCGCAGCCAACTCGACGCGCGTCTCAACCGGAGTCCTGCTATAAACCGGGAAATAAGCGTGCGCGTCTTCAATAGCCTGGGCGGCCAGAGCGGCATTCGCTTTGTGATGCCGGCCGACGATCTCGGCCGGACGAGCGGGATTCACGCTGTCCAGCAGATCGCCGGTCTTATGAGGCGCGCCTGCGATCCACAGGTCGTATTCACGCCCGAGTCCGGCGCGGACTTTCTCCAGCGCGGCTTGTGCCGCCCGCTGATTTTCAGCTTTCGAAAAATCCGTAATCGGTTCGTTGGAAAACGCGGCAAGCGGCCGCGGCACGGCGGAGGTTGACATCGTTTCTATCCTTTTTGTGCGATCTTTTTGAGACGCGCTCGTTTGAAGCGTTGCTATCCCTCGACGAGACGGCGGCCCCGTTCGATCATTTCAGCGGCTTCGTCGGCAACGCGAAGGCCCTTCTCGTACAGCTCACGGCCTTTCTCCATCAGATCTCCAGCCGAATCGACCAGCGCGTCACGGCCTTCGAGGGTCTTCTTCCTGATCATCCTGCGGGTTTCTTTTCCCGATTGCGGCGCGTACAGCAAAGCGACGCTTGCGCCCACCGCCGCGCCGGCGATAAACCAGACCAGACTTCCTCCGTTGCTTTGAGCCATGACTTCATTCTAGCGCTGAAGGCGCTATGCTCGAATTGGCATTGTTCGAGGAATCAGAATGGCCAACGATCTTGTAACCGTTTTCCGGTCGGCGGATGAGGATGCTCCGGACGAAGCCGCCGGAATCGCAGCGCTTCTGAAATCGGCGGGAATTGACGCGACGATTCTGGACGACCGCGCCCCCGGCATCCCGGAAGGAGCCTGGGAAGTTCGCGTTTCCCGCGCGAACGTCTCGCAAGCCGAATCCCTGATCGCGGCCGCGGAGGCCGAGAGTCCCGACGATTCGGATGATCTCGATCTCGTTCCGGTGTTCCGTTCCGGCGACGGAACGTCGGAAGGAGATGTCGAAGCGCTGACCATCAAGAATCTGCTGGTGGCGTCGGGAATCCCTGCCGTTCTCGTGGGCGGAGATGTGCCCATCCCCAGTTTGAATCAGGAAGTTCGCGTCGCGCGCGAAGATTTAGCCGAGGCGCGCCGCATTATTCGGGACGCTCGCGCTTCGGGACGAGCCGCCGCCGACCAGGCTGAGGCCGAATCCGAATCTTCGAGCTAGCGAGCAGCGCCACGCCGGCCAGAGCCATCGCCCACGTTGCCGGCTCAGGCGTCGATGCGGAGTTTTCCACCGTCAGACTTTCGATCGCCGGCTCCGCGTCGCGATATCCGGGAACATAGTCGAGCCGGAACGCGTGCTGGACCCCGTTCAGCAACCCTGAGCCGACGATCTGCCCGTTTGCGTTGATCGCATAAGCCTGTGTCAATACCCACCCCGAATTCGGGTCGATCAGCGCGTTCAGATCGAGCATGACGCCGTCTTCATACAAAAACGCGTGCTCCGCGCCATTTATATAGGAATACCCGACGATGTCGCCCGAAGCATTGATGCCGTAGGCAAAGCTCGATTGGCCGAGCGTGCCTAGGTCATACATCACTCCGCCGCTCCACAGAAACGCGTGGCAATACCCGCTCGCGACCTGGGAATTCCCGACGATCTGGCCGTTATCATTGATCGCCATGGCATAGCTGTTGGCGCCCCCCAGCGTTCCGAGATCCGTGTAGCCCGTCGTGGGCGTCCAACCGAACGCGTGGAACGCTCCAGACTGAGTCATTCCATACCCCGCGACTTCGCCGGAATTATTGATTCCGTATCCGGCGCTCCAGTTCCCGTTTGAAAACGCACCGAGGTCGGTGGCGAATCCATTCGAGGCGACAAACGCGTGTCCATTCGCGAGCATGCCGGTAGTCTGTCCCGCGTCGTTGATCGCGCTTCCGAACGCCGCGTTCGGGGCCACGGTTTGCGCCGCTCCATTAACCCACTCCGTCGCCACCGCCTGTCCGTTGACATACTGCGTCCCTACGATCCGGCCGGAAGAATTGATGCCCGATGCGGTTCCTTCGCTCGCCCCGGTGTTGAACGTCAGGTCGTTCATGCCGTTTCCAAAATTGCTGAATGCATGCGTGTAGCCGAAAGGATTCGAAGCGGCGCCCACAACATCCCCAGCCGCGTTCAACCCGAAGGCCTGCGCCGCCGTTCCCCCGAGTGAGCCAAGGTCGGTAACTGAAAAGATGGGACCGGCTGACACCACTCCGGCGGCGCAGGCGAACAGGAGGATACGAATCGAATTCATCGGGTTGCTAGTTGAGTATGCACGGTAGCCGTGGAAATAAAAAGACAAATTTTACCGGTACTCGCCGGCTATTCCCTGAAAATTCCAAGGAATATCATCCGGGACCATTGGCATACGCCGGCGGTGCATGAAATCCGGCGCTCCCGGAGCTTTGTAGCACCAGCGTCTCCGAAGATAGCGTATCCTGACACTTTGCCCATGGCTGCCGATCCCACTTACGATTGGAAGCGCACCACTCGCGGGATGGCGCTGCTGGTCGCAATCTACCTTGTCATCGTTTACGTCATCCCGCGTCCGGAATCGATCAAGCCCGAGGGCTGGAGACTCGCCGGAATTTTCATCGCGACCGTCGCCGGATTAATCGCACAGCCTCTGCCGGGAGGGGCTCTGGTGCTGCTTGGCGTCACTCTCAGCGCGCTGATCGGCGGACTAACGGTCGAACAGGCGCTCATGGGCTATGCCGACAAGTCGGTCTGGCTGGTTATGGCGGCGATATTTATCTCGCGATCGCTCGTGAACACAGGACTTGGCCGCCGCATCGCTCTCTTCTTCGTTCGTCTGTTCGGAAAAAGTTCGCTGGGCGTGACCTATGCTCTGTCGATGTCCGACATGGTGCTTGCGGGAATGATTCCGTCGAACTCGGCGCGGTCGGGCGGCATCATCCTGCCCATCGCCCGATCCATCTCCGAACTCTACGGATCGAAGCCCGGAGTATCAGCGGCCGTACTCGGATCGTTCATGATGACCGCGGTCTATCAATCGATCTGCGTCACGGCCGCGATGTTCTACACCGGCCAGGCGAGCAATCCTCTCGCGGCGAAAATGGCCGAAGGATTCGGCTACCACGTAACCTGGGCGAGCTGGCTCCAGGCGACCATCGTCCCGGGGCTCGTTTCGCTCCTCGTGATTCCGCTGGTGGTGATGAAAATCAACCGCCCCGAAGTGGTCCGAACTCCCGAAGCGAGCGCCTTCGCCCAGCGCGAGTTGTCCCAGATGGGTCCTTTGAAATTCGGCGAAAAAGTCCTGAGCTTCGTCTTCGCCGGCGTGTGCGGATTATGGGCGACGTCGTCGTACACGAAAATCGATATCACGATTACGGCGCTGATGGGCGCGATGGTCCTGATCCTCACCGGAGTCCTCAGTTGGGAAGACGTGAAGAACGAGCGGGCGGGATGGGACATCTTCGTCTGGTATGGCGGCCTGATCCGCTTGAGCGAAGCGCTCAACAGCTACGGCGTGACGAAGGCTTTCGCCGAAGGCGTCGGGCACATGCTCGGCGGCTTCGGATGGGTGGGCCTGTTTCTGATCGCGCTGATCATCTATTTTTACGCTCACTACGTTTTTGCGAGCATCACCGCCCACCTGCTCTCGATGTTTCCGCCCTTCCTCGCCGTTCTGCTTGCTAAAGGCGCTCCGCTCGGCATGATGGTCTTCGCCTTCGCCTGTTTTGCGAATTTCTCCGCCGGACTCACCAATTACGGGACCACTCCGACGCCGCTCTTCTTCTCGCAAGGATACGTGCCGCTCAAAAGATGGTGGACCATCGGATTCGCCGTCAGCATTGTCAACATCGCCATCTGGATGACCATTGGCTTTTCCTGGTGGAAGCTTATCCACATCTGGTAGGCCGTCGCGTATCATAGTGCGTAGTAGGGGGATTCGGTCGAGAAGCGCCGGCTGCTCGCCCGTGTACGCCGGCGCGCTTGAGCCG
>Ga0070740_10005448_pt1 | contig 11795 bp, 3 predicted proteins | sample Coa_R2_FD_67286 | JGI IMG/M metagenome (GOLD analysis project Ga0070740, IMG submission 67286) | Surface soil microbial communities from Centralia Pennsylvania, which are recovering from an underground coalmine fire - Coalmine... | ecosystem: Environmental > Terrestrial > Soil > Unclassified ...
CATGACGGCGACGGGCGGCACGACGCCGTACACCTGGTCCGCGACCGGATTGCCCGCCGGGCTCTCGATCAGCTCCGCCGGCGTTATCTCCGGCACGCCCACGGCGGCCAGCACCGGCAGCGTGACGATCAAAGTTACGGATTCCACCTCCCCCACCCAGCAGAGCACCAGCGTCACGCTGACGCTCACCATCGCCTCCGCGACTCTGACGATCACGAACACCTCGCTGCCCGCCGGCCAGGCCCTCCAAGCCTACAACGTGACCATGGCGGCCACCGGCGGCCTGAAGCCGTACACATGGTCGGCGACTGGATTGCCCGCGCCGCTCTCGATCAACGCCTCGACCGGCGCGATCACCGGCACGCCGACGGCGCCCAGCAGCGGCAATGTCACGATCAAGGTGATCGATTCCGGCACCCCAACGCCGCAAACCGCCAGCGTGACGCTTGCCCTGACCATTGCACCGGCTCCGCTCACCATCACGACGAGTTCGCTCGCTACCGGCGCCGTCGGCCAGGCGTATAACGTGACCGTGGCGGCGACCGGCGGAACTGGCGCCTACAACTGGAGCGCCACCGGACTGCCGAACGGTCTCTCGATCAACGCCTCGACTGGCGCGATCACCGGGACGCCCACGGCACCCGGCAGCGGCAATGTCACGATCAAAGTGACCGATTCCGCGACGCCTACGCCGCAAACCGCCAGCGCCACGCTCAGCCTGACCATCGCACCGGCGCCGCTCACCATCACCACGGCCTCGCTCGCCTCCGGCCAGGCCGGCCAGGCCTATAACGCGACCGTAGCCGCGACCGGCGGCACCACGCCATACTCCTGGTCCGCGACGGGGTTGCCCAACGGGCTCTCGATCAATGCCTCCACGGGCGCCATCACCGGCACGCCCACGGGCCCCAGCAGCGGCAACGTCACGATCAAAGTGACCGACTCCGGCACGCCTTCGCCGCAAACCGCCAGCGTGACGCTCGCCCTGAACATTGCCCCGGCGCCGCTCACCATCACTACGACCTCGCTGCCCGCCGGCCAAGCCCTCCAGGCCTACAGCGCGACCGTGGCGGCCACCGGCGGCACTGTTCCATTCACCTGGTCGGCCACCGGGCTGCCGTCGGGGCTCTCGATCAACGCCTCCACCGGCGCGATTACCGGCACGCCCGCGGGGCCCAGCAGCGGCAATGTGACCATCAAGGTGACCGACTCCGGCAGCCCCACGCCGCAAACCGCCAGCGTGACGCTCGCCCTGTCGATTGCCCCCGCGCCGCTCACCATCACCACGACCTCGCTGCCCGCCGGCACCGTGGGCCAAGCTTACAACCAGACCGTGGCGGCCACCGGCGGCACCCCGCCGCTGACCTGGTCGGCAACCGGCCTGCCCGCCGGCCTTACGATCAACGCGTCCTCCGGCGCCATCACCGGCACGCCCACCGCAATCAGCCTGAACACCGTGACCGTCAAAGTCACGGATTCCGCCACGCCCACGGCGCAAACCGCCACCGCGGCGCTCTCCCTGACGGTCAATCCGGCGCCGCTTTCGATCACAACGACGGCGCTCGCTTCCGGGCAGGCTCTCCAGGCTTATAACCAGACCGTGGCGGCCACTGGCGGTACCACGCCATATTCGTGGTCGGCAACCGGGCTGCCGAGCGGCCTTTCGATCAACGCATCCACCGGCGCCATCACCGGCACGCCCCCGGGCCCCAGCAGCGGCAATGTGACGATCAAGGTGACGGACTCCGGCACTCCGACACCGCAAACCGCCAGCGTGACGCTCGCGCTGACCATCGCTCCCGCGCCGCTCACGATCACCACGACCTCGCTGCAGAACGCCACGATCAATGTGCCTTACACCGCTCCGCTCGCGGCGCAGGGCGGCACCGGCGCTTACACCTGGGGCGCTACCGGCCTGCCGAGCGGCCTCACGATCAATACGTCCACCGGCCTGATCAGCGGCACGCCGCAGTTCAACGGCACGTACTCGGTCGTGGTCTCGCTCTCCGACTCGGCCGCGCCGCCGCAGACCACGTCCAAGACGTTCAGCCTGCAGGTCGTGGTCCCGCCGCTCGTCATCACAACCAGCTCGCCGCTGACGCCCGCGGTGGCGGGGACCCCCTACACCGCGACGATCGCGGCCTCCGGCGGCGCGCCGCCGTATACGTGGTCGGCAACCGGCCTGCCCACATGGCTGACGCTCGATACGGGCGGCGGCGCGTGCGGTGGCGCAGTGGGAGTGGCCACGCTTTGCGGCACCCCGACCGCGCTCGGCACCTTCACCTTCAGCATGAAGGTCACGGACACCGCCCAGCAGCAGACCATCCAGGGTTATTCGCTGTCGGTGACCCCGCCCGGCGGCGGCACGATTACGGTCTCCAGCACGGCCGTCGGGCTGAATCTGCAGGTGCCGATTACCGTTACGCTCAACCCGCCCGCTCCGGTAGACGTCAACCTGACGATCGCTTCGGGCAATCCGGCCATCCTGACGATCGGTTCCGGAAAGACTGCGGGCAGCGCGCAAGTTACCGTGACAGTCAGCGCCGGCACCTCTACCGTGGAGACGTTCGTCACGGCGCTGTCCAATTCGGGAACGGTCTCGGTGACGGCCAGCGCGCCGGGCTACAACAATGGCGCCGGCACGGTGACGCTCGCGAACTCCGGCTTCGTCCTTTCCGGGCCGAAAGGAATTGGAGGAGCCTTCACCACATTCCAGGGCGTGCAGACCACGATCACGGTCTACGCCGCCCGGCTCGATTCCAACGGGCTGTTCGTCGAGAGCGAATCCCTGGCCAGCAACATTTCGGTCAACGTGCCGGTGGCCGTTTCGCCTTCGAGCCTCGGCAGCCTGTCCGCTTCTACCGTGAACATCACCGGCGGCAATAACAGCGGAATCGTGACGTTCACGGCCAGTACGACCGGCTCGGGCGGCGCCTCGATTGTGGCCTCGCCGCCCGCGGGCTTCTCGCCGGCATTCACGAATCCCTCCGCGGGCGCGACACTGAACGCTACGATCCAGACCAATGGTTTCATCGTGCCGAGCGGGATCACTGTCGGCAAGGGTCTGGAGGTGAGCGAGACCGTCGGACTGACCGGACCGGCTCCCCAGGCCCTCACGGTCACCATCACGAGCACCGATGGCAGCAAGCTGCTATTCGCGAAGAACCCCACCGACTCAGGCCAGACCAGCATTTCGGTGACGGTTCTGCAATTCCTTTCGCAGACGCCGGCCTTCTACGCGTATGGCCTGGCCAGCAACGGCACGGTCAACTACACCGTCTCGGCGCCGGGCTACGGCACCCAAACATCCAGCATCACGCTCGGCCCGTCCGGCTTCAATATCCAGACGCCGCGCGGGTATGACGCGAACTTCGCCATGCAACTGGGAGGCGTTGACGCCCAACTGAACATCTATACCGCGCTGATGGACGGCAGCGGCAACGTCCTGCAGAACCAGGCTGTCGCGGGCGGACAGTCCGTCAGCGCGAACGTCACCAGCGGGTCGACGAATGTCGCGACCATCTCGACCTCGCCCGTGACCATCGGCGGCGGAGCTTCGTTCGCCAGCACCACAGTGCACGCGACCGGCATCGGCAACTCGACCATTACGGCGAGCAGCAACGGCTACGGCAGCGCCTCGGTGGTGGCGACGGTCACGAACGCCACACTGTCGTGCAATAACGCCCTCACGATCGGGTACCGGCTGGAGGCGCCGGGGAACTGCCTGCTGTCGTCGCCTGCCCCGGCCGGAGGAGCAACGATCACGCTGACCAGCAACTCGCCGCAGCTTCAGTTGGCGGTCAACCCCACCGATCCCGGGTCGAACAGCATCCAGATCACGGTTCCCGCGGGCACGCAGGTCGGCAGCTACTGGGTGTACTCGCTGGGTTCGTCCGGCACCGCCACCTACAGCGCCAACTCGCCGAACTACGTCGGGTTCACCGATACGGTGACACTGGCGCCCTCGGGTATCGTGATCCTTCCGAATGGCCCGACTACGGTCAGCCTGTCGGGCGGCAGCGCCAGCTTCTCAGTCTTTACGGCGCAGCTCTCGACGGATGGCAAGAACACGCCGGCCACGCCGCAAGCCCTGGCCGGAAACGCGGCGCTCAGCGTCACGCTGGCAAACGGCACGCCGAGCGTCGGCACCCTCAACGGGCAGAGCGGCGCGAATGTCACCGTCTCGGTCGCGGCGGGCGCCAGCTCCGCGAACGTCACGTTCGGGCCCACGGCTACGGGAAGCACTACCATTTCCGTGCCCTCGCAGCCGGCGGGCTTTACCATACCGGGGAACTACTCCAGCGGCGGCTCGTCCACGCAGTTCACCTACACGGTGCAGTGAGGGAACGACTATGCGAATTCGACTTCTCGCGCTCACCAGCGCCGCCATTTGCCGGCTCCTCGCCGTCCCCGCTCCGGCGGCGGCGGGGATCACGGCTGCCAATGCTACGGTCGGCCGGTCGCTCGAGGCCGACGCGACGGTGCGGTTGACACCGGTCAGCGCTGAACCCGTCACGCTGACTCTCACGAGCGACGATCCGGCGCGGCTGCTGCTCTCGACCGCGCCGGACCGCCCTGGCTCGGCGCAGATCTCGCTGAAGATTCAGGCGCGGTTTCCGGAGAGCCCCGACTTCTGGCTGCAAGGCCTTGCGGATAGCGGCACGGTCACCTACACGGTATCCGCCGAAGGACTGGGCAGCGCCAAAGGCACGGTCACGCTGGCGCGCTCCGCGGTAGTGATTCTCGGGCCGCTGAAAGCCCCTAAATTCACCATCACTCCGCACGGCCTGCCCGCCCGCCTCACCCTCGTTTCGGTGGCCATCGATGGCGACGGCAAGGTCGCCAAAGAGCAGCCGGTCGCGGGCGGATCGCAGATCGAGGTGGCGCTTTCGAGCTCCAACCGCGGCGTCGGAAACCTCCGCGCTTCCACGCTGACGATCGCCGGCGGCACGAGCACCGCGATGACGGCGTTCGAGCCCGCGGGCGAGGGCGAGACGGTCATTACGCCCGTCGAGCCTCGAGGCTTCACGGCGGCCGCACAGTATGCCAGCGTTACGGCCGTGGTGGCAAAGCCGGGCCTGGCTGCCGTGACCGATGTGTATCTCGGAAAGAACCTTCAGCTTGGGGGCGCCATCTGCCTGGGCGAAGCCGCGCCGCCGGGCGGACTGGAGGTCACGCTGACCAGCTCCGATCCCACGCGTCTCATCTTCTCCGACCGCAGCGACGCGCCGGGCAGCGGAACCCTGCACCTGCACGTCCCGGCAGGCCAGCTCACCGCTAACTACTTCCTGCAGGGGCTTGGCGATTCGGGCGATGTGACGTACGAAGCTACCGCACCGGGCTTCCGCAGCCGCACCGCGCGCGTGGGGCTCACGCCTTCCGGGGTGATCGTGGCGTACGATCCGTACGGACCGCCGGACGAAGCCACCGTGCTGCGCAAGTCCGAGATCACCGACGACCGTTCCTTTACTGCTTCCGTCGCGGATTCGCGCCAGCATCCCGTGAAGCTGGTGGTGTGGACGGTTCACCTGGACCGCGAAACCGGGCGCGCGGCCGATATCACCGTGCAGCCGCTTCGGGCCGGAGTCACGGCGACCGTGGTCCTGCACAGCAGCGACCCGGCTGTGGGCACAGTGGAATCCCCGCTGACGATCGCGGCGGGGACCGATCATGCGGTCAGCCGCTTTACCCCGTTGAGCCGCGGCCGAACGGTGATCTCGATCGACACGCCGGCCGGCTTCACGCCGGCGAAAAACGCAACGAAGGTGCCGGCCAGCGTTAGCGAATAAGGTGCGGCTGCCGCGCGCGATTCTGGTACGCCGAGGCAAAGGCCAGACCGACGCCGAGCAGCATCAGCGACGCCGTTGACGCGGACGGCACGGAAAACGGAGTGAAGGTGGCGCCGTTTTGCAGCAGGGCGAAGGTGTTGGGATCGTAAATCTGGAACGGCTGGCTGCCCGGCGTGCCTGCGCCGGTCCAGGTAAACTGCACCGCGAAGCCGGCGACGCTGTTCCCCGGCGGTATCCCGCCAGAAAGAGACAGCACATCGTACAGCTTCGGCAGACCAGGAGCCGGATTGAGAAACCGCTGACTCCATTGCGCGTTGAGTGGACCGGTGGTCACAATTTGCAGCGAACCCGGCGCATAAAGGGAAGTGTCGAAATCAATATCGAAAAGCTGCACGGTCGTGGTCGAGTTCGACGCGTTACTTACCGTGTAAACATACTCATAATTGTTGCCACCCAGAGATATCAGATTGTACTGGATGGTAACATTCGTGGCCCCGGCTGCGGCTTGGGAGCACGCCAGCAGTATGGCAGCGGCGAACCATCCGCGCGTTCCAAGGAGCATCGTATCCTCCGGTTCCTTTTTCCGCTCCCGGGCGGCGCCGGGTAGCTAAGAACGTTCTCTACCGTCCGACACACGACTAGAGAGGATCAGTGTACCCTATCACACCGGGCCTGTCCACGTGAAAATATGGACTTCTGTGTGCCAGATCGGTGTTCCAGAAAACTTTACGCGACGAGCTAGGTACTTTGACCGAGTTGGATCGGTAAGATTTTCCACTAACATGCGGTGTTAGCGCGTTCCTGGGCGTCTGTGGGATTTGTTTTCAGGCGCACAATCCTGGCGGTTCAATTGCATATCTGCGCACTCACTTATGAAACACCCGGCCCCTCGGTTTCTGACTCCGTTATTCCTGTTTTCGCTGTGCCAGGTCCTGCCACCGACCCAGGCGCAGACGTTCGCGACGCCGCCGCCGTCGCACACGGCCACACAGACTCATCCCCTGACCACCACTCCCTCCGGCACTCCCACCCTGGACAGCGAAGAATGGGCTTTCCTGACGCTGATTAACAACTACCGCGCGCAAAACGGCTTATCCGCGCTGCAGGTCGACGTGGATCTCGAGAACTCGGCGCAGTGGATGAGCAACGATATGGCGTCGAACAACTACTTTAGCCACACCGATAGCCTGGGCCGCAGCCCTGGCGCACGCCTGGCGGCGTTCGGCTACACGTATTACCCGTGGGGCGAAAATCTGGCCGCCGGCTTTTCCGATGCCCAGGACGCCTTCAACGGCTGGTTGAACGCCTGCGATCCGGATGCTTCGGGCAACTGCACCTATGCCCACCGCGCCAATATGCTCGGGTCCGGCTATAACGCGATCGGTATCGCGCGGGCCTACAGCGCCAGTTCCACCTATGGCTGGTATTGGACGACGGACTTCGGCGGCGTCGTGGAACAGGCGCTCAACCCGCCCGGCTCCCCCACGCCGACGCCCACGCCGCCCCCCACCCCCAGCGCTCCGAGCATCGCTTCCTTCACCGCCAGCCCGGCCACGGTCGCGGCGGGGCAGACCGCGACCCTCTCCTGGAGTACGAGCGGAGCCACCAGCGTCACCATTGATAACGGTATCGGCGCAGTGGCCGCTTCCGGCTCCGTTACGGTCACACCTTCGCAGACGACCACCTACACCCTGACGGCCTCCAACTCGTCTTATTTCACGACCGCCAAGGCGACGGTAACCGTCTCCGCGCCGACGCCCGCGCCGCCGCCAACTCCCAGCATCGCTTCCTTCAATGCCAGCCCGGCCACGGTCGCGGCGGGGCAGACCGCGACCCTCTCCTGGAGCACGAGCGGAGCCACCAGCGTGACCATCGATAATGGCGTCGGCGCGGTGGCCGCCTCCGGTTCCGTTACGGTCACTCCTTCGCAGACAACCACCTACACCCTGACGGCTTCCAATTCGACCTATTTCACGACCGCCAAGGCGACCGTGACTGTCTCCGCCGGATCCACGCCCCCGCCCAGCACCTGTCCCGCGCCGGCCAGCGGCGCCTTCACCGGCTGCTATTACAGCAACCTGACGCTGAGCGGCAATCCCGTGATGGTCCGCACAGACCCGCAGATCAACTTTAACTGGGGCTACGCTCCGCCCTCGCGCGCCGTCCCCGCCGGCCCCTACTCCGTGCAATGGCAAGGCAATTTCACGTTCGCCGCCGGCACTTACACCTTCACGGCGACGACGTCCGACGGCATGCGCATCTCCATCGATGGCAACCTGGTGCTCGACCGCTGGTTCGACCAGCCGGCCTACATCTACAACGTCCGGTCCACCCTGGCCGCTGGCGTCCATTTGATCGTGGTCCAGTATTACGACAACACCGGCTCCGGGACGGCGCACCTGACCTGGCAAAACAACACGCCGGCCAGCCAGCCGCCATCGATCCTCTCGTTCACCGCCAGTCCCTCCACGGTGACCGCCGGACAGAAGGCGACGCTCTCCTGGAGCGTGAACGGCGCCACGGATATCGCCATCGATAACGGCGTCGGGGACGTCACCGGCGCGGCCTCCGCCGCGGTCCAACCCGGCCAGACGACCACCTATACCCTGACGGCATCCAACAGCGCCGGCAGCGCGACCGCCCAGGTGACCGTGACGGTCGCGTCCCAGACCGATACCCAGCCGCCCACCGCGCCGGTGCTGACTTCCGCGGTTGCCAGGAGCGCGACCGAGGTCGATCTCGCGTGGTCCGCGGCCACGGATAACGTCGGTGTCAGCGGTTATCGCATCCTGCGCAACGGCTCGCTGCTGGCGTCCGTTTCCGGTTCGACGCTCACGTACGCCGACCAGAGCGCGGCCGCCAACACCACGTACACGTATGCCGTCGTCGCGTTCGACGCCGCCGGCAACACCTCCGCCCCGAGCAACCCGATCCAGGTGACAACGCCCGCATCGGCGCCCACCGGCGGCGCGTGCCCGCCGCCCGCTACCGGAACCTTCACCGCCTGTTATTACAGCGGCACGGCGCTGAGCGGCAACCCGGTGCTTACGGAGACCGATAACCAGATCAATTTCGACTGGGGCACCGGCTCGCCAGGTGCATCGGTTCCGGCTGCCAATTTCTCGGCGCGCTGGCAGGGGTATTTCAATTTCGATAACGTCGTCTACTCCTTTGTCGCGCAGGTATCCGACGGCATCCGGGTCTATATCGACGGCCAGTTACTCATTGACCATTGGCAGGATCAGCCGGTGACGTTCTACCAGGCGCGGCCGGCGATCAGCCAGGGGTCGCACCTCATCATCGTCGAATATTACGCCCATAGCGGCTGGGCTTCCTGCCATCTCACCTGGCAGGAGCGTTGAGGCCGGTTCGGCAGGGGCCGGCCTGCCCGGCCCCTACTTACGCCGGTAAATTGATCGTACCGTAACAATAGCCTGAAACTGGCCGTAACATCACAAAGCCGCAGCTTATGGCCACTTGAGCACCCATCCTGCGAATGTTAGAATCGTGGGCCACGGGTGGCCCACACTTGCTAAGACTGCGGATTCTACTGGCGACCGGTTGGGCCATGGCGGCGTTTGCCCAGCCCAGCATTCAACCTGGACTAGTGAAAATGGGGGCTGCGGCGGGCTCGTCGATCACCGAAACCGTCTGGCTGTTCCCCGGCGCCAATGCGGGCCCCAATCCAAGTTTCACGGCCTCCGTCCGGTATCTCGGTTCCCAGCAGGGCTGGCTCTCCGTCAGTCCGTCAAGCGGGACTGCGCCCGCGCAGCTTACTCTCACGGCCAATGCCGGCCAGCTCCCTCCCGGAACCTACACCGCTCAGGTGCTGGCCAATGTCGGACTGACGCAGGCCGCCGCGTTCGCCAACGTGGTTCTAACCGTCGGCTCGATCGGATCGGCCGCGGGCGGCGTTGCGGCCAGCCCGTCCACCCTGACGTTTAACTCCCAGTCCCTGACGCCGCAGACGATCACGGTCGTCAACGCGCCCGGAACCACGGGGACGGCCGCGTTTTCCGTCTTTGCAAACCCGAGCAACTGGCTGACCTTTACCGCATCCGGCAGCACCACGCCGGGCTCGATTGCGGTCCTGCCCATGGCCAACAATCTGGCTCCCGGAACCTATACGGGCTCAGTGACCATCACGGCGGCGAGCGGCGCCGCCACCGTTGTGCCCGTCACGCTCTACGTTCCGCCGAGTTCCACCGGACCGAGCATCGCCCTGACGCCCGCCCAACAAGCGCTGCTGTTTAATTACCAGATCAACAGTGGGGTGAACCCATACCAGACGGTATTCGTCTCGACCGGCGCCGGATCGACGCAATCGGCAAATTACACCGCCACCGCCTCGGCTTCCTGGATCGGCCTGGCCGACAACTCGATCGACATCGCCACTCCCTCCGCCTCGGTTACGGACTTCGCCCCCGGCCTTCTATTCGTCGCCGTCAATCCGGCCGGACTCGCGGCGGGCCAATATCAGGGCAATATCACGCTCTCCGCTCCCGGTCTGGCATCGGCCCAAATACCCGTCACCCTGAATGTCAGCGTTACGCCGGTGTTCAATGCCCAGCCGAGTTTCATCGCGCTCGATTCCGGCACCAATCTCCTCAGCTCGTCGCTGGCGGTGACCGCGTCGACCGCGACCTTTTTCAACGCGACGGTCACCGCGCCGTGGCTTTCGGTCAGCCCCACCAGCGGGGACGCCTCCGCCAACCCCGTTTCCCTCACCGTCAGCGCCAGCACCGCCGGGCTACAGCCGGGCAGCTACTCCGCCACCGTCATCCTGACCGCTTCCGGCGGTACCCCGCAGGAGATCGTGCCGGTTCAACTCACGGTCGCGGGCCAGGCCCCCGCCTCCGCTCCGTTGCAGACATCGCCCGCCACCCTCAGTTTCGCCGGCATCAGCGGCACGGGCCAGCCGCCGCAGTTCGTGCTGATCGCCAAGGGAAGCAACCAGGTTCCGTTTTTCGTATCCGCCGCCTCCGATACCGGATGGCTGAGCGTCAGCCCGGTCTCGGGCGTTACCCCGGCGCTGGTCCAGGTCAATGCCAATAGCGCGCTCGCTGGCGGAACCTATAACGGCTCAGTGACCTTCACGGCGCCCCAAAGCAATGAAACCGCGACCGTCGCCGTAACTTACACGGTCACCGCCCGCAAACTGACCGCTTCGCCCGCCAGCCTCACGTTTACCCAGCAGACGGCCGGAGCGGCCATCGCGTCCCAGACCGTGACCGTTACCGCCAACGCCACCAGCACGTTCCAGATCACCGCCCAGCCCGCCTGGCTCAAAATCACCTCGGCCGCGCTCACCACGCCCGCCACCCTCGCCGTATCGGTTAATGCCGCCGGCCTTGCCCTGGCGCCCGGCACGTACCAGGACACGATTCAGTTATCCGGGCCGAGCACGCTGGCGATTCCTGTCATCCTCACGATCGCCGCGCCGCCGCCTCCCGGCGTGAGCCCGTCCTCTCTGACGTTCAATTACCTGCTGGGCTCTCCGGCGCCGCAGGGGCAGACGCTGCAGATCACGAATCCCGCCGTGAGCCTCTCCTTCACGACCACCGCGACGACCGATTCGAGCATCCCGTGGCTGACCGTCACTCCCGCGACGGGCTTCACGCCGTCGGCGGTCACGGTCGGGGTGGCGACCGCGCAGCTCGTTCCCGGCAAGCAAACGGGGTCGATCTCGATCACGCTGCAGAATGGCGCCAGTTTCAAGGTTCCGGTCACCCTGAACGTCACCGGCTCGGTGATCCAGCTCCAGGGGATTTTCAATGCCGCGACGCTCGCTCCGGCCAGCATCGCGCCGGGTGAGATCGTGACGCTGACCGGCTTCGGCCTCGGATCGGAAACCGGGACGGCCGTCAAGCCGACCACCGCGGGCGCGTATCCCACAACCGCAGCCGGCACGACCGTGACGTTCGACGGCATTCCCGCGCCGCTGCTCTTCGTCCAGGGCGAGCAGATCAACGCCATCGCGCCCTACGAGCTCTACGGCCGCACGAG
>Ga0070740_10005450_pt1 | contig 11790 bp, 10 predicted proteins | sample Coa_R2_FD_67286 | JGI IMG/M metagenome (GOLD analysis project Ga0070740, IMG submission 67286) | Surface soil microbial communities from Centralia Pennsylvania, which are recovering from an underground coalmine fire - Coalmine... | ecosystem: Environmental > Terrestrial > Soil > Unclassified ...
AGGCTCGCACCCTGTCGGGGTTGACATTGTATGACCTAGGCGGTTTAGCCATTCCTGTCGCGGGCCTCCGAAAAGCGAGCATCGCACACCCGCAGCAGGGAGTCAGCCGGCGAAATGCCGAGCGATCCGACGGTCGCTATGGCCACGAGCGACCGCGCGCAGCGGCGAGAAGCGGCCGGCATCGAACGTGTGCGACATGCTGGTGTCGTCGCGTGCCTCTCGTCGCCGCGTGACACCGCCGGTCTCGCCTTCACCGAATCGGAATGCGCAGGATATCATCGCAGCGTGGGCGAGACAGGGGCCAAGACGAAAGTCGTCTACACCGCTATCACCGCCGGGTACGATCCGCTCAGGCCGCCCGCGGTGGTGGAGGACGAGCTGGACTATGTTCTGTTCACGGACGATCCGGGCGTCGGACCCGTGGGGCCTTGGCAGCCCGTCCTCATCGACCGGCGCGAGCGCAATCCGCGCGTGACCGCGAAACGGTATAAGCTGCTGCCGCATCGCTTCCTGCAGGGCTACGATGCGAGCCTATGGCTCGACGCCTCCTGCGAGATCCTGAGCCCGATCGCTGCGCTCATGGACGAGCTCGGCGTCCGAGCCGAGATGGCACAGTTCCGCCACCCCGAGCGGAGCTGCATCTATGATGAAGCCGCGGTCGTGAAGGCCCAGGGTCTGGAGAGGCCGGGCATCGTCGACATCCAGATGGCCTGCTACCGGGCTCGTGGCTATCCGCCGAAGAGCGGCCTCTTCGTCTCCGGCGCGATCTATCGCCGGCACAACGACCCGCAGATCCGGGCGGCGATGGAGGACTGGTGGCGCCAGATCCAGCTGTTCGGCCAGCGTGACCAGCTGAGCGGAAGCTATGTGCTTTGGAAGCACGGGGTAGCCTGCATAGAGATTCCGGGCGGCCAGTTCGAGAACCCTTGGTTCCGATGGCACAAGCATCTGAAGCTGCAATCCTATCTCGGTTCGGAGGAGATGCTCGACGAGCTGGCATGGCTGCGCGCGGCCGCCGCGGAGGCGTGGGAGGCGCGCCAGACGGCCGAGCGGGAGCTCCGGCGCGAGGCGGTCCGTATCCATGCCGAGATCGAGCGGGCGGCCGACGCGCTCCTGCCGAAGGACGGAGCCGTCGGGCCGAAGACGGTCCTGGTGCCGGCGGCATCGGCCCCCGCCGGTGCCGTTCCGGGCGGGTATCTCGAGGCGGTCGAGCGCTGCGCGGCGCACACGTTTCGGCTGGTCGGCTGGTCCATGCTCGATCCTCGCGACCGGGAGAGCCAGCTTATCGTGGCAACGGATCACCGGGTTCGGCTGCAAGGCGTCACCACCGTCGAACGGGGCGATGTAGCGGCGGCCTACCGCGATCCGGCGCTGCTGCGCTCGGGCTTCATCCTGCTTCTCGAGGCGGAAGACCCGTCGGCCCCGTTCGATGATCTGCAAGTCTTCTCCAGCAGCGGCCGGCATGGGCTTCGCAAGCTCGAGAGGCTATGGGCGACACAGGACGGCCGGCCGGCGGCTCCGGCCGACAGCGCGCCCGCAGCTCGGCCGGCAGGGGAGGGTCCACGCCATGACCATTGATGATGTCATCCGCGATTTCGCTGATGCCGACGGCACATTGCCCCGAGCGGCGATGCAATGGGCGCTCGACAACTGGGAGGTGGCCGGACCGCGCTTCATCGAGCTGGTGGATCGCTATCCCAGGGAAATCGACCGGAGCACGGCGATGGAGGACGCTCTCTTCTTCGCCATTCACCTCCTCGGCGAAAAACGCGAGACCAGGGCGTTTGGCGCGCTGTGCCGCCTGCTGCACAAGGGCGAGGCGAGCGAGGCAATACTTGGCGACGCGATCACCGAGAGCCTTCGGGACATCCTCATCTCGACCTATGACGGCAACGCAGAGCCTCTGAAACAGGTCATCGAATCGACCACGGCGGAGGAGTTCGCCCGCGCTTCCGCCCTGGAAGCAATGGGCTACATTACGCGCATCGGCTTGATCGCCGATGACGAGATGCGCGCCTATCTGATGCATCTGCGCTCGGATATGCGGCCGCGTGGGGAATCCTTCATATGGACCGCATGGGCGCTGACCGCGGCGAATCTGGGCTACGGGGACTATGCCGGCGAGGTCGAGACGTTGCTCGGCCGCGGCTTCATCAGCAGCATGGATATCGGCATCGATGACTTCCATGCGCAGCTGAGGCGGGCGACCGAGGACCCGAAGGGCCTGGCCGGCTTCGAGCATGATCACGTCCGGCCGTTCACCGATACGATCGGCACGCTTTCGAGCTGGTATGGCTTCTCGGAGCAGCGCAAGCGGGACGAGGTGCGGCGGGCGCTGCGCGAGGAGATGGAAGCGTGGCCGCCCACCGGCGGACCCCATCTCAATCCCCTGCGCCGGGTCGGGCGAAACGATCCGTGCCCTTGCGGCAGCGGCAGGAAATACAAGAAATGCTGCCTGCAATGACGGCGCTGGCGTGACCTTCGCGGCGCGGGCAAGGATGACATCACCCGGCCGGCTGTCCGCGCAGCGCCGCAGCCAGGCTGCGCGCGCGGGGATGCTCGATGGCATCCAACGCTTCGAGGACGGCCGGGCGAAAGGCGGCATCCCCCCTGGCCAGCCTGTTGAGCCGGATCATCGATTCCTCATCGGCGACCGCGGCGAGCGCGTCGATGACCTCGGCCGAGGGCGCGCGACCGAGCAGCCCGAGCAGGAACTCCCGCGCTTCCGGCTGTCCCATGCGCCCGAGCGCGCAGGCGGCGGCGTCCCGCACTTCGCTGTGAAGGTCCTGGAGAAGATCGAGCGCGACCTGAACCATCTCCGGCTTCCAGCGCGGCCCGATGCAGCGGCAGGCACCGGCGCGGACCTCGGGCTCATCGTGGCGCAGGAGATCCAGGAGCCTCTCCGGCGGCAGCTCGGAGCCCAGAGAGGCGGCGGCCCGGACCGCGTGCTTCAGGCCGGGGCCTTGCACGGACCGTCTGAGGATCAGCCGCGCCACGGCCGCGGCTGCCTCAGGGCCGCCGATCGCCGCCAAGGCGTCGAGCGCGGCGGCCTGCTCCGGCAGGACGTGGTTGCGGCCATAACCTGAGAAACGGAGGCAGGCATGCTCGAGCGCGGGGATCGCCGCCGCCAGCCTGCGGCGCGCCATCTCGGCCGCGATGGCGCAGGAGCCCGCCATGTCCGCTTTGGGCAGTGCGGCTATCAACTCCAGGTCGCCGAGGGCGTGCCAGGCGACGGCCGGCTCCGGCGCGCCCGGCGGCGCTTCCGGCTTCGCCGCGAACCCACCGCCGGAGAAGAGATCCGGCTGATCGGAAGGAGGGTCGCGCTGCATCTATGCCGAGGCTTTGCGGACCTCGCGCGGCAGCGGATCTGAGGTTTCGACCGTCGGTCTCACGGATCTGTCGGCGTCCAGTCCGGACACGGGCGCCCATATCGTAGGCTCGTCACACCAGGGGGACAAGTCCGGCCGGCTTGGTGCTGTGGGCGCGCTTGCAGCAGACCGGCGTCTCAGCCCAGCACCGTCACCTTGCCGCTGGCGATGTCGTAGACCGCGGGCACCACCGCGAGCTTCCCTTCGGCCACGAGGCCCTTGACGACCGGCGAGGACTCCCGCAGCAGGCGCGCCTGGATCCGGGCATTCGCCTCTATGGCCGCCGCGAGATCCCCTTTCGCCTCGTCCACCGCCGGCCGGATGTAGCGGTAGAGGGAGCTGATCTGGCCCGGCACCGCCTTGACCTCGATCGAGGCCTTCACCGCGCCGCAATTGCCGTGGCCCAGCACCATGATCACCCGCGTGCCGAGGACGGCGGCCCCGTATTCGATGCTGGCGATGATCTCGGAGGTCGCGATATTGCCGGCGATGCGGTTGACGAAGACATGGCCGATGCTCTGGTCGAAGATCAGCTCGACCGGGACCCGGGAATCGGCGCAGGAGAGGATCGAGGCGAAGGGCTCCTGCTTCTCCGCCGTCTGCTGCTGCAGCATCTGGAGGTCCTCCTGGAAGGAGGTCAGGCCGCGCTCGATGAAGCGCCGGTTGCCGTCCAGCAAGGCCTGCAAGGCCCCCTCCGGGCTGAGGGTGCTCTGGGCCAGGGCCGATGCGGGCCGGCCGAGCCCGAGACCCGTGCCGGCGGCTCCGGTGGCAGCGCCGGCGAGGACCCCCCGCAGGACACCGCGGCGCGTCAGCCGGCCGCGCGGGCCCTCGCCGCCCTGCGCCGGCTCCACGGGACCGCGGTGGCATCCGCAGCCATGGCCGCGGTCGACCTCATGCGAGCTCATCCCCCGATTCTCCCCCAAGGCGCAGCGCCCCATGCGCCGCGGCCTCGGGGACTATACGAGCCCGGCGGCGCGGCGTCGAATGATTTGGGCTAGAAGTGGAACATATCCATCAGGTCACCGATGGCAGGGCGGTTCACCGGCACATAGGGGTCGCCGGGCGAGGCGATCGGATCGGGCAGGTTGTCGCGGCTGCGGGCGCTGACAGGCGGGACGGACCAGTTCTTCTCTATGAACTTCAGGATCGAGACATGGTCCGCATAGCTGTGCACCACGCGGCCGCCGGTGGCATAGGGCGAGACCACGATGAAGGGGATGCGCGGGCCGTCGCCGAAGAAATCAAGGGGCTGGATGTATCCCGAGTCCCAATAGCCGCCGCCCTCGTCGAAGGCCACGAAGATGGCGGTCTGGCGCCAGAGGTCCGGATGAGCTTTCGTGGTCTCGACGATCTTGCGCGTGAAAGCCTCGAAGATGTCGAGCTTGGAGCTGGCCGGATGGCCATCGTTGAGCGCGCTTGGCTTGACGAAGGAGACAGCCGGCAGGCTGCCGTCGGCGATGTCGTTGTAGAGGTCCGGCAGGTCCGCGATATGGGCGATGCGCCGCGCGGGATCGCTCATGAACGTCGCGCTGTACTGCAGGAAGTTGCAGATGTTGCAGTAGAGCTCGCCCTTCGGGTCCTGGACATAGGCGCTCCAGCCTTCGCCGTAATAGCGGAAGGAGACCTGTTTCCTCAGCAGGGCGTCGCCAATGGTCGGCAGGCTCGAGGGCGGCACGGTGAAGCGGTCCTTGGTATTGACGCTGCCGTCGCCGAAATAGCCGGGCTTGTAGTTGTTGACCAGGTAGTAGTGCCCCGGCTCGCAATTGGCCTTCGGCTTCTCCGGCAGCGCGCCGAGATAGTCCAGAATCGGCGTCACGCCCGGCTGGCTGCGGTCGGCGCAGGCGACGTAGGAGCCTCCGCCATAGCCGTCCTGGACGTAGTAGTTGTTGGTGCCGGGCTGCGGGTTCGGGTTCTCGATCTGGTCCGGCGGCGGCACGGCGGGCCTGCCCTGGGCGTCGCTGTACCAGATCATGTCGCCGGCCCCGAGCATGATGTGATTGGCGCCGGTGCCGCCGTTCACCGACTGATGGAAGTTGTCGCTCATGGCGAAGCGGTCGGCGAGCTCCTTGAGATAGGGCGCGTCGCCGTCGTTGACGTTGTAGAAGCCCATGGAGGCGGAGCCTTCGCCGGTGATGCGGTCGTCGAAGCCCGCCGGACGGGGCTTGCCGTTGCTGCCGGGGCCCACGCTGACCTCGACCCAGGGGAAAAGGTCGTTGCGGCAGCCGCTGGGATTGTCGGCCGTGGCGGCGGCTGCGCTGCAGTCGAGCTGCTGCCACATCTGGAAGAAGCGGTGCACCGGGTTCGCGGCATAGGCGTCATAGGCGATCCCCGGAGTCAGCTGATAGGGACCGTTGGGGAGGGCCGTCGCATGCGGGAGCCGTGTGTCGACCGAATGCTTCGGCAGGCCCGTGGCGCCGGTCAGAAGCAGCGGCAGGTCGGGAGCGAAAAGTCCGGATTCGAGCGCCGCGGCCCGCGCCAGGGACCGGAAGGGCGGCCCGTCCTCGTCGCTGGCGGCAGAGGGCGCGCTGTCCGTCATGGCGGGCGGGAGCGTGGCGTAGCGCTCGCGGCGCGCCGGCGCCGGCTCGTAAGCCGAGGCGACGTCGGCCTTGTATTGGGCCGCCGCGGCGAAATTGGGCCCCGGGCTGCCGTCCGGGCGGACGATCCCCTGGGAGACGAGGTTGCGCACCGACTGGCCAGGCTGCGGGACATAGGTGCCGAAGACGTGATCGAAGCTGCGGTTCTCGCCCAGGATGACGATGAGATGCTTGATCGGGGTCGTGGTGACGAGGTCGTTGGGCTGCAGGGCGGCGGCGCGTCCCGCCGGCGGGGCGGCGAGGCCCAGGACCGAGGCAGCGAGCCCGGCGAGGCAGGCAGCGAGAGGGCGAAGCGCTCCGTAGCGCATGGCATGGCTCCCTTGTTTTCGGACCCCGGCCGCCACCGAGTATCCAATACCGGCGTTTCAGCCGGTTGACAGCGGCGGTACATTATCCTTCAAGTTGCCTGCCGTGACGGCATGCCGGGTTCGAGAGCGCACATGCCGCGGCGAGGAGGTGAGGATGCGATTGGGTGCGGTAGTGGTGAGCCTGGCGGTCGGGCTCGGCCTCAGCGGCTGCGGCGGCTCCTCCAAGAACATCTTCGCCCCCAACAACCCGCCCTTGGACAGCAGCCAGGTCCTCTACAACCCGCCGCTCAGCGTGCCGCCCGGCTACAATGCCCCGCCGCGCCTGGCGCCGGCCGACACGTCGGGCTCGGCCAGCGCGACCGAGAGCGCGAGCACGGCGGCCCTGGGGGCGGGACAGACGCCCGGCGAGGAAGCCTTCCTGCAGGCTGCCGGCGCCAATGACGTCGATCCGAACATCCGCACCCTGATCGACCAGTCGAACTCAAACCAAGCCGCCGCCGATCCCAAATTCGTGGACGAGCTCCTGTTCGGCGCCAATACCCCGGCCGCGGCGGGCTCCGGGGCGGTGATCAAGCGCAGCAGCCCCGGCCTCCTGACCGGCATCTTCTGAGGAAGGCAAGGCGGCTCAGCCCCAGGCAGCCAGCAGGGGCTCGGCCCGGCCCTCCTGGGCGGCGAGCCAGCGCTCGGCATCGAGGGCCGCCATGCAGCCGAGGCCGGCGGCGGTGACCGCCTGGCGGTAGACGGCATCGGCCACGTCCCCCGCGGCGAAGACCCCGGCGCGGCTGGTCGCCGTGCCGCCGGGCGTGGTCACGATATAGCCGCCCGGGGTCATGTCGAGCTGCCCGCGGAACAGCTCGGTCGCCGGCGCATGGCCGATGGCGACGAACACGCCATCGGCGGGGAGCCGCCGGCGCTCGCCGCTCGGCAGATGGCGCAGCATCACGCCGCTCACCACCTCCGGCTCGCCCTCGCCCAGGATCTCCTCGACGACCGAGCTGAAGACGACCTCGATCTTGGGATTGGCGAAGAGCCGCTCCTGCATGACCTTTTCCGCGCGCAGATGGTCGCGGCGATGGACGAGGGTGACCTTGGTCGCGAAATGGGTGAGGAAGATCGCCTCCTCGACCGCGGTGTTGCCGCCGCCGACGACCACCACCTTCTTGCCCCGGTAGAAGAAGCCGTCGCAGGTGGCGCAGGCCGAGACCCCGGCGCCGCGCAGCCGCGTCTCGGAGGGAAGGCCCAGCCATTTCGCCTGCGCGCCGGTGGCGATGATGAGCGCTTCGCCCGTATAGAGCGCGCCGGAATCGCCGCGGCAGCGGAAGGGACGCCGGGACAGATCGGCCTCGACGATCGTGTCGCTGACGAGACGGGCGCCCATATTGCGGGCCTGGGCCTCCATCTGCTCCATGAGCCAGGGCCCCTGGATCGCCTCGGCGAAGCCCGGGTAGTTCTCGACCTCGGTCGTGATGGTGAGCTGGCCGCCGGGCTGCAGGCCCTGGACCAGGATCGGGGCGAGCATCGCCCGCGCGCCGTAGGTGGCGGCGGTGTAGCCGGCAGCGCCGGCGCCGATGATCAGCAGGCGGGAGGAAAGGGTCTCGGTCATGGTCTCGCTCTGAGGCGGGTTCCGAGTGCCGGGCGCCGCTTACAGCGCCTCGGCATATTTCTCGAGGTAACGCGCCACGCCCTGCGGCGTTGCCTCCATGCCCGTCGCGCCCTTTTCCCAGCCGGCCGGGCACACCTCGCCATGCTCCTCGTGGAACTGCAGGGCGTCGACCATGCGCAGCGCCTCGTCGGCGTTGCGGCCGAGCGGCAGGTCGTTCACCACCTGATGGCGCACGATGCCGGCGCGGTCGATGAGGAAGGTGCCGCGGAGCGCCACGCCCTGGTCCTCCAGCAGCACGCCGTAGTCGCGCGCGATCTGCTTGGTGAGATCGGCCACCATCGGGAAGCGCACCGCGCCGAGCCCGCCCTCGGCCGGGCTGGTGTTGCGCCAGGCGAGATGGGTGTAGGCGCTGTCGACGCTGACGGCGACCACCTTGACCCCGCGGTCCGCGAACTGCGGCCCGCGGTTGGAATAGGCCAGGATCTCGGAGGGGCAGACGAAGGTGAAGTCCAGCGGATAGAAGAAGACCAGGCCGTAGTCGCCGGCCAGATAGTCCTTCAGGTTGAACTGCTCGCGGATCTCGCCATCGGGCATGACCGCGGCGGCGGTGAAATCGGGGGCTTGCTTGCCGACCAGTACGCTCATATGCATCCGCTCCTGTCTGGAATAATTCCAAACGCAACTTAGGATCATTCCAAAGGGAAGTCAAGCAGGTCCCTGGGCGCGCCTTGTCGCAGGCGCCGCTTGTCGCAGGCGCCGCTTGTCGCAGGTCCGCCTTGTCGCAGGCGCCGCTTGTCGCCAGCCAGGAACGTGACGAGCCGGGCCGGGCCGTTCAGGCGGCGTGGGCGCGCTTCAGGAAGAGCCCGAGGTTGAGCCAGCCCACGCCGTGCTGGATCAGGTCGACGCCGAGGATGATGCCGAGGGCGTAGAGGCTGGAGAGCGGCCAGTGCACGAGGATGATCAGGCCGAACAGCAGCGTCAGCGCCCCGGACAGCATGATCCAGCCGGAATGCCCGCCGCCCTTGATCTGGAAGCCCAGCACGATGCGCATGATCCCGGCGACGATGAGGGCGATGGCGAGGATCAGGGTCAGCACCACCGAGGCGAGCAGGGGGTTGAAGATGGCGAAGAGCCCGCCGATGACGTAGAGCGCGCCGGCGATCATCCAGAGCACGGCGCGGCCCCAATGGCCCTTCAGCTGGAAGCCGTGCACGATCTCGATCGCGCCGGCGATCACCATCATCACCCCGACCCAGATCACGGTCACCACCGTGGCGACCACGATGCTGAGGAGCGCGACGATCCCGCAAAGGATCAGCCCGATCCCGAGCGCGATGAACCAGCCCCAGCGCGGGCGGATGGCGCTGACGACGGAGCCGAGGCTGTGGGCGGGGGAGGTGGCGGTCATCTGTCGCTCCTGGCATGGTGGCCCAGCTCGCGGCCGGCATTCTCCCGATTTCCGGGGCCGTCCGCCAGTGCCGCGATCCGGATCGATTAATACGTTTTTTGCGTGCATCCCTGCCCCGACCGGTTGATTTCCGGCCGTCCAGGCCTTAACCCGGATTTCTCAAACCTGGCGATGGATGTTTGAGGCTGGCTAATTTTTGTGGAGATGAACGCTCGAAGCTCGGGGCGGGTGATTTTGGTCGAGTTTTGGCGCAGGCGCGACGTGGCCGCGGTGCGGCGTGGGGCATCGTGGGATGTGGACTATGCCCTCTCTGGGTCGTTCAGCGGGCCGCCGCGGCCAGGTTGGCGTGAGCCCGGCCCCACTCCTCTTGCCAGGGATAGGCGCTGGCCATGGCGATCTTGATCCGGCGCACGGAGAGGGTGGCCCAGGCGCCGATCTTGAGCAGCTTCCACCGGATGGCGCCGCAGCTGGCGCGGGCGAACTGGGTGGCCTTCAGGCCGATGCGGCGCAGGGCACAGAGCAGCACATAGGCCATGGAGGCGAACCAGAGGCGCAGCTGGTTGGCGCGCATGGTGTGCGCCGAGGTGCGGTCGGCGAAGAGATCGAGCTGCTGCTCCTTGATGCGGTTCTCCATCTCGCCGCGGGCGCAATAGAGCTTCTCGTAGAGGTATCTGGCCTTGGCCTCGGCGGCGGAGAGCGAGGTGACGATGAAGCGCGGGTTGGCCTCGCCCTGGGTCCATTCGGCCTTGGCGACGACCCGCCGGCGGCGGCTCCAGCTGTCCAGCGTGCGCCAGCGGAAGTCCCTGAAGCGGCGGGCCGGCTTGCCGGTGCGCCGGCTCTGCTCGGCGGCCGCGGCCAGCTGCGGCTCGATCTTGGCCACCAGCCGCTCGTTGCGCGCCAGGCCGAAGACGTAGTCGATCCCATTGGCCTCGCACCAGGCCATCAGCGGCTCCCGGGCGAAGCCGGAATCGGCCCGCAGCAGGATGCGGACCTTGGACCAGCGGGCGCGGATCTGGGCGATCACCCGCGCCACCTCCTCCAGGGCCCCCGCCGCGGCATCGATGTTCGCGCGCCGCAGCTTGGCCGCCAGGAGATGCCGGCCGCAGAAGATGTAGAGCGGCAGATAGCAGTAGCAGTCGTAATAGCCATGGAAGAAGCGCCCCTCCTGCCGCCCATGCAGCGGGTCGTCCGTGGCGTCGAGGTCCAGGATGATCTGCCGCGGCGCCCGCTTGTGTGCCTCCAGGAACAGCGCCACGAACAGGTTCTCGATTGCCGCCGGCTCGTGGCTGATCTTGTGATAGAGCGACGGCTCGGGCCGGCTCAGCTCCAGCCGGTTCAGCGTGCTCTTGCCCGCCACCGGCGCGCAATCCGACCGCCGGGCCTCGAGCTTGCCCGCCAGCACCGCCAGCATCGGATCGTGGCGCAGCCGGTCGTGGTCGTTCAGGTCCTCGTAGCCCAGGGCGATCCCGAACACCCGCTGGCCCACCAGCGTGCGCACCTCATGCTCGATCAGCTCCCGGCAGCGATAGTCCGTGAAGCAGGCCGCAAAACGATCGATCAGCCCGATCGCCCGATCCGTCGCCCCCAGCAGCAGCCCTCCGGCGTCCGACGTGACCTTGCCCCCGTCGAAGCCCGCCACCACCGCGCGGCCTTCAACGCGTGCAAATCCAAACAAATCCGCGGTACACTCTGTCAGCATCGGGGCTCCTCCATGGACCAGCGAAAGTTATTGTGGCGCAACAACTTTCTCAGAGTCCCGGCCCCGATGCACTCTCTTCTTTTGAGAAATCCGGGCTAGACGCTGTAATACATCTTGAACTCGATCGGATGCGGCGTGTGCTCGAAGGCGTAGATCTCCTCCCACTTTAGCTCCAGGTAGGAATCGATCAGGTCGTCGGAGAAGACGTCGCCCTTCTTCAGGAAGGCGCGATCGGCTTCGAGCGACTGCACGGCCTCCCGCAGGGAGCCGCAGACGGTCGGCACGTTCTTCAGCTCCTCCGGCGGCAGGTCGTAGAGATTCTTGTCCATCGGATCGCCCGGATGGATCTTGTTCTGGATCCCGTCGAGGCCGGCCATGAGCAGGGCCGCGTAGGCGAGATACGGATTCGCGGAGGGATCCGGGAAGCGGACCTCGACCCGCTTGCCCTTCGGGCTCGCCACATAGGGGATGCGGCAGGAGGCCGAGCGGTTGCGGGACGAATAGGCGAGCAGGACCGGCGCCTCGAAGCCCGGGATCAGGCGCTTGTAGCTGTTGGTCGTCGGGTTGGTGAAGGCGTTCAGCGCCTTGGCGTGCTTGATGATGCCGCCGATGTAGTAGAGCGCGGTCTCCGAGAGATCGGCGTAGCCGTTGCCGGCGAAGAGAGGCTGGCCGTTCTTCCACAATGAATTGTGGACATGCATGCCGGAGCCGTTGTCCCCCTTGACCGGCTTCGGCATGAAGGTCGCCGTCTTGCCGTAGCTGTGCGCGACATTGTGCACGACGTATTTGTAGATCTGCATGTTGTCGGCG
>Ga0070740_10005451_pt1 | contig 11789 bp, 10 predicted proteins | sample Coa_R2_FD_67286 | JGI IMG/M metagenome (GOLD analysis project Ga0070740, IMG submission 67286) | Surface soil microbial communities from Centralia Pennsylvania, which are recovering from an underground coalmine fire - Coalmine... | ecosystem: Environmental > Terrestrial > Soil > Unclassified ...
GGCCGGCAGGACGAGGCCGGCGACGCCCTGTCGGCGGTGCTGGCGCGCGACCCGGGCAACGCCGTCACCCACGCCAACCGCGGCTGGGCCTTGCTCCAGCAGAGCCAGCACGAGGAGGCGTTTCAGCACTTCCGCGAGGCGCTGCGGCTCGACCCGCAGTTCAGCATGGCGCGGCAGGGGCTGGTCGCCTCGCTCAAGACGCGCTACCGGGCTTACCGCTTCCTGCTGGGCTTCTTCCTGTGGATGTCGCGGCTCAGCCCGGCCGATCAATGGGCGTTGGTTGGCGGCGGCGTGGCGGCCAACGTACTGCTGCTCATCCTGACGCGGGAAGATGCCCTTCCCCTGCTTCGCCCCTTGATCTGGCCGGTGCTGCTCGCGTTCCTCGGCTTCGGCATCCTGACCTGGCTGGCCGACCCGCTGTTCAGCCTGTGCCTTCGGCTGGATAGCTCGGCCCGGCTGGCGCTGTCGCCGAACCAGGTGGCGGCCTCGAACGGCGTCGGCGTTTGCCTGCTGGCAGGACTGCTGGCGGGCCTGGCCTGGCTGCTGACCCGAAGCCCGGCGGCGCTGGCGGGTGCGGTCTCGCTCGGGCTGTTGGCGCTACCGGTGGCGGGTGCGTTTGGCTGCCCGCCCGGCTGGCGGCGGAACATCATGGCGGGCTACATAGCGGGGCTGACCGCGGCAGGGCTCTGCGGCGTGGGCGTCATGGCCCTCCGCGGCGAATTGCAGGGGGGCGTGCATGCCGGCCTCGGCTTCTTCCTTATCATGCTTTCGTGCTTCGGCTCGTTCCTGTCTGGTTGGCTGACCATCATCCTGATCGCGCTGCGACGGGGGCGCTGAGGCGAGCCTTGCCGGCGCGTCGGGCTTACCCGCGCAAAAAAACATCCGGAAGCGGGTGTGACCCAGGGGGGCTAGGGCCACAGCGCCGCTCCCGGAAGGTTCGGTGCTCAAACGGTCCCGCAAGGGGGCCGGTAAGAGCCAGGCTCAAACGCTCGGTGGCAAGGGCCGACGGGCCGCGGGCGTGCCGCAACGATCAGCAGGCCTTCCGACTCGTTCGGAAAGGCAATCCGCTCGCATGGATCAAACCGCGGACGTGAAACCCGGTTCTCTCGGCAATCCGGCCGTGAGATGTCGTCAGACCTTCCCACACTGGCCAATCGGTCACATACAACCGGCGATCGATTGACCGAAAAAAGAGGGGTCGTTGGGAGATATGCCCAACGGTGAGGTTAATATAAGGTCGGCGACAAACCAGTGTCAAGCGCGAAACCGGGAAAACGCGATGAAAAATTGCCCCGGCCCTAGCGCGGCCGGGAGTAGCTGGCGTAGCAGGATTCCGTCTCCCAGAGCTGTACCTCCACCACGGGGAAGCCCTCGGCGGCGGCGCGGTCGAAGATGAGCCGGGCGATGTTCTCCGCCGTCGGGTTGACGTCCAGGACGAAGACCGGCTCGCCCATCTGCCGCAGCACCGGCAGCAGCGGGTCGTCGCGGTGCAGCAGCAGCTTGTGGTCGAGCGCCTCGTCGATCCAGCCGCCGATCACGCGCTTGATGCGCGTGAAGTCCATGACCATGCCCAGCGCGTCGAGCCGGTCCGCCTCCAGGGTCAGGACCGCGGTGCCGTTGTGGCCGTGCAGGTGCCGGCACTTGCCGTCGTAGTTCAGCAGGCGGTGGCCGTAGCAGAAGTGGATCTCGCGCGTCACCCGGTGCATGGCAGCCCCTCGCTCAGTGCCCCTCGTGGTACTCGGTCGGGTCCTCCATGCCGGCGCCGGCGAAGGCCCGGCGGCGCTCGGCGCACTTGTTGCACGCCCCGCAGGGCCGGTCGCCGACGGGGCGGATGCAGGAGAACGTCAATCCCAGCGGCAAGCCGTGGCCGCGGCGCATCACCTCGGCCTTGTGCAGCCCGGCGTAGGGCCGCAGCACCTTCACCGACCCGCCGACGGCCCGGTTGACCACGTCCTGGTAGGTGTCAAAGAACTCCGCCGTCGCGTCCGGGAACGGGTTGCTCTCCAGCGGGGCCAGGGCGACCGCCGGGACGCCGCGCAGGTGGCACCACAGCATCGCCTTGGCCAGCAGCAGCACGTTGCGGCCCGGCAGGAACACGGCCTCGTCCGGCGTGTCGGCGCCGGGGACGCCCTCGCCGGTCAGGCTCCAGTGCTCGCGGTAGGTGTCGGCGACGGGCATCTCCAGGACGTGCAGCGGCCCGAGGTGGGGCCGGTGGATCGCTTCGAGGAAGCGGCGCAGGTGGCGCAGCTCGGCCGGCTCCCAGTACAGGCCCTGGCGGACGTAGAGGGGGTGGACGGCGACCCCGCCGCGCACCGCCTCGCCGACGAGGATGGCGCTGTCGAGGCCGCCGCTGACCAGCACGGCCAGGGCGGTCGTGCCGGGGGGGACGACGGGCGCGGGGGGAGGGGAAGGCTGCATCGGGTTCATTGTAGTTTGCCGCCGGGGCGGGCGACAACCCGGCCGGAAGGGGGCGTGCGGGCCGGCTTTGCGTTGACGCCCGGCCGCGGGCCCGCCTATGATGGGTTCGCCCTTGCACCGCCGGGGAGGATGCCCATGCCCGCCCTTGAGGAATTGGCCGACGTTATCAAGCGGAACGAGCCGCTGGCGCCCTACACCGCGCTGAAGATCGGCGGCCCGGCCGAATTGCTCGCCCAGCCGCGCTCCCGCGAGGAACTGGCGGCCGTGGTCCGCCATTGCTTTGCACACCGCCTGCCCCTGCGCGTGCTGGGCAACGCCTGCCAGGTGCTGGTCCGCGACGAGGGGGTGCGCGGCTGCGTGCTGCGGCTGACCGAGCCGGCCTTCACGCACGTCCGCGTCGAGGGCAAGCGGGTCATGGCGGGGGCCGGCGCGGCGGTGTCGGCGCTCATCTCCCAGGCGGCCCGGCACGCCCTGGCCGGCCTGGAGACGCTGGTCGGCATCCCCGGCACGGTCGGCGGGGCGCTGCGCTGCAACGCCGGCGACCGCTCCGGCGACATCGGCCAGCTCGTCCGCCGCGTCGAGGTGATGGACGCCCGCGGCGAAGTCCACCTCCGCGAGCGCGAGGAGCTGCACTTCGCCGACCGCTGGAGCAACCTCGACGACCCGGTGCTGCTGTCCGCGGAGTTCGAGCTGGAGCCGGACGACCCGGACGCCATCGTCAAGCGGATGCGCAAGGCGTGGATCACGCGGAAGGCGAGCCAGCCGCTGAGCTACCAGTCGGCGGCCCGCGTCTTCCGCAACCCGCGCGGGCTGAGCGCCGCCGCCCTGATCGAGCAGGCCGGCCTGGCGAAGACCCGCGTCGGCGGCGCGGAGGTCAGCGAGCGCGACGCCAGCTATGTCGTGGTGCATCCGGGGGCGACGGCCCGCGACGTGCTGCGGCTGATCGACCTGGTCCGCAGCCGGGTGCAGGAACGGTTCGGGGTCGAGCTGGAGCTGGAGATGGCGGTGTGGTGAGGGCGGCGACAGCCACGGGCGAGCGGCGGGGTTCCTCCCCGCCGGCCGGTCCGCCGGGGTCAACCCGGCGGCTCGCCGTGGGGCTGCTCCGCACGCTGGCGCCGATCACCGTCGTGGCCCTATCCGTCGCCGGCATCCTCGCTGCGGGCCACGCCGCCGAGGGGCGGATTCATCACCGCGAGCGCTATGCCGTCGCCTTCGCCGACATTTCCTGCGAGCCGCCGCCCGGCACGGAGCGCGGCCCCTTCCTCGATCAGGTGCAGTACCTCGCCAGCCAGCCGGACCAGTTATGTCTCCTCGACCGCGACCTGGCCGAGCGGCTGGCGGAAGCCTTTGCCCAGCATCCGTGGGTTGAAAAGGTGAAGCGCGTCGAGGTGCTGCCGGGGCGCCGGGTGAGGGTGTCCCTCGCCTACCGCACGCCGGTGCTGGCCGTCCGCGTCGGCGATCAACTCCGGGCGGCGGACGGCAGCGGCATCCTGCTGCCGCCGTCCGCCGCCACGGATGGCCTGCCGGTGTTCCAGGGGCAAGCGCCGCCGCCGGCCGGCCCCGCCGGGACGCCGTGGGGCGACGCCGCCGTCGAGGCCGCCGCCCGCTCGGTGGCGGTGGCGCCTGGCCGCTAGAAACCCGGTTTCTCCAAGAAACCGGGTTTCTTCACCACTGGCCGCTAGAAACCCGGTTTCTCCAAGAAACCGGGTTTCTTCACCACCGATGACGCCTCTGCCGCCCGTTCCTACGGCTTGACCTGCGCCAGGTAGATGCTCGTCTTCCCTTCGTGGGAGCTGTAATAGCTCATCCAGATGCGGCCGTCGTGCCAGGCGAGGCCGGGGTAGCTCGTGTCGCCGCCGCTGGGCAGGGTCAGCACCGGCTCCAGCTTACCGTTCTTCACGTCGAGCCGGCACAGCACCGTCTTCGGCTTGCCGCCCTCGATCCGCCGGCCCGCCGCCCACCAGGAGCCGTCCGGCTGCCGGAGGAAGTTCGGCCCGCCGAAGTAGGCCCCGAGGTCCTTCCACGCCCATTTCGTGTACGGGGCCTCGCTGGTGCCGAGCAGGGCGGTGTTCGGCTTGCCGTCGCGGCGCTGGAGGCAGTAGAGCGTGTCGCCGTCGAAGGCCAGCGTCGCCTCCGTCGTGCCGGTCGGCTCGAAGTCCACGACCTTCTCAAACTTCAGCCCGTCGCCGCTCTTTGCCAGGAACGCCCTGTACGGCCCGCCCTTTTGCTTCGGGTCCCACTGGTAGGCGACGCCGTAGGCGGTCTTGCCGTGCCAGGTGACGCGCCAGAGCCACTGCCAGCTATCCAGCACCTTGCGCGGCCGGGTCCATTCCTTGCCGTCGGCGGAGAAGCAGACGAACGAGTAATGGTCACGCACCGGGTCGCGGGTGGGCGGGACGGCGGCGCCGCCGACCAGCATCAGCCGGCCGTCCGGCATGATCGAAAGCTTCGGGTCGCGCAGGTCCACGTCCTTCTCCTCGATCAGCCCGGCCGGCTCCCATTTGTCGCCGTCGGCCGAGGTGAGGACGCGGATGCGGCCGGCCCCCGCCGCGTGGCCGGCTCCTTCGCGGAAGGCGAGGTGCCAGCGGTCGCGGAAGCGGACCAGGTCGGTGAAGGCGTTGTGCGGCCCTTTGTCCCAGACCTTCTTCACGTCCACGGCCGCCGGTCCCTTCGGGGGCGGGTCCGCGTTCGCCGTGCCGGTCAACGCCGCCAACGCCAGCAGTGCCGCGGTCATGGGAGTTCCTCCACGAAGGCCGGTTGCCGGGCTGATTGTAGCCGCGGCCCCGGCCCAACTCCAGCGGCCGGATCGGGAAAACCGCAGGCGGCGCTGTGGCCTGTCTGCGTTCCGTGAGTGCGCAGCGAGCTTCCTGTTTCGCGAGCGCTTTTTGCATTTTTTTGCTTTCGGCCTTCGATAATCATTCATCACAACCTTTTGGCGCACATGGCTTAGCGACGACATTCCGTGAGGATTTCGCGAGCGCCTGCGCTCGCGACCGCGAGCGCCTCGTCAGCGCCATCAAATCGACGACAGCCGGGGTGCCCGGGCGCCCCGCCACAGCCCAATCCAGGCCGTTTCCGACGCCTGCTCACCTTCCTTCTCGATGTGAACAGCCGTATAATTACACCGGAGATGAGAGAGGTTCCCCCAGGCTCGACGGACATGGACAACCACACCATCGCACAACGGCTGCTCGATTACGCCAACTACCTCGAAGCGCGCGAGGGCAACCTGTACCGCATCCGCGCCTACCGCCGGGCGGCGGAGACCGTCCTCGGCCTCGACCGGCCCGTGCGCGAAATCCTCGACGAGTGCGGCCGCCGCGGGCTGGAGGCGCTGCCGGGCATCGGCACGCACCTGTCGTACACCCTCGAAACGCTGGTGCGGACGGGCGAGTTCCGCACCCTCGACCCCCAGGGCGGCCACATCGACCCGGAGCGGCTGCTGTCGAGCCTGCCCGGCATCGGCCCGCAGCTGGCCCGGCAGATCCACGACGAACTCGGCGTCAGCACCCTGGAGGAGCTGGAGCGCGCCGCCCACGACGGCCGGCTGACCCGGCTGGGCATCGGGCCGAAGCGGCTGCGCGGCCTGATCGACGCCCTGGCCGGCCGGCTGCGCCGCGCCCGCCTGCCGGAGCCGGTCCTCGGCGAGCCGGCCGTGGCCGACCTGCTGGCGGTCGATGAGGAGTACCGCGAGCACGCCACCCGCGGCCTGCTGCCGACCGTGGCCCCGCGGCGCTTCAACCCCGACCACGAGCCGTGGCTGCCGGTCTTCCAGGCCGACCGCGGCGGCTGGCGCTTCCGGGCGATGTTCTCCAACACCGCCCTGGCCCACCGCCTGAACCAGACCCGCGACTGGGTGGTGGTGTTCTTCGACGACGGCCAGACGTCGGGCCAGCGGACGGTGGTGACGGAGACGCGCGGCGATCTGCGCGGCCGGCGGGTGGTGCGCGGCCGGGAGGCGGAGTGCCGGCGGCATTACCAGGGCGGTTCGCCCGGTGATGCCGGCCCGGCGGCGGCGGTTTCCGGGGTGGCGGGCCGTTCGTAGGATGCCTTCAAAACAGGGAACTAACCACAGAGGCACAGAGAAGAGGAGAAACCACGAAACACACGAAAGACACGAAAAAAAGAGGGGGGAAAAAGGGAAAAATGACAATCAGGCCGGCGTAGGCCCCCGCTCGCCTGACCCTCATTGTTCTCTTTCTCTTCTGTCTTTTTTTCGTGCCTTTCGTGTCTTTCGTGGTTCTCTCAGTCTTTTCTTCTCTGTGCCTCTGTGGTTCGCTCCGCCTTCGAGGCCCTCTGCCATGCTCGGCCGGGTGCGTACCTTCCTGGAGTTGATCCGCTTCAGCCACACCGTCTTCGCCCTGCCGTTCGCCCTGTCCAGCGCCGCCCTGGCCTGGCGGGTCCGCTGGCAGGACGAGCCGGTCCGCTGGGGGCAGTTCGCCCTCGACCTGCTCGGCATCCTCCTATGCATGGTGTTCGCCCGCAGCACGGCGATGGCGTTCAACCGCCTCGCCGACCGCCGCCTCGACGCCGCCAACCCGCGCACCGCCGCGCGCCACCTGCCCGCCGGCAAGGTCACGCCCGGCGCCGTCTGGGCCTTCACCGCCCTCTGCGCCGCCGGCTTCGGCCTCTCGACGCTGCTGTTCGTCGCTTCCTCCGATAACTGGTGGCCGCTGATCTTCTCGGCCCCCGTGCTGCTCTTTATCTGCGCCTATTCCTACACGAAGCGGTTCACGTCGCTAGCGCACTTCTGGCTGGGGGCGTCGCTGCTTTTGGCCCCGGTGGCGGCGTGGGTGGCGATCCGCGGCCTGGACGGGCTGCTCGTGCCGCTGATGATGGGGCTGGCGGTGCTGTTCTGGGTGGCGGGCTTCGACATCCTGTATGCGTGCCAGGACGTGGACTTCGACCGCAAGGCCCGGCTGCGGAGCGTGCCGGCCCGGCTGGGGGTGCCGGCGGCGCTGCGGGTGGCGCTGCTGTGTCACGTGGCGATGGTCGGCTTCCTGCTGCTCTTGTGGTGGGCGGCGGCGCCGCTCTTGGGATGGGTGTATTTGACCGGCGTCGGCGTCGCCGGGCTGCTGCTGGCTTACGAGCACTGGCTGGTCCGGCCCGACGACCTGAGCCGGGTGAACCGGGCGTTCTTCCAGGTGAACGGGGTCATCAGCCTGGGGCTGTTTGCGGTGGTGCTGCTGCAGCTGGCGGTGGGGTGGTAGCCGCGGGGAGCGGGAGGAGGTCAGGAGCGGTGGTCCGTCGGCAACGTCGTCCCGCGCATGGCTGCTCCTGCCGGCCTGGCGAGGCCGACGCGGCGCGAATCGGCGTGGGTTGACCGAGTCGATGGTGCCTGCTACCCTGCTCCGGAAAACAGGGAGGCCCTGCATGGACCGGCTGCCTGGACTGAGCGGCACCTTTTCAACAATTTTGATCGACCCGCCCTGGCGATTTGCCAATCGCACTGGCAAGGTCGCTCCGGAGCATAAGCGGCTCCGGCGGTACAGGACAATGAGTTTCGAGGAAATTGCCAGTTTACCAATCGGTAAGTATGCGAGAGAGAAGTCGCACCTATACATGTGGTGCCCCAACGCACTGCTCCTGGAAGCGCTGCAGATCATGAAGGCCTGGGGTTTCACCTACAAGACGAACATCGTCTGGTACAAGACCCGCAAGGACGGTGGTCCTGACGGGCGCGGCGTTGGCTTTTACTTCCGCAACGTGACGGAGTTGGTACTGTTCGGCGTGCGCGGACAGTTGCGAACCCTCGCGCCGGGTCGCCGACAGGTGAACGTGCTCATCACACGCAAGCGCGAGCACTCGCGCAAGCCCGATGAACTGTACCCAATCATCGAGGCGTGCAGTCCCGGCCCGTACCTGGAGCTATTCGCGCGCTACCCGGTGCCAGGCTGGGTGCAGTGGGGCGATGAGCTGGAGAGCTACGAGCCTAACCGGCCGTTATTCAAGGCTTATAACGGAACACGCAGGATACCGGATCGGACGCTATTCGATGTCTAGTGCGCCCGTTCGGCGGCGGATCTCGTCGATCCATTTCTTGCCCTTTTGAGGGCCGCGCCGGCCAGTCGGCGCACTCGTCACAATAGGAAGCCCCTCAAGATCGTCTTCGTAGCAATCGCGACGAATAGCGATTAGCAGCAAGGGGCAAGAGCCGGCGCCGCCAGCGTCCACCCGTGGCAGCAACTTGCCCCAGTGTGTCGTGGACGCGCCGTACTTTTTGCCGATGGACCTCCACCGGGCGTTTTTGCTGTCGTAGGCCCAGCCCAGGCTGTCGAACAGTCCCTGCAGTTCGTCGGCCCGGGTGATGATGACCCCAACAGATATGATTCCGAGTTCGTGGAGCAGTCGAAAGGCGTTGAGATCACGAGAAAAGAACGGGTCCTTGTTGTTCCATTCAACCTCAAGTGCGATTTGATTCTTCCATAAATCAACTTTGTGGGTTTCAATCGTCCTGACTTCTCCGTCCACCGTCATGGACACGCTTGTGCTTTTCTCAGCCCATCCCCGGCCACGCAAGTAATTGTCGAATCTGCCCGCGACATCGGTCTTGCGACCGCCGTAAGCCGATACTTCGCTTCTCAACAAGCGGAACTGGCGCAAACACTCCATGATGTCCGAAAACTCAGGGGGGAAGTCGCTGGCCAGGATAGCGCACGCATGCCGCCGCTCTTCGATGTGAAAGCGTTCCAGGATGTCGGCTGGTAATAGATTGGTCCCCATACCAGGGCCTTCCTTGGCCTTGTGCTCCTTGAACCTCAGCAGCATGATGTGTAAAGGTCGTCAACCCGTCAAGGCGAGGTCGGCCGAATGAGGATACTGCCTGGCTGTATCCGATACGTTTTCGCCTGAAACCCTTCTCGCGATTCAATCCTGGCGGGCCTCAGGTCCAGCGGAACTGCCTCCCAACCCGTCATAACAAGATAAAAGAGGCGGCCTCTCCCGCTCATTCGATGAACGACGGAAGATTTCCGCCAGCGCCGTTTACCCGCCCTCCGCCCCCAGCGCCGCGTGGTACAGCGCCGGCAGCGTCGCCCGGTGGTCGCCCTGCACGTAAAAGCTCTCGCCGCCGTCCGCCACCGTCCGCACCAGGATCGTCTTCCACGGCCGGTAGTAATAGCGCGGGTCGCTCTTCGGCGCCTGCTGCCGCGTGTCGCCCTCCAGCGGCACCAGGTCGAACACCCCCGTCGTGAAGTGGCGGATCGCCCGCCCGTCCTGGTGGGCCACGTTGCGGGCCATCGCCAGCGCCTTCAGGTACACCTCCGGCCCCATCACCGCCGAGCCGAAGCACAAGGCCACGCCGCCCTCCAGCCTCGTCACCGTCTCGGCCAGGATGAGGAAGTCCTGGTAGCTCGTCTGCCCCAGGGCCGCCCCGTCGCAGTTGGGGTGCTCGTGCAGGATGTCGTAGCCGACGCCGACGTGGACGGTCAGCGGCACGCCGAGCCGTACCGCCGCGGCCAGCACGCTGACGTCCTTGTGCGGGAACGGCCCGTCGAGGACGGCCCGGCCCAGCGCCTCGCCCAGCCCCAACCCGGCGCGGGCGCCGGCCCGGATGGCGTCGTTCATGCGGCCCGTCTCCTGCCACAGCCCGAACTCGCCGCTGGAGACGTAGCGGGCGACGGACTCCGTCGTCGCCCCGATGAGGGCGAACTCCCAGTCGTGGATCGGCCCGGCCCCGTTCATGGCGACGTGGGAAATCAGGCCGCGGCGCATCAGGTCGATGAGGTAGAGGGAGACGCCGGCGCGGAGGACGTGGGCGCCCATGAGCAGGAGGCGGGCGGCGCCGCGCCGGCGGGCCTCGACGAGCCGGCGGCCGAGTTCGGGGATGGCCGGGTGGTGGAAGTCCGGCGGCGGGGCGTCGAGCGGCAGGACGACGGACAGGTCGAGGTCGTGCTGGCGCTGGGCCAGCGGCTGGATGCGGAGGCGGGAGCGGTCGAAGGCGGGGAAGGGCATTGGGGGATCCTCGGGGAAAGCGGGCGGCGGGGTCCGTCGCCGCCGGTGTCCGCCGGGATCAACCCGGCGGCTCGCCAAGCAATTGGCTCGCCAAGCAATTGGCTCGCCACAAGCAATTGAGCCGGTGTCCGCCGGGATCAACCTGGCGGCTCGCCAAGCAATTGAGCGGGCGGCGGGGTTGCCCCCCGCCGGGCGAGCGGCGGGGTTGACCCCCGCCGGGCCGCCGGCTACCGCCCCAAAACGGCGTCGGCGGTGCGCGTCGTCAGCGCGTCGTCGTTGTCGTCCAGGGCGGCGAGGTTCTGGCGGATGCGGCGGTCGGCCAGGGCCAGGAAGTAGCGGCCGGCCTGCACGTCGCGGGCGGTGTCGGCCGGGTTGCCGTTGCCCGCCGCCGTCAGCAGGTGGTCCAGCCGGCTCAGCGTGCAGCTCGACGCGTACAGGTCGCAGGCGGAGTCGGCGATCCGCTCCTGGAGGTACTGCATCTGCAGCACCGCTTCCCGGTGTTTCCGCAACACCGCCTGAACTGCCAGCCCGAAGTCGCGCACCCGTTTGGCCAGCCGCTTGGCCTCGGGCTTGAAAGAGGCGCTGGCCACGGGCACTTCCGGCGTCGAGAGTCGGGTCTCGACCTGACTGCGGCCAAACTGCCAGAGCGTGGCCCATTTCGACGGGCTTTTCACGGCATCGAGTACGCCCTTAAGCTGTTCGCCGACACCGCGCATTCCCACCAGGGCGATGAAGCCCCGCAGCACGTCGTTGGCCCCCTCGCCGATCAGGTTGATGCGGGCGTCGCGCATCATGCGCTCGTAGGGCTCGTCGCAGAAGTAGCCCTGGCCGCCGTAGATTTGCAGGGTGTCGTTGACGATCTGCCAGAGGGCGTCGGTGGACCACACCTTGAGCATGGCGGTTTCGAGCATGTAGTCCTCGGCGCCGCTGTCGATGAAGCTGGCGCAGACGCTCGTGGTGGCCTCCATGGCGAAGGCGTTGGCGGCCATGAAGGCGATCTTCTTTTTGACCAGCTCGAACTCGGCCAGCGGCTGCTTGAACTGGACGCGGCGTTTGGCGTGCTCACAGGCGGCCCGGAGGCAGGTCTTGGCCGCCCCGGTGCAGCTGGCCCCGAAGGTGGTGCGGCCGAAGTCCAGCACGGTCAGGGCGACGCGCAGCCCCTTGCCGACCGGGCCGAGGACGTTCTCGGCCGGCACCGGCATGTCGTGGAACGCGAGCTTGGCCGTGGCCGTGCCGCGGATGCCGCACTTGGGCATGCGGGCCTCGACCACCTCGAAGCCGGGCAGGTCGGGCGTCACCAGGAAGGCGGTCACCTTCGTGTCGGGGCTGCCGGGGACGGGGGTGCGGGCCATGACGGTCAGCACGTGGGCGATGCCGCCGTTGGTGATGTAGCGCTTCTCGCCGTTGAGGACGTAGGC
>Ga0070740_10005452_pt1 | contig 11788 bp, 8 predicted proteins | sample Coa_R2_FD_67286 | JGI IMG/M metagenome (GOLD analysis project Ga0070740, IMG submission 67286) | Surface soil microbial communities from Centralia Pennsylvania, which are recovering from an underground coalmine fire - Coalmine... | ecosystem: Environmental > Terrestrial > Soil > Unclassified ...
GCAAACGCAAGCGTTGATCGAGGGCCGCAGCGACTCCTACCGCATGGAGAAGCGCTACTTCACCCGGTCCGGCGCGATCCTCCACATCCAGCTCGACGTTTCGATCCTGCGCGACGCCGCCGGACGGCCGCTGTACTTCATCTCGCAGATCCAGGACGTGAGCGAGGCCAAGCGCATCACCGAGCAACTCGCTTACCAGGCAAGCCACGACGCGCTCACCGGGCTGCCCAACCGCCTGGCCTTCGAGCAGGCCTTGCGTGAGGTGCTGGCGACGCCCGCTCGCCAGGCGGGCCGCGATTTCCTGCTCTATCTCGATCTCGACCACTTCAAGCTGGTCAACGACGGTTGCGGCCATTTGGCCGGCGACCGGTTGCTGCGCGAATTCGCCGCGCTGCTCAAGTCACGTCTGCGGCGCAACGATTTTCTGGCGCGCTTGGGAGGCGACGAGTTCGGCATCCTGCTGCGCGACACCGATGCCAAAGGCGTACGCCGGCTGTGCGAAGACCTGCTGCAGATGGCGGCCGATTACCGGCTCACTTACCGCCAGCGGACGTTCCAGATCGGCTTGTCGATCGGCGCGGCCGAAATCGTGCCGAGCGTGGCCGATCACGGGATCGTGCTGGCGCAGGCCGACACCGCCTGCTATGCGGCCAAGAACCGGGGCCGCGGCCGCTACTGCTTTTACCGTGATGACGATGACGGCATCCGTCAGGCGCTCCACACGATGGACTGGGCGCAGCATGTCCAAACTGCGCTCGACCGGGACGGCTTCGTGCTTCACCTGCAGAAGATTTTCGATGAACAGCGCGGCGTGGTCGGCTACGAAGCGCTCCTGCGCCTGCACGGCGAGCGCGGCGAGCTGGTCCCGGCCGCAAATTTCTTGCCCACCGTCGAACGTCTCGGCTGGGTCAGCCGCATCGATCGCTGGGTCGTACGCCAAACCTTGAAGGTGATCCGGCGCTGGGACGACAAGGCCTTGCACACGGGAAGCGCTACCGGGACGTGCCGAGATCCGGGCCGGTGCTCGATCTCGGTCAATCTCAGCGCGCGCAGCGCCGGCGATCCGATCTTCGCCGACTGGCTACTGAGCGAGCTCGAACGCAGTATGGCCTCCCCGCAACGTTTGCGGTTCGAGATCACCGAGACCGAGCTGCTCGCCGCGGGCGAGCAGGAACTGCGACTGATCTCAGAACTGCGGCAACGCGGATACGAGGTGTGGCTGGACGATTTCGGCGTGGGCTACAACTCTTTCGAACTGCTGCGACGCATGCAGGTGGACGGGATCAAGATCGACGCGTCCTTCACCCGCGACCTGCTGCGCGATCCGGTGGACCGCGCCTTGGTCGAGGCCATCGTGTCCCTGGCTCGGCGGCTCGATCTCGAGCTGATCGCCGAGGGCGTCGAGGACGAACGCACTTGCCAGGAGCTGCACGCCATGGGCGTGACGCAGTTCCAGGGGTACTACTTCCACAGCGCCGAAGAAGCCGAGGCCGCGCTTGCCGCCTGAAGCGATTCCCTCTTGGCGGGCTCTTCTCAACCGGCGCGCAATGAGGCGCGGCTGGACCCGAGCGAAACCGTGGCGATCCAGTCGAAAGCCGCAGCCTCAGCGCTCGCCGCGCTCGCGGTCGTCTTCCAGGATCTCCAGCCACATCGCGTTCAAGATGGAGAAAGCGCAGGCCAGTCCGAGGCCGAGAATCCACGAGAAATACCACATGGCAAGTCCTCCGGACGCGAATCAGTATAAACCGAGGTGGCGGCGCACTTCGGCCAGGTTCACGCGGCCGCGCAGCACGCGGAACACCCAGGCAGTGTAGGCGAGCACGATCGGCACGAACAGCAAGGCCGCGATCAGCATGATGAATAGCGTCAACTGGCTGCTGGAGGCGTCCCACACCGTCAGGCTGTGGCCGGGGTGCGTGGAGGACGGCAGCAGGAAGGGGAACAGGCTCAAGCCGGCGGTGAGGATGGTCGTGGCGCACACCAGGCCGCTGGCGACGAAGGCCAGCCCGTCGCGCCGCGCGCGCAGCAACAGCGCGGCGGCCACGGCGGCGAGGAGGCCCAGCGCCGGCACCAGCCACAGCCAGGGTGCGCTGCGGTAGTTGGCCAGCCAGCCGCCGGCGGCGACCGTCACGGTCTTGAGCAAGGGGTTGGACGGGCCGTTGGGGTCCGCCGTCTCGACGTGCAGGCCGGAAAGACGCGCCACCCACCCGCCGGCGACCACGAACGTCACGAGGTAGGCCAGCGCCGCCCAGGCGCCGGCGCGGCGCGCGCGCGGCGCGATCGGGTCTTCGCTTTTGAGCGCCGCGTAGCTCGCGCCGTGCAAGGCCAGCATCGACACCGAGACGAGCCCGGCGAGCAGGGCGAAGGGCTTGAGCAGCATGAACAGATTGAGCTCGAAGACCGGCCGCTGAAGCGCGTCGATGGAGTAGGGCAGGCCGAGGAACAGGTTGCCGATCGCCACCCCGAACAGCAGCGCCGCCAGCGCCCCGCCGAGGAACAGCGCCCAGTCCCAGGCCGCGCGCCAGCGCGGGTCTGCGAGCTTGTTGCGGAAGTTGAAGCCCACCGGCCGCACGATGAAGGTCAACAGCACCAGGAACATCGCCAGATACAAGCCGGAGAACGAGGCGGCGTACAGCGGCGGCCAGGCCGCGAACACCGCGCCGCCGCCGAGGATGAACCACACCTGGTTGCCCTCCCACACCGGCTCGATGGATTCCAGCAGGGCGCGGCGCTCGTCGTCGTCGCGGCCCAGGAAGCGGTACAGGATCGCCACGCCGAGATCGAAGCCGTCCATCACCGCGAAGCCGATCAGCAGGACACCGAGCAGCAGCCACCAGATCACGCGCAGGGTTTCGTAGTCAGGCATGGCTTTGCTCCGGTGCGGTCGTGGGCCAGTAGCCCAGGCCCTCCGGTCCGCGGCGCGCCATGCGCAGCATGAGGAAGGCGTCGATCACGGCGAGAGCCGTGTAGAACACGACGAAGCCGATCAGCGACAGCGCTACGTTGTAGGCCGGCACCGGCGAGGCGCCGAGGAAGGTGGGCAGCACGCCGTCGATCGCCCAGGGCTGGCGGCCATATTCCGCGACCACCCAGCCGAGCTCGGCGGCGAGCCACGGCAGCGGCAGCGTCCAGAAGGCTAGGCGCAGGTAGCCGCGGTAGCGTTCCAGCCGTCGTGTGGAAGCCAGCCAGAACGAAACCGCGAACAGGGCGATGAAGTAAAACCCCAGCAGCACCATCAGCCGGAACGCCCAGAACAGCACGAAGACGTTGGGAATCAGCGACTGCGCCGCCCGGTCGATGTCCGCGGGCGTGGCCTGCGTGGGATCGGCGACGTAGCGCAGCAGCAGCAAGCCGTAGCCGAGATCGCCGGCCTTGGCTTCCAGCGCCGCACGCGCCTGCGCGTCCTGCGGATCGGCGCGCAGTTTCTGCAGGGCCGCATAGGCCTGGATGCCGTTCTCGATGCGGGCGCGGCCGTCTTGCACCAGCGGGTTGATGCCCGGCACCGGCGTATCCAGGGAGCGCGTGACGATCAGCCCCAGCACCCAGGGGATGTGGATCGCCGCGTGGGTGGTGCGGTGCGCGACGTCCGGAAAGCCGAACAGGGTGAACGAGGCCGGCGGCTTTTCCGTGTCCCACATCGCCTCGATCGCCGCGATCTTCATCTTCTGGTTCTGGCCCGCGGTGTAGCCGGACTCGTCGCCGAGCACCACCACCGACAGCGCCGAGGCCAGGCCGAAGCTCGCGGCCACGGTCATCGAGCGCCTGGCGAATTCGCGGTTGCGGCCGGAGAGCAGGTACCAGGCCGAGATCGCCAGCACGAAGACGCTGCCGGTGACGTAGCCGGCGGACACCGTGTGCACGAACTTGTCCTGCGCCACCGGATTGAACAGCACCGCGCCGAAGGAGGACAGCTCCATGCGCATCGTGTCGGGATTGAAGTGCGCGCCCACCGGATGCTGCATCCAGGCGTTGGCGATCAGGATCCACAGCGCCGAGAGGTTGGAGCCCAGCGCCACCAGCCAGGTCACGACCAGGTGCCCGACTTTCGACAGCCGCTCCCAGCCGAAGAAAAACAGACCGACGAAGGTGGATTCCAGGAAGAACGCCATCAGGCCCTCGATGGCCAGCGGCGCGCCGAAGATGTCGCCGACGTAGTGCGAGTAGTAGGCCCAGTTGGTGCCGAACTGGAACTCCATGGTCACGCCGGTGGCCACGCCCATGGCGAAGTTGATGCCGAACAGCAGACCCCAGAACTTGGTCATCTGCTTCCAGATTTCGCGCCCGGTCATCACGTACACGGATTCCATGATCGCCAGCAGCAGCGATAGGCCCAGCGTCAGCGGCACGAACAGGAAGTGATAGAGCGCGGTTAGCGCGAACTGCAGCCGCGAGAGGTTCACCACCGCTTCGGTCATGGGTGCACCTTTCGGTAATATACCCGGTAGAGTATACAGCCGCGCGGCGGCCGACCGCGGCACAGGTCAATCATGCGCAGGGTTCCCTGTCACGGGCGTGCCCGTCGGCGCGAACCAGCGCGCGGCGAGCGCCTCGGCATCCGCGGCGGGGCGGTGCTCGGGCGAGAAGAACAGCCACCACAGCGCGCACAGCGCCAGCAGCTTGACCACGAACAGACCGAGGATGCGACCTCGCAGCCAGGGCCTCCAGTCGCTGAGCGAAGGTTCGGGTTCTTGGTCGGTGGACGACATCGCGCTCAAGATTCTCGACAGGGAGCGGCAAGCCGGCATTGATCCAGATCAATCCGCAGCCATGCCGGACCTCACCGGTACGAACCGGTGGCGGAGAAAATACCCCGCTCGCGCGGCATTGACCAGCGCGGCCCTCGCTCGAGGCCCGCCGCAGCGCGCTCCAGCGCGCGGGACCGGCGGCTGTAACACGTATAATCGCGCTGTTTAAAGCGCTTTTTCGAGGGATTTTTCGAGGGATTCGACGGGTTACATGGTGACGACATGCTCAAGGTGACGCGCGCGACGTTCGACGAGGTGATGGTGCCCAACTACAACCCGGCGGCGGTCATCCCGGTGCGCGGCGCCGGCTCGCGCCTGTGGGACCAGCAGGGCAAGGAATACATCGATTTCGCCTGCGGCATCGCGGTGACGGCGCTCGGCCACTGCCATCCCAAGCTGGTCGCGGCGCTCACCGAGCAGGCGCACCGGCTCTGGCATCTGTCCAACGTGATGACTAACGAGCCGGCTCTGCGGCTGGCGAAGAAACTCACCGAGGCGACGTTTGCCGAGCGCGTGTTCTTCTGCAATTCCGGCGGCGAGGCCAACGAGGCGGCCTTCAAGCTGGCGCGCCGCTACGGCAACACCTTGCGGGAGGGCAAGAACGAGATCGTGGCGTTCTACAACGCCTTCCACGGCCGCACCTTGTTCACGGTCAGCGTCGGCGGCCAGGAGAAGTACACCAAGGGCTTCGAGCCGCTGCCGGGCAACATCACCCATCTGCCGTTCAACGATCTGGAGTCGCTGGAGGCGCACCTGTCCGAGAAAACCTGCGCGGTGGTGATCGAGCCGGTGCAGGGCGAAGGCGGCATCATCCCGGCGACGCGCGAGTTCCTCGAGGGTGCGCGCCGTTTGTGCGACCGGCACCAGGCGCTGCTGATCTTCGACGAAGTGCAGACCGGCATGGGACGCAGCGGCAAGCTCTACGCCTACGAGCACTACGGCGTGGTGCCGGACGTGCTGACCACCGCCAAGGGCCTGGGCGGCGGCTTTCCCGTCGGCGCCATGCTCACCACGAAGAAATATGCCGAGGCGCTGCCGTTCGGCACGCACGGCTCCACCTACGGCGGCAACCCGCTGGCCTGCGCGGTGGCGGAGGCGGTGCTGGATACGGTCAACGATCCGGCGCTGCTCGCCGGCGTGAGCGCGCGCGCGCAACGCTTGCGCGAAGGGCTGGACGCGATCGGCCGGCGCTACGGCATCTTCGAGCCCAGCCGCGGCCTGGGGCTTTTGATCGGCGCGCCGATGAGCGCGGCGTGGAAAGGCAAGGCCAAGGAAGTGGTCAACGCCGGCCTGCGCCACGGCGTCTGGTGTCTGGTCGCCGGCCCGGACGTGCTGCGCATCGCGCCCTCGCTGATCATTCCGGAAGCCGATCTCGCCGAAGGTTTGAAGCGGCTCGACGCGGCCTGCGCGGAGCTGGCCGCGCACGCCATGGGGAAAGCCTCCTCGGCCTGAAGAAGACCGGCTGGCCCCGGCGTTCCTCAGCGGTTCAAGGCGTACAGCACGCGGCTGCCTTTCCAGTCGAAGACGATGCCCTCCGGCACGATCGCCACGATGCGCGGTCCTTGCGGCAGGCTGTCGCCTTCGTGGTACTGCTTGCCGTCGATCAGCACGAAACGGCGCGCGGGGTCATCGCTGTAGGCGTGCACGTTCACGCTGAACTGCGGGAACTCGGCACGGTAGGCGTCCGGCATCAACTGCAGGTTCTGGGCACTCGCCGTGGGCGCGGGCGCGGACGTGGCCGGGTTGGCGCTAGGCGGCGCGGGGGCGGCCGCGGTCGCCTCCGGCGAAGGCGGCGGCGCGGCGGCCGGTACCGCAGTTTGCTCGGCCGCCGCTTTCACCGCGGCGATGATGGCCGGCGAGACGTTCTGCGCCGCGTCGGCATGGGCAGCGCCGGCCGCCTGGCTGGCCTGCGCGCTGGTCGCTGAGGCTGCGGAGGCAGCCGGCGGCGTCTTGGGTTTGGGCGGCGGGGGCACCAGATCGTCGAGCGAGCCGATGCGGCTGGCGTCCTCGATCTTGGCCGGCTGCGGTTGCGGTTGCGGCTGCGGTTGCGGTTGCGGCTGCGCCGGCGCCGCGGTCGGCAGCCTGGCCTGCGGCACTGCTTTCGCCACGGATGCGCTCGGGGTCTGGGCGACCGGGGTGCGAGGCGGCGTCGCCGCAGGCGCGCGGGCGCCGCGGTGGCCCCACAGCCAGCCGCCGCCCGCCAGCAATGCGGCGAGGGCGAGGGCGGCGACCGGCACCCGCAGCCGGCGCCACGGGCTGCGGTCCTGCGCGTCGCTGGTCGGCGCAGCCGGCGTCTCGTCGAGGACCGAAACCCGACCTTGGCGGCGTTCGCGCTCGGCGCGCTTCAGAGCGTCGAGGATGTAGCTCATTTCGTGGCGAGGCTTAAGTTTGGCGTTCCGGGATCGGAACGGAGGTTGGACAACACCAGCAGCGTCTGTTTCCCGGCGATGCCGTCGGCGGCCAATCCGTGCGCGCTCTGAAACTGCAGGAGCGCGGCACGCAGTGCGGAATCATAAACCGGCGAAGGCGAAGGGTCCGGCGCATCCCCGGCGATTTGGGCCAGGGTCTTGCGCAGCCACAGCACGTCGGCGCCGCGGCTGCCGGGGCCGATGCGGGCGCTGGCGATCGGCTGCCGCCACAGCAGCAGGAATTCCCCGTTCCACAAGGCGTCGAGCTGGTCCAGCCCGTAGCGCAGCGGTCCCCGCGGGGTGTCGAGCACGGCATGCGCGCCGTCCAGCCCGCGCAACAAGACGTATTGCACCTGGGCGGGCGCCGGATTCAGGGTCAGGATCGCCGGCCGGTTGAGCGCGGAGAGTTCGTTCCAGTCGCCGCTGCCCTTGTAGCACTCCAGATGCCGCTGCGCGAGCGCGGCGCAGACGTTCTCGCCGCTCGGAATGGTCAGGCCCGGATCCCACAGCCCGATCAGGCGCTCCATCAACTGCGGCAGCGGCTCGGCGCTGGCGCGCAGCGCGCCCAGGTCGGCATCCAGCGCCGCGCCGTCGGCCGGCTGAGCCGCGTCTGCCGCGGGCGCGGCGGCGGCCTTCGCCGCCCCGTCGGCGGGCGTTTTCGCATCGGTCGCCGGCGCGGGTTGCGCGGCCGCGGCGGTGGCTCCTGTGACGGCCGGCGGATGGGGCTCGTCCAGCATCTGGCGCAGCAGCACGGCGGCGACGATCAGCGCCGCCAGCGCCAGCGTGCCCTCGATCCAGCGCACACCCGGCCGCCGCAGGCGGGCGAACCGGCCGCGCCAGTGCGAGGCCGGGCGCTGCACGCCCAGCGCTTCGGCGGCGGCGCGCTCGACGATCTCGGCGCCGACCGTGCGCAGGCCGCGGGCGTAGGCGCCGAGCAAGGCGCGGTCGCACAGGATGTTGATCTGGCGGGGTACGCCACGCGCGCGGCGGTGCACGCGGCGCATCGCCGCGGCGGTGAACAGGTCGGCGGCGCCGCCGGCCACGCGCAGGCGGTGGACGATGTATTGCGAGGTTTCCTGGGCGGTCAAGGGCGTGAGGTGGTAGCGCGCGGTGATGCGCGAGGCGAGCTGGCGCAGCTCCGGGCGGGCGAGCAGCTCGATCAGCTCGGGTTGACCGATGAGCATGATGCGCAGCAGCTTTTCCTTGTCGGTCTCCAGGTTGGTGAGCAGGCGCACCTGTTCCAGCACCGCCGGATCGAGGTTTTGCGCCTCGTCGATGATCAGCACCGTGCGCCGGCCGGCGGCGTGCGTGGCCAGCAGATGCGCGTTGAGCGCGTCCACCAGCGCCTTGATCGAGGTCGCCGGTTGGTCGTAGGCCACGCCCAGCTCGTCGCAGATCGACTGCACGAACTCCAGCTCGTTCTGGCGCGGGTTGTGGATCGTGGCCACGTCCACCTGATCCAGCTTCTGGGCGAGCAGGGTGCGCACGATGGTGGTCTTGCCGGTGCCGACCTCGCCGGTGAGCTGCACGAAGCCGCCGTACTGGCCCGTGCCGTAGAGCAGGTGGCCGAGTGCCTCCTGGTGGCGGGCGCTCAGGTACAGGAAGGCGGGATCCGGCGCGATCGAGAACGGCGGTTCGCGGAGGTTGAAATGGGCCAGGTACACGGCGTGGGCGGCGGGGCGAGCGGAAATCCTGCGCGAGTATAGGCCAGCAGGCTGATGAAAAACTCGTTTTTCATCAGCCTGCGCTTGGCACATGGAAGTGCCAACGCGAATCAAGCGCCTCAAGCGCTTGATTCGCGGGAGCGTAGAAAAGTCACGCCTTTTCGGAGCGACCCTGAAAAAGTCCAGGGAAGGACTTTTTCAGCCTGCTAGAGCGTCGCTCAGCGCTGGAAATCGTAGAGCGATCCCAGGTTCAACATCTGCGTCAGCTCGTCGAGCGCGGCGCGCGATTCCTCAAGTAGCCGGGGATCGGCCAGATCGGCGGGCACGAGGCGATCACGGTAATGGCGGCACACCCAGGCATGAAGCCTGGCGTACAGCGCGCCGTCCAGCCACACCCGCGGATTGACCGCGGCGCGTTCGGCTTCGGTCAGCACCACGCGCAGGCGCAGGCAGGCCGGCCCGCCGCCGTTGCGCATGGATTGCCGCAAGTCGAAGACCTTGACGCCGGCGATCGGATTGAGCGGATCGGCGAGCAGGCGCTGGATGCAGGCCCACACGCGCGGATGCTCCTGGCATTCTTGCGCGACGATCAGCCACATCGCCCCGTCCGGCACGGACACGAGCTGGCCATTGAACAGATAGGAAGACACCGCCTCGGCGAGGGAAACCTCGTCCTCGGCGATCTCGATGACGCGGGCCGAGGGCAGGTGGCGCAGCACCCAGTCCTTGAGCGCGCGCGGGTCCGTGTAGGCGCGCTCGTGGCACAGCAGGAGATCGCGGTTGCCGACCGCGATCACGTCGTTGTGGAACACGCCCGCGTCGATGGCCTGCGGCGCCTGCTGGGCGAAATGGCAGCGCGCGGGGTCCAGGCGGTGCAGGCGCGCGAGCGCCTCGCAGGCGGCGCGCGTCTGCCGCGCCGGGAATTTCTGCGGCCGCGGCTCGTTTTCGGCGCCGCGTCCGTACACGAACAGTTCCAGGCCCGGTGCGCCGTAATCCGTGCACAGGCGGGTGTGGTTGGCGGCGCCCTCGTCGCCCAGGCCGGGCGTGGCCGGCAGCGGATCGTGGTGGACGAAGTGGCGCGGATCGGGGAAGGTGGCCTTGAGCGCGCGCGCGGTGGTTTCCGGCTCGATGGCGCGATGCAGATGCGTGGCGAGGTTGGCGGGCGTGAAGTGCAGCTTGCCGTCCGCGCAATCGGCGCTGGGCGAGACGGTCGCGGCGTTGGCGGTCCACATCGGCGAGGCCGAGGCCATCGCGGCGAGCAGGTCCGGCGCCTCGAGGCTCGCTTTGAACAGCACTTCGGCGTCGGTGCCGGAAAAGCCCAGGCGCCGCAGCGTCGGCAGGTGCGGCCGTTCGTGGGGCGGCAGCACGCCCTGCGCTAGGCCGAGATCGGCCAGCGCTTTCATTTTGATCAGCCCCTGCAGCGCCGCCTCGCGCGGGTTGGACGGCGTCTCCGCGTGCCTGGCCGAGGCGAGATTGCCGTAGGCGAGGCCCGCGTAGTTGTGCGTGGGCCCGACCAGGCCGTCGAAGTTGGCTTCTACCGTTGCGCTCACGAGTCAGCTTCGCCTGTGCGGATGCGCGCGAACGCTTCGCCTCGCTTAACGCGCGTTGCGGGCAGCCGGTTCAAAGCTCGATCCCCGGCGCCAGGTTTGCCGGCAGCTCGCAGCGCGCCGCCTCGAGCGAAGCCACCGGATAGGCGCAGTAGTCCGCCGCGTACCAGGCGCTGGGACGATGATTGCCGGAGGCGCCGATGCCGCCGAAAGGCAGCGCGCTCGAGGCGCCGGTGGTCTGCCGGTTCCAGTTGACGATCCCGGCGCGGATGCGCCGGCGGAAGTAGTCGTAATCTTCGGCGCGATCGGACAACAGTCCGGCGGACAGCCCGTAGCGCGTGCGATTGGCCTGCCGCAGCGCCTCCTCCAGGGTTGTATAGCGGCGCACCTGCAGCAGCGGGCCGAAGTATTCCTCGTCCGGCGGATCGTCGATGGCGCTCACCTCGAGGATGCCCGGCGACAAGAAGGCGGGGCCCAGTTCCAGGCGGCGCATGGCCAGCAGCGGTTTTGCGCCGAGCGCCAGCAGCTTGTCCTGCGCGGCGAGCAGGTGCTCGGCGGCGCGCGCGCTGACCAGCGGGCCCATGAAGGGTTGCGGCACGTCGTTCCAGCAGCCGACGCGCAGTTTGCGCGCCGCGGCGATCAAGCCTTCGAGCACGGCATCGCCCGCGGCGCCGTGCGGGACCAGCAGCCGCCGCGCGCAGGTGCAGCGCTGGCCGGCGGACAAGAACGCGGACTGGATGATTTCGTGCACGGCCGCGAGCGGCTTGGCCACCTGACCCACGATCAGCGGGTTGTTGCCGCCCATTTCCAGCGCCAGGATCTTGTGCGGGGTATCCGCGAACCGTCGTGCGAGCAGCGCTCCGGTGCGCGCGCTGCCGGTGAAATACAGGCCGTCGAGTTCGGGATGCGCCGCCAAGGCCTCGCCGGTGGCGCGCTCGCCCTGCAAGAGCGACATCACGCCCTCGGGCAGCCCCGCTTCCAGCCAGCGCTGCACCGTTTCTTCGGCGGTGCGCGGCGTCAGCTCGCTGGGTTTGAAGACCACGCAGTTGCCGGCCAGCAGCGCCGGCACGAGGTGGCCGTTGGGCAGATGGCCGGGAAAGTTGTAGGGACCGAACACCGCCACCACGCCATGCGGGCGATGGCGCAGCACCTGCCTGAGCGCGCCGACCTGCGTTTCGCTGACGCCGGTGCGCGCATGCCAGGCGCGCACCGAGAGATCCACTTTGGCGATCATGCTCGCCACCTCGAGGCGCGTTTCCCACAGCGGTTTGCCGGTTTCGCGCGCGATGGTCGCGGCGAGCGTTTCCTGGTCGCGTTCCAGGAGCTGCGCGAAACGCCGCGCGATCGCCTCGCGGGTCTCGAAGCTCGCGTCCGCCCAAGCGGGGAAAGCGGCGCGGGCCGCGGCCAGCGCCAGGTCGATGTCG
>Ga0070740_10005453_pt1 | contig 11787 bp, 5 predicted proteins | sample Coa_R2_FD_67286 | JGI IMG/M metagenome (GOLD analysis project Ga0070740, IMG submission 67286) | Surface soil microbial communities from Centralia Pennsylvania, which are recovering from an underground coalmine fire - Coalmine... | ecosystem: Environmental > Terrestrial > Soil > Unclassified ...
GACTTCACCGTGCCCGGCTCGAACGGCAAGCAGACGCGCATCAAGTTTCTGCTCGACATGACCGTCTATAATCCGACGACGGTGGTCATCGGCGGCAACAGCTACGACATAGACTCGAACTGGAACTACACTCTGCCTGTGTCGGGCGGCAATCTTCCCATCGGCAGGCTCTACACGGCTGCGGACATCAACGCGGCGCTCGCCGTCGCGAAGCCCGCGCAGAACGCCGACACCGTCAAGCAGCGCGACAAGAACGGCCACGGCACGCACGTCGCAGGCATCGCCGCGGGCAACGGACTCGCGGCCACGTCCGCGCCCGGCGTTTACTCCGGCATGGCCCCGGCGGCAGACCTCATCGTCGTCAAGGCGAGTCGCGAGAACGACGGCACCGACAGCTTCGGCTCGGACGACGAGGTCAACGCGCTTAGTTTCATCCAGACGCAGGCTGGCGCGGGGAAGCCGACCGCGCCCGGCTTGAACGAGCCTTTCGTCATCAACATGAGCCTCGGCGGTCAGGCCGGCCCGCACGACGGCACCGGCCCCGACGAGATCGCGATTGACAACCTCGTGGGCGGCGGCGCGGGCCGCGCCGTCTGCGTCGCCGCGGGCAACGAGGGCAGCGACAGCGTCCACGTGCAGACGACCGTGCCCGCCAACGGCGGCAGCGTGACCTTAACCTTCAACGCCAACAAACCGAACTTCATTGACCTCTACTCCACGCCGCGCGGCAACACTGCCACTTCCGGCAGGTACAGCGTGATGCTCACCGAGCCGGGCGGCAAAACGCTCGGCCCCATCAGCTTCGACACACAGGGCTTCACACATCAGAACGGCCAAGCCTCGGACTCTTCGGTTCAACTCTGGGACGCGCTCGACGACAAGGGCGACAACGACCCCTCGAACGATCAGGCCGACGTGTTCATGCTCTTTCAGGACAACGCGACGCCGGGCATTTGGACGATCACGCTGACGAACGGTGCTGGTGAACCCGCCTCGACCTTCGACGCTTGGGCCGATGGCGGTGCTAATGCGGACGGTAGCAACCCAACGCAGTTCACCACCAATTTCGTTGACAACAACTCGCACCTCGTTAGCTCGCCCGGCACGTCGCGCGGCGCGATCACCGTCGGCGCTTACGTCACGCGCTCCGGCAGCCAGACCATCGGCAACTTTGCTTTCTTCACAAGCCCCGGCCCCACAGCCGACGGGCGGCAGAAGCCTGAGATCAGCGCACCCGGCTACATACTTTACTCTTCAAAGTCGAGCGACATTGATTCGCAAAACGGCGTTATTTTTAGTAACGTAACGTCCCCGCCGAACTTCACCAACGTGGACACTACGCATTACGGCGGACTCGCGGGCACGAGCATGTCAACGCCGGTCGTCACGGGCAGCGTCGCGCTGATGTTGCAGGCGAACCGCAACCTGACGAACACCGACATCAAGACCCTCATCGAGAGCAACTCGGCGCACGACCAATTCGACGCGACGGGATGGAACTCGCGCTTCGGCTTCGGCAAGCTCAGCGTCCCCGCGGCCATCACCGGCGGCGCGGCCTCGCAGGGCAACCTGATTGACGTTTCGCATTTCTACGTCTCGCAACACTACCTCGACTTCCTGAGCCGCACGCCCGACACCTCCGGGTGGGACTTCTGGACGAACAACATCGAGTCGTGCGGCGCGGACGCCAACTGCGTCGCGGTCAAGCGCGTTGACACGAGCGCGGCCTTCTTCCTCTCAATCGAGTTCCAGCAGACCGGCTATCTCGTTTACAAGTTGTACAAGTCCTCGTTCGGCAACATCTCCGGCCTGCCCGTCCCGATCCAGCGCGCGTCCTTCGTCGCCGACACGCAGACCGTCGTCAGCTCGCCCGCGCAGGTCATCGTCGGGCAGGGCAACTGGCAGGCGCAGCTCGAAGCCAACAAGCAGGCTTTCGTCCTCGCCTTCGTCCAGCGGCCCGCCTTCCAGTCGGCGCACGGGAGTCAGGACGTGAACACACTGGTTAGCTCGCTGTTCGCCAACGCGGGCGTGACGCCGACGAGCGCCGAGACGAACGCCGCCGTCACGGCCTTCAACAACGCGGGCGGAGGGACTGCGGGTCAGGCCGCGGCGCTGCGCTCGGTGGCCGAGAGCACCTCGGTCTCGAACGCGAACTTCAATCAGGCATTCGTGCTGATGCAGTATTTCGGCTACCTGCAAAGAGACCCGGACACTTCGGGCTACAACTTCTGGCTGACGAAGCTCAACCAATTTAACGGCGACTACGTGCAGGCCGAGATGGTCAAGGCCTTCATCACTTCAGCCGAGTACCGCCAGAGGTTCGGCAGTTAGCGCGGCGGCGGTCGCCGATTTCGGGAGCAACCCTGAGTTGCCCCGTCGGCGTCGAAAAGCTGTAGTTCTCAGTCGGCGATAGGTATTCGAGCTTCATCGAGTCGGAGCGCGGCGGCGGTCAAGCGACCCTTCGACCGCCGCCGCGCTCGCAGAGTCTGAAAAGCACGTCGGTAAAATTCCTGGGCGCGCTCCTCTCGCGCGCCCTCGGCAAAACGATTCGGCGCACGCGGCCCCGACCGAATCTTTCGACGATTCGCGCACAACAACTCAAAGGAATCGCCAGCAATGAAGAAGAGGACAGAGAAGCACCACTCCGCGCCGAGGCGCACGCGCGCCTTCCGCGCCGGGGTCTTCGCCTGCATCTTGCTCGCGGTCGCGTCCGCGACGGCCATCGCGAACTTCGCCGCGCGCAAGCCGGCGGCGACGCCGCTCGCCAGTCAGAGCGCCGCGCCCGCGCCGGTCGCGAACGACACGGCGCAGCCGGCAGGCAACTTCGTCACGGTCGAGGTCGGTGGGAAGAGGCTGAGAGTCAACGCGCAGACCTTGCAGCAGGGGCCGCTCACGCAAGCGCAGTCGCAGCAGATCGCCGACGCGCTCAAGGGCAACAAGTCAACGGACGGACTCGTCGAGGTGCAGCACCCGGACGGCTCGGTCTCGATGGACTTGCAGGGGCGCTTCCAGAACTTCACGCTGGCGAAGAAGAACGACGACGGCAGCGTCTCGGCGGCTTGCGTTGACACGCCCGAAGCGGCGACGGCCTTCCTCCAGAACAGCGGGACGACGACCACCGCCACGAGGCCCAACGGAAAGGCGGCGCTGCAACAATGAAAAGGGGAATCCTCTCGAAAGTAATCGCCGCGGCGTTCGTCCTCGCGCTCGCGGCGTCGGCGTCGCCGAACGCCTTCGGCGCGGCGACCATCCTGATCAAGAACGTTGACCCGGCGGGCAAGGGCTTCAACGACCCGACGCCGGTCGCGCCCGTCGGCAACAACACGGGCACGACGCTCGGCCAGCAGCGGCTCAACGCCTTCCAGTTCGCCGCGAACCTCTGGGGCGCGACGCTCGACAGCAGCGTGCCGATCACGATTCAGGCGAACTGGTCCGCGCTGTCGTGCAGTTCGACTTCGGGAATATTGGGTCAGACGGGAACCGGCCCCAACGGACTCCAAGCCAACTTTCAGAACGCGCCGCAGAGTAATACCTGGTACGCGGTGGCACTCGCCAACGCCCTGAGCGGGACAGACCTGAACGGCAGCGCGCCTGAGATAAGCGCGACCTTCAATTCCAGCGTCGGCAGCGCCGGGTGCCTCGACAGCGGCGGTCAGACCAACTTCTACCTGGGTCTCGACAACAACCACGGCAACGACATTGACCTCGTCTCCGTCCTCCTGCACGAGTTCACCCACGGCTTCGGGTTCCTGACGTTCACCAACGGCAGTACGGGCGCGCAAGCAACCGGCTCGAACGGCAGCGGCCCTTTCCCGACAATCTACGACTATTTCCTGACCGACGGCGCGACGGGAAAGACTTGGGTGCAAATGACCAACGCCGAGCGCTCGGCGTCGGCCATCAGCAGCAACCTCGTCTGGAACGGGGCGAACGTTGACGGCGACCTGCACGGCGTTCTGGGCACGCCGCGCGTGAGGGTCAACGCGCCCGCCGGCATCGCCGGCAACTACGCGGTCGGCACCGCGGACTTCGGCCCGCCCGTCTCAAGCGCTAGCACGACCGCGAACGTCGTCCTCGCGCAAGACCCTTCGGACGCCAGCGGCGCTTCGACGACCGACGGCTGCTCGGCGCTCACGAACGCTTCCGCCGTCTCCGGGAACATCGCGCTGATTGACCGCGGCACCTGCACCTTCGTCACCAAGGTCAAGAACGCGCAGAACGCGGGCGCGGTCGGCGTCATCATCGCCAACGTCACGTCGTCTTCGCCGCCCGTGATCGAGATGGGCGGCGGCGACTCGACGATCAACATCCCCTCGCTGATGGTCTCCGGCACGGACGCCGCCACGCTGAAGGGCCAGCTCGGCGCGGGCGAGAACGCGACGCTGCTGCTCGACAACTCCGCGCCCATGGGCGTGGACTCGCAGGCGCGCGCTCTGATGTTCGCGCCCGCGACGTTCAGCGGCGGCTCGTCGGTCTCGCACTGGGACACGAGCCTCTTCCCGAATCAGATCATGGAGCCGAACATCAGCGGCGACCTCGTCCACAGCGTCGCCGCGCCCGCCGACCTGACCGGCTCGCAACTGCGCGACATCGGCTGGGGCTTCAACCCCATCGGCGACGTGAACTTCTTCGTCCGCCAGCACTACCTCGACTTCCTGAACCGTCCGCCGGACGCGAGCGGCCTCAACTTCTGGCGCAACGACATCTTCAACTGCGGCGTGGACACCGCCTGCTCCGACGTGCATCACGTCAACACGAGCGCCGCGTTCTTCCTCTCGATTGAGTTTCAGGGGACGGGCGACCTCGTCTATAAGATGTACAAGGCGGCCTTCGGCAACCTCGCCGGCAAGCCCGTCGCAGTCCAGCGCACAGACTTCATGGCCGACACGCAGACCATCCAGAGCAAGCCCGCGCAGGTGATCGTCGGGCAGGGGAACTGGCAGGCGCAGCTCGAAGCCAATAAGCAGGCGTTCGCGCAGGCGTTCGTCCAGCGCACGGCCTTCCAGTCGGCGCACGGCGGCCAGAGCGCGTCGGCCTTCGTTGACTCCCTGTTCGCGAACGCCGCCGTCACGCCGACGACCGCGGAACGCAACGCCGCCATCACGGCCTTCGGCGGCGGCGGCACGGCGGGCGAGGCCGCGGCGCTGCGCTCGGTGGCCGAGAGCACCTCGGTCTCGAACGCCACTTTCAACGAGTCGTTCGTCCTAATGCAGTACTTCGGCTACCTGCAAAGAGACCCGGACACTTCGGGGTACAACTTCTGGCTGGCGAAGCTCAACCAGTTCAACGGCGACTTCGTCCAGGCCGAGATGGTCAAGGCTTTCATCACCTCGACCGAGTACCGCCAGAGGTTCGGCCCGTGATGAGGGAATAATGAACGAGGGATGATGAATGATGAATTGAAAGCAGGTTCTTAATTCATCGCTCATCGTTCCGCATTCATCATTCCGACAGTCGGCTCGCTTGCGCTCGCGCGAGCCTTACGCTTAAAATGCCGTTTCTTTACTCCCGCTGCGCGCAACAAGTCAGGCTGGCAGGGCCGGCAAAGCGGCGCGTTCGCGCCCGAAGCGTCTCCCTTCGGCTTAAACAGACTGCGTTTTTATGCTCCTGCTCGGAGGATTTTTCGTGAAGCACGCTTTCCGTCTGCCGCGCCCCGCCGCGGCTGCCTTCGCGCTGGCCGTTCTTTTCGCGGCCTCCGCCGCCGGCGCGCGGGCGCAGACGCTTTCGCCCACGCCCGACACGGCAATTTTCCAGATCACGAACAGCACCATCCCCGCGCCGCCGCCCGCGACGCCGACGCCGACCCCTTCGCCCACGCCCTCGCCGACGGCCACGCCGTTCCCGACGCCCGCGCCGCTCTCGCGCGATTCCTTCGTCGGCGACGTGAGCGGCGACGGGCGCTTCGTCGTCATGGAGTCAACGGGCGACATCTCGACCGAGCGGACGGCGACGCGCAACAACGCCGACGGCAACCCGGAGATTTTCCTCTTCGACTACGTGCAGCGCCGCATCTTCCAGATCACGAACACGAAGAACTCGCTCAAGGACACGACGCTCTCGCCGATTGCCGACAACAACATTGACGTGCAGGTCGTCAACCTCCGCCCCGTCATCAGCCACGACGGCAAGTTCATCGTCTTCGTCTCGAACGCCTACAGCGACGCCGACCCGACGCTCTCGCCGCTGAACTTCGACGGGCAGGCCAACGCCGCCGCGCTCCACGCCGACGGCAACACCGAACTCTTCATCTACCGCATCCCGGACGTGCCCGCGGCAGACCTTTCGAGCGGCGCGGAAGTCGCCCCGGTCAACCTCTCGGCGGGCACGATGACGCGCGTCACGTTCACGCCGGCCTCGGCGGTGCCGCGCGCGGGCGGCACGAGCCTGCAACCCTTCTTCGCGCTCGACAACAACGCGCCCGCCGTCAACGACGACGCCTCGTTCATCGCCTTCGTCTCGCAGTCGGCGTCGGGCATCCCCGGCGAGTCGAACGCGGACGGCAATCAGGAAATCTTCATCTACAACCGCCTGACCGGCGCGTTCGTTCAGGTGACGAACACGAAGGACGTGCCTTCGTCGAGCGCGAACCCGCTCGGCACGCTCGTCTTCAACGTCAACCCTTCGCTTTCGGGAAGCGGGAGCGTGCTGGCGTTCCTCTCGAACGCCGACATCAACACGACCGAGACGAGCGCCAACCAGGGCAACGGCGAAGTCTATCTCGCCAACTTCAACGGCACGGCGGTCTCGAACCTTCAGCCCGTGACGAAGACCCCGCCGCCGACCGCCGTGGGCACCGAAGGGACGAGCGTCAACCTCCTGAGTCCGGGCCGACACCTCAGCCGCGACGGCGCGCACCTCGTCTTCGAGTCGGTCGCGAACTTCAACGCCGACGGCACGCTCAACGGCGCGCTGCTCGGCGCGACGGGCGTTTACGTCTATAACATCCCTTCGGGGTCGAGCCTCGCCGGGGGCACGTTCACGCAGTTCGGCTCGCGACCGCCGTCGGGCGCGACCGACGTGGGCCTGCACTTCCCGGTCTTCACCGGCGACAGCACGCGCGTCCTCTGGTCTTCAAACCTGAACTTCAACACGGACGGCACGGTCTCAACGTCCACGACGAGCGGCATCAACCAGCCGGGCACCGCGCAGGTCTTCAGCGCGCCGCTCTCCGCGCCCACGCAGATTTCGCGCGTGAGCGCGCTCGCCACCGGCGCTTTCAACTCCGTCCAGCCGTTCCCGTCCGACACCATCCGCCGCTACGCGCTGTCGGTCGCGGCGGAGCAGGGCGGCGGCAACTCCGACTTCTCGAACGAGGCCTTCTACAACCTGATTCCCAGTGTGACGAGCGAGACGCCCGCGCCGTCTCCGACGCCAGCCGCGTCGCCCGCCCCTGTCACGTTCGCCACGGGCGCGAGCGACATCCCGGTCGCGTCGGCGTCGCCGTCTCCGACGCCGTTCACGGTGACGGGACTCTCGCCGGGCGAGTTGGGCATCATGAACTCGACGCTCACGCTCGCGCCCTCGACGCAGCAGGTCAGCACCGGAAACGCGCACGAAGTCCTGCGCCGTCCGCCGCTGCCCGTCGAGCTTAACGGCGTGTCGGTCGCGATCTCCGGCGCGGCGGCGGGCCTTTACTTCGTCTCGGCGAATCAGATCAACTTCGTCGTGCCGCCGGGCCTCGCCAGTTCCTCGACGGTGCAGCCGGTCGTCGTCTTCAACAACGGCTCGCTCGTCAGAACGTCGCTGCTGCTGAACCCGGTCGAGCCGGACATCTTCACCTCGACGAACGGGCCGGGCGGGCGCGCGGCGGTCTTGAACGTGACGAACCCTTGCGTCGCGCCGACGGGCGAGCCTTTCTCGGTCACGACGACGAGGCCGACCGGCTCAGGTCTGACCGGCAACTGCACGGCGGCGACGACCGAGACCGCGCCGACGCACCTGCTCATCATGGTGACGGGACTGCGACCGCCGTCGGGTTCGACCGCGAGCGTGACGGTCACAATCGGCACGACCACCCTGAGCGGCACGTCAATCATCGGCTTCCGACCGTCGCTCACGCCCGGCTTCGACCAGCTCGAAGTCGAGCTGCCCGCCTCGCTCGCGGGCGCGGGCGACGTGCCCGTCGTCATCAACGCGACGGTCGGCTCGGCGACTTTCACGAGCCGCCCCGCGAGTTCCGCGCCGCACATCACGATTCAGTGAGCGGCGGGCGGTAAGCGGTAAGCAGTGAGGCGGGGCTTGGGCTTAAATTCCAAGCCCCGCTTTTTGCTCTTAACTGCTCACCGCTCTCTGCTCACTGCTCACTGCTTATGCTCTTCGGCCTCGACGCAATCCCGCTCACCGAGCCGCGCGCGGGCATCGGCCACTACACGTTCGAGCTTGCGCGCGCGCTCGCGCTGGCAGCGCCTTCGGACGAATTTGAACTCGCGTATCCTTCTTCGTTCCCGCCGATCAATTTTGGTGAGTTCGCGGAGTCGCTTCCGCCGAACCTTAAACCGTCTCGCGTGCGGGTCGGCGCGCTCGGCAAACATTGGTGGTCTGTCGGCCTCCCGCGGCACGCGCGGCGTCGCGGCGTCGCGCTCTTCCACGGCACGAACTACGACGTGCCGCTGTGGGGCGGCGCGGCGAGGGTGCTGACGATTCACGACCTCTCTTTATTTCTTCATCCCGAAACGCACGAGCGGCGTCGCGTCGCCCGCGCGCGCCGCAGGCTCCCGCTGATGGCGCGCGCGGCTGACGCCGTCATCACGCCGACCGAGAGCGTGCGCCGCGAAGTCTGCGAACAACTCGGCGTCGCGCCCGCGCGCGTCTTCGCCGTGCCGGAGGCCGCGCGCGATTGCTTCGCCCCGATGACGTTTGAAGAGACCGAAGAAGTGCGGCGTCGCGTCGGGGCGGGTAGCGAGTTTTTGCTCGCGGTCGGGACAATCGAGCCGCGCAAGAATCTCTCGACGCTCGTCGCCGCGTTCGAGGAAGTCGTGCGCGCGCGCCCTTCGAGTCCGATTCGTTTAGTAGTCGCGGGCGGGCGCGGGTGGATGAGCGGGGCGACGTTCGACGCGTTCGAGAAGTCTGCGGCGCGCGAACGCATCGTCGTCGCGGGCTACCTCGGAGACTGTGAGTTGCGCGCGCTCTACTCTTCGTGCCGCGCGTTCGTCTATCCGTCCGTGTACGAGGGCTTCGGCCTGCCGCCGCTCGAAGCGATGCGCTGCGGCGCGCCCGTGGTCGCGGGCGACATCGCGGCGGTCGCGGAAGTGACGAACGGTGCGGCGCGACTCGTCAACCCGCGCGACGCTTCGGAGCTTGCGCGCGCGCTCGTCGAACTCCTCGACGACGAAGGCGCGCGCCGCGAACTCTCGCGGGCCGGCATCAGCCGCGCCGCCGAATTCTCGTGGGGGCGCACCGCGCGCATGACGCTTGAGGTTTACGCGGAGGCGCGGAGGCGCTCGCGGCGTTGACGCCGACGCTGCGCGGGCGGGCGGAAGTTTTCTAATCGAGCCAGCCGGACTCGACCTTCACGCGGAGGCGCGCGGGGCTGGAGCCTTTGAGCGCGAACCACGAGACGCCCTCCTGCACCATGTCAATCTCCAGCACGTAGTCGCCCGGCTCCTTCGGCGCGTTGACCGTGAGCCGGAACTCACGCTCGCCTCCGGGCGCGAGGTCTCCGACGAGCGGCGCGCGCCCGTCGTCGTGCGCGACCTCTCGCGCCGCCGAGGCGTCGAGCCAGTGGTTGCCGAGTTCGACCTGAAGCGCGTCCGCAGACCAGTCGCGGCCCGGCCAAACGGCGTCGCCCTCGTTCCTCACGAGCACGCGCAGCGGCTCCTGTTTGCCGGCGCGCATCGTCAGCGGCGCGTCGGGCGCTTCGACCCGCGCGCGGAACGCGCCTTCGGGCAGAGGCGCGTGCGGGCGCGCGGGCGTGTCGGCGTAGTAGAGCGTGTAGGGCGCGCTCTCCGCGATCACGCGGCAGTTCACGCAAACGTCCTTCGTCGTGATGACGAGCGCGCCCGAAGGCGGCTTGTCGTCCGCGGCGATGCGCTTGAAGTCGGAGAGCGGGACGCCGCGGAGAGTCGAGTACCAGAAGGCCTGTATGTAGCCGGGCACGCCGTTGGCGTCCGAGAGGTAGATGGGCCGGCTGCCTTGCGCGAGCGCGGTCGTCAGTATGACGCGCGCGTAGTCCGAGTCGTAGATGTGCAGGCGCAGAGGCCACGCCGCGCTCTCGGCGTACTGCCGCCGGAAGAGCGCGCCCTGCGCGAGCGTCAACACGACGAGCGAGACGAGGGCCGCGCGCCGCGCACGCCCGCCTTCCGAAAGCCACGCGAGCGCGGGGGCGGCGAGCGCGAAGACGAAGACGGGCACGGGCGAGAGGCGGAGCGAGTGGAAGTATTCGTTCGTCAGCGACGCGGGCACGACCGACGCGGCGAGCGCGTAGAAGAAGTACCTCCACCACGCGTCCCGCCTTTGATGTTTGAAGACGAGCAGCGCGCCGAGGGCGGCGAGGGCGAACGTCGCGGCGAGGACGAGCGGCGCGCCCTCGATGCTCGCGAGCTGGTACGCGTTGGGGTCGCCCGTGACGACCATGCGCCACGGGCTGAGGTTTCTGAAGTAGTGCTCGACGAAGCGGCGCGCGTCCTCGGCGTAAGTGGTCTGCGGCGTGATGTACGTGATGTAGCCGAACCTCTCGGTGAGCGCGCCGGGGTGTCTGAGGTTGAAGACGACGAGCGGCACGAGCGAGAGCGCGTAGAGCGCCCACGTCAGGAGCACAGAGCGCAGCCGCTCGCGCCTCGACGCGAACAGCACGAGTCCGAGCGCGAGCAGCGGCCCGAAGAGCCTCCCGGTAGAGTACGTGTAAGTCACGAGCGCGAGCGCCGCGGCCACGCACAGCGCGTCCGACAGACGCCACGCGGCCTTGCGCGAAGCCCTGTGCAGGCACAGCAGGAGGAGCGCGACGACGAGCGGGTACATCGCCACCTCCACGACCACGCGGCTCAACTGGAACAGCCACGGCGTGAGCAGCGCGGTCAGCGCCGTGAGGACTCCGACGCCGCGCCTCCCCGTCAACTCCGCGCCGAGGAGCGCGAGCACGAAGGCCGCCGACACGCCGAGCGCGGCGCTCAGGTAGCGCGCGGGCGCGATGCCCGGCCCCGTCAGCCGGAACACCGCGGCCAGGAGGTAAACGTATGTCGGATTCTTGCAGTCGCCGAAGGCGAGGAAGTAGGTGGGGAAGAGTACGCCGTGCTCGTCGCGCCCCGTGGTCGCGACGAGGTGGGCGTTGTAGGCGACGGAGGATTCGTCAATGAAGAAGCCCGGCGGGTTCACGGGTGCGCCCCAAGCGTAGCAGACCGCGCCTCCCGCCAGCACGAGAAGCAGCGCGAGCGCCGCGCCGCGCCTGCTGAGGAAGCCTCTGACTCTGTCCGCCTTCAGCATCCCGGCCTGGCTACCGCCCGTCCTCCCGGAAGAGGTAGATCGAGCCGCCGAACACCGCTTCGGGCTTGCGGCGGCGGTACTCGTCGAACGTGTTGACGCGCTCGCTCTCCGTCACGTCGCGCCCGTCGAGTTGATACGCCGGCACGGTCGAGCCGTTGAGGTAGCTCGCGCCGATTGCGGTGTAGCGCGGCGCGGGGCTTCCGGCGGGTTCGTCCGCGTCGTTGAGCAGGTCAACGTACTCGACCCCGTAGTGTTGCAGGGTCATGAAGCCGCCGAGGAACGCGCCGCCCACGCGCGTCTCGCCGCGCGCGCGCAGGTACGCGGCGAGCGAGCGCACGTCGTCGCCCCACTCGACGTTCGAGTCCGACA
>Ga0070740_10005454_pt1 | contig 11787 bp, 10 predicted proteins | sample Coa_R2_FD_67286 | JGI IMG/M metagenome (GOLD analysis project Ga0070740, IMG submission 67286) | Surface soil microbial communities from Centralia Pennsylvania, which are recovering from an underground coalmine fire - Coalmine... | ecosystem: Environmental > Terrestrial > Soil > Unclassified ...
GTTCACGCATGTCTATGGGTTTCTGCAGGGCCTACTAAGCCCGGTCTATTCGCGCGCCGAGGTGATTATTCCCGAACGGTTCAAGCCGGAGCGGATTGTGGAGCTGCTGGCGCGCCACCGGGTGACCGTCTTCGGCGGCGGGCCGCCGGCGGTTTATGCCGCCTTATTGAACGCTGCCAATCTTGCGGGGGCGGATTTTTCGGCCCTGCGCGTTTGCCCGGCCGGCGGAGCGCCGATGCCCGTTGAGCTTTTGCAACGCTGGCAAAACGCCACCGGATGCGTCATTCACGAAGGCTACGGGATGACGGAGATGGCGCCGATCAGCGGCACCACGGATTTAAGCGGCGTGCGCCCCGGATCGGTCGGCAAGCCGATCCCGTGCAACGAGGTGCAGATTGTAGACCTGGAGACCGGCACCCGCGTGCTGAAGGCGGGCGAGACGGGCGAGGTGCGCGTGCGCGGCCCGCATATGATGCGGGGCTATTACAATCGGCCGGAGGAAACGGCCAAGGTGCTTCGCGACGGGTTTATTTACACCGGCGATATCGGGCGCATGGATGCGGATGGTTTCCTTTACATCACCGACCGCAAGAAAGACGTGATTCTGGTGAAGGGGTTTAATGTCTTTCCGCGCGAGGTAGAGGAAGTGATTCACACCCATCCGAAAGTGGCGGCGGCAGGCGTGGTGGGCGTGCCCGATGCGCGCACCGGCGAGCGCGTGATCGCCTATGTTGTTCCGCGCCCGGAAGAAGCTCTGGATGCGGACGAACTCGCCGCCTATATCGCCGAGCGTCTGGCGGCTTACAAATGCCCCGCCGTTATTCGGATTGTTACAGCGCTGCCGATGACCGGAGCACAGAAGCTGGACCGTATAGCGCTGCGCACGCAGGCGCTTGGGGAAAAATAGCAAAAAATAACTTACTTTCGCGGCGGATCGGCGATGTGAGACGCATTCCGTGACGGAAACGATCTGGCATGCCGACGCGGATGGCGGCGAGCACAGCGCCTTCCCCATGGCGTTCTCTATGGCGGCGTGATCGCGTCTTGCTCGGAAGAATTAAGGATCGAGAAGCGAGTCCCTCGGTGCGTCGGCAAGCGTGCGCACGGGTTGCCTGCCGGTCCTGAAGATCGGCGCCGGCTTGTCCGGTCGAACAGCCGCCTGCGCCTCACGGTCTTCGGAGCCAGGTTGCCCGCGAGGCTGGATTCCTCGTGGATGGATGGTATGATAGAATTTTCCGAATACGTCTTTGTACTCAAGCACAACCTCGTCAGTATCGTCGGCAATGAAATTTAAGACCCCGATCGTAATCGACCTTTGACTTTTGGGGTCCCAGCCCTGCGAAATATTGGACTCTTCGATGGGGATCTCGATCTTCACGCTGTCACCAGGGCCGACCAGCCCGGATACGAGTACCGATTGGGTCAATCGATACGGACAATCGTCACTTCCCCCGCGCCTTTGACTGAGATAGACGTAAACATCCGTAGCAGGACCACCCCCCTTATTTTGGAGCTCTCCTTTGATTCTAATGGAAAGTCCAAAATTGGCACTCGGACGAAAAGCATTCCCAAAGGGGTGATGTAAGTCGACGCCTTGAAATGTGATGACGCAAAACGGTCGCCGATTTTCCCGATGATGCTGTTCGGCTTGCTGCGCTGCGTCCGCCGTCTCCTTCGCAAGCCGCCGGGTGACCCATGCAAGATAGTATGTGGCCCCCGCCATCACCACAGTTGCAATGGCAACAACCAAACTGATCCAATCACCGACCGTCACTCTGCGCTATCTCCGTTGGCTCACTGCACGGCCATGTTTGACGCCTGCACGATCTGCTTCTGCTCGCTCCTCTCGGTATTCCAAATAGTTTCCGCTTTCAAGAATGCTGCGCGCAGGTCGGAGACACGCTGTTTGTAGTCTTCGGGAACCTCGAAAAACCGCAAACAGGCGGCATTCAGGGCCTCATACCCGGCTGGCACGGGGGCGAAATCAGTAGCGAAACGTGCGCAGCCTTGGCTAACGCGTGCAGACTCCCGTTCCAACCGACCCAACTGGAAATCGAAAGACTGATATGAAAGTCCCATATTAATAGGCAGCAGGTTCGCTTCTATGGCGGCCTGATTGATTGCAACGGAAATCCGACTGCGCGCAACGGACGCCTGACCGCCGCCATAGATCGATTGCTTGCGGGCGAGGGCAGCACGCATGCGCTGCGTAATATCGTGGTATCGCTGTTCTACAGCCGCGAACTTTGGCAGTGCGGCGTCCGCCTTGGTGGTGAAGGCAGACAACTGCTCGGTGACCTTGCGGAGATTAACAAGCTGTACCTCTCTTATTCTTGTCTTATTCTTGCTTGCTGCTCAGCGGCTTGCTCGAGGCTTGGCCGCTGCGATAGTGGAGGCGACGTTTGCGGCCGGGTTGGCGGTCCCGCGATAGCTAACTGCAAGCAACGTCCTGGCGACAACGGCCCAAATTGCGCCGCGAGCAGGAGGCCGAAGCCCTGGCCTGGTTTCGGTCGGCCAGTGAAGCACGACCTTTCGGCATGGATTGGTATGGGCGACTCGCCCGACCCCATGCCGATGAAATAAATATCGTAGGCCGTGTCTTTGCTTCGCCGGGTAAGCCCGAAGAATCCGGGAACGTTTCGGCCACGGCAGGAATGCCGGATGACCAGTCCTTGCTGCCTCCCCTTCCGGAAGTTGCGGCATAAGGGGAGACACGCGTGCTGCCGGCCGAGGACCGTTGCAAACCGGCTCGGGCTTAGCCACAGCGAGCGAGATCGGCTTCTCCCAAGCGGTCAAGGGCGGTTGTTTCATAACCGGGCTGCCTGGGCAAAGTTCCACCTGAGCAAGGCAGGTTTTCCGGAAAGCCCGCAGTGCGGCCGCTTTGTTATCAGCGCCGAGGGCAGGAAACTCTTGGCCAATCCGCCGAAACGACCGGACGCAAAGTTTTTGCTTTCCGTGCCGGCCTACCGTGAGTTCTTCTCTCACAAGCAGGCAAAAGAACTCGAAGAAACCGCATCGCAGCCGGATCAATGATCGATGGACAGCAACGCGCCATTGAGAAGATTGGTAGCCACCGTCTGCAGATGCGCAAGCATCGCTTCTTTCGCGCCGTTGCTGTCACGCCGACGCAGCGCAAGCAGAATGGCCTCATGCTCGCGGCAATAGCGTTGTCGTCGCTCCTCGGAGAATGACCGCCGTTTCAGATCAAACCATGGCAAGCGGTTGCGAAAGATACGCACCAGATGATGCACTTCCCGAAGAAAATCGTTGCGCGCGGAAGCAAAGATGCGGTGGTGAAATTCGGCATCCCAGTGCTCGAAAGTCACCAGGTCGCGTGCGGCAACGGCAATGCGGTGGGCGTCCTGCACGGCGTTGAGTTCGCTCTCGCTCGCGCGGGCAGCGGCAAAGCCCGCCGCCGCCGGTTCGAGCAGAAGTCGAATCTCCATAATATCAGCGGGGCTTGCTCCTTCCATGCGGGCGATAGTTCCGGCAAGCGAGCTGGCATCGGCAACCGAGAGGAAGGTGCCGCGGCCGACATGCCGTGTCACCACGCCGCTGACGGCGAGGATCTCCACCGCGCGGCGGATGGTGTTACGCGCAACGCCGAATTCTGCAGCGAGATCGCGTTCGGGCGGAAGGCGCCCATGCTCCATCCACTCGCCGGACGCAATACGGTTTTTCAGCGCGACGGCAATGTCGCTGGCGAGGTGCTTCGGCATCGTGGACCGTAATTCCTCACGTCTCTCTATTTGAACCAATTGTGAACCACATACACCCTCGCGCCGATTCCCGTTCAGAGTGTAATAAGCGGAGATATTAGCGCATCAATTGGTAGAATTCCGCGTACTGTATAGCGCTTACTTTTCCCTTGCAAGAGTCGGTGAAGAAGATTAGGCGTATTGACAGAACATTCCGTCGGACTACGATTGGTTTAAATGCACGCCGGGGAAAAACCGCTGTGCAGATGGTCCAGCCGGAGGGGGGAGGCCTTGAAGATTGCTGCCTTATCATTTCTTGAAGAACGAAGCCGCGATCAGCACGGCGTCCAACCCCCGAACCTTCTTCTTTTGGATCCGCCGGCGGCGCATGCGGCGGGAAGGCTCCCCGCTATCGCCAAACGCATTTCGTTGCAACGAATGCTATCGTTAATCCCGCTGGATCGGATGACATCGGTGGCATCGATTTCCCTTACGGATGGCGACGTCTGTCGCAACGATCGCGACGGCACCGGGGGGCTTGTTAGTCCACTTATGAACCGCATGGAGGCGCTGAGGGCATGACCACTGCTGCAATCGGGCCAATCGTTGCCGAAATCGCCGGAGAGGGGTTTCCGGTAGTCATGCTGCACGGTCTCGGCGGTACCACCAACATGTATCAGCCGCAGATGCCGGCGCTCGCGTCCTATCGCGTCATCCGGCTGGATCTTCCGGGGGCCGGGCGGGCACCGCTTCCGGATTTGCCGGCGCGTATCGAGACCATCACCGATGCCGTGCGCAGCGCGCTCCACGGCCTTGGTGTCGTGCGCGCGCATTTCGTCGGGCATTCGATGGGCACGCTGATCTGCCAACGTCTGGCGGCAGAGAATCCCGGGCTGGTTGCTTCCTTGGTATTGTTCGGTGCGCTCGCCGAACCCTCAGATGCGATGCGGGAAGGGCTTCGCAACCGCGCGCGGCTTGCGCGCTCCGGCGGCATCGCGGATATCGCCGATCAGATTATCGCCGGCGCACTTTCGTCCCACACACGGGAGCATCTACCGGCGGCCGTTGCTTTCGTTCGCGAATCGGTGATGCGCCAGAATCCGGAGGGTTATGCCTGGAATTGCGAGGCGCTGGCGAAAGCAACAGCGGTCGATCCGCGGCGGATTGGTGCGCCGGCGGCGCTGATCACCGGGGATGCGGATGCGGTCAGTCCTCCGCATGTCGCCCGCGCGCTCGCCGATGCCATGCGCGGCGCACAGCTCTCCATCGTCGATCGGTGCGGGCATTGGGCGCCGATCGAAGCGTCACAAGAAAGTAGTAGGCGAATACTCGATTTTTTCCACCGCGTCGAACGCGAAGACAGCGGTGGCCGTCGCCAATTCGGGAGGTAATCATGGCGAACGATACATGGAACGGCACGAATTCGGGAGGCATATTGTTCACCAATGTGCGTATTCTCGATGCAACCGGCGAGTACCCTTACACCGGCGAGGTGCTTGTCCAAGACGGGCGCATCAAGCAGATCACGCGCGGCACCGCGCGTTTCGGTTTGACCGGCGCCGGCAGCACCTCTGCGGCGTATGGCGGCGTCACCGTGATTGACGGTGCAGGCGCCACGCTCATGCCGGGGCTGATCGATGCCCACCTCCATCTCTCTTGGAACAACGCACCGGGCATTGATCCGATTCAGATGATGGAGCCGGAAGAACATATGCTGGTCACGATGGAAATGGCCAAGCTGGTGCTTGATGCCGGCTTCACCGGCGGGCGCGGCGCTGCCGCGGCGAAACCCCGGCTCGATGTCGTTGCCAAGCGTTTCATCAACGAAGGGCGCTTCCCGGGCCCGCGTTATCTTGCCGCAGGGCCGGAGATCACCACCGTCGGCGGGCTCGGCGACGCAATGCCCTCGCATATTCCGCATCCGGGTCTCAATCTCGGCATCGTGGTTTCGGGACCGGAAGAAATTCGCCGCACCGTGCGAACCCTCATCAAATACGGCGTGGATACCATCAAGCTCAATCTCTCCGGAGAATCGCTGACCGGCATGGGGGCCGAGGAAACCCCGATGGCCGAGGAAGAGGTGGCGATGGCGGTGCAGGAGGCGCGCCGGCGCGGCAAAACCCTGGCCGCACATGCCCGATCCTCGGGCTCGATCAAGCAATGCGTCCGTCATGGAATCGAAATTATTTACCACGCCTCGTTTCTCGATGAAGAAGCGCTGGACATGCTGGAGGCGAACAAAGACCGGCACTTTGTCGCGCCGGGGATCGCGTGGCTCATCAATACCGCCCGGCACGCCGCAGAATGGGGCATCAAGCCGGGCTCGCGGATTGCTATGGAATATGAACGCGAACTTGAAGCCTGCGTCGAGAGCATGAAAAAATTGCATCGCCGCGGTGTTCGCATCTGCATCGGCGGCGATTACGGCTTTGCCTGGACGCCGCAAGGCACCAACGCCAAGGACATTCAGACTTTCGTCGAAATGCTCGGCTTCTCGCCGATGGAGGCGATTCAGGCGGCGACGAAGTACGGCGGTGAAATCATGGGAATGGCCAACGAGCTCGGCATGGTAAAGGAGGGTTATCTCGCCGATCTTTTGCTGGTCGATGGCGATCCGCTTGCCGATGTACGCATCCTGCAGGACAAAAACCGGATCCTCGCGATCATGAAAGACGGCAAATTCCACAAGGCGCCGCGCATGAACGAGCAGCGCCGGCGGTTGGTCGCGTGAGTCTAACCGGAGAAACCGGCGCCGAGATGCTGGCCGGCGGCGGGTTCAGCCGCCGGCACGTCTGGATTTTGGCCGCGCTGGTTGGTGCCGCCGTAGTTGCTTGGTTGATTTTCGCGATCTGGCCGGCTTGGCTCTCTGCCGCGCTCATCTCGAAGAGGGCTTTCTTCAGTGCCGTCTTGAACGGGCTCACCCTCTCCGGCCTCTATTTCCTGGTCGCGAGCGGCTTCACCTTGGTCTTCGGGTTGATGCGCAACGTCAATCTCGCGCATGGCTCGCTTTACCTGCTCGGCGCCTATATCGGCTACGAGGTTACGAACCGGACGGGATATTGGCTGTTCGGCGTTGCGGCCGGGTTTGCGGTGTTGGCGGTGATCGGCGTCGCCATGCAGGTTTTCGTCTTCCGTCACCTCGAGGGTGATGATCTCCGCCAGACCTTGGTGACGCTCGGCATTTCCATCGTCGCGGCGGACCTCATGCTCGCGGTCTGGACCGGCACGACCTATCAGATCCCGATACCAAGCTGGCTTGACGGCGCCGTCACATTGCCGATCGTTACCGCAGTGCGCGCGAACGGCGAGCTGATATTCCTGCGCTACACATTTTTTCGACTCGTTGTTCTTGCAACGGCGATCGTTATCGGCATCGGGTTGTGGTTCATGCTCAATCGCACGCGCGTCGGCATGATGATTCGCGCGGGTGTCGACGATCGGGCGATGCTTTCGGCCTCCGGCATCAATGTACATGCCGTTTTTGCGATTGTCTTTGCGGTTGGCGCCGGGCTTGCCGGTATCGCCGGCGTGATCGGCGGCTCGGTGCTCTCGGTCGCGCCGGGCGAGGATGTGCGCTATCTGCTTGCCTCGCTCGTGGTGGTTATCGTCGGCGGCATGGGTTCGATCACCGGCGCTGCCATCGGCGCGCTGCTCATCGGTCTCGCCGAGCAGATCGGCCTGGTCTATTTTCCCACCTACGGCGTGGTGCTGACTTTCGTCATCATGGTCGCGGTGCTGGCGCTTCGGCCGCAGGGCATCATGGGGCGTTTGTGATGTCCGAATTGCTTACTGCCGCGCGGCCGCGTCTGGACGGGACTTTTCTTGAGCGGATCGGTCTCGGCAATATCGCGCTTGTTATATTTCTTGTTATCTATCCGGCGGTTGCTTCCGAATTTTTTATCGTCCAGATCGGAGCCTATTCGTTGATCTGGGGAATGTTGGCGCTGTCTTTGATGATTCTCGCCGGTTACGGCGGAATGGTCAGCATGGCGCAAATCTCGATTGCCGGAGTGGCCGGCTACACGGTTGCGATTTTCGGCATGAACCACACGGGGGTGCATGGTTTCGGCTGGCCGTTCTGGATTCTGGTGCCGTTTGCGGTGCTGCTTGCGGCGCTCGTTGCGGGTTTGATCGGGTTAATCTCCAACCGCACCGAAGGCATCTATACCATCATGATCACGCTCGCCGTCGCCACCGGATTTTTCTATTTCACCCAGCAGAACTACGCACTTTTCAACGGGCATTCGGGGTTCGCCGGCATCGATGCGCCGAAATTTTGGGGCATCAATTGGCGTGCCCCGGTCCCCTTCTATTATCTTTGCCTCGGCTGCGCCGTGCTCTCGTATGCCGCTGTTCTCTACGCGTCACGTTCCGCCTACGGGCTTACTTTGCAGGCGGTGCGCGACAATGCCCGCCGTATGCGCGCCCTCGGCTACGACGTGACCCGGCACAAAGTGGTGGCCTATTTCTATTCCGGCTTGATCGCAGGCATGGGCGGCGTGTTGCTGGTCTGGTTCAACGGTCGCATCTCGCCGGGAACCATCGATGTAAGCGCCGCGATCAATGTCTTGGTCATCGCCGTCATCGGCGGCATGCGTCATCCGATCGGGCCGTTTCTCGGCGCGGTCGTTGTCGTGCTGATTCAAACCTTTGCCATCGATGTCGTCGGAGCCGAACGCTACAACACGCTCATCGGTCTTGTTTTTCTGCTGATCGTCTTCGCTTCTCCGGACGGGATTCTCGGATTGTGGGAAAAGGCAAAATTACGTGCGCCTCGGGAACAGGTTTTCAGCTGGATCCGTTGCGGGCGGGGGTGATGTCCATAACCAACAGAAGGAAGAGAAACATATGAGGAGTAAAATAAATTACGCGCTGGCATTGGCCGGCATGCTGATGGCGCCCGCGATGGCGTCTGCTCAGGACACGATGAAAATCGGCGTTCTGGCGACGTTTGAGGGCGCGTTCACGGTCCTCGGAGAGGACGGAATGCGCGGTGCGATGACCGCCGTCGATGAATTCCACGGCATGGTGGGCGGCAAGAAAATCGAAATCATCAAGGGTTCATCGGACGCCTCTCCGGACAGTGCGGTACGGGCGGCGCGCAAGCTCGTCGAGCAGGATGGGGTCAAGGTCTTGGTCGGACCGCTCTCGGGCGATGAAGGCCTGGCAATCAAAGATTACGCCAAGACCAAGCCCGATGTCACCTTCCTGAACGGCTCCTCGGCCGCTCAGGATACCACCTTGCGCGATCCGGCCCCCAATTTTTTCCGCTTTTCCACGGATGGCGCACAGTGGATGGCGGGCCTCGGCAATTACGTTTACAAGGAGAAGGGTTATAAGCGTGTTGCGACGGTCGCCGAGGATTATTCCTTCCCCTACACGCAGGTTTTCGGCTTCATGGCGGAGTTTTGCAAAGCCGGCGGCCATGTGCCCGCGAAAGCATGGGTGCCGATTGGAACCAAGGATTATTCCTCCGTCATCGCGGCAATCCCGGAAGATGTCGATGCGATCTACGTCGCGCTGGGCGGAGCGGATGCCGTCAATTTTCTCACCCAATACGAGCAGGCGGGCGGCAAGGCGCCGTTGATCGGCGGCTCCATCACCGTCGATCAGACGGTGTTGACCTCGAAAGGAAAGATTCATGACGTGCTGATCGGAACGCCGTCGGCCGGCCCCACTGCCGACAGCAATCCAAGCCCGGAATGGAAGGCTTTCGTTGCGGCCTATAAAAAGCAACCCGGCGCGTTCCCGGTGCCGTCGCTCTTTGCCCATGCCTACTATGTCAATATGAAAGCGGCGCTGCTCGGGCTTCAGCAGGTGGGAGACGACGTCTCCGACGGCGGCGCCAAATTGCGCGCGGCACTTTCGAAGCTCGTCTTTGAGACACCGACCGGGAAAGTCTCCCTCGATGAAAACCGCAATGCCATCGCCGACATCTTTCTGACCGAGGTCGTGAAGCTGCCCGATGGCACGCTCTTCAACAAACTCATCAAGGTGACGCCGCAGGTCAATCAGACTCTCGGCATTCCGCGTGATGAGTTCCTCAAGCTCGGCAAGGTCGGGCGCGACAACCCGTCCTGCCCGTGAGCTGATTGGACCGCGAGGCGACCGCCAATGTCCGAAACTTCCGTCGCAGACCGTCTCTACGGCGCCGGCGCGCCGGCGTTGGAGCTCGACGGCGTAACGCGTCATTTCGGTGCATTGGCGGCGCTTTCCGGGGTTACCATGCGAATCTCGGCGGGCGAGCGACGTGCGATTTTAGGCTCGAACGGCGCCGGCAAAACGACGTTGTTCAACGCCGTCACAGGAGAGTTTCCGCTTACCGCCGGGCGCATTCGTTTCTTCGGCGAAGATATTTCCGAGCTGCCGACGCAGGAACGGATCCGCCGCGGCCTTCGGCGCACGTATCAGATTTCGCAGCTTTTCGGCAGGTTGACCGTCCTCGACAGCGTCTTTCTTGCGTGCCGCGGGGTATCCGGTCGGCGCTTCTCTCTGCGCCGCCCGGATGCGAGCGATGTCAGCATGATGCAGGCCCGCTCGATCATCACCGCAGTGCATCTGGATGATGAGAGCGATCGGCTGGTTTCCACCCTAAGCCACGGTCAGCAGCGCCAGCTTGAGATCGCGCTTGCTCTTGCGGGCGCGCCTCGCCTCATTTTATTCGACGAGCCGGCCGCCGGTCTGTCGCCGAGCGAACGCCGCGATCTCGTCGCAATCCTCAGCGCGCTGCCCAAGCATATCGGGTATATCATTATTGAGCACGATCTCGACGTCGCACTGCGCGTCGCTGATTATGTTTCGATCATGCACAACGGGCGTTTGTTTAAAGAAGGCACGCCCGAGCAAATCGAGAATGATCCGGAGGTGCAAGATATCTATCTCGGCCACAAGCATCACTGAGCGCGCGGCGAAGTCTTCGCGCCCGGCGCCGGCGGCGCTGAAAATCGAAGACCTGCAGGTCTATTACGGCGAAAGCCACGCGATTCAGGGCGTGTCGCTGACACTGGAGCGCGGCATCCTCTCGGTGGTCGGCCGCAACGGTATGGGCAAGACCACGCTCTGCAACACCATCGTCGGGCTCAAAGAGGCGCGCGCCGGCAGCATTCGCGTCTATGGCCGGGAGATCTTGAATCGGGATCCGCACGAGATCCATCGCCTCGGCGTCGGTTATGTGCCGCAGGGGCGGCGCTGTTGGCCCAGCCTCTCCGTCGATGAACATTTGCGGCTGGTCGCAAACAAGCGACGCGATGCGATCTGGACGGTAGAGCGCATCTATCAAACTTTTCCGCGTCTGGCCGAGCGGCGCAACAATCTGGGCACACAACTCTCCGGCGGCGAGCAGCAAATGTTGGCAATCGCCCGCGCGTTGCTCGGCGATCCGAAGCTGCTGGTAATGGACGAGCCGACAGAAGGCTTGGCACCGAACATTGTCGCGCAGGTCGAGCAGTTGCTGATTTCGCTCGGCGAAGCCGAAGAGATGGCAATCCTGGTGATTGAGCAGAATATCGGCGTCGCCACCACAGTCTCGGATCACGTTGCGATCATGGTCAATGGTCGCATCAATCGTATTGTGGAATCGCACGTGCTGGCCGCTGATCGCGGCTTGCAGCAGCGGCTGCTCGGTGTGGGTCGCCACGGCGAGGAGGAACCGCCGACCCTCGCCGAGGATGCCGAGGATACCAAAGAGCTTGCCGTCGTCTATCGGATTGAGCGCGTAGCTACCAACGGAGTGATGGAGGATTCGGCGCAAGCAGGCAGCTTTCGGCCGGTGACCACTTTACCCAATCGCTGGCGGGTCACTCTGGGCCGGGCGGTTCTCAATGCGGCGGAGAGACAGGATAAAAACACGAACGCGGCAGCGGCGGCTGTTTTTGCGCTGCCGAGGAGCGAGCGTATCGGCCGCACCGCACTCGTTGTCGGCACCTACGATACCAAGGGCAAGGAATTGAACTACATTGCCGAACGGCTGAAAGCCCTCGGCATTCCCACGCGGCGGGTTGATCTCTCCACCTCCGGCAAGCCGACGCGGGCCGATGTGCCGGCGCTGCAGGTTGCAAGCTTCCATCCGCTCGGCGCGGGCGCGGTGATG
>Ga0070740_10005455_pt1 | contig 11785 bp, 14 predicted proteins | sample Coa_R2_FD_67286 | JGI IMG/M metagenome (GOLD analysis project Ga0070740, IMG submission 67286) | Surface soil microbial communities from Centralia Pennsylvania, which are recovering from an underground coalmine fire - Coalmine... | ecosystem: Environmental > Terrestrial > Soil > Unclassified ...
TGGTGGTTTCGGGGCGGGGTTGGAGGCGGCCCTTCGGGTGGAAGCGTCCCCGCGGGGGCCGGCATTCCCGGATGATCCTGTGCGGCCCCTTCGCCGCCGGCAAAGGAAATGCCGCCTTCCCGCCAGGCCGGCCGGGTCGGGACAGGCCCGGCGGGCGGCCGGCCATTCACCTCATTCGCAGCCGGAAAGCACCGGCGAGTTGCGTGCTTCGGCCCGGCGGCGGTTTGACGAAAGCCCGGCCCTCGCGGCCAACGGCTACCGGAGCCACTTCGCCTTTGGAGGACAAGGAAACAACGAAGAAGTTGATTGGATCTGCTCGTCTTGTTAGTATACTGATGACCACTAACAGGGGGAGAGTATTCCGTCCCATCCCGGCCCCTCACTTGCATCAAAATCCTTTAGCGGTTTTTCGTTGACCGCCTGCCGAAGAAGGGGTAATGGACGGTGAAAAGTTGGTCACGGAGGCCCGCCCCCGGAGGATTGGCGATGGCACAAACACGGGAAATCTCGCTGGTCAGCAGGATTTACGCCGGCGGGTTCTCCGGCGAGCGGGTCGTTGAAGTCGTCACGTCGGACGGGAGCACGCACCGAGTGCTGGCCCCTCGCGATTATTGCTGGACCCTGGACAGCCAACCTCTCGACCCAGAGCAGCCAAAACTCGGCGACTCGATGGCAGGGCTTGTGGCCGCACGGCTGCTTGCCAAGGCCCGAGACGGCAGCCTGGTGGTGACCACGCCCGACGGCGACGTTTTCTCCGTGCGGCCCGATATCATGCGAGACCGGCCTCCCAAGTCGGAGATACCGCCCAATGTTCCTGTCGGATCGTGACCTGAAGTGGGCGATCGCGCAGGGCCATCTGATTGTCCTTCCGCCCCCGGACCAGCCAGGGCGAATCGGCCCCACGTCCATCGACCTGCGCCTCGACAAGATCGAGGAGGCCAAGGTCTGGGACATCCCGAAATTCAAGGAGCACAACCGGCAACTCGGACTTGGCGACGCACCCGAGCTGCAGATCGGCAGCTTCGACTACAAGGCTTTTGCCGGCATTTTCCAGAAACCTCCCAGGGTCGTTCGGCCGAACGAAACCACCGAAGAAAAGGTCTTCCGCCGGGGTGACACCATCATCGTCCGGCCGGGCGGCTTTCTGCTTTGGCAGACGAAGGAGCGGGTCGGCACCCCCGAGGAGGGCGCTCAACTCATCTGCTTCGTTGACGGGAAAAGCACGCGGGCGCGGACCGGGCTTGTGGTCCACATGACGGCGCCGACCATCCACGCGGCCTGGGGTGCCTGGCCGGTTACGCTCGAAATCGCCAACCTGGGGCCTTTCCATTTCGTCCTCAAGGAAGACGATGTGATCGCGCAGATTACCGTCGCCACCATCTCCAGTGTTCCAGAAAAGACGATGCGAGAGGCCGGATCGGTTACATCCGGCCAGATGAATGTGGCCGGCCAGTCTGCGCCGGGGCAGACGGGTTCCTAGAGCGCCTGCGAAATCCCCGAGGTTGACTGAGATGCCCATGACGACCCCGCAAGCCCGCCGCGTGACACGTTCGTTGACTCCCGAAGAGGAGAAGCGCCTTCGCCGGCACCGCGAACAGCTCGCCGCCGAGCTGCCAGACCTCGCCGAGCGCAACCGGATGCGTCAGGAGGCCCGCCAGGAAGCCACGCTCAGCGGCGAGCTGCGCCGGGCCGTCCACGGCAGTCCCCTGTCTTTGTCCGCCATTGCCCAGCGGGCCGGGATCACCCCTTTGGCGCTGGATGAGTTCCTGACCGGGGAGCGGACGGTGCGCCCCGACGTGCTGGATCGGCTGGCTGGGGTATGTGCTGCAGCCGAAGGGGTAGGTCGCAAGTAAGACGGCGGTCAGGGAGACATCGGAGGGAGGAAGAAAAGGGGGCCGGAGGGCGGCCCCGGCGCTGCCGCGCTTCGGGGTCGCTTGGAGGGGCCAGGGTCGCGGCCTCCTTCGGGTGCAGGTCGTGGACCAGGATGACTCTCCTGGATAACCTCTCCTCAAATGTTCCCGCCCCCTTTTTTCTTCCCAGAGGCCACGCAGCTCGTCCGGCGGCACTTTTTGCTTCGACGGGCCGAGGGAGGCGGGGTAACATACCGGGCGCGGCTTGAAGGAATGATTCAACATGCGCTTGGCCCAGCCAAGGAGACCCTGGCCTTTCAACTCAGCAATCGATTGCTTGAGACCGTTCACAACAGGGGTATGCAATGGGATTATTAAAGGCAGATGTCTTCGGCAGTCCCCGAGAACGGGAGTTCTACTACAAACTTGCCAAAACTTGGGAGGGGAAGCTGAAGATCTGGCATAACCTCCACTGTGGAGCCGTGTTCGATCTTAGTCATCCGGACATACGATCTTTGTGTCGTTTATTGCCAGACCGCTGGGAGAAGTACTTCTTCTTCAATACGAGCATTGATTACGTTTGCTGTGACCTTGATGACCGTCCCGTTCTCTGTATCGAGTATGATGGAGAAGGACAAGGTTACAATTCCGGACTAAAATACTACAATACGATGAACCCAAGAGATGGCAAGCGTCCTCGGAAGCTCAGCCTGAAGCTGGACCTCGCTCGTCGTGCTGGTCTCCCCTTCTTTGTTGTTAGTTACAAGCATCTGAAGGATCTGACGCCGTCCACGCAACTGTCTATCGCGGATGGCATAATTGGAGATGTACTATCTAGTCGAGCTAAACTGGCCATTGATACCAATGCCGGTGTGGCTGAGAGGTTCCGAATGTCTGAAGAAGAATTCTCGCGGCTCCCCAGTGAACAACAACAACAGATGAAGGAAACTCGACGGCAAGAACTGTATTTCGAGGTCGAACAAGAATTAAACCCGATAAGTAAGTTGTTCCACGAGAAATGGCCCTTCCATTATAAAGTGTCCATTAAATCACTTCCAACGGTGGGATTGATCAAGTGTTCTTGCATACTCTTCTTCTGGGATGCGACCGTATGCGGGCCAAGTAAGGAAGTGGCGCATCGTAGTTCATTCACAATGCCCGATTTCGTCGCGTCAGGGTTCGGTTCACAGGAGTTAGCGAAGCGGATAGCGGTTTTGATTGCTTTTGATGAAGCTTTGCGAAAGGGTATCAAACCACGCGATGTCCCTGACGTGCGAGGTATTTTGTTCAGGTTTTCCTCGGAACAAGAGATGAATTCCAAAATCGAGGAATGGCTTCGCGAGCTAGGCTTTCGGCCATCCGGGTAGTTAGAAGGGCGGGAACAAGAGTGTACACCCTGTGCAGTTTTGGTAGAAAGCGCGAGACACTTTACAAAAGTCAATTCGATTGCTGAGATCCCGAAATAACTCGCACGTCGCCTACCACCCCATTCTCACGACGGCCTGTTCACGCGAGTGTGCTGACCAGCCACGTCGAAATCCCGTGCCGCAGCACGCCTTTCCCCCTCTGGGGCCGTAGTCCGGTAACCGGCTCATCCCTCTTCCTTCCGCGCATAGCGAACCAGTACCCGATCCACCAGCCACGGCGCCAGGCGGTTCAGCCACAGCAGGAGCTTGCCCGATGCCGTCGTCACCTGCTCATTCTGCCGCCGGCGCATGGCTCCCACGATCAACTCGGCGCAGCGGTCAGCGGTCATGGGTCGGCCGCTCTGCCAGCGGTGGGCGCCACGGTCTTCGAGCAGGTGGTCGCGGAACTCCGTCTGGATCAGGCCGGGGCGGAGGCGCGGCACTTAGGTCATGCGGACCGGCGGCCGCGCTTGGACCATCCTTGTCCGTCCCCGGCGGCAACTCTTACCGACCCCGCTGCCCCAGCGACCTCGTCGGCGGACGCCCCAGTCAACGCTGAATGCAGGACCACCGGCAAGGCCCCGCACCTCGTGCGCCACGGGCCTTCACTCCCCTTCCTGCTTGCTCGGAGCGGGCCGGTCCGCGACGGGGCTGGGCGGCACTTTGCACGGCGCCGGGAGGGCCACCAGCTGATCCTCGCACAGCTCGATGTAGGTTGGCTTCGGCTTGTGCGGGATGCGGACGCGATAGACGAGCATCCCGCCCGGCCCGAGCCGGCCACGCTCCTCGACGATCCGCCCGCGCCAGCCCACAAAACCCAGGATCTTGACCCGATCCCCCACCTGAAAAGGTCGCGAAGCCTTCTTCGTGGCCATCGTCCACACCTCCGCCGCCGCAGCGTCACCACGGGGCTCGCCTGAGGACTCTCCGCAAGTGATTATACAGGATGGCGTCCAGCGAGGTCGCCAGGCCGTCGCACGCATTCCACCAGGTCCGCAGCGAGGGCAAATCCAGCGGCGGCGCACCGGCCGGGATCGTTCCGTGATGCGCGGCCACGTTCCGCCAGCGGTTCAGGGCGGTAAGGGCTTGCAGGCGCGGCACGTTCGCCGGGTCAGCCGCCAGATCCAGCGCAAGACCGAAACGCTTGAAATCCTCCTTGAGGTGGTCATGCGTTGGGTTCCCGTGGTCGAGTTTTCGATGAGCGGTGAACTGCTGCTGGATCAGCAGGCGAAGCGTCGGTCGCACCCGGGAGGCGATGAGCTGAGCGGCCTCGGTGCAAAGGTCCCGGCAGAACCCCTGGAAGTGCGCACTGAGCAGCACGACATATCCGCGCTGGTTCTCGTCGATTAGCGGAACATTCGAGGGTACTGCAACCGAACAGGCGGCGCACTGGAGATCAACTTCCCGCAGGCGAGGCATCCGGTCATTGTGCCAGTGGAGCAAGGAGGCGGATGGCACGGCGTGCTTCCCCGGTCAACCTTCCCGACAAGCTGCGGTTTGCACCTCTTTCAGTCAAGCGATTCTTGCGACGAAAGCAAGCCCTGCGCCACCGCCAAGGCGATGTGCGGCATCCGCTCCACCCCGCAGCCTCACCCGGTTATCGGGCGGATTGGGCAGGCAGGCCAACGACGGGGGCCGTCGTGGGGGCAACGTGCCGAACGGTGCGCACGCGAGGTCAGCGTTCCCCTTCCTCGGCCGTGCGGCAGCGGCCGTCCGCGGTCCAGCGCTCGTCGGGGTCCCGGCCGTCCATCAGGGTGGCGTCCCAGAACTTGCGCTCGGCCTCCAGCTCGGCCCACGCCTGCGGGTCGGCCCGCAAGGCGGCATAGCCGGCGTTCAGCTGCTCGAAGAAGACCTTGCGGCGGTAGGAGTCAAGTGCCTTGTCGAGAACTTCCGTCATCGTCAGATCGGTCTGCTCGGCCAACTCGCGCAGGATTTGGTGGGAAGCGTCGCTGATACGGACGGTCGGCGTGGACCTGATCGTCGCCCTCTGTTGTCTACCGGGGAGTATACCAACCGCGACGTGTCGGAAGACAGGCAAAGCAAACGGGACGCAGCTCGATCTCTCGCCCCAGCACGCGGGCATCCCCCACGAAAGCTGTCTCGAAGAAGCGGCCTTGTCTCGCGAATCCGGGTTGAACTGGAACGGGGCAACCGGAATCCGGTCAACCCCGCGCCCGCTCCAGGAGGAACGGCAGCACCAGGGACGTCATCCCCAGCCACATCACCCCCGCCCCGACCAGGGCGTGAAACCACTGGAAGCGCATCAGCAGCCACAGGCACACGAACCACACCCCCAGGTGCAGCGCGTTCAGGAGCAGGTTCGCCGCCACCAGGCCGCCGCGCGACGTGGTGATCATGCCGGGGTGGTCGTAGTCCATGTACCGGCGGCCGCCCTCCTCCACCCAGCGGTTGTGGTCCGGGTCGGGCCGGAACGTGATCTCCTGGTCGCCGTCCGGCACGATGACCGCGGCCATCTGGCGAGTCGCTCCCTTCGGCCAGATCACGTTCCCGTCATCCACGTACTGGTAGTTCGGCACCTGACCCGGCAGCTTCTGGATGCGGTAGCGCGTCCGCGCCGTCGACCTCTCGCGGACGGCGTACATCACCGGCACCGGGGGCGTGGTTTCCGACGAGAGGCTGAAGTTGAAGAGCGTGTCGAAGGGCAGCGGCTCGGGCCGCGGGCCGGCGTAGCGGTAATCGAGGAAGCCCCAGAAGGTGAAGAAGAACGACAGGGCGAAGCCGGCAGCCGGGGCGCGCCAGTGCAGCCCCTCGGCGACCTGCTCGTAGAAGTAATTCTGGATGAGCAGCGCCCCGAACCAGAGGACCACGCCGAGGACGAAACCCAGCAGGACGAAGATCAGCAGCAGCGTCAGCACGTCGGACTCCGGTCGCCGGCCCCGGGCACCGGCGGAAAAAACCTTCACTTTCGAGGCCCACGCCCTATCCTCTCGCCCTTCCCCGGGGCGCGTCAACCCTGCTTGCTGCGCCGTTTCGCGCGGCGGCACCGCCCCGCCCGTGAAAGCCCGCTTGAGGGGCCGGCACCCCGTTGCTATAGTCCCGCCCCGACCGGGCCGACTTCCCGCGCGGGAAGGGCCGCCGTCTTCCTCTCCCGTCATCAAGGGTGCGGGGGCTTATGGTTCCGACCGTCTTCCTGCTCGCCTGCGTCCTGGCCCCGGGTCAGCCGGCCGCCCGCTCCGACTGGCTGCTGCTGCCCCGCCTCGGCCGCGCCCAGGAACTGGTCTACAGCGGCACCTTCGTCGAGGAACATTCCGGCGGCGGCGTCCAGTTCAAGCGCAGCTACCGGGTCGAGGCGCGGGCCTTGGTGCTCGACGCCAACGCCCGCGAGGCCGAGGCCGCCGTGCTTACCGTGCTGCGGCCGCGCGAGGCCGCCCCCGGCCGGCCCGTGACCCCCGGCGGCAGCGCGGCGCCGTCCAGCTCCGTCCGCCTCGAAATCGTCAAGGTGGACGCCCAGGGCCGGGTCAGCGCCGAGCCGGGGGTGCCGCTGGCCGTGCCGCTCGAAGGGCCGCCGACGCTGGAGCACGGCTTCCTCGTCCAGGTGCCGCGGCAGCGCGTCGCCGTCGGCTCCACCTGGCCCGTCGCCGAGGAGGGCCGGCCCGTCCGCAAGTGGACCGTCGCCGGCACCGAGCCGGTGACCGGCGTCAGCTGCGTCAAGCTGGAGGGCACCCAGGCTTCCGACGGCTGGGACCCGCCGCGCGCCGACCGGCCGGCCTGGCGCCGCGTCGATACCGTCTGGCTGGCCCCGGACAGCGGCACGGCCTACCGGGTGGAGCGCGTCGTCGAGCGCCGCGAGCCGGCCCGCGGCGAGTCGTCCTACCGGGCCGTGCTCCGCTACGAGCTGGCGGCGCCGCCGTTGCACTACCCGGTGCGGCTGTTCGAGGCGTACCGGGCCGAGGTGCTGCGCGCCCGCGGCTTCGCGGACAGCGCCGCGCCGCTGATGGCCGACCCGGCCCGGTGCCGGCCGCAGCTGGACGCCCTGGCCGGCCGCATCGCCTACCACCTCGAGCACGAGTACCCGACGCCCTACCGCGAGGCGGTGCTGCACGTCCAGCGCCGCGTCGAGGCCGCCCGCCGCGGCGAGGCGCCGCCGGCCCCGCTGCCCGACCCGGCCACGTCCGCCGCCGCCCTGCCCGGCCACAAGGCCCCCGACTTCCTCGCCCCCGACTTCAGCACCAGGCAATCCGCCCGGCTGCAGCGCTGGGCCGGCAAGCCCGTCGTGATGGTCTTCTACAACCCCCACTCGCCGACCACGCCGGAGTTGCTCCGCTTCGCCCGCACGGTCAGCGCGGCGTACCAGCCCAACGTGACCGTCCTCGGCCTGGCCATGAGCGACGACGCGGCGGCGGTCCGCAAGCAGATCGCCGAGCTGCGCCTGCCGTTCCCGGTCCTCAACGGCCTGGGGCTGCGGCAGTCGTACGCGGTGGAGGCGACGCCGAAGCTGATGGTGCTGGACGCCACCGGCACGGTGCGCGGGGCGGTCACCGGCTGGGGCCGCGAGACGCCGCACGAGGTGGTCGAGGAGCTGAAGCGCTGGCTGCCGGCGCCGAAGCCGATGCGGTAGGGGCTGGCGTACCCGACCGCCGGGATCAACCCGGCGGCTCGCCCCAATTGATGCATCGCGCCCGACCGCTACAGCCCGCCCGACACCGGGCCGGCCGGCCGCCTTGCCCCCCGCCCCTTCCTTGCTGTTGACGGAAGCGGGTCGATACTATTTGATGGTGCCGCAACCTGCTGCCCGGCAGGCGGCCGGCGGGAAGGGACAGGCATGACCGACTACCAGATTCAGCCGAACACGCGGCGCTGTGCGGCGACGGGGCGCGAGCTGCGGCCCGGGGAGAAGTTCTACAGCGTCCTCCTCGACGAGGGCGGCAAGTTCGTCCGCCACGATTACGCCGGCGACGCCTGGCACGGCCCCCCGCCGAACGCGTTCAGCTTCTGGTCCGGCCGCGTCCCCGCCCAGGAGCAGAAGGCGCGGCTGCGGATCGACGACGAGTTGCTGATGGACTGCTTCGCGCGGCTGGAGGGCCAGCCGGAAGCGGACCGCGTGAACTTCCGCTACGTCGTCGCGCTGCTGCTCATGCGGCGCAAGCGGCTGAAGTTCGAGGAGGCGCGCACGGAGGCCGGGCAGGAGGTGCTGCGGCTGCGCTGCACCCGCACCGGCACGCAGCACGACGTGATCAACCCCGGCCTGGACGAGGAGCAGATGGCCGCGGTGCAGGAAGAAGTCTTCAAGGTGCTGGGCTGGGAGTGAGCGCCCCGCAAGCGCCATCCGCCCGCCAACGACCCACGGGACAGCAGGAAAGGGACGGCACATGCGACGAGTGATGATCGGCGCCGGGGCGGGCGCCCTGATCCTGCTGGCCGGGTGCGTCCCCGGGCGGGCGCCCAACGTGGTGGCGCCGCAGCAGGCGCGCATCCCGGCCAACCCCAAGCCGGAGCAGCTGGTCGCCTACCTCAACCTCAACGCCCAGCGCATCCAGTCCATCGAGTCGCGCGACGTGGAGATCGACGCCAAGCAGGGCGGCCAGGCCATCACGCTGGTCGGCTGCAACATCATCTGCCGCAAGCCGCGCGACTTCCGCATGACCGCCAAGGTCGTCGGCACGCCCGGCGTGGACATGGGCTCGAACCAGAACGAGTTCTGGTGGTGGGTGAGCAAGTCGCCGGAGCCGTACCTGTTCCATTGCTCCTACGACGCCCTGGCCCAGGGCGGGGCGGTCTTCCCCATCCAGCCGGACTCGATCATCGAGGCGATGGGCCTCAAGGAGTTCGACCCGAAGGGTCAGTACGAGGTGCGCGACGACGGCCGCACCATCCGCCTGATCCAGCGGACGGTGTCGCCGCAGCGGCAGCAGGTGACCAAGGTGACGTACATCAACCGCAACGCCTCGGGCGGCCAGCCGCAGGTGTACGGGCAGCAACTCCTCGACGACAAGGGCAAGGAAATCTGCTCGGCGTGGATCCACGAGGTGCAGGCGGTGGACGCGCCAGGGGCGGCAGGGGCGGTGGTGCCGCGGGTGGTGCAGCTCCGCTGGCCGGTGCAGCAGCTCGACCTGAAGATGAAGTTCAAGGAAGTGATCGTCAACGGCAACATCCCCGACGACCGGGCGCGGGCGCTGTTCACGCGGCCGAACCTCCGCGGGGTGCGCTCGTTCGACGTGGCGGCCCGGCGGTTTGACGACCAGCTGGGCGAGTTGCGCCCCGCCGGCGGGCCGATCCCTGGCGGCCAGCCGATCCGCTGAGAGCGAAGAGATAAAGGAGAAGGCCCGCGAGTGAAGCTCGCGGGCCTTCTCCTTTTGGAACAGCCGCCCTCGCTCGCGCTCGGGGGGGGTGCTTTCACTTCGGCGGGCTTTTGGCGCCGCCGCGGAGCTTCTTGCGGGCGCGGGACAGGATCGGGCCGATGCTGTTGACGGGGATGTTCAGCTCGGTGCTGATCTCCTCGTAGCTGCGGCCCTCCAGGTAGTAGAGGCGGACGACCTCGCGCTCGCGGCTGGGCAGCTTGCCGAGGAGGCGCTGCACCTCTTCGAGGCTTTCCAGCCCCAGCTCGGCCTTGGGCGGCTCCTCCGGCTCCGGGGCGGGGCGGCGGCCGTCGTCGCGCGGCTGCACCTCGCGGGCGGCGCTGCGCTGGGCCAGCTCGTTGACGCAGATGCGGCGGGCGATGACCGTCAGGTAGGTGGCCAGGCTGCACTGGCCGCGGAACTCGCGCAGCACCTGGTAGTCCTTGGCCACGATCTGCAGCAGCACCTCGGCGGCGAGGTCCTCGATGTCCTCGGGCCGCAGCGGCACGCTCCGCAGGTGGGCCGTGTGGTGGACGACGTGATAGATCAGGCCGAGGAAGCGGTCCACGAAGTCATTCCACGCGCCGGGCTTGTGTCCGAGACAGCGGTCCAACAGCGCGCGGTCCACTTTGGTGAGCGCCACGGGTGTTTCCTCGATGCAAGCGGGCAGGGCCGGCGAGAGCGAGAACCTCGCGTGAGTAATTGTAACGGCCGGCGCCCGGCCGCGATAGCCCGCCGGCGCCGTTTTCCCGCCCTGCCGGCCCCGCCCCGCTCCCCACGGGCCAGCCGGATCGATTATTCCGCCCCCCTTGCCCCTGGGAGGGGGCCGGCCGTTTTGCTATTTTGTCCCCAAACGAAACCCGCCGCGGCCCGTCGCTCGCGCCCCGGGCTGGCAGAACACGAGACCCCGCCACCCATGTCCACCCCACCCGCCGACCCCTGGTTCCAGCCCCTGTTCGCCGACCGCATCGGCGGCGCCAACTACGGCAAGGACACCAAGATCTACAAGTTCGAGAAGATCAAGCGGGCCAAGCGCGCCGCCCTCGCCGCCCACCCGGAGCGCCAGCTGCTCGACTTCGGCATCGGGGAAAACGACGACATGGCCGACCCCCTGGTGCGCGACGTCCTCAAGCGCGAGGTGGACCGGCTGGAGAACCGCGGCTACGCGGACAACGGCATCGCCGCCTTCAAGGAGGCCGCCGCCGGCTTCATGCAGAAGGTCTTCGGCGTCCCCCTCGACCCGGTAACGGAGGTCAACCACGCCATCGGCTCCAAGCCGGCCCTGGCCATGCTGCCGGCCTGCTTCATCAACCCCGGCGACGTCACCCTGATGACCGTCCCCGGCTACCCCGTCGCCGGCACCCACACCAGTTATTACGGCGGCGAGGTCTACAAGCTGCCGCTGCGGGCCGAGAATGATTTCTACCCCGACCTGGCCGGCATCCCGCCCGACGTCCGCCGCCGGGCCAAGCTGCTGGTGCTGAACTACCCCAACAGCCCGACCGGCCAGACGGCCACGCGCGACTTCTACCGCCAGGTGATCGACTTCGCCCTGACCAACCGCGTCATCGTCGTGCAGGACGCCGCCCACGTCCTGCTCAGCTACGACGGGCCGCCGCTAAGCTTCCTGCAGGTGGACGGGGCGAAGGAGGTCGGCGTCGAGGTGCATTCGCTGTCGAAGGGGTTCAACATGATCGGCTGGCGGATGGCGTGGGTGTGCGGCCATCCGAAGCTCGTGCAGGCGTTCGCCGACGTGAAGGACAACTCCGACTCGGGGCAGTTCATGGCCGTCCAGCTGGCGGCGAAGGCGGCGCTGGAGCACCCCGAGATCGCCGACCGCACCCGCGAGAAGTACCGCCGGCGCCTGCAAAAGCTCGTCGCCGCCCTGAAGCAGGTCGGCTTCGACGCGACCATGCCGAAGGGGACGTACTTCCTGTACGTCAAGGCGCCGAAGGGCTGCGCCGGGCGGTCGTTCGCCAGCGCGGAGGAGGCGTCGCAATTCCTGATCGAGGAGCAGTCGGTCTGCTGCGTGCCGTGGGACGACGCCGGGCCGTTCCTGCGCTTCTCGGCGACGTACCTGGCGAAGGACGAGGCCGCCGAGGACGCCCTGATGGCCGAGACGGTGGGGCGGCTCGGCCGGCTGGGGCTGCAATTCTGAGGCGGAACCACCCCCCCGGGCCGCGCGCCGCGCTAAGCCCGGTTAGCGCCCCTTACCGGGTGCGTTAACTCCCGG
>Ga0070740_10005456_pt1 | contig 11785 bp, 10 predicted proteins | sample Coa_R2_FD_67286 | JGI IMG/M metagenome (GOLD analysis project Ga0070740, IMG submission 67286) | Surface soil microbial communities from Centralia Pennsylvania, which are recovering from an underground coalmine fire - Coalmine... | ecosystem: Environmental > Terrestrial > Soil > Unclassified ...
GTGGGAGAGGAATCGGCGCCTGGGTGGCGCTTTCATCGCGGCGGCCAGTCCGCCGGGCAAGGGCGACTTCAACAACTATACCTCCTATCTGACGCGGGAGCTGGAAAAAGCGGAGGTTGCAATAACCCTGGGCAAGAACGCCGACGCCCAGGCCGTCGCCGCCGTGCAGCCCGACGTTGTAATCGTCGCGACTGGCGCCACAGTGGTCCCTGCGCAGGTTCCCGGCGATGGCACCATGCCGGTGTTCGACATCTATGGCGACCTCTACTTCCGGGACGTGCCCGCACAGCATCTGGCGGTGCTGGGCGCGGCGCGGGTCTTCTGTGAGACCGCGCAATGGTTGGCGGCCAGGGGCAAGCAGGTCACCATGATTGCGCAGGACGTGGCCCTGGCGCGCGACGCCGGGATGTACATCTGCAGAGTGCTGCGCGAGCAGTTGCACAGCAGTGAGATCGCGATTTACTTGCGCGCGGGCGTGGCCTGGACTTCCAAAGGCAAGGTGGTGATCGATCGCGACGGAATCCGCGATACGCTAAACGGCATCGACGCGGTGGTGGCGGCGGGCGAGCGGCGTCCTAATCCGGACCTGGCGCAGGAACTGATTGCATTGGGCCTGCGCACGATCGTCATCGGCGACGCCTCCAGTCCGCGCGACGCATTTCGCGCCACACAGGACGCCTTTGCCGCCGTTTACAACCTGGAATGAAGTTTTTCCCTCCCCTTCTGCGGCCTGCTGCTGTGGAAGAGGATGAGGGAAGAGGGGTCTGGGAGCTCGATGAGCGACGACCTCAATCTGAGCATCACCGGCGTCCAACCGCTGATCGAGATCGCCGGCGCGCGCCGCCTGTTGGTGGCCACCACGCGCGGCACGATCCGGATGGTCATGCATCAGGTGGAAAAGGCGCAGCGCGCCGTCCTCTGTCTGGGCGGCGCTGGCGGCGGGATGGACGGGCCTGCGATGCTCTATGCGCGGCTGGGGCTGGAAGCAGGCGCGCGGGGGCTTACGGTATTGCGCGTGCGCTACCGGATGCCGAATGAGATGGTGGAATGCGTGCTCGACGCGATGGCGGGGCTGTCCTTGCTCAAGGGCATCGGCCACCAGCGCGCCGCCCTGATCGGCCATTCTTTCGGCGGCGGCGTTGCGATCGCCACCGCGACGCTCAATCCGATGGCGGTGGCGGTCGCCGCGATCTCCAGCCAGCTCGGCGGCGCGCAAAACGTCGCGCAACTGGCGCCGCGTCCGCTGCTGCTGATTCACGGCACCGCCGACACCGTGCTGCGCGAAGAAAGTTCGCGGTTGATTTTCGCGCGCGCCAAAGAGCCCAAAACGCTTAAGCTGTTTGCGGGCGCCGACCACGGCCTGACCCAGGTGGGCGATGAGGTCCATCAACTGGTCAGCCAGTGGCTGAGCGAGAACGTCTGAGGGGATACCAGCAGAATGACCGAACCGGCTGGGCGCCAGTCGCCAGGAGGTTACCGATAGCCCTGGATGGTGACGACGGCGGTCTGGCCCATACGGAAGGGATATTCGGGATTGTTGGGGCCCAGGATGACGCGCACCGGAAAGCGCTGCGACAGGCGCACCCAGTTAAGGGTCGGCTCTACCTGCGGCAAGCCGGCCACGGTGGCACCATTTTCCTGGTAAAGCCCCCATCCGATCCCCTGCACGCGGCCGCGAAAGCGGCGGTTGGGATAGCTCAGCAAAAACACCTCCGCGCTCATGCCGGGGCGAATGTGGGAGAGGAAAGTCTCGCGGAAGTTCGCCATCACGTACCAGGTGCGGTTGTCGATGAGGCTGAGCACTTCGCGGCCCTCATTGGCATATTGGCCGACCGCGATGTTGAGGTTGGTGACGTAGCCGTCAAACGGCGCCCGAACGTAGCAGTAATCTACATTGAGTTTGGCGTCGTAAACCGCCGCCTCGGCGGCCTTGCGCCGCGCGTTGATGTCGCCATACTGGCCCAGTTGATTGTGCGCCTGGCGCACCGCCGAGCGCGCGTTGTCGACCGCGGCCTGGGCCGCGCGCGCCTTGCTGCGCGCGTCGAACACGTCGTTGGCGGTGACGAAATGGCGCTTGAGCAGCGGCTCGATGCGCGCCAGGTACTGCGCGGCATAGGCGGCGTCGGCGGCGCGCCGTTTCTGCTCGGCCTGCGCGGCGGCAATCGCATCCTGCAGGGCTTTGATTTCAAGGTTGGTCAGATCAAGCTTTGCCTGGGCGGCGTCGAGCGCCGAGCGATAGGGGCGCGGATCGACGACAAACAGCAGGTCGCCTTCCTTGACGTGCTGATTATCCACCACCGGCAGCTTGACGATCGGCCCGCCGACGTGAGGCGCGATGCCGACGCTGTTGGCGCGCACGTAGGCGTCGTCGGTGCGCGGGTAGACGTAGTAGAGCATCCCCACGTAGGCTGCCGCCGCGATTGCGCCGGCCATAATCGCGAGGCCCAGCAGGCGCCCCACAAGCTGCGCCGCCAGCGGTGCTCTTGGCATTGATTGCTGCGCTTGCATCAGCTTTCAGATGCGGTTGAAAAACGCCAGGTAGGCAAGGCAGGAAAGCAGCACGGCCAGGCTCGCATACACCAGCATCGGCGGTCCCATGTGCGCTTCAAGTCCCAGCCGCACGAACACCGGGCGGATTATTGCGGTTAGAATCGCGCCCGCAATCAGGCAGATGAGCCAGCTCGGAAAATCGGCCCCCGCAACGTTGATCACCGGATCGCATCCGGCGAGCGCCGGAGCACCAAGCCCCAGCGCCGCCGCGCCAGGCCAGAGGGTTGTATCGATGCGGGTCGCGCGGGGTTTCAACGTGGAGATTGTGCATAAGCGTCGCGCAACATTCAACGGCGCCAGGCCATCCGCACTCGCCCGGCATTTCGCATCGCGCGCCGGGGCGGTGTACTTAACGCCAAGTCCAATGGGCGAGGCGATATGAAGAAGAACAACCGGCAGACAGCAGGGTTCGGACAGGTCCAGAGGTGCGCCGTCAAAGGCGGGAGTCGGAACCGATGGCGCTGGTGGGCGGGGATTGCCGTGGGAGCGGCAGTCCTGCCGGGCCTGTGTGGATGCGTGTACCTGCAACACCAGCCCGAATTCGACCCGGCTCAATTCGCGGCCCGCGCCGCCGATCGGCCCTGGGTTGCGCCCGCCGGCGGTCAGGAATATGCCGTACCCGCTGACGCCATGGCGCCCGCGGCAATAGCGCCGCCGGCGGCGCATAAGCTGTACGACCTGCCCGAGCTAATCGACCTCGCGCTGCGCCACAATCCTGCCACCCACCAGGCATGGGCCGCGGCGCGTGCTGCGGCCGCGGCGTGGGGCAGCACACGGGCGTCCTATTATCCGAGCGCCGGCTTTGAGGGCGATGCCGGTTACACCAAGTTTCAGTTTGAAGATGAGTTCAACGACATCGTCATCAAGCAATGGGAATACAGCCCGATGGTCCAACTGAACTATGTGCTGCTGGACTTCGGGCGGCGCAGCGCGGCAGCCGACGCCGCGCGCCAGCAACTGGCGGCCGCCGACTTTCTGTTCAACCGTAAAATCCAGGAGGTGGTGTTCGCCACCCAGCGCGCCTTTTATGCCCTATCCGCCTCCAAGGCCGCGGTGGAAGCGGCGCGCAAGAACGTGGAACTGACGCAGACCGATGTCGACGCGGTCAGCCAACGGCTTGACCTCGGGCTGGCCACTGAGCCTGCGCTGCTGCTGGCGCGCGAGCGCCGCGCGCAGGCCGGCTACGACCTGGAAAACGCCAAACTGCTGGTGCGCGACGCGCAGGCCGACCTCGCTGCCGCGCTGGGGATGGCGGCCAATGCGCCGCTGGACGTGGAGAATCTCGATCGCCAACCGATCCCGCATCAGTTGGGCGCCAGCGTCGACCAGCTAATCGACCGTGCGGTCAAGCAGCGCCCCGACCTGGCCGCGCAGGTGGCCGCCCTGCGCCGGCGCGAGGCGGAACTGCGCAGGACTCAGGCTGCGTGGTATCCGACCGTGGGTCTGTCGGCGGTCTACGGCGAGAACCTGTGGAACTACAATTGGAACAGCCTGCCGGTGGTCAACTCGCTGCTTCCCCAGTACGCCGCCCATCTGACGATGCAATGGGACCTGTTCACCGGCCTGCGCCGTCTCAACGACATCCGCCAGGCCACCGCACAGCGCGACGCCGCGCGCGCCGCGTTGCAAGCCTCGGAAGTCGATGCGACCGCCCAGGTCTGGCATGCCTATTTTCAGTTCAGGTCGGCACGCAAGAAATACGAGTATGCGCAGGCTATCCTGTCTGCCTCGCAGGAGGCCTACGATTCCAATCTCGAAGCTTATCGCCAGGGACTCAGCACGATCGTCGAGCTGCTCTCCGCCGGCAATGATCTCGCCACTGCCCGCTACACGCTGATTCAGAGCAAAGCCGACCTGCTGACGGCGTCGGCCGCGGTCGCCTACGCCGCCGGGGCGGTGCCGATGCCAAACCGCTGAGCAGGCGGCAAAGCATGTGAATAAATAATCAAAATAACGTCTGTCGGATATTTGTCGCCGATCTTGGTATCGACCTTGCTGTTCAATCGAGTCAATGATCGACTGCAATTTACATACGACCGGAAGCCTACCGGTTGCTTTCATCGCGCTGGCGATATTACCGATCTGCCGCGCTTCGGTGTCCGCATCGGAATATGGAATCAGCACTTATCGTCCGGGCCTGATGGATCTGTATTCCGGGATGCTGCCCGCGCCGGGAAATGGCATCGTGAAGAGTCTCTTCATGTACCAGGACGCCACCGCGCGGGCGGTCACCGAGGACGGCCGGGTCGAAGTGCATACCCACACGATTACATACAACGAGGCGATCTTTGCCGCCTACGTGACCAGCGTACCGGTGCTGGGATCGCACTGGGCATTCGGCACCATCCAAATGTTCAGAATAGCGTCGCAGTCGGCCGACGCCGGATTGCGCGGTGGACCGCTGCACAATCAAAGCACCACGATTGGCAGTTTCGGCGACGGCATCTTCATACCGGGCATGTTGAATTGGAACTTCGGCCAGTTCCATTTGACGGGCGCGTTTTGTTTTTACGCACCCACCGGCCAATACAACCGTTCGCGCATCATCAGTATCGGACTCAACCGGTGGGCGTTCGAACCCGACGTGGGGCTGACCTGGATGGATCGGCGCGGACGCGAAGCCTCTTTATTTGTCGGCTACACGGTCAACACCACTAACCAGGCCACGCATTATCAAAGTGGCAACGAATTTCATGCCGATTTCGCCCTGGCGCAGCATTTCCCCAATGGCTTGCTGATCGGGATAGCCGGTTATGCGCTGCAGCAGACGACCGCCGACAACGGTGCCGGCGCCATCCTCGGACCATTCAAGGGAAGAGTAATCGGACTTGGACCGCTGGTAGGTGAGACGATCAGAATCGGCGAATTGCCAATTAATTTTACTTTCAAATACGTCTTTGAATTTGCCGAGGAAAACCGCTCGTCGGGGGATGAACTATGGTTTACGGCTGCAGTCCACTTCTGACTGATTTTGACGCAGCCCGGGCTGATGAGAATTGGGCGGCGGCGTTGTGTTCGTCGCCGCTTAGCCGATCGGACACATATGTTCCATTTGGTATCAGGCCCTCAACCTTAAAGGTCACACACGATGGCCGCACAAGCGACCGATGCCGGCGCAGTGCTTGAGAGCGGTTTCACTCCGGGCCTGGAAGCTTACCGCAAGCTGATCGACCGGCTCCCGCAGCCCGCCGCGCTCAGCGACCGGCACGGGATTATCATCGCGATAAATCGTGCCGGATTGGAGCTGCTGGAAGCGGACAGCACGGCCGCGGTGCTCGGGCGCGCGGTCGTCTCCTTCCTCGCACCGGAGACGGCGGACGGACCCGAGGCGGGAAAAGAGCGCGGATGGACCGCGCCACGCAGCTACGAACTGGTCACGCTCAAGGGACACCCGCGCACGGTGGAGGTTGTCTCGGTACCGCTGCTGGTGTCGGCGGCGGGTGAAGTCGAACTGATGCTGGTGATGAGCCGCGACGTCACTGCGCAACGGCGCGCCGAGCAGGCGCGCGATTACCTGGCCGCGATCGTGGAATCCGCCGACGACGCCATCGTGAGCATCGACCCCGAGGGCACGATCACCGGCTGGAATCGGGCCGCGGAGCGCCTGTACGGCTTTACCGCCGCCGAGGCCATCGGTCAGCCCATCAGCCTGCTCATCCCGGCGGTCATGCAGGACACCAGCTTCGAGTTAATCGGCGGGCTGCAGGCGCAGCCCGAGCATCCGCTGCGTGTGGAGGTTCCCTGCCAACGCAAGGACGGCAGCATCGTGGAGGTTGCACTGACGGGCTTCGCAGTCCGCGATCACAGCGGCAGGTTGCTGGGGATTGCCGCCTTCCAGCGCGACATCACCGAGCGCCGGCGCGCCGAGCGCGAACAGGCGCTGCTGGCCGCGATCGTGGAGTCCTCGGCGGATGCAATCATCACCAAGGCGCCCGACCACACGATTCGCACCTTCAACGCCGCCGCCGAGCGCCTATACGGCTATCGGGCCGACGAGGTCATCGGCAAGCCGGCCACCATCCTGACCTCGCGCGACGGCGCCGATGAGATGGAACGGACCATTGAACGCGTTTTGAAGGGGGAGAACATCCGCGACTATGAGACGCGCCGGCTGCACAAGGACGGCCACTTGCTCGACATTTCCCTGAGCGAAGCGCCGGTGCGCGATGCCGGCGGCCGGATCGTCGGGGTCGCGGCGATCGAGCGCGACATCAGCGAGCACGTGCGCGCACGCAACCTGGAGGCGCAGATGGCGGCGATTGTCAGGTCCTCGACCGACGCCATCTACAGCCTGGGCCCGGGGCATATCGTGCAAAGCTGGAATCCCGCCGCCGAACGCATGTTCGGTTACAGCGCCGCCGAGGTGATCGGGCATCGCTCACCGACGATGCTGCCCGAATACCAGCAGCAACTCGATGAGATGCTCGAACGGGTGTTGGGCGGGGAGACCGTCGAATTCGAGTCCAAACGCCGGCGCAAGGACGGCGCGATTCTCGACGTCTGGGTGACCGCCTCGCCGATTTACGACCATTCAGGCTCGGTCTCCGGCCTGGCGGTCGTCACCCGCGACATCACCGCCCACAAACGCGCCGAGCGCGCTCTGTTGGAAGCCCAGCAGGAGTTGCGCACACGTATGCGTCAGCAGGCGGCCGTAGTCCGTCTGAGCCGCAGTGCGCTCAACCGGGTCGAGCCGCAGGCGCTGATGGCGGAGGCGGCGGCGTTGACCGCCGAAACGCTGGGCACCGACACCTGTGCAGTCGCAGAGCTGCTGCCTGACGGCAGGCTGATCCGGCGCGCGTTCGTCGGCGCTTCGGAGGAAAATGACGGCGCTGCGCCCGCCATCGAGGTGGACCGCGATCGCTACGCGGCCCGGGTGCTGTCCCACACCGAGCCGGTGGTGGTTGCCGATTTCGCCTCCGAGCAGCGCTTCGCGCGCAGTGAGCTGTTGGCAGGCCGCGACGCCGTCAGCGGCGTGTGCGTGATTATTCCCGACACCGAGCGTCCCTACGGCATCCTGGCAGCGCATTGCAAAACGGCCCGCACCTTCAGCCTGGAGGATATCAATTTTCTCCAATCAGTCGCGTACGTGTTGGGACGGGTGCTGGAACGGCGCCGCACCGAATACGAGCTGCGCGCGGCCCGCGACGAGGCGTTGGAGTCGGCACGCTCCAAGTCGTCCTTCCTGTCCAACATGAGCCATGAAATCCGCACCCCGCTCAATTCGATTGTCGGGCTGTCAGGGCTGCTGCTGGAGACCAACCTGACTCCCGAACAGCGTGACTTCGTCGAAACGATTCGAGTCAGCAGCGACATTTTGCTCGAAACCATCAACAACGTGCTGGACTATTCCCGCCTTTCCACCGGTAACGTCCAGCTGGAAAGTACCGATTTCGACCTGCGCGCCCTGGTTCGCAGCGCAGCCGACCTGCTGACCGACGCCGCGCGAAAGAAGAATCTCAGGCTGACAGCGTTGGTCGCCCAGGAACTACCGCGGCTGCTGCGGGGTGATCCGGGACGCCTGCGCCAGGTGCTGGTCAATCTGCTGAGCAACGCCGTCAAGTTCACCGACTCCGGCGAGGTGGAATTGAAGGCAGCGCTGGAGGGCGAGTCGGAAAAAGGCGCCGTGGTGCGCTTTGAAGTGCGCGACACCGGCATCGGCATCAGCGAGGAGACGCAACGCAGGCTCTTTCAGCCGTTTTTTCAGGCCGATGCTTCCACCACCCGCCGCTATGGCGGCAGCGGGCTGGGCCTGGCGATTTGCGCCCAACTGGTGAGCCTGATGGGCGGCCATATCGGGGTCAGCAGCAGTGCCAGCGGCGGCGCGACCTTCTGGTTCACGGTCGCGCTGGAAAAGACCGCGCTCGGGGCGCGAGTCCAGTCTGCGCGCCCCACATCCGCGGCGGCGGCAAGCGCGCCGCGCGGCCGCCGTATTTTGATGGCGGAGGACAATCCGATTAACCAGAAGGTGGCGGTCATCCAACTCCAGCGGCTCGGCTACCAGCCCGACGTGGTTGCCAACGGCCGCCAGGCATTGGAGGCACTCAAACGCGCCCGCTATGACCTGGTCCTGATGGACTGCCAGATGCCAGAGATGGATGGCTACGAAGCCACCCGCGAGATCCGAAAGGATGAGCTGGGCTCCTCCACCCATACCCCGATCATCGCGCTGACCGCGTTCGGCCTGACTGGGGATCGGGAGAAATGCATCGAAGCGGGGATGGACGACTATCTGGCCAAGCCGATCAGGATTGAGCAACTAAAGGAGATGCTGGAGCGATGGTTGGGTGCTTCGACCGTGCCTGTCGATCATCCGGCGCGCCCCGATGACCGGCATCGCACCTAATTAGCGGGACGTACCGGGCCGGCCGTCAAGCGCGTGCGAGCGGCGCGGCGTCCAATCGGGCGGCGCCATCCAGAACACGGCAGCGACGATCGATGCCAAGGCGATGTAAGCGGCGGTGAACACCCATTGCCGGAAGTCAAAGAAAATCAGCGGCCGCAACCAATGTGCGATCCATCCCGCCGGATAGCCGCTGTGTCCCGCCGCCCGGCGCAGCCGATCTTCAAGCGTGGTCAGCGGGCAGGCCAGCCCGAGCATCGATTCGACCGCGACCAGAGCGATGGCGCCGAGATGGGTGGCGCGGAACCAGAAGTTTCCCACCCAGTCCCATCCCAGCGCGATTCCAATCAGTATCGCAGCTAAACCGAACACCACGTAGCCAACGTAAGCGGCGTGGAGCAGCAGGACTAGATCGGCTAACCGGCTCCATAACATGCTACAATATCAACCTGTGCGCGACTCAGGGGCGCCGTGCGGCGGCCCAGCGTTCACAACGCCGCACCGCGCTGACCGTCGGTGCCGGGCTGGTATCGTTCGCCCCTGGTGCGGCGCAGTGCAGCGTGGATTCCCAATCCAGCCAGCATCGGATCGGCAAAGCGCACCACACGTTGGTCAGCGCTGATTTCAAACCCTCGGCGCGACACCATCGAAACCATCGCCTCAAGGCCGCGTTCGCGCGACACCATCGGCTGCACCAGGATCGGCCGCCCGTCGAGCGTCTGCGCGAACGGCCATACCACCGGCGCACCCGCGCGTGCAAAGCCCGGGTAGGAACCGGTCAGATCCCACGGGTCGATGATCGGATAGATCAGCAGGGCGCGGGCGCCCAGCACCCCGGCCATGATACCGCAGCCCCAACGCGCAGCCACCCCGCCATTGCGGCTGCACGACCACAGCTCGCCGATTTCGAAGACCGTTTCGGGCGGCAGGTCACGCAGGTCGGGGTCCGGGTAACTCTGCCCGAACATATCCAGCGCATGGATGGCGAAACCACCCACCATCCGGTTCGGGTCGCCGTTCTCGTCGAACACCCCGTAGAGGTCGGCGAACCTCAGATGCATCTGACCGACACGCGACCGCGGCTTTTCTCTGAAGCCCACGCCCGCGCTGGCTCGCGCCCGCGTCAGCGCCTGGGCAAAGCTGTCTCGTTCGGCCTGAGTGGAGAGGTATCTGAGTTCCATCTTGTGCCTCCGTTCTGGGGCGACACGGACAGCCGGGGCAGGCAGGGAAGCCCTCGCGCCATTCCCCTGGATGCCGGATGGATTCGCGACTGGACATGCCGCACAACGTTTGCGAATGTAGTGAAAATCGAACAGTTGCGAATTTGTAACACATAGTCAAATATTGTGGAGGCGTGTGCTTCAAGACAAAACCGTCTGAGCAAAAAGCTTACTTGGAGTTGAAATAAGGGCTTAGTTTGGGGCATAAAATTAAGTGATACGAAACAGCGGGGGTTGCAAGGAGTCCGGTGATGAACCCGCCGGGTATGGCCACCCCGCGTGCTCCAACCCAGCTCGGGATGCTGAGGGGTGGGAAGTTGGAGGAGCTCTGAAAACCCATCGGGGACTCGGACTATGGCAGCATCGTGGGAACTCGACCGCCAAATAACCCACCTGGTCAACCGCATCCTCCGCGAGGTTTCAAGCAGCGGCGCGGTCAAACGCGCGGATGGCAGGCGGCTACGGCGCGAAATCAGGCAGGTGCTGGAACGCGATTACAGCGCCAGCCTGCGCAACAGTCTTGAGCCCGGCGATGTAAACCGTCTGGTGGCGACGGCTTCCGCCATCTGGCCCAACTTCAACCGCAGCCCGATGGGACCGCCCTCGATGCGGCTGTTTGCCGAGGTCTCCGAACTGCTGAGCCTGCACCTCAGTTCCGCCCCTTACCGTCATCGCGGCGGCTTCGCGGTGCGCGGGTTTTATCTGCGCAAGACGCCCCCGGCGCTGGGCAAGCCGCTGATTTACGTCAACAGTGCGCATCATCCGCTGGCGGTCGGCACCGCGTTCTGCCATGAAGTGGGCCATCATCTGAGCGCCGGGATGTTCTGTCCGGGCGGGGAACAGCCCGCAGCCCGACTTTACCTGGGGGCGGAATGTGCGGCGCGGCTTGACGACCGTGTCGAGTTGGCTGCCGACATCATCGTCAGCCTGGCGGGCTACCCAAAACCGATGGCGCGGCAGATTTTTGCCGGTCCGGTGCAGCACGGCCTGATGCCTGATTTGGCGGTGCCCAGCGGCAAAGTCTTCGAGGCCGTGCAGCAGCATCTGCGCGCCCGCTACGGTTTCGATTTGGCCGCGGTGCTGGTGCCCGATCGCAAGCTTCATTACCTGACTGGGATGCTGCATTACGCGCGCTTGCGCGAGGCGCTGCTCGCCGAATACGACGTCTGACTCAACTGCCGGCCAATGACCGCAACACCCGTACCACCTCCGCGAAGACGGTGGAGGGCGCGATGGCGCGCATGCATTGGTTGGTGGCAAACCGGCATCGCGGCCGCCGGCAGGGCTGGCAAGAGAGATTGGGAGTGGCGCTCAGCAGGCGGATGTCGGGGCTACCCAACGGCCCCGTCCTGGCAGCCGGTGTGGGACCGTACAGTCCGATGAGATGAGCGCAATGGGCCGCTCCCGCCGCGTGCAAGGGAGCCGTATCGGCGGCGATCACGATCGGCACGCGGGACAGCAAGGCGTAGAGTTGCGGCAAGCTGGTTTTTCCGGCGAGGTCAAGAACGCGATCGCGCCCGCGCGCCAGTTGCGCGGTCAACGGCGCGTCATCGCCTGATCCGATTAGCACGACCTTGGCGTCGGTTGCATTGAGGATCATCTCCAGCAATTGCTCCCAGTAAGGGGCCGGCCACTGTTTGCTCGCCCATCGTGTCCCCGGCGCGATCGCAACCAG
>Ga0070740_10005457_pt1 | contig 11782 bp, 7 predicted proteins | sample Coa_R2_FD_67286 | JGI IMG/M metagenome (GOLD analysis project Ga0070740, IMG submission 67286) | Surface soil microbial communities from Centralia Pennsylvania, which are recovering from an underground coalmine fire - Coalmine... | ecosystem: Environmental > Terrestrial > Soil > Unclassified ...
GGGGATTGTCGGAGCGGGCCGGATCAAGCACGGGCGTGACCGGGGCCGGCCTGGCCGCCTGCTCCGAAACCTCTTCTAAAACCTCGGTGCCGTAGAGCGAGGGCATCTCATCCAGCGCGTTGAGCGCCTCCTGGTACGCCTGGGAGAGCGCCAGAGCCGTCGGGTAGCGATTCGCCGGGTCTTTGTCCAGCGCCCGCATAAGAACGCGATCGATCTTGCCGGGAACGATCGGATTGAACTGCGAGGGGGTGCGCGGGTACTCGCGCAGGTGCTTCCAGAAGGTCGAGATGGCGGTGTCCCCACGAAAGGGCACGCGCCCGCTGATCATCTGGTAGAGGACGATCGCCAGGGCATAGATATCGCTGCTCTTGCCGGCGGGTCCCTCGGCCAGTTCCGGGGCCATGTACTCAGGCGTGCCCAGCAGCGTGCCTGTTTGGGTGAGATCGCCGCCACCTTCGAGCGCGCGGGCCAGGCCGAAGTCGGCCAGGTAGGCGTAGTGGTCGTCGCGCAGCAGGATGTTCGACGGCTTGATATCCCGATGGATCAGGCCGCGCTGGTGAGCGTATTGCAGCGCACTGGCAATCTGCTGCAACAGCTCCCCGGCGTGCGCCAGGCTGAGCGGACCGTTCTTGAGCAGGTCGCTCAAGGTGCCGTGCGCGATATAGGGCATGACCAGGTAGAGCCACGATCCCTGTTCGCCATAATCGTAGGCGGGGAGAAGGTGGTCGTGGTGCAGGTTGCCCATCGCCTGCGCCTCGCGCGCGAAACGCTCGGCAAACTCGCTCTGGCTGCTGCTGACAATCTTGATCGCGACCTCGCGCTGAATACGCTCGTCGGTCGCCAGGTACACCTCCGCCATGCCGCCCCGCCCCAGGCGCTGCTTGAGCCGATAGCGGCCAAGTGAGATCCCTTCCAGTCCAGGCATCGTCGCATCCTTATTGCTGCATTACATGTCAGGAATTTAGTTGCAGGCAGTATAACATGTGATCGGCATTTTGCCAATGACAGAGATCACACTTCTGCCCACAATCCGCAGATTTCTCGACGCGTACCGTTCTCTAGAGAGAAACCACCAAAAGGATGCAGGCCCAATGCAGGTTCATCGAAGTGGCGCGCTGTTCTGGATCTTGCTCGTCGGCGCGCTTGCGCTGTTTTTGCCGGTGCTGCTGGCGGTCGAGAGCGCGAGCGGCGCAGGCGGCGGGCTGAGAACGTTTCTCACGCTCGGCGCGTATATTCTCTACATTCTGCTCACGCTGGTGATGTGCGTGCAGGCGATTTTTAATATCCGCCTCAATCTCTTTATCTGGGAGAAGCCGGAGAACGCCTGGCTCAATCACGCGCCGACCGTCTATCGCGATCCCCGGCTCTCCTTTACGCTGATGCTTCCCGCGCGCCATGAGGAGGCGGTGCTGCGCGAGACTTTGCAGAAGGTCTACGATCTCAACTATCCCAGAGAGCTGATGCAGATCGTGGTGATTTGCCGCGAGGATGATCCCGGCACAATCGCTGCGGCCCGCGCCAAGATGAACGAGCTGGCCGATCCTATCGTACAACTGCTGATCTTTAACGACTATCCGATCAATAAGCCGCACGGGCTGAATCTGGCGCTGCAGATTGCACGCGGCGACGTGGTGACGATCTTCGACGCTGAGGACGAGCCGCACGCGGACATCCTCAACGTGATTAATACGACCATGCTCGATGAGCAGGTCGATGCCGTTCAGAGCGGCGTGCAATTGATGAATCATAATACCCGCTGGTACTGTTTCTTGAATGTGCTGGAGTATTTTTTCTGGTTTAAGTCGTCGATGCACTTCTTCTCGCGCGTTGGGATGACGCCGCTGGGTGGTAATACGGTGTTTGTGCGCAGGGAGTTAATGGAGCGGCTGGGCGGCTGGGACGAGCGTTGTTTGACCGAGGACGCTGACCTGGGCATCCGCCTCTGTCTCGCCCGCGCCCGCCTGCGTGTGATCTACGACGATGAGTTTGTCACGCGCGAGGAGACGCCGCACACAATCGGGCAGTTTATCCGTCAGCGCACACGCTGGAACCAGGGCTTCCTGCAAATTCTCTTCAAGCGCGAATGGCTCAAGCTGGAGCGCCTCTCCCAGCGCCTGCTGGCCTGCTATGTGCTGATTCTGCCGGAGATCCAGGCGTTTTTCGCGCTGATGGTGCCGGTTGCGCTGGTGACGTTTCTGTTTGTCAAGCTGCCGCTCTGGCTGGCGCTGTTCTCTTTCCTGGCGCTGTACTGCTTCGCCCTGGCCATCTTCGTCGATCTGGCGGGCCTGCACGAATTTTTGCACGTCCATCACCGCAAGTGGAGCTGGCGCGAGGCGTTTATTCTGATCGCGGCCTTCTTTCCCTATCAGTGGTTGCTGGCCCTCAGTTCGCTGCGCGCGGTCTGGCGAATTCTGCAGGGAGCGCGGGATTGGGAGAAGACAGCTCACGTGGGCCAGCACCGGGGACGATGAGCGATTTTCGGACAGGTATGATGTATCGGGAAGAAGGAGATGCGATGGACCAGGAGCGCGCGCCGGCGCTCAACATTCAGCCGCTGAGGCGGCGCAAGTTCACGCCCGCTGAGACGCGCGTGGTCGATGCCGGGGACAGCCGCGCTGCTCCTGTTGAGCCTGCTTCAAGCGAGGGTGAAGCGCAGGAGGCGGTATCCTCTTCCCTGCATGTGCGCCGCCGCATCCGGCAATTGCAGGCGCAAGGCTCGCCTGAAACGCCCGCGCATTCCTCCCTGCATGTGCGCCGTCGCATCCGGCAATTGCAGGCAAAGGTCGCCCCCTCGTCAGCCGGCGAGAAGATCACACCCAGGCTGCACCCGGCCTTGCAGGATATCGAGATGCAAGAAACTGGCTTGCTCATCAGACCGCTCGAACCGCCGGGTAGGCCGGAGAAGGATGGCGGGTCTGCGGTAGAGGACGCGCAGCACCGGCCAGCAGCGCCGCTACAGGCAACGGGAAATGGTAGCAAGTCCCCGGCTGCCCGTGAAACATCGTTAGAGGCCGCCAGGAGGCACGTCGTTCTCTACCGCCAGGCGAATTTCTACGTGAGCGCTGTGTGCCGTGCGGGACAGACGGTCGCGCCCCTGCGCAAGCCGAGCGGGCACACGGCCAGGATGCCGCAGGTGATGCCGCGCCAGAGGGAGCGCGTGGCGGCCAGCGAGACGCGCCGCATGCCGCAGGTGGAGGTGCGCGAGACGGCGCGCACGCTCACCCTGCCGGTGCCGCTCTGGCTGGAGATCGCGGTTGTCCTGCTGCTGCTGGCCGGCTCGGTCGTTCTGCACGCGTACAATCTCTTCGCTTATCCGGCCTACACTGCGGACGAGGGGACCTATATGCAGAACGCGTGGGCGGTCACGCTGGGCCGGCTCACGCCCTATCCCTACGGTTACGGCCATCCGCCCGCCGGCTGGATGCAGATCGCGCTCTGGCTGAAGCTTGCCGGCATCTTCTCCTTTGGCGAGGCGCTCAACGGGGGCCGCGTGCTCATGCTGGTCTACGCGGCTGCCTCGACGCTGCTGGTTTATCTCATCGTGCGCCGCCTGGGGGGAAGCCAGAGCGCGGCCCTGGTGGGCATGGCCGTGTTTGCCTTCTCGCCGCTGGGCGTGCTCTTTCAGCGCGAGGTGCTGCTGGACAATATCGCGACCTTCTGGCTGCTGCTCTCGCTCGCGTTGATCGTGAGCAGCCGCAGCCGCCTGCCCTATCTGATCGGCGCGGCCCTGGCGCTCGGCCTGGCGGTCCTCTCTAAAGAGGTCATCGCAGTCTGCCTGCCCGCGATGGTTTACGCGGCCTGGCTGCACATTACGCCGTTTCAGCGCAAGTTCGCGCTGGTGGCCTTCCTCTATATCACGCTGGCGCTGATCTCGACGTTTGTGCTGATGGCGCTGCTTAAGGGCGAGTTCTTCCCCTATGCCTGGCACCTGCCCTGGGACAATCATCCACATCTGAGCCTGCTCGATACCTACATCGGCCAGGTGCAGCGCAGCCAGAGCCAGGGCAGCCTGCTGGGAAGCTGGTACGTGTGGTTTCAGGACGACGCCCCGCTGTTGATCGCCGGCGTGGCGGCCCCGGCCTTCAATCTGCTCTATGGCTGGTGGAGACGCCAGCATCTGCTGGCGGGTCTGCTGGCCGCGAGCTACTGGGCGCTGCTGGCGCGCGGTGGGGTGGTCTATCCGTTCTATCTGATCCCGCTGCTTCCCCTGATGGCGCTGAATGTCGCGCTGGCCCTGCACGCGCTGCTGGGCGGACTGAGCTGGTTGATCCATCTCAAGCCGGCGCGCGCGGTCCTGCTGCTGCTCCTGCTCAGTCTGCTCCTGCCCTACGACGCGATCGGGGCCGCGCGCCAGGCCAGCGCGAATCCCGTCTCGGCGCAGCAGCAGGCCCTGAGCTGGATCGGCAGTCACGTGCCCCGCAAGGCGTACATTGTGATTAGCCCCTATCTCTACCTGGATCTGCGCTTGCCCGGCGGCGAGGGCGTGGGATCTGGTTCGCCGTTTCCTAACGCAGAGGTCTATTGGGAGGTGGCTACCGATCCGGCGGTGCGCGACCGGATTCTGCACGACGACTGGAATACCATCGATTACCTGGTGGTGGACGATCAGATGCTCAAAGATATCATGAACAACGCCGGCCAGTTCGGTCTGCTGCAACAGGCGCTGGAACACTCAAAGCTGCTGGTAAGCTTTCGCACACAGGATCGCCTGCACCAGACCACGCTGTGGATCTACCAGGTGCAGCACGACGAGACGCCACTGGTGTAGAAGAGGAGAGAGACGATGAGTACACAACCAATCGCGATCGCGCGCACGTTCGAGGGCGTGGAGGAGGCGGCTCATCGCGTGATCGCTCGGCTTGGGGGCATGGCCGCGATCTTGGATGGCGCGGCTCTGGCCCTGCTCAAGCCCAACCTGGTCGCGGGCCGCTCAGCCGGAACCGGCGCGACCACCAGCTTCGCGCTGCTGAAGGCTGTGGCTGAGGAGGTGCGAGCGTGCGGAGCGGAGCCACTGCTGTGCGAGATGCCCGGCACGGAGTTCGATCGCGAGGCGACGTATACCATCCTGGGCCTGGAGGAGTTTTGCGCGCGACACGGCATACGCATCGTGCGCGTCGATCCCGAAGGGGGCACGCCCGACTGGATTGAGCTACGCCCGCCTGGTGCAAAACGTCTGCGCTTCCTCCACGTGCCGCGCGTCCTTCAGGAGGCTCGCCTGATAAATCTGCCCGTGCTGAAAACGCACGTGGTTTCGCGTATGAGCCTGGGCATGAAGAACGTGATGGGCCTGCTGCCGCGTCCCGACCGGCGCGCGATGCATACCCTGGGCATCGATCGCTGTATCGTCGATATGAATCTCGCCATCCGGCCCGTCCTCACGATTGTCGATGGCAGCGTGGGCCAGGATGGCGAGGGACCGCTCTACGGCGAGGCCGCTCACCTGAACGTGCTGGTGGCCGGACGCGAGAGCCTGGCAGTGGACCTTGCCTGCTGCGAGCTGGTGGGCGTGCATCCGCGCCAGGTGCCTCACCTGCGCCTGGCCCTGGAGCAGATGGGCCGGCCCGCCTGGACTCCCCTGGGCGAGCCAATTGGGATTATCAAGCAGTTCCGCCTGCCCGCTCCCAAACCGCTTTACCGCTTCCTCTTCTGGTTGATGTATCCCCTCGACTATCCCTACACCTGGCTGGCCGAACGCGGCAGACATCTCTGCACCGCGCTCTACAGCACGGGACTGGTCGGGACGCGCCCGCAGATCAACGCGAAGAGGTGTACGCGCTGCGGAACGTGCGTGGAGACGTGCCCCCTGCCGAATGTGATCGACCTCAAGACGCTCAGGATCGACGCCCGCACCTGCCAGCGCTGCCTGCTCTGTTACGAGTCCTGTCCGCAGGGAGCGATCAGCGTCCGGGGCTATTCGGGGGCGAGGAGCTAGCATGAGTGTGCTTGTGACCGGCGCGACCGGTTTTCTAGGTTCGGCGCTGACGACCGAACTGCTCAAACACGGCGAGCGGGTGCGCGTGCTTGCCCGCGATGAGCGACGCGCGCGCGCGCTTTTTGGCGAGGCGGTTGAGATTATTCCAGGCGAGATTACCGACGCGGACAGCGTTGGCAGGGCGGTCGAGGGCGTTGAGGTGATCTATCATCTCGCCGGACGCCTCTATCATCCCGCGCTGCCCGCCGAACTCTACCAGCGCACACACGTCGAGGGGACGCGCGTCCTGCTAGCCTGCTGCCGGGATCAGCCGCAACTCAGGCGTCTGGTCCATTGCAGCACCACCGGCATCTACGGCGTTACCGGTAGCACGCCCGCCGACGAGGACGCGCCCTGCGCGCCGACCAATCCCTACGAGTACACCAAGCTGGAAGGCGAACGACTGGTCCTGGAGGCGTATGAGCGAGATGGCCTGCCAGTGTGTATCGCGCGGCCCGGACTGGTCTACGGTCCCGGCGATCTGCACCTGCTCGGCCTCTTCGTGGCGATCAAACGCGGGCTTTTTCGCGTCATCGCCAGCGGCGCGGCCATGCTGCATCCAATCTACATCGACGACCTCGTTGCGGCGCTGCTGCTCTGCGCGACCCATCCCCAGGCCGTCGGGCGCTACTACAACCTGGCGGGCGAGCGCCCGGTCACGATTCGCCAACTGGCCGAGGGCATCGCGCGCGCGCTGGACCAAAGCTTGCCCGCCGGCAGCATTCCCCGCTGGCTGGCCAACCTGGCCGCCGACCTCTGCTCCCTGCTGCCCGGCCTGCGCGGCGAGCGCGCTCCCCTGACGCGCAGCCGCGTCGCCTTCCTCACCCACAGCCGCATCTACGACACCCGCCGTGTACGCACCGAACTAGGTTTCCAGGCTGCAATGGGGCTTGAGGAGGGATTGAGACTGACTACATGCTGGTATCGGAAACATGGATACCTCTAAACCAGCTTGCCGCATTCACAATAGCTCTACGGTCAGCATGTTATCCCCGTTTATATTTCTGATAACTCTTCGTAAACCTGTGCGATCTCTTTGCACGGCCTCCGCGTTTTGGGGTCCATCCTTTATGTTTTAATGTATATTCTCTGACCTTGCGCCTCTTCCATAGCTTGAAAAGGCAGAATTCAAGCAATAACACTCCTGAGCTTACACCGGCAAATGTGAAATCGAAGCTTCGAGTATCAAGACGGGCATCCCCTGGCTCGTTCTGATGATACAGTATCGGCACAATATCCCCAACATTAGCAGAACCGTCTGCCGAAGAGAAGGTTATCTGCTGACCTGTAAGTGTGCCAAAACGTATTGTGGCCTGGCAATACGTGCCCGTTCTATCACGTTCCATCTGACAGGAAGTAATTATCCCATTTGTCGAGTAGGCACCAATGAGAAACCTTATGTCTTCCCAGCTTTTATATATACCTATTGCTACAAATATCAGAATAAAGATAGCTAATCCTATACATACTTCCTCAACTGAGCCGCCATTATAGAAAGATCTCTTATAAGCTTTTTGCTTGCTCATTTTTTGTTACCTCAGGTTTATTTGATGAGGTCATTTCACTAATGAGAACGTAGAGTTTACCTGAGAGTAAAACCAGCGAGAACATAGCAAAATTAAGTTAAAAACAAGGGAAAAGCCCGTTGATAGATATAGATAAAGATCCTCCTGGGAGATGGCGGCATGCAGTACAACGACGACAAATCTCTCAAGCCCGTGACACGCCCCCGGCTGGCCCGCACGCGCTTTGTGGGTATGGACCCGGCGCAGCAGACGACCGGGCCGCTCCCCAATACCGATGACCTGGCGCTGGATCGCGGTAACGGCGCGGACCAGCCGATCACTCCGACGAAATCGCAGGTGCTGGCGGTCAAACGCTCGGTGCGCCCGCGCCTGCCCGCCGCTTTTTTGAACAAGAACTGGAATGCGCCAATCGAGGATCAGAGCACGGCCCACCTGATGCAGTTGAGCGGGATGATGCGTCCCCTGCGCGCGCCCGGCAGCAGCACCGCGCCCCTGCAGGTGCCGACGGCAGTAGAGGAGGATGGCTACTGGCCCCTGGGCATCCAGCAGACGGGTCCGCTGCCGATCAAGAACCTCTACGGGCGCGAGCCGTTCGGGCGCACCCTGCCGCATGCCGTGCCGGTCGTCATGCCGGGACTCGAAAAGCAGGTCCAGCCACTCTGGCGACGGATTGCGAGCGCGCCGGCCTTCAAGATCTCGCTCGGCCTGCTGATCGGCGTGGGACTGCTCTTCCTCGTCTCGCGCTTCATCGATCTCCAGCAGACCCTCCTGCTCCTCCAGACGCATCTGGCCACGCCCCAGGGCATCGCGCTGGCCCTGCTCGCCGGCATCGCTTATCTCACCGGGCACTCGATTCGCGGCGTGCGCTGGAAGCTCTTCCTCAATCCGATCGGCAGGATCAGCACGCTCAGGGCCATCGAACTCTACCAGGTGGCGATCTTCCTCAACTTCCTGCTGCCCATCCGCGCCGGGGAGGCCGCGAAAAGCCTGGCGCTCAAGCGCATCGCGAATATTCCCATCAGCAAGTCGCTGCCGACGGTGGCGATGGATAAGTCGCTGGACCTGGTGCCCGCGCTGGTCATTATGGCGCTGGTGCCCTTCCTGGGCATGCGCATGGATCTCCAGCTCTGGCTGGTTCTCGGCCTGGTGAGCGGCGTGCTGCTCTGCCTGATTATTTTTCTCGCCCTGGCGGCCTGGAAACGTCCCCTCGCGATCGCCCTGCTGCAGAAGTGCCTGGGAGTGCTGCCCCGCGCGATCGGCGTTCGCATCGAGGGCTTTGCCACCGGCTTTGTGGACGCGCTGCTGGCCGGGGCCAGTCGCCCTGCCGTCTTCGCGCCCGCGCTTGTGCTGACCGGCCTGGCAGTGCTCTGCGACGGCCTCTTCGCCATGCTGGCCTTCTGGACCATTGGCTTCCCCATCTCCTTCGGAACTGCGCTCTTCGGCTACGCTGTCTATAACCTGTTCTACATTCTGCCTACGCCTCCGGGACAGGTCGGCAGCAACGAGGCTGTGGGCCTGCTGGTCTTCGGCGGCCTGCTGCACCTGCCGGGCGATAACGTCACAGCCATGTACGTCTTCTCCCATCCCTGGGCGGCGCTGATGATGACCGCCGTTGGCCTGGCCTGCCTGGCCGCGCTGGGCCTGACCATCTCCAGCGCCACCCGCGTGCCCAACGAGAAATGATTCCCGCGCCACAAGAGGCGAGGCCCGGAACCGCGTGACCCCGGGCCTCGCCTCTTTTATATCGGTAGTTACCAATAAATGGCTTTTCGGTGGCGGGTACGCTAAGAGAGAAGACCGTAGAAGCTCTTCAATGCGATGAATTTACACCTGAGATTGTATCAGAAGGAGACTTGCCGCATGCATGCAAAGCCCAAACGCCTGCGCACGATGATCGCAATCCTGCTCAGCCTCGCACTCCTGGCGGCGAGCGTCGGCGCGGTTCTACCCGTGCGAGGCGGCCCGGCCCATGTGGCTGATCCAATCGGTACAACTCCTTCAGGTCAGGTTTTTAAGGCGCATAAGGTCAAAATACAGCCGGAGATCCGCAAGATCAATCCCGCGAGCAAGACACATACAAAAAGCGGGGGTGTGCGTCTCAGGCCGGTGCGCTACGCCTGTCAGAGCAATCTCAATCCACGCCCGGTGCTCTGTTATGGCCCCTACCAGATTCGCAAAGCCTACGGCGTCACCGACCTGCTCGACAAGGGGATAACGGGTCTGGGCACCACGATCGCCATCATCGACGCCTACGGCAGTCCGACGATCCGCAAGGATTTCCAGGCGTTCAACGCCGCCTGGGAGCTGCCCCAGGGGCAACTGAATATCTTCGCGCCCTTTGGCGTTCACGGTTCGGATAGCACCTGGATCTCCGAAACCTCGCTCGATGTCGAGTGGGCGCACGTCATGGCCCCCGGTGCGACGATTAACCTGGTGCTGGCGAAGACAAGCAACGACGTCGATCTCTACAAGGCGCTCGCCTACGTCGTCAAGCACGACCTGGGCGATGTGATCTCGCTGAGCTTTGGCGAGAACGAGCATTGCGTCGATCCCCAGTTGCGCCGCGCCGAACACCGCACGCTCAAGGAGGCCGTGCGCAAGGGCATGACCATCCTGGTCGCGACCGGCGATTACGGCTCGGCCCAACTGACCTGCGACAACGGCTCGTATCAGCAGGCGGTCTCCTATCCCGCCTCCGACCCCCTGGTCACGGCGGTCGGGGGGACCGCGCTGACCGCCGATGCCGTGACAGGTCGTTACATTAGCGAAACAGCCTGGAACGAATCGAGCGCCTTCAGCAAGGCCACCGGTGGCGGCTATAGCAAGCTCTACGCCGCCCCGGCCTACCAGCGAGGCATACGGGGAGCTGCCAGGGGACGGGGCGTGCCCGACCTCGCCCTGAACGCCTCCGTCTCTGGCGGCGTGCTGGTGTACGAGAATAACCGCCTGACGGGCCGCACGACAATCAACATCATGGGCGGGACGAGCGTGGCCACGCCCGAACTGGCCGGCATCCTCGCCGATGGCGTGCAACTGGCCCACCACCGTCTCGGCTCGATCAATCCCGCCCTCTACAAGCTTGGCAACAGCAAAATCTACAGCCAGGCGATGCACGACATCTCCTCCGGCGACAACATGCTGGCCTCTACGGGACTCTCCGGCTATGCCGCCGCGCCCGGCTGGGACCCCGCCACCGGCTGGGGCTCTCCCCGCCACGCCGCAACGTTCCTGCAAGCCCTGATCGCAGGATGAATCCTCCGGGGTGGGGTGGGGCTGGCGCTAAGAAATGCAAGAGACAGGGTTGGCAAACAGAGCGTGCAGGCGTTATAATACCAAGCAGAGCAACCCTTTGTCATTCCATCATGGAAAGGAAACACCCTTTATGCCTGGCCCGCTGGTTCAAGCGTACTCCATCCTTCCCCCGCCTCCCGCTTCTCCCCGCCGGGGATAAGCTGGATGGCCCTTGACCTCTTTTTGCGCATATATCGCCTCTGTCGCTGACGGCTGGCGTGTGTTTCTGCTGCCTATCCTCTCCCTGGCGTACACCCCCTTTGTCAGATTGTTAGCTCTCTGTTTTTTTCCAGGGAAAGGATGATTTTTCATGTCTCGTATCGATAGCGCTTCCAGGCGCGGCATGTGGTCCATCGCGGGCGCCGGCACGCTGTGGGGCACGACCGGCGTGGCCACGCGCGCGCTTTACGCTTTCAGTTCCACAAATGCCTTCTCGCTGGCCTTTCTGCGCCTGGTCATTGCCGCGCTCATCTTCCTGCTGCTCTGCTGGAGGCTGCTGGGACGCCGCATGTGGCGCATGAAGGGGCGTGACGCTCTGCTGATGTTGTTCATGGGGACTATGCAAGCAGTCTTCCAATACTGTTACCTCGCCGCCATTCCCGCGTGCGGCGTCACCATCGCCACGTTGATCGCGCTCTGCGTGGCCCCGGTAATCGTCGTGCTCTTCGCCGCGCTCTTCCTGCGCGAACGGCCCACGCTCAAGGTCCTGCTCGCCCTGCTCTGTGCGCTGGGCGGCACGATCCTGTTAACGGGCGCGCCCGATGGCTCGCAGGCGTTCAGCAACCTGCCGCTGGGCGTGCTGCTCTCGCTGGCCTCGGCCACCGGCTACGCGGGCGTGATTCTCAGCGGACGGGCGCTGAGCAGCCGCTACCACTTCTTGCAAATCAACAGCGTCTCCTTCGCGAGCGGAGCGCTGCTCCTGCTGCTCAGCGCACTGGGTACGCGCCTGGTGCTGGTCTATCCGGCGCAGAGCTGGTTGCTCATCGTCTACCTG
>Ga0070740_10005460_pt1 | contig 11779 bp, 11 predicted proteins | sample Coa_R2_FD_67286 | JGI IMG/M metagenome (GOLD analysis project Ga0070740, IMG submission 67286) | Surface soil microbial communities from Centralia Pennsylvania, which are recovering from an underground coalmine fire - Coalmine... | ecosystem: Environmental > Terrestrial > Soil > Unclassified ...
GAGCAGTGATAATTCCCGAGTGCAGAAAATGTTGCAAGAAATCGCAAAGATACGGTCGAAACCATAATTCTCTCAGCCAGGCTATGAACGAAAAAACTGGCTCGGCCCACAAGCAGAACCACTAAGCACTCGCAAAAACTGGAGCCATCAGCGCCCGAACGCTGCGGCAAGCTTGCCGCCGCGTTCGGGCCTCCCTTGCAACATCAACAGGGCGGACTCCATTACCCATTCCCCTGGTCCCATTCCCCTTAACCACTTCCCTTATCCACTCCAATCCTTTGTCCGTTGGAGTTCAGAACATGGCGAATGGGCATGAACGAACTGGTGATTGGCACGCGGCAACGCGAAGCGGATTCATTGCTGAAACATCTCAGCTCGACGCATTTCAATCCGCGAAGAGAGATCAGGTTTCGGCTGAAAACAACGACCCGTCGAGTGCAGTCTTGCAATCCGAAGATGCAATTAGTACAGTCGCTCGTGCAACGCCGTCGAGCACAAGCACGGAGGTATTTGTGCCTCGGCGACGATTTCAAAGAGGGAGGTTATTTTTAAGGGGCAGTCGAAAGAAAGTCTGGGTCGGCAGTTTTCGGGAGGACAAGGTGCAACCCGACGGGTCGATCACAAGGATTCGGCGCAGCGTAGTATTGGGTGAAACGGCAAGAGTTTCTCGCCGTGCTGCTCTTGCTACGCTTCAGCCTTTCCTTGATCGTGTGAATATAGCTCCTCCGCCCTTGCCAAAGTCGGGCAAGACTCTCTTGGAAGCTGTTGCGGATTGGCGAATTCACATCGCGCCGAATCTAAAGCCCTCAACCGTTCGGGCAGCGGAATCGCATCTCAGGCAGCACATCATTCCGCGTCTCGGAACATTGCGGCTTTCAGAATTCACCGTCAAAGTTGTACAGGCATTCTCGACGGGTTTAATTTCAGGAAGGACAAGGAAAACCGTTGAGAATGTTCTTCAGACTCTTTTCTCGATCCTTCAAACCGCACGTAGATTCGGTAGCGCCGTTCGTGCAGTTTCGCGCGCCGATATTGTTCTTCCAAACGGAGGCATCAGCCGGGAAGTTCGATTCTTTGATGCGGAGCAAGTCGGGAAGATTGTAGCCGCAGCGAAGGAACCGTACTCCACGATGTTTGCCGTTCTTGGAATGACGGGTTTGCGAGCGGGCGAGATGTTGGGACTGAAGGTATCTGACCTGGACTTTACGCGTAAGGTCATTCACATCAGGCGTTCGATTGATTCGCGGACAAGGCAAGAGCAAACCCCAAAGAGCAGAGGCAGCGTGAGTGATGTGCCAATGCCAGGGGCGCTCGAAAAAAGGCTGCTTGAGTTCTTGCGCGCTGGCTATCGTGAGAACTTGAATGGCTACTTGTTCGCCAATCGAAATGGCAATCCGTATTCGATTGGAAAGGTCACTGAATACGGGCTGTGGCCAGTGCTCGAACGGCTGAAGATCGAGAGGGCGGGTCTACACGCTTTCCGTCACGCAGCCGCGAGCGAATTGCTTGAGCAAGGCGCACCGCTCACGGTCGTACAACGCCAGCTCCGTCATCGCGACGCCCGAACTACTCTTCAGAAGTACGGGCATGTTGTGGGTGACGCGCAAAGGCGGGCCGTAGAGACGCTTGCCGAGAACATCGAACGTCATGCCGTAGTTGAATTGGAGCCAAGTGCTGAAATGGAGCCAAGTTTCGCGTAAGTGATTTAGTTCCAGTGATTCTGGAGCGGGCGATGGGAATCGAACCCACGTCCGCTTAGTTCTAACCTATTGAATATACTGACTTCCCTTTCCTGAATTGCGTCCAACTACGTCCAACTTCAGCGAATTAGCTACGTCCGTCATCGCCTGTTCGGTGATTCCGCCGCGGAGATGAATGTATCCCAGCGTGGTCCGGGCATTCGAGTGGCGGAGTTGTTGCTGCGCGACTTCCGGCGCATATCCTGCGTCTACGATGAAACTTGCGACGCTGTGACGAAACGCGTGAAGTCCGCAGCGTGGAATGTTGAGCGCGTCGAGGATCGGCCAGAGCTGATACTCCACGACTTTGTTGCTTGAAGGTGGCCTGCCGTTCCGAGTGACGAACAGAAACCCTTGCGCATTGGGTTTCCATTCTGCCTTGTACCGGTTCAGAATCCCTGCGAGCGTATCGGGGAGTGTGACCGGAGCCGCGCTTTTCTTGCTCTTTGTGGATTGCACTTTTCCATACCACGCTGAGCGGCGAATCTGAATGCACTTGTGGTCAAAGTCGATGTCCGCCCACTGAAGCCCGAGAGCTTCACCAGCACGCATTCCTGTGAGAGCGAGGAGAATAAAGAACGTTCTCCAGGGTTCCGGTGCCAGTCCGAGAATGGATTCGACTTGAGAGCGGGTGAAATGAGGGGCAACGTAGGAATTGCGCTCCGGCAAAACCAGCTTCGCGAGTTCGATCTCGCGAGTAGCGTAACCCCAATTTTTGGCTGTGGTCAGCATCGAAGAGAGAGTGCTGAGGATATTCAGCACAGTTTTCCTCGATGCACCTTGTAGGTTGTTGACGAAGAGTTGCTGATTCTCGGGTCCAATTTGGTCCAGACGGAGCTTCCCGAGTTGCGCAATGATTTGTGAGTTTAGATGAGAGTTTGCGGAGCGAACGGTTGAAGGCTTGCGTTTCGCTAGAACTTCCTCGCGCCAGCGTTTCGCAAACTCCGCAATCGTTGCTATCCGAGTCGGCTGATAGGAGTAGTCGTTAATGCGTGAGAGAATCTCGTCCAGTTTTCGAGACGCAAGCCTCTGCGTCGGCAATTCCTTCTTTGTGCCGAGCACGATTTGCGGCCTCGTGCGAACGATATTTCCGTCTGCCTGGATGATGTCCTCCCGGTATCTGCCCAACCAGACCTGACGGCTCTTGCTGAACAGAATTTGCCCTTTCTGGTACCTGCGTCGAGCCAAGTCTCCTCCTTGACCCGTTAACGCAGTTGGCGAAGCTAACTCTACCACAACAGCGCGTGGCGCGAGTTTCGGAGAATCCGCGTCCTTCATGTTAGAAATTCCCCTCGGTTTTCTTGTGTGGTGGGAGAAACAGAAGTGGAAAGGGAGAATGGAAATGGGAACTATTCAATGGATAAGGGGAATGGCTAAGGGCAGAAGGGTTAAGGAAATGGATTCCGCCCTGTGGGTAATGCAAGGGAACTGCCGGAACGCGGCGGCAAGCTTGCCGCCGCGTTCCGGCGCTGATGGCTCTCGTGTTTGCTGTTGCTCGGTTTCATTGTGTTTGTCGCAGGAACTCGCGGAACAGTGGGTGGTAGAGCTTGTATCGGCCTCTCCCTGAACGAATGAGCAGTCCGCGATCCGTTAATCGTCCGAAATATTCGTGTTGAAACCGCTTCGCGAATGGCGTGGGATTGAACTCGTCCTGTTCGGCAGCGGCCAGCGTGCGCAAAAGAGAGATGTCCTTATCTGAGAGTTGCGCGAGATCGGACTGAAACTTGTGTCGCTCCAACTGAGCCGATATTTCGGGCCAAAGCTTCGCGGGAGAGTCGTTCCCACGGGCGAGCAATTCTCTGCAGATAAAGGCGAGGAAGTACGGATGGCCGAGTGTCTTCTCGTAGAGCCAGGGCACGAGAAAGTGAACATTGTCTTCCGGTTCGAAGACCGCTTTTGTGTAATCCAAACTTTCGTCAAATGTGAACGGTCCCAGAATGAGCTTGTTGTAGAAGCGGACGGCAGGTTCCGCGAAACTTCGGACTGCGGAGAAATAATCGGGCTTCGCTGAGAAGCAAACGCTGAAATTCATCCCCTCGCCCGCAAACGCCTGAAATTGGTCGCGAATTATCAAACCCGTATCGCCGGATGCGAGGGAGAGGTTTTGAAGATCGTCCAAGAAGAACACTGCGCCAGCTAATTGGGCAGGACGAATGAAGTAATCCCAGGCTTCTGCCAAGCTGTGGCGCAGCAGTGCGCTGCCTGATGTGAGGAAGCGCCGAGGAAGTTCGCGCTCAGCCGTGATTGGGCCTGCCTTGAACTGCTTGAATTTCCAATTTCGCGCCTCCACGCGGAGCCGTGCTGTAAGCGAATCGGAGGAGGCGAGGGCATCGGCCAACTTGTCGCAGAGGGATTCGGCGAACCTGAGATAGTCTTCGATGTCCTGGGAAATCGAGAGATGGACCGGCAGCATTGCAGGATCATTCTGACGGCAGCAGTGGGCAAGTTTGAAAAGCAGACTGCTCTTGCCTATGCCCCAGTTCCCGAGAACAGCGAACGATGGCATCCTCTTCGTAGAGACACTCTGACGCAGGGCTGCTTTGAACGATTCGATTTCGTGTGCCCGACCAATGAAGTCAGCAGGATTGGCTGGGAAACTCGGCTCAGGCAGCATGGCCATCAAACCTCAAGAAAATCTAAAACCTCAATCAGAACTTTGAGGATGTTGAGTTTTTGGTGGGCTGCACGGTAGGCGGCATGAGCACACGCCGCCTACCGTGCAGAGGTGGAAGGATTTACTTGGTGGGTTTATTGCTTGTGGGTGGGAGTCCGAGGGGGTTAGTTTGCGGTTTTGGGAACGAGGGCGTGGTTCTCAACGAAGGCGCGCGGGATTACAGCTTCCGGCTTGTCGATTCCGAGCTTGATGAATGCAAGCGAGATCCACTCGTTGCATTGCTCGATGATGCAAGCCTCGCCGAGAACGACTTCCTTCGATACGAGGTAATGCGTGAAGCCGTTTCCTTCACTTGCCATAAGGCACCTCCAATTTTGTGGTTTCGGGATTTGTGGACTTGGCCGGTAACAAATCGAGCTCCGACCGGTAGTAAGGTTTGGAAAGGATCGGCGTCATGGCTTGTCCTCAGTCCACGCGCCGAATGGATTTCGTTGGGATTGCCGAACCGCCGCGATCAATTCCCGAACGCGACTTCGCCGGGCGTCTATGCACTCAACTAACTGAAAGAGCGTGTCTCGCTCGACCCACTCAGGCGGTACATCACCCGCAATCGCCCACAGAGTCGTTAGCGGAAAGGATTCAATTCGACTCAACCACGGTTCGAACGACTGCCATCCGCATACGTCCTGATAGACGGCCTTGTGCGCATAAATCCCGCGGAACACGGTGTCGGGGAAATTCCATTCTCCGGCGTTAAAGCAAAACCCGAAGTCAATGAAGTGAGCGCGGAATCCTCGTCTTGGTTCACTTTCGCAGAACACGACCTGACGACCGTCACAGTTGCACAGCCATTTGTCCAACGCGAAAACGCCGGCAAACTCTCGCACGTTTTCAACCTGCGAGAGAGCCGAGTCGGGCAGGTAGTCAAAGACCTGCCCTTCCGAAATGAAACGCGAGCCAAACGCCAGCCCGTATGAACATTTCAGCGTCGAATTGGAAACCTGTATCACCAGTGACGGTGAACTCTCGACGAGTGTGGCCGGCACGTAAAGAATTGCCGGTTCTGGGATCGTCACTCCGAGCGCGCGACCAATCGAGCAGCCAAGCCACTCGTTGGCGAGCACGCGGAGAGACTGTGGATTGTTTGCGAATTTGACCACATAAGCGTGGCCATCATTGGCCGTGAGCATGTGCGATTGCGCTCCTCCTCTCATGGCACGTATGTAGTCCGTAGCGATCAAAAGCGATGTGGATACGTTTTGTGGGTTCATTGATTGCTCCAAGAGCACGCGCCCAATGTGGATAAAATGGCGAAGTCAGACGTGGCGCGCGTGCAGATCCGTTCCACGAGACCTCGCCAGAATCCGCAGACATGCGTTTGAGCGCACACCAGCGAATTGCTATTTCTGGGTTGGAAATTTTGGGAATTGCGTTAGGCGTGGTTTGGCCGAGGGAGAATCTGAGTCAGAGAGGCTTTCGCCTCTCTGACTCGCCTATGTGGATTGTTCGGTTGTGGGTTGGTCGGCTTGGCGGGTTGCTGGCTCCGTCTGATTCGGCAGGTCGTCAAACAGCAGGAATCCCTGCGGATCGGACTTGGCAGCGGCCTCGATGAGCGCGTCCGGTATTCCCAGTTCGCGCAGTTTCTCGGGCCGGAAGACCAGTTGCGGTTCGGAGCTACGGTCGTTCGGGTCGAACATCCGCAGGTCAACCAAAGTCGCACCCGGTTTCCTATACCCCGGCCAATGCGTGTTGTTGATGGTCACTACGCGGTCGTACATGGTTCACCTCCCGATGCCGTAGCCGCATTCCCGTCCGCCGAAGCTGTTGTAGGAACCATCGGGCACATCGAGGTACACGGCATAGCCTCGCGGATCACTGTTGAAGTGGTTGAGGAGCAAGCCCGTCTGTTCGAGCACGGCCTTGATCCGGGTTTGTAGGTTTTGCTTGCGCCGCTCTTGCCGCTCAGTGAGGCCGAAGTTGCAGGCAATCTCGTTCAAACGATTGAGCGAGTTCGCGAGTCTGCAAAGTTCGGCGGCATCTTGAGCAGCGTCGCGCGGCGTGCGCTTTCGGATTGACGCGATGTAGGCGGACAAGACAGCCTCCTGCGCGTTCGTTCGCATGGGTGTTGCTCCTTGTTTTGGGTTAAAAGCCGAGAGGGTGGGAGAAGGAAGTTTGAGGATGCACTGTCACCGGGACGGCGCAAGTGCTCCGGTTGTCAGTAGCTTTGGGTTGAAATGGATTGTGGGCTAAGACTGTGGGATTGGGCGTCCGAAATTATGGCGCTGCTTTCACCGAGAAGCTTGCACATTCCGCGCGGCCTTCGCTTCCTGAAAGAAATGCCCAAAGGCCCATAGGGCTCGGTCCACTGGCCTTGGCACAGCCATTGGTAAGCCGACGCTGGATTGAGCGCAGCACGCGGTGATAGATTTCAGCAAAGTGACGTATTGCTGATATGTGCTCCAATTTTGGACCGGTACCCACCTGATTGAATCGCCTGGTTTGATGTCTTGGTTGATCGCCATCGCACCCATGTGGGCAAATTTGTCGTAGATCGGATCTCTGCCATGCGTGATGAAGAACTGAACCGTCAAAATGTACGTGATGCCGAAGCTGTGTAGTTCTGGATGCGGGCTGCGAACTCTGTCGAGGAGATACTTGGGGTCCTCTGCGAGACCTTGCATGATTTCCGGCATTTTGTCAGCCAGGTATGGGACGCTGTCGGAGAAGTCCAAAGTGCCAAATCGGCCCCTGCTGATTAGGGTCACGTCAAAGTTCTGCTTGTAAATAATCTTCCTCTGCTTCTCTGATGAGCCGTGATCGATGAGCCCTATTTTCCATGCCATCAAAAGGATCAAGTCCTGCTTTGACAAAACGGTTGATTGTTCCAGCAGAGCGCACACCCTGTCTTCTACAAAGCGACTGGTTTGGTTGCGCCGATTGATCCGAGGCGAGACGGGACCATCGAGGAAATAATATGATTCATACTTCTTCAGCCAGTCGAGGGGTGGGATCATTTGTCCGGTCTCATCGAAGAAATTCATAGCTCCTGGTGTCCCGTCGAATCAGCGTTAGCCTAAACCAAAATGCCGCCTAACTCGATCACGAAGGCCTAGATATTTCTTTCCCCTCACCTCGTAGAAGGTAGGCGGCGCACTTGGCCAGTCGTGAAACGGATGCTCCTCGTCCCAAACGAGCCAATCTAGAGGTACGCGCCATTCACGGGTCTTCCCAATCCTTAGTCGGTCGTTATTGCCCGGCTCAAGGATCTCGCATGAAGCTCTGGCACGCCCAATGCCGATAATCCCGAGACCATTTGCATACATCAAGATCGCGCTTCCGGGCTCAACCTTGCGCATACGGCTTCTGAACGTGAAGTCCTCCCATGCCGCTGCGTACCTGCGTTCTCGCATGAGGTGCTCGGCGTCGGGGTCATGCTTCCGGTTCGTGTTACAGACGAAAAGGTGGTCTGCCTTTTCTAACAAGGCCTGGAATCGGTCCGGCGCACGCAATGCCGGGCGTGATTCACTACGTGGCATCCTCACTTTTGCGGCTTTTTTCCGAAACTCTGAATATTCCGAGCGCAGAGCTGCTACGTCCCGCTCCCATTGTTTAATTTCGACTAGATTGAGCGGGACGGCACTCTTCCAAAGCATGTCAAACCACTCGACGAGCTCTCTTACGTCGTTGCCGGTAAGGTGCACGCCTACCTCGATATTTGAGTTGAGTGCGTTCCGGGTGAGGTTCGCGGACGTCACAACGGCCGCTTGATCGCCGAAAACGTATACCTTGGCGTGCAGTCTTGGTCCGTCCACAACACAGCGACAATGCACTCCACTTTCGACAAGACAGCGTAGCGACTCCAGCGACGAAGCGCCTGTAATCAAATCCAGACGCGACAAGGAAGTCAGAAGATGCACGCTCCTTGTGCCAAGTCCACTCAGCAGTTCTGTATCGGTGACATATGCGCTGGCGATCCGCACCAGTCCATCGGCGCCCTTCAGCAGGTCCAGGAGCTTACGGCGGTGTCGTCCCTGAGCATCTTTCGCTTCTGCTATCACGTTCAGCATCGTGTTCCCTATTAGCTGATGGGGGCTAAGCGGGTTGTTGCAACGCCCGCTGTGGACGTTAGTTTAGTGATCTAACCTGGATTTGAGCAAAAAATCCGAGTCAGAGAGGTTTTCGTCTCTCTGACTCGGCTAGGTGGATATGGCGCGAGCCGGTCATTCGCCAGCTTCGGGCAAGAACTCTTCGATGTTCTTGTATCCGTTGTGGCCCTGACCGACTTTCACCAGGCAGGGAAGATGGAGTTCCATCCCAGCTTCGATCTCACTCGCTGGAATGTCGTAACCACTCGCTTCCAGACGCTCCGCCAGTTCTTCGGGACGACCGAACACGCGCACCGTCTCGCCACCGACATCCACCTTGAGAAAAAGAGAATCGCCCTGACGAGTTTTCATGCGATCAATCTTGGTGATGACCGCGTGAACAGGACTCCCTTCCTTGACGGATGTGGAGCGAGACTTGGTCGGCGTTGTTTTTGCCGCGCTCGGAGAAGCAGTTTCACGAGCGAAGTTTCCTGAGGGTGCGGGGTTCTTGCCGGCAAGAGAAGCCAGGCGTTCGAGCAACTCGTAGGCGTAAGACGCAGTTTCCTGGTCTTGTACCTCGTCGTTCGTGACGCGCGCCTGAACCTCAATCACCGTGCCGTTCTTTCCGTCGCTCTGGACGTTGCGTCGGATGCGAAAAATGAGCGGAGACGCTTCCGCAGCCGCAGTCTCGGTCATCTGGACGGACCCGTTTCCGTTCGCAGAAGATGAGGCTTTGGTTTGCGGTGCCAACGCGATGATCGCCGCCGCAGCAATGTGCTTGCAAATCCGCCCTTCCTGCGCAATGCGCACTTGGAAATCGGGACAGGTGCAGGAGCCATTGCCGTGCGGATCGAGTCTCACCTTGTAGGCGGTTCCGCTCTTGTTGGTCACGATGAACTCCGGAAAATCGCCCGCTACGCGCAGACGATTCGCCTTCATTTCTTCGACTGCCCGGGCCCAGCGATTCCCTGCTTTCGACTGAAGCAGAGTCAGCGCCAGGGACGCCGATTGTGGATCTACGACTTGTGCTGCTACTGACATGTGGTTTTCTCCTTTTGTGGATTTGTGGCTGGAATGGCCGGTCCCGCCCATTCGAGCGCGATCAGCTCTCCCGCAGTCCAGCCGATATGGATCAGCGCGGGAGTGCCGCCGAACTGCTTGTGGATCAAGGTTTGTGGGTGAATGGGTTTGTGGGTAAAACTCATTGGCGGCACTTAGACGCGCAATGGCATCAGGAGATGCTGGTAGCGGAAGGCGTCAAACAGCGCGACCTCGCAGATCGCTTTCGAGAACAGCTTCATCGAGATCGTGTCGGTTTCGAGGCTCTTCACATACTGGGTCAAGTAGTGAAGATTGAAGCCAATGTCTCGCGCCTTTCCCGAAATGCGAGTGTGCTCCAAGGCGACGCTGTTTGCGGTGCCGTCGTTCTCGGTTTTGATTGAAACGGGTGAATGCGAAAGCTCCAGCTTCACTGCCGGGACTTCTGCCTTCCTAGCAGTGGGCGAGAGTTTCGCGAGGCCTTCCAGCAGTTCTTCGCGCCGGAAGACGACTCTGGCTTCGAGCGGTGCCTTGGGTAGGACGTTCTCGTAATTCGGGAACTGACCTTGCCCACGGCGGGTGATGAGTTGGGTTCCATCGGGCAGCACGAACAGATTGAATTCCTGTTCACAGCCGCAGGTAGAAAACTCGACCCATCGAGGCTCATCCGCTAAGCCCAAGCGGCTCAGAATGGCTGCGCTTGAGCGAAGCAGAAGTGCCGAAGATTCGGGGTTTCCGTTTGTCTTTGCCGCACCTTCGGCGACCGATAGCCGGTGACCATCGGTGCCGACGACCCGGAAGACCGAACCGCGTAGTTCAAGTTTGACGACATCAGTGCTGTAGCGCCCCGATTCGGTTGAGACACAGAACAGAGCGCGGCGCAATGCCGCATCGAATGCCGACGCAAGCACTTGGCCTTGCGGCTTTAGCTCCCCGGCTGGGGTTTCGGGGAAGCTGTTTGGATCGGCACACGACAGGACGACTGTGCGCTTGCTGGCGCTGACCTCGCACTTGCCATTGCGGATTCGAATCTTCAGGCTCGGAGCCGATTCTGTTTTGACGAGTTGGCAAAGCTCCTTCGCCGGGACGAGCGCATCAACATCGCTGTCGATGGCCTCTCCGACGAAGGGGATCGAGATGTGCAGACGGTTGTCCAGGTCGGTGGCGGTCAACTCCAGATGGCCTTTTGCAGCACGCCATCGCAAGTTCTCCAGCACCGGCAAGGTTGCTCGCTTCGGCACTACCAGGCAGAGCCTTTCGAGCGCCGATTTGAGGTGATTGGTGTTGAGTACACTCATAGACAAAGCTCCTTTTGTGGATTCCGACACCCGCGCGATTGCTCGCGTGAATGCGGTTGTGGTTAATTCAGGGTTTGTGGGACTGAGAAAGGGTTTGTGGGAACAAAATCGGAAGCGTGAGTTTACGCGATTTTTAGGCCGCCGTTGCCGTCTCGGGTGGCAGAGGATTTCCGGCGGCGAAACTCGTCGGCTCAAAGGCACGATGCAGCGCGTACTGCGTCAGGATTTCCAGTTCGTAGAGTTGCAAGGTTGAGAGTGCAATACGCTCCATCGCGCCGTCGTGCTCGAACTCAGCAAGAACCTGTCCGTCATTCCGTCTCCGCAAGCCAAGCTGATGTTCTTCGCTCCCAAACCGGATGGGAATCGTCTTTTCCTGATTGATGGCGCGGCGCGTGAAGACAGCAAGCGTCGCCAAGTCGTTCGCTTTACTGATAACGAACTCGGAGCGCCACAGGGGAGCCTGCACGGTAAACCGCAAGCCGTGGCTGGAGGCGCTAAGAGTCACGCTCACTGAAAGCTCGTCACGAAGCAGCAAGCCAATCTGCTCGCAGGAAAAGAGCGCACGTCTAGCCAGGCTGTGCATGGCCTGAACCTCACCGGGGTGCAGATCGAACCGGGCCACGCGCTTCGCCTCATCGCGGACGGCAAAGAACACCCGCAGCCGACCCTGGTCTACCTGCTCGTACACGAGGAACTGGGAAAAGCGTCCGTAAATTTTGTTCTTCGAAGGCGAACCGTTCGAGCGGAACAGATCCTCCTCGCCGCAGATGGTTTCGTCGAAAGGACTCTGCTGCTCGGCAGATTCGCCTGCCTTGCCGTCGCGCAATTGGAACTGCTCGATCCGTCGCTCGACGGCGCGCAGGATGGCGAGGAGATGGAGCTGCTGCTCAACCGAATCGACGTGCGTTTGGAGCTCGACCGATTCCCGGCGCGGGGTTTGAGCCGTTACGCATAACGTCAGCCCACAGCCGCCCGCTTCGCCTTGGACTCGGCCGTATTGATTTG
>Ga0070740_10005464_pt1 | contig 11767 bp, 7 predicted proteins | sample Coa_R2_FD_67286 | JGI IMG/M metagenome (GOLD analysis project Ga0070740, IMG submission 67286) | Surface soil microbial communities from Centralia Pennsylvania, which are recovering from an underground coalmine fire - Coalmine... | ecosystem: Environmental > Terrestrial > Soil > Unclassified ...
TGGTGGATAACTTGGTGGATAACTATTTGCTTCATTGGAAATTGGCTTTTGGAGGACATATTTGAGGGTGGTGGATAACTTTTATCGATTGGATCGGTTTAGATAAGGGGGTAAAAAACTTATCCACCAAGTTATCCACCAAGTTATCCACCAGTGGTGGTGGATAACTTTAAGAGAGCCAGAAAAAGCTTACATATAAGTAAAAATTAATGGTTTGATGGGTTTTGTTCTATTTTTTTTGGGGTAATAAGGCTTTTGGCAAGAGTTATATCTTGCACAAGGGTGGTTAGTTCTTTGGGGTTGCGCAGTATATATGCGGGATGATAGGCAGGTATTACCGTTATACCTTCATACTTAGTTGGAATTCCTCGGGTTTTGGTGATGCGCGCCTCTTTTAGGTCTAGTAATCCTTCAATTGCTGTTGCTCCTAGGGTGCATATAACGCTCGGACGTATAATTCTTATCTGATTCTTCAAAAAAAGGCCTTTGCAGGTTGTGCTTTCAAAGGGTAAAGGTTTGCGGTTGTTGGGGGGTCTACATTTAACAATATTGGTAATAAATACTTCTGGACGGGGTAGTCCAACTAGGTCTAATATCTTGGTTAGTAGTTTTCCCGAACGGCCAACAAAGGGTCTGCCTTGGGCATCCTCTTCTGCGCCAGGTCCTTCACCAATAAGCATAAGATCAGCATCCGGGTTGCCCTCGCCAAAAACAACATTCTTTCTGCCAAGAAAACCCAATGGGCACATAGTGCAATTTTTATAAGGAGCGTATAAAGCGTCGAGTAGGTTTTGTTTATAGGTTTTTGAATCCATAGTTGCCTATCGTAACAAAATTTTCCGGTTTTCAGGGTAAGTATAATAAGCATTAAGAAAAATAAAACTGTTACCCTAAAGCGAAAGAAAATGAGTTAAGAAATCAAACCATGTGTTATTGGTGGCAAAAGTAGTTTTTTTGTACGAATAATGAATTCTCCGTTCGGGAAAGTAAATTGATATTCCCTGGGCCAAGCTGAGATTTTTTCCCGATGTATTGGCAAGCACTGAATTTTTAATGAGCGAGCATCCATGGCGCAATGCCTGATCAAGTTCTGCAATAATTGGATCATTATTGGCAAGCCCAAAATGTTTAAGATTTGCTTTAAGATTAGTATATAAATGGTGCAAGTCTAAATAACTTGGTTCATCAAAATGAGTGCATAGTTCTTTGCTTCTGCTTACTTGAATGGCATTTTTTACCGTACTATTTTTTTGATGTTTTAAAGATTCAATTAATAAACGAGAAACGGTATTAATATTTTGTTCTAATGCATCACAACCGCTTAAATCAACTGCTGATTGGGTGTAATCATCGGTAATCGTGTTATAGGTTGCCGCATACATACGGACTATGTGTTGTGCAAATGTTGCCATATCAAGTGTGTTATTTTGAAAGGGTGAGAAAACTCTTTGATAATTCCAGCCGGTTCCCAATTCAACTTCTTGCGATCCGACCATTATGTTTGCGTAAGGTTTTATGATGTTTGCAATTTCAATGGTTGACATTAAACAAGCATCAAATCCTATGATGCTGAATTTTTTCCCCTGTAAAATATTGTTACATATTTGATTAAGGGCAAAATCTAGTTTTTGGTTGGTCAGATAATTACCTGTAGAATCATCCCAACAAATACCACGATGTTGTTGATCATAGGCATTTATAAAATCAAGAAAACCTATGGTGCGATCTAACTCAAACTTGTTATTTACTGGGTTAAAAGTAAATAATTCAGTTGGATTTATGATTCGCCCGCTTGCAGGATCTAAGGGGCCAGTACCATGGTTCCAAAAAATGAGTGCATAATTATGGGCAGGATAGTCATTAATTGCCCAATTGCAGCAAGAAATTAATGTTTGAGGATCACCACTATCCATTTTCTGTGAATGTGGGTCATCGGCATTAACATGTAATATTTTATCTTTTTCAATATAATAACGGCGTGTTATTTTTTTATTGCCGGAAATTTTAATATCCAATTGAACAGCTATGTTTAAATAATCATTTGAACCAATTGCTGCCATCTGTTTTATGTTTCGAGCCGCAAAACCTCTTAAGTCATTATCAGCTGCCATGTAGATAATAACAGTCCAATCCTTAGGCTGTTCTGGGGAGTGTGTTTGTGAGTGCGAATAATTGTCGTCTGAACATACAGATACATTAATGTTGATCAATATAAAAAAAACAAAAGAAAATATGATTAATTTGTTTAAGTTTTTATGTGTCCCTATAACTATCATTACATCATCCTTTAACATAGAGGATCTGATAAGGTCTTGTTAATTGAGTGTAGGTAATCAGGAGATTATGAAGCAACAGTTTTGTAGTTAAAGCGGTGATGATGGTGGTGGAGTTGAATATGATTAAAACAGGCAAGAGCAAAGGTCAATCCAAAACTCAATTGAAAGTCTAAAAAGAATAATTGCATAGGGTTGTGTAATAATACAAGAAAGCAAACAATGGTAAGTAAATGGAGAAAATTGGTGTGTAATCCAATCAAGGTACACACTTTATGAAATATAAAAGTAAGTAAAGCTCGTGTAAATGAAACGCTTGTCCAGCTAAATGCACAATAAATGAGGCCAAGCAACAACATTATACTTTCTTTTATAATCCATGGTATAGGCAATATACTCAAAAGTAATTGCCAAATAATGACAAAAATAACCATATGCAATCCACTACGTGCCAAATAATGGGTTACGCCCCACGTATTGAAATGGTCTTTTAATTCTTCTGTTAATTTTTTTGGCGCGGTTGATTTGTTACCTAAGAAAATAGAAGCAAATAATTGCAAAGTTTGAGGAGAGGTTTTATTGCTTAGGCGATCCAAAACTCCCTGTTTAGTGTAAAAGAGCCACCGATTAAAACTGTACTTTGGTCTACTGATTGGAATATAGTTTAGTTCTGTAAGAAACAAAGTTGCTGCAATGCCTTCCTTAATTAAATAATCATTAAAATCATTGTTTTTTGGTTCTTTAAAAGTAAGACTATTTATACCTATGACGTCTCCGACGAGTAATTTTTTAAGTGTCGATTGTGGCCGAACATACAATTGAATTATTGATTCGGAATTTAACCAATTGTTTGTCTTTTCTTTTTTTATTTCCTGTAAAGAAAGTGTTATGCGTTGCTTATAAAAAGGATGAACTACCGAATCTATACTTATTATTTGTGCAATTACATCAAAAGATTGTTCTGTGGTTGTTGAGTAAAAGGAGGAATAGTATTGACGGATAGTTGTAATACGTATACTGCCTACCGAATATGCAGCTATACATAATATAATTAAGATAAGTTGTGAGCGATCATAAAAGCCCATCAATAGTGCAAGGCCAATGGAAAAAGCAAAATAATAGTAAGAAGAAATAGTTGCGGGAAAGCAAATACCGATCATTAAAAACAAGCAAAGGTAAAGTAAAAAGTGAATTCGTGAAATGAAAAATTGCAATAGCATAGATAATATTTTACGTAAATTGAACTAAATATCTTATCCCAGATGGCTTTTCTTTGGAGATTTACAAATGCTTGTGCAATCTTTTTCAATTGCTTACAAATAAAGTATAGTACATAGAGACATTTAATTAGTTTAACAAGCCTGGTCAAAAAATGCCATTTAACTATTCAAAGAATTTAATTAAACATCGGTTATCAAACGGATTAACGGTACTTATTTATCCCCTTGCAACTATTCCAAAAGTAGCCATACAACTCTGGTTTAATGTTGGGTCTAAAGATGAAAATATTGGCCAAAAAGGGATAGCTCACTTCTTGGAACATATGGTTTTTAAGGGCACCGACTCATTCTCTGAGACTGATGTTATTCAAATAACCAACAAGCTCGCTGGTGATTGTAATGCTTTCACGGGCAATGACTATACCGGATATATTTTTGAATTCCCCAAAAAGCAATGGTCTGTGGGGTTATATTTACTCTCTCAAATGATGGATAAATGTACCTTTAAGCAAGATTTAATTGATTCAGAGTTGGCTGCAGTAATACAGGAATTAAAGCTGTATAAAGATAATTATGAGTCTGTTCTTGAAGAAACGATGTTGTCCGCGATTTTTGATGACCATCCGTACCATTATCCCATTATTGGTTATAAACAGGATTTATGGAACATAACTCAGCAACAACTATTTGATTTTTATCGTAAACATTATATTGCAAACAATGCAACCCTGGTTATAGTTGGCGATGTTGATAAAGATGATGCATTTGAAGAAGTTGAGAAATATTTTGCAGATAAGCAACCCAACTTTAATTACTCAAAGCCTTTATTGCATTGCAAAAAAGATGTGATGGCAAAAGAGGTTGTTGTTTACAGAGACACCCAAAATCCCATTGCCTGCTTGAGTTTTGTGGTTCCAGGATTTTCTAGTAAAAATGCTTATTACCTTGATCTTATTACCTGGATGTTGGCCAACGGAAAAGGTTCCCGCTTATATAAAAAACTAGTTAATGAGCTTGAGTTAGTGACAGATATAGAAGCTTATGTGTTCGATGGTTTTGATCATGCGGTTTTTTTCATCCGCTATAAACCTTATGAAGATACATTTGCGCAAGCAGATGAACTGATAAAAGCTGAAATTAATTTATTAATTAAACAAGGCTTTTCTGATCAGGAATTAATGAGAGCTATCAAGCAAACTGAGGCTGATTATATTTCTGCATTTGAAGATTATGAGGAATTAGCGTATATCTTGGGCAGAGGTGCTTTAGCTACCACGGATGGGGCATATGCACTTGAATATCTAGATGTTGATAAAGAAAAAGCAGCGCAAGAAATTAAGAAAATACTAAATAATTACTTTAGGACTGACATTGCCTATGTTGGCCGCCTCATGCCTTTACAGGAGAAAGACAGATCATTGTGGATAGAAATGCAACAACGCAGTGATGAAGATGATAAGCGTGCTTTGGCTAAACGCGAGAGACATACACTTTTAGAACCTTTAAAGGTATCTAATACTATTGAATTTAAAGAGCCTCAACCCTTTATTTTTCCTAAATATGCAAAGATAGAATTAAAGAATGGGTTAAAAGTACTCTATTATAATGCCACTGCAATCCCCACTATAGATGTAGTTATGCAATTAAAGGCGAACCATTATTATGATCCGGCAGATAAGCAGGGTCTACATCTTTTTATGATGCGTATGCTTTTGGAAGGGACTAAGCGATACACCGCTGACCAACTCGCTGATCAGTTTGAGTTTTATGGTATGTCAATCGATGTTAGTTCGGGAACTATTGAATTGAAGGTTTTGGCTCCAGATCTACAGCGAGGTTTTGAATTATTAAAAGAGATTCTTGAAAACCCATCTTTTGATGATCAAGCAATTGAACGGGTTAGAGAGCAGTTTATTGCTGAGATTGAAGAGCTGTGGGATAATCCAAGTGACAGTATAGATTTACTAGCAAAAAAATATATTTACCAAAATCATCAATATGCACATGCTCCGCTTGGTACCATTGAGAGCATTGAAAAAATCACCAAAGATGATCTGATTGATTGTTATAAACAATATATTACTCCGCAAGAGACCCTCATTGCTATCGCAGGAGATATATCAAACTATCAGCTTGAGGAAATGATTAATGCAATTTTTGGATCATGGCACGGTGTGCTGGTTCCACCATTAACATATCCTGAACTTAATCCAATACAGGCGCAGATTATTAATAAGCCAATACACCGCGATCAAATGGTTCTCGCTTTTGCTGCAAAATCTATAGGTAGATTAGATTCATCTTTTGATAAGGTATTATTATTCGATCAGATCTTGACCGGGGCAGGAGCGGGTTCAATGAGCTCAAAACTGTTTTTGTTAAGAGAAGAATCAGGTCTTTTTTATACAATACGCGGTTCTTTACTTGCCTATGCAAGCAAACAACCAGGAATGTTATTTATTAAAACAATCGTATCAGTAGAAAATTTACAAGAGACGCAAGACAGAATTATCTACACCATGCAAGATGCACTTAAACGATTAAATGAACATGAGTTAGTGATAGCTCGTCGCTGTTTAACTGCAAAATTTATTGAGTCTGCTTCAAGTAATAATGAGCTTGCAAAGTCATTTTTATTTTTAGAATGGTTTGGGTTGCCAGAGAATTATTTTGACGATAAAGCTGAGCAGATGGCAAAAATTACGGTCGAGCAGGTAAAAGAGGCGGTAAGTAGTATTATTGACTCCAAAACTATGATTATTATCCGCTTAGGGCGAATAGATGAGTTGAAAGAAATAGCTTAAAAGAAAGGTTTAATGTTTATGAATCGTGTAGTAATGGCATTATTAGCCATGACTTTTTTAACTCCTGGTATACTCTATACAGTTGAGCAGCAAAAAGATTCTAATCATTATAATAACGATATAGCTATGAATGAGAATAATATTACTAAGCAACATCCTGTAGAAAACAATGGTGAAAATAAAGTTGTAAAATACGTGCTCGATAATGGCATGATCATTTTGGTACTTGAGGTTCATTCTATCCCTAAAGTGTCATTACAAATATGGTATAGTGTCGGTTCAAAAGATGAGAAAAATGGGGAGAAAGGAATTGCTCATTTGATCGAACATATGATATTTAAAGGCACCACCGGCAAGCATTCTCTCAATCTTTCAGAATCAGATATTAATACGATTTCTAATATGCTTTCTGGCAATTGCAATGCATTTACAACGCAAGATTTTACTGGGTATTCATTTAACATGCCAACCCAAAATTGGAAAGAAACTCTGCCCATAATTGCCGATTGCATGAGTCATTGTGCATTTAAAGATGATCACTTAAATTCAGAGATGAAAGCAGTGATTCAAGAATTAAAAATGCGTAGAGATAAGTATGCATTAAGTCTTATGGAAGAGCTTTTAACCTCTGTTTTACCCGATCATCCATACCATTATCCTATCATTGGATATAAGCAAGATTTGTGGAGTGTAAATGGGAAAGATTTACATAAGTTTTATAAGAAACATTATCATCCAAATAATGCAACATTAATTGTTGTGGGAGATGTAAATCCTGACGAAGTGCATGAGTTATCAAAAAAATATTTTGGTTCTATCAAGCCTAATTTGGAATATAAAAAAGAAGAATTTTACAATAATAAAGATATTGCTTCAAAATCAGTAACTCTCTTCAGGGATATCAATCAACCATTAATTATTGCTGCATTCTTATTTCCAGGGCTGATCGCTAAAAAGAAACCAATTATTGATATTTCTTCTTTATTGCTGGGATCTGGCAAAGGATCTCGTCTCTACAGAAAGTTGGTCGATGAATTGCAACTTACCACATCTCTGGGGTGTTATAATTGGGATTTCTTATTTGAGCATTCACTTTTTTACTTTGCATTTGAACCAAAAAACATTAATGATGTAAACACAATCTTAGATATTATTCAGCAAGAAATAGACAGTGTTATTACTGAGGGTCTAACAGAGCAAGAAATGACTCGTGCAATAAAAAAAGCACAAATGGATTATTTCGATACCCTAGAAGACACATATCAGCAAGCGTTTGATATAGGCAAATATTTTTTAGCCACCGGTGATGAAAACTATATTTTTACGTATCTAAATGCTTCTGAAAAACAGTTGCAAGAAGATGTTCGTGCTTTGTTGGCAACCCATTGCCGACCTTCGCTTATGCATGTCGGTAAAGTACTACCGTTACCAGATCGTGAAAAAGAATTGTGGACTCAGTTGCAGCATGCTTCTGACAGTATTGATGCACAAATTTTATCAGCACGGGCACGCCATACCCCTGTTGAATCTCCTTCTTATGCCAAAAAAGTAAAGATAAATGAGCCAATCAAATTTCATTTTCCTAAGGCTCATGAAATGACGCTTTCTAATGGATTGAAGGTGCTTTATTATCATAACCCACGTACGCCAAAAATATATATGGAGTTACGACTCAAGGCTCTTAGTTTCTATGATCCGACAGATAAGCAGGGGCTATATACGTTTATGGCCAATATGCTTACTGAAGGTACGGAAAAATATACAGCAGCGCAATTGGCTGATGAATTAGAAACCCGCGGTATGTCGTTAAATACGTATGCAGGCGGTGCTACCATGGCTCTTTTAAATCCTGATCTGCATGAAGCACTTTCATTATTTACGCAAGTACTTACCCAACCGGCATTCGATGAGAAAGAGATAGAAAAAGTTCGTATGCAACTGTTGGCTGAACTTAAAAATTTCTGGGATAATCCAAATTCTTTTGTTGGACAATTAATTAAAGAGCGCATATATGCAGGGCATCCATACAGTAAGAATAGTTATGGCACTAAAGAAAATATAGCCGCTATCAATCGCGATGATTTAATATCATTGTTTAAGAAATTTATTACGCCAAAGGGTGCAACTCTTGCAATTGTGGGTGATTTGAGTGGCCACGATCTTAAATCTGAATTAGAAGCTACTTTGGCACATTGGACAGGTCCAGAAGTTCCAAGTATTGAGTTTCCTGCTCTATCAAAAACAAATTATGTTGAAGTAAATTATCCAATAAACCGTGATCAAGTAACTCTATGTTTTGCGGGTCTTTCGGTAGGCAGGAAAAATCCTGATTATGATTTGCTCTTCTTATTCGATCAGATTTTAGCTGGTGGTGTTTTGGGTTCCATGAAATCTCGGTTATTTAAATTGAGAGAACAGTCAGGCCTCTTTTATGGTATATCTGGTTCACTAGTAGCTCAAGCTAACGAGCAACCAGGTATGATCTTGGTTAAAACATTAGTTTCAGTCGATAGACTTAAAGAAGCCGAGCATGCAATTAAAGATACCTTGGCAAAGGTAGCAGATGTTGTTACCCCCGATGAGTTTCAAGAGGCAAAAAATGCGATTGTGAATGTGATGGCGCAATATTTTGAGTCCAATGCAAGTATGGCCGGAACATTCCTATTTTTAGACCGCTATAATCTTCCTGGCGATTATTTTGATACTCGCATAGCGAAATTAAGAAATATTACTGCCGAGCAAATGCAAGATGCGGTAAAACGAGTACTCAAAGATAATCCGTTAAGTATATTCAGGGTTGGGCGCGTAGAAAAAAAGTAATTATTTTTGATTAACTTTTCGCTTCTTCAGGCTTTGCGCGTTGAATGCGGCTTAAGAATGCTTTTGCTTGATCAAGATTGTGAGGATCAATAGATTTTGGTGAGACAGTTTTTGCAGCTGCTGCTAATCCCCATTGAGTTGGCGTATCTGTACGATCCCAGAATTCAGGGTTTATTGGTACACCTAATATAGTATTGATTTGATCAAGGGACTGACACTGCTGTTTGTGAGCTCTTCGTTTATCAGCATGGTTGGCCCAGGTTTCAGTTCCCGGAACATCCAGACGAATTTTTTTTCTCTGATGTTTAAACCAACCGGCTAAGAATTCTTTGTCAGCTCCCAGCTTTAGCATTGCTTCTATTGTTTGCTGACATTGAGTACATGCTTCTATAGAAGCTTCAGGGGTAATTTTGTTGATAATCTCATCATGAGCAACAGAAGTAGCAAGCCGCTGGCGCGCAATATCATTTCGCTCTTCACTTATTTGTTTTACCATCTCAGCTAATGTTTTTTCAAAATCTGCTTCTTGAACGGGTTTACTCAATGCTTTTTTTTCTTTTTTCTTCTTTGCAACTCTTCTATTACCTTGCTGTAACATGGCTTGCCGTACAGCTATGGGAACCTCATGGCTCGTCATTAGAGACTGAGTTTGGGCTTGCAATGGGGAATCACCTTGTTGCTCTTGTTTAATTACCATACTGCCGGCAGGGGATCCTATAGGTTCTACTGATTCAGGATCAAATGGGTTTGTTGGTAATGGAGAAGCTGCTGCAACTGAATCAGATATCGGTTCGGTTGCTGTTTTGGTTTGAGCAGGAGAGCTAGGTTGCATTGTTGCAGCAATTTCGTCTGTTTTTTTCAATAATGAAAAGGCATATATTACTGCTGTTCCAAGAGCAGCAATTTTTGCAATCTTTACTATTTGGGGATGTTGTTCGGCTTTTTGTTTGAATTTTAGGAGGAATTCCGAGCTGTGGGCAAAAGAATTAGTTAATAGTAAGGGTATAAAAAGTATGTTTAAAAATTTCATGATTTCACCCTGCTAATTATTTTTTATTTATATATAAGTAAATAATATACCGTGTGTTTCTATTTGGCTACTTTTTGAATGAAATGGAACAAAAAAAAGAGCCAAGAACTTGGCTCTTAAATACTAATTCTTAATCGAGGTTAGCAACCGCTTCTTGAGAGGGTGTATAAGGCAATGTTGCTGGAATATCAGATAACGCGCTCGCCATTTCTGATGATGGCGTACTCAAAGGTGTTTGAACAGGTGGTTTTCCCCACAATGATGATCCGTGACGAAGCTCTGGTACTTTGAGTTCAAGCTTTCTGCTAATGGAATTTAAAACCTCTCTTCGTTCCTGCTTGAATTTCTTAATATAATCGAATTCGGTTTGATTTCTTGAACCAATTTTATGCGCATTAAGGTGACTTCGTTTTAATTTAAATAATTTTTGTAATTTCTTAGTATGTGCACCCTGTTTAATCATTTGATCAATGATTATCTCACATCGAACAAAATCTAATATGCCAGTGTTAATGGTGATTGCTTCTATATGATTGCGTGCAGCATTGGTAAATAAATCGCATCTTTCGCGCTGATTGCTTATTTCACTGGTGATTTGTTGAATAAATTCAGTCACCGATTTTTGAAATTCTTCTCTGCATTGAATGATTTGTCCTTCATTGGGAATTACAAAATTTGGTTTTACAATTATCTCCGGTTCTTTTCGTTCTATACATCGCTCTCTTTTTTGGCGTTTATGCGCTTGAATTTCACGCATCAATTGCAATCTCAGAGGACTTACGTGATGGTGTGATTGACATGAATCTGTCTTGGAGGTCAATGATTGAGCCATAGCAGTGTCTGATAACGGTGCTTTTGATGGAGGTGCTTTAAAAAGTTGCACTCCTACATAATATACTGCTGCGCCAATACCAAGAAGTTTTGTTGCCTGTGCAATTCTGGGATGTGCTTCTGCCTGTTTTTTTATTTTCGTTATAAGTTCTGCACTATGTGCATATGAAACGCACAATAACAATGAGAATATGGTTATCTTTAGAAATTTCATTATGTTCCTTGCACTTTGATAAATGTATACACAGCAGCCTTTTGAATGGCAAATTACTTGGTTTTTTCTAACATCAGTAACGCTGATCTAAATAAAAACGAATCTTCTACAGAATGGCCAAGATTCATTTGGCTAGTAATCAGCATAAAGAGTGTATCAATATAATCAGATGCTTTTTTGCCTCTTTGATCAAGCGCATTTTTATCAGCACCATAATGGAGTAACGTGATAACAAGCTTTACATATTCAGAAGTATGCTTCTGATATTTTTTTTCAGCAGCAGCAATTCCCATTTTTGCCGCAAGCAGTAAAGGTGTATTGCTACCTTCTCTGATTTCCAAATGAGGCAAACCATGTTTAATTTTTTTAATCGCTTCAGCCGGGTTTATTTTTATATCAATAAAAAATTGCTTACTATTCTGAACTTCTTGATAATGAAGATAATTTGAGTATAACCACGGAATACTTAAAACACTTATTGCTGCAGCAAGTTCGGGTGTTCGTGAAACATTAGTGGCGATTGAATTGAACCCCGCAGAAAGCCATTGCATGCTATACATAGACCCTGAAAATAA
>Ga0070740_10005466_pt1 | contig 11765 bp, 10 predicted proteins | sample Coa_R2_FD_67286 | JGI IMG/M metagenome (GOLD analysis project Ga0070740, IMG submission 67286) | Surface soil microbial communities from Centralia Pennsylvania, which are recovering from an underground coalmine fire - Coalmine... | ecosystem: Environmental > Terrestrial > Soil > Unclassified ...
TGGGCCGAAGCGCGGCGGAGAGAGAACCTCGCTTAGCGCTGCGCCGCGTTCTGACCGTCAGGGGGCTGACCAGAAGAAAAGCCCGCCGCCGCAGCAGCGGGCTGGTGGAGGAAGTTTTCAGCGCAAATGGCAGTCAGAGCCGTCAACGTGGCGTTGCTTGCATGCACTCTTATTAACAGTTATTCACATGCGTAATTGGCCCATAAATACCGCCGTGGCTGTATTTCCGTAAATCGCCGGTGGGCTACACTGGCACGTAGCGGGATGCCTTACAGATTGAAGCCGGGCGCGTTTATGCCCCGCTGGCGGCGTCCGCAACTTGGTCCGCGGCTGGTGCTGCTGGCCGGATTCGGCGGCCTGCTTGTCTTGATGGCGATGGCAGGCGCCAACGCCCTGTCCGTGCTGCGAAATCTGCGTGCTACGAACATCGATGTCCGCCAGCAATTCCTGAATCGCAACTCAGCGCTCGAGCGGATCCGGTCCGGCATCTATCTCTCCGGCACTTACGCACGGGATTACCTGCTTGCGCCCGAGCAGACCGGCGCGGACTCGCAGCGCGAACGCCTGCTCGCGATCGAGCGGCAGACGCGCGCCGCCATGGATGAGTACGCGAAGCTGGTGGACAGCTCAGAAGCGGCAACCTTCGCGGACTTACGTGGAGAAATCACCGCATACTGGCAACTGCTGAATTTTATATTGGACTGGTCGTCGCCGGAGAAAAGGCGCGCCGGATACTCGTACTTTTATTCCGATCTGATTCGCCGCCGCACGGCCATGCTCGCGATCGCCGATCGCATTTCTCTCATGAACGAGCGTGAACTGAACGCCGGCGACCAGAAAATTGCGCGCACATTCGACCGCTTTCGGCTGAGCCTGGGACTTACGCTGATGGTGACGCTTGCCGGCGGAATTCTGCTCGCCTCGCTTTCGATGCTGCATATCTTGCGGCTCGAACACGAGGCCCAGGCCCGCTACGAGGAAAGCGTCCGCGCGCAGGCCGAGCTGAAGGAATTGTCGGCGCGCCTGGTGAACGCGCAAGAAGAAGAGCGCAAGGCAATCGCCCGCGAGCTGCATGACGAGGTCGGGCAGTCGCTCTCGGCGCTGCTCGTGGAAGTGGGTCATACGATGGCCATGCTGCCGCCCGACGCCGGCGACATCCGGCCGCATCTTGCGTCCATCAAGAGCCTGGCCGAGAGCAGCGTTCAGGTGATCCGCAATGTCTCGCTTCTGCTCCGGCCCTCTATGCTGGACGACCTGGGACTGACGCCGGCGCTCGAATGGCAGGCTCGCGAGGTCTCCAAGCGCACTGGATTGCGCGTGCGCGTTCACGCGGACGAAGCGGTTGACGATCTCCCGGATGACTACAAAACCTGCATCTATCGCGTGGTACAGGAGGCTTTGCATAATTGCGCGCGCCACGCCCATGCGCGGTCCGTCGAGGTGGAGGTGCACCAGCGAGACGGGGTGATTCTGCTCACCATTGTCGATGACGGCTCCGGATTCGATTCGGCGTTGGTGCGCGGACTCGGCTTGCTTGGAATGGAAGAACGGGTGACGCATCTGGGCGGCGTCTTCCGTGTTGAGTCTGAGCATATGCGTGGAACCAAAATAACCGTCGAGCTTCCAGTGGCGGCCGCGACGCAAACTGCCTATGCAACAAATTCGAATTCTGCTCGCTGACGATCATCGCGTGATGCGAAGCGGCCTCAAGCTGCTGCTCGAACGGGAGCCGGACCTGCGCGTGGTCGGCGAGGCGTCGGACGGCCGCGAGACCGTCGCCATGGCCGAGCGGGAAAACCCCGACGTGGTCGTTATGGATATCGCCATGCCGGCGATGAACGGCATTGAGGCGACCCGGCAGATTGTCGCGCGCAACCCGGACACCGCCGTCGCGATCCTCAGCATGCATTCCGACGAGAGTTATGTCATTCGCTCGCTCAAGGCTGGGGCAAAGGCTTACCTGCTGAAGGATTCAGCGGAAGCGGACCTGATCGCGGCGATTCGCGCCATTACAGACGGAAAGTCGTTCTTCAGTCCCGCGATCAGCCGCTTGCTCAAGGAAGAGTATGTGCGGGAACTGCACGATCGCGGGGTCGAGGACACCTACGATTTGCTGACCACGCGCGAGCGCGAGATCCTGCAACTCATCGCCGAGGGGCGGACCAACAAGGAGATCGCCAACCTGTTGAACCTCAGCTTGTATACCGTCGAGACGCACCGCACCCATATCCTGCAAAAGCTGAACCTGCACAGCGTGCCGGAGCTGATTTTGTACGCGGTGCGGAAGGGTATTATCAGTTGACCGCGGGACGCTTCCGCCGCTCCGGGCTCAGTCGGCCGCGCTCCCTTGCAGCAGCGGCTCCGCCAGCTTGCTGTGATTTCGGCCGTAGAGGAAATAAATCAGCAATCCGAGCAGCATCCAGCATAGAGCCGTAATCTGCGTGCGCCTGTCCAGCGAAACGATCATTGCGCTGCACACAATCACGCCGAGCAGCGGAACCAGCGGCACCAGAGGCGTTTTAAATGGCCGGTGAAGCTGGGGCTGCGATCGTCGCATGATCCACACGCCAATGCAGACCAGCACAAACGCAAACAGCGTCCCGATGGAAGTCAGGTCCCCGGCCATGGAGCCCGGAATGAATGCGGCGAACGCGCCGACGAAAAAGAAAAGCGCCGTATTGCATTTGTACGGAGTCCGGAAGCGCGGATGCACTTCGGAAAACAGCTTGGGCAGCAGCCCGTCGTTGGCCATGGAATAGAAGACGCGGCTCTGTCCGAGCAGCATCACCAGAATGACCGACGAGAAGCCGAACAGAATCGCAACGGTGATAGCCGTCGCCAGCCAGCCAAAGCCCGGCATGTGATTTTGCACGGCGTAGGCGATCGACGCTTCCTTGCCCGCCTTGGCAAATTCTGTCCAGTGGCCGACGCCTGTCAATACGTACCCGAACAGAACATAGAGCACGGTGCAAACAGCGAGCGAGCCCATGATGCCAATGGGCATGTCGCGGCTGGGATTTTTGGCTTCCTGCGCGGCCGTCGAGACCGCGTCGAAGCCGATGAAGGCGAAGAACACAATGCCCGCGCCGCCCAGCATGCCGCCCCACCCATGTTTAAAGAAATCCTCGTGTCCCGGCGCGGTTGCGGGAATCGTGTAGGGCGTGTGATTCGCGGGATTCACGAAATGCCAGCCGACGGCAATGAACATGACCACGATGGCGACTTTAATGGCGACGATGATGGCGTTTACGGTCGCCGATTCCTCTGTCCCCTTGATCAGGAGGATTGTCAGGATCAGGAGAATGGCCACGGCTGGAAGGTTCAGAATTCCGTGGACGCCGGCATCGGAGGTTTCAAACGGCGAATGCGTCCACTCGAAGGGAATCGCGCCGCCGAGAAGCCGGTTGAGATATTCGCTCCAGCCGATGGCGACCGTTGCCGCGCCGAGCGCGTATTCGAGCACCAGCGCCCAGCCGATGGTCCACGCCACGAATTCGCCCATGGTGGCGTAGGCGTAGGTATATGCGCTGCCGGCAATGGGAATCATCGCCGCAAATTCGGCGTAGCACAGTCCGGCGAACGCGCAGCCGATTGCCGCGACAATAAACGACAGGGTTACAGACGGCCCGGCCGCCTCCGCCGCTGCGGCGGCGGTACGAACAAACAGGCCGGCGCCAATTATCGCGCCCACGCCGAGCGCGACCAGGCTCTTGGCGGTAAGCGTCCGCTTCAGGTCGCCAGCTTCGGCCTGGTGCAGCAAGGCCGACAGCGATTTCTTTCGGGTCAACTTCATGGGATGTACACCTAGCCTACCAGACCGGAATCACGTGGTTGCAGCCAGCCATTCGCGGATCGACTCCTCCAGACTGCGGCGGGTCAAAGGCTCCGGATAAAGGTCGCCGATGACGGCGACGGCGTTTGCCCCAGCCGCGAGCACGTCTCGCGCCGTCCGCCGGGTCACTCCGCCGATGGCGACCAGCGGCCGGTCGGTCAAGCGTCGGACAGTTCTGAGCAATTCGACGCCGACCACCGGATCCGGGTTGCTTTTCGATGTCGTCGCGAAGATCGGGCCGACGGCCAGATAGTCGACTGGTTCGCCGAGCGCCCGGACAAACTGCTCCTCGCCGTGCGTGGAAAAACCCAGCACGCGACCGGGCCCGAGCAGCCGCCGGGCGTCGGCCGGCGGGAGGTCCTCCTGCCCGATATGCAGTCCGGCGTTGAGAAGCATGGCGATGTCAGCGCGGTCGTTGATGATCAGCGTCGCGCCCTGCTCGCGGCAACGGAGCGCGAGCGTTTCGGCCATTCCGAAAAGGTCGCGTGAATAATGCCCTTTGTGTCGCAATTGCACCAGCCGGACGCCCTCGGCCAGCAGGATGCCGGCGGCTTCGAGCAAAGCGAAACCGCGTTGTTCGAGCAGCGCCGTATCCAGGATCGGGTAGAAGCGGGGAAGCTGCAAGCATCATCATAGCCCGTGCAGGCCGATGATCACGCTCCGGCGGGCCGCTCGTTCCCGCGGGCGGCCGCGGCCTTGCCCAGGGCGGTGAGCGTCGAGAACAGCGGTCCCAGTCTGCCCTCAGCCTCCCTGCCGCTGACTTTGTCCGCGCTTCCGCCCTCGCCGGTGGGCAGCACGACGCGGTTCACGAGCTTCAGGATCGCTTGCGATAGCTCAGGAAACGCGCCGTGAAACCGCGCCAGCAACTGCGCCGGCGTGGTGAGGACGCGTTCCGGCCGTCCAGTCCGGATGGTTTCGATGATCTGCGCCGACGCGCGCTCGGCGCTCATCGTGATCGCTGGCAAGGAGGAACTGAGTCCGAACCAGCGGAACTCATCCGCCTGGCGGCCTTTGAAGAAGGCGTTGAGGTACGACCCGGTGCGCATCAGCCCCGGTATGATCGTGTGGACCTTGATGCCCTTGGGCGCGAGCTCCGCGTGCAGGCCTTCGGACAGCGCTACGGCCGCAAATTTGGCGCAGCTATAGGGAATCAAGTGGGGCACGCTGATCTTGCCGCCAATCGATGCGATCGTCACAATACGAGCGCTTCTCTGCTGGAGCATGTGCGGCAAGGCCGACCAGATCGGATACAAAACGCCCCAAAACATCACGTTCATCGCCTCTTCGAAATCCTCAAGGCGCATATGCTCGATCGGGCCGACTTGTATGACGCCGGCATTGGCAATGAGAATGTCGAGACGTCCGTAGTGGTCGATGGCGTTGCGAACGAGCGCCTCCACCTGATGGCGATCCGTGACGTCGCACACCCGCGACCAGACCCGAGCCCCGCTTCTGGCAATTGCATCTCTGGCGCTGTCGAGTTCCGCGGGATCGCGCGCACAGATGGCGATCTTGCATCCGTGCCGGGCCAAGTCTCGAGCGAGCTGGAGCCCAAGTCCGCGCGAGCCCCCAGTAATCAGCACGACGCGACCGCGTAGATCCGCGGCGCCGTCCGAAGACGCGTAAAGCGCCGTATCCCGCGGCGCCGCCGGCAAGCGCGGCCAGCATCGCAGTCCGAGTTCGAATGGGCGGCATATTTTCCGAGCCTCACGCCGTCAGCGCCGTCGCAAGCTGCGGCTGGGGCCGCACCAGGTCCGCGCGCTTTGCGCCGACAATCTTGCCTACGGTGGCAAGCGCCTGCGCCACGATTTGGTCCATGTTGTAGTACTTGTACGTCGCCAGCCGGCCGACGAAATACACGCCCGGCGTCTGCTCGGCTAATTCCTGATAACGCTTGTAGAGCGCCGTGTTCTCGGCGCGCGGCACCGGATAGTACGGGTCGCCCTCTCGTCTCGGGAATTCATACACCACGCTCGTTTTGGGATGCTGTTGGCCGGTCAGATGCTTGAACTCGGTAATGCGCGTGTACGGAACGGATTCGCTGGGATAGTTCACCACCGGCGCGCTCTGAAACGTCTCGCGATCCAAGGTCTCATGTTTGAATTCGAGCGAGCGGTACGGCAGCTTGCCGAAGCGCAGATCGAAGAATTCATCCACCGGCCCGGTGTACACCAGCTCGCGGTAGGGGATCGCGTTGCGGACGTCGCGATAGTCCGTATTCACCATGATGTGAATTCGGCGGTCATCGAGCATGTTCTCGAACATCCGCGTGTAGCCGTGGAGGGGCATCGCCTGGTATGCGTCGGTGAAGTAGCGGTCATCGCGATCGGTTCGGACCGGAATGCGGCCGGCGACGGAAGCGTCGAGCTCGGAAGGATCCAGTTCCCATTGCTTGCGGGTGTAACCGCGAAAGATCTTTTCGTACAGATCGCGCCCCACCCGTGCGACAACCACGTCCTCGGACGTGCGAATCGCTGCGCGCTGTTCCGCTTGCGCCGCGAAAAATCCTTCAAGTTCGTCGGAGGCGAGATTGAGGCCGTACAGCGTATTCACCGTGTCCAAGTTGATCGGAATAGGAACAAGTTTGTCATCCACCTGCGCCAGTACGCGATGCTCGTATCGCCGCCAGGCGGTAAAGCGCGACAAATATGCAAAAACATCGTGCGAGTTGGTGTGAAAGATATGCGGTCCGTATTTGTGGACCAGAATGCCGTGCTCGTTATAGTGATCGTAGGCGTTGCCCCCGATATGGTTGCGACGATCAATCAGCAGAACCCGTTTGCCAAAGCTTCGGGCCATTTGCTCTGCGATTACGCTTCCCGCATAACCGGCGCCGACGACGAGGTAATCGTAGGCGTAGCGCTCGCGATCCCGCGAGGTCCGCATCGCCGCAGCTGGCGTCGCCGCCGTCGCGTGTTCGCGCGCCTTCTCCGACATCAAGGCAGCCATTTGCGACCAAGTCCGGTCCCAGGACATATGCTTGAGGTGCTCGTCTACTTTGATGAGCCAGCCAGGCCGCGATCCGTTCATTTCCAGCGCCGCGTCGATCCCTGCCAGAAAGGTTTCCACGGTGTCGCCGATCTGCACCAGCCCCTTTTCCCCATAGGGGCGGACAACGTCGCGGATGGAAGTGGAAACCACCGGCTTGCCGGCGGCGAGATACTCGGGCGTTTTGGTCGGGCTGATGAAACGCGTTGCGGCGTTGCGCGCAAACGGCATCATCGCAACGTCCCAGTTCCCGATATACGCCGGGAGGTCATAATACGGCTTGCCGCCGAGGTAGTGAATGTTGGCGAGGCGCGGCAGCGTTGCGGGATCGATTTTCACCACTGGGCCGATCATTACGAAATGCAAATCGGGTCGGGCTTCTGCGATGCCGCGAAGCAGATTCACATCCATTCGTTCGTCGATAACGCCGCACCAGCCGATGCGCGGATGTGGAATCCCGCCTTGGTCCTCGGGGTCGGGAAGTCCGGCGCGTCCCTTCTCAAAATGGGCGACATCAACGCTGCTCGGGAACGGGTGAACGTCCGGGTGCGCGTTTTTTTTCGCCTCGTACAGCGAGTGCCCGCCCGTAAAAACAAGGTCCGCGCGGCGGAACAGATGCTCTTCGCGTTCGCGTAAAGACGGCGGCGCTCCCTGAAACATCGACAGTTCGTCCATGCAGTCATAAACCGTCAGAGCAGGGCGCAGATGATGCGTAAAGGCCAGCAACATGGGCGTGTAATACCAGGCGGTGAAGTCGGTAATCGATTCACGCTCCATGTATTCGTCAAGCATCTCGCGAAGGCGCTGGCTTACCGCTTCTTCGCCGGCGCCAGCCGGAATGCGGGGCGTGCAAATGCGTACTCCGCTTTCCTGACAGGTCCATGCGCCGAGTGAATCCTCGGCGCCAGGCTCAAACAGCGGCTCCTCCCAAAAAATCACCCGGCCTCCGCTTTCCCTGAGGCGCCGCGCAAACCGGCTCATCAGGTGCTGCGGCCGCTGATAAACGAAGCCCCACCGCAAATGAGAGAAGCAAATCAAGTCCTTAGGAAGATAGTGCATACACAACTCCTTGCGCGCCGCGCCTGGGCGCAGGCATACGTCCCCTCGTATTTCGTCCCCGGTCTACAACACAGTGGATTGGTGAATCGAGCGGCAGGTCAACCCGGAGAAGCGCTGCGTGAGCAGGCTCCTTCGTCATCGCCGGAGGGCCTGTGCGCCTGGCGAAGCAAGACGGCGTTGCAGCGTTGTTTCACCGCCGCGCAGCCTGATCCACCCTGGCGTCCGGCTCGGCACAACCCGTTTGGCTGCCGGCCCGGCGTTCCGGAACCGCGAAGCAGCCGTGGACGCGAGCTTCGCAGCCCCGCCAGGCTCTCCTCTCCAGCCTTTTTTAACAGCACACGCAACTCACGCGTAATCGGCCACCCCCGTTCGTGAAGTAAGACACCGAGAACGACAAATTGTTTCAAGCCAATAACATACGGGTTCGGCCCGAGTAAAAAATACGCACGATCGTTCTTCCGGCTCGAGTTTGTTTTGGAGCATGACGTGCCCGAAATCGTACGAATTATGCTGGAAATCGGTGAGCGTGGTTCTTCGTTAGTCCAACATAATTCGACATCTGTGACCCGATGGCTCCGCTGCGTTGCGTGGCGCGACGTGTTCGCGTTGGTAAAAATTACTTACGATGGATGGATAGAGGATAAGGCGCCGCGCCTGGGAGCTTCCCTGGCATTCTACACGCTGTTGTCTATGGCGCCGATGACGATTGTCATCATCGCCATCGCCGGCTTGGTTTTTGGCCGAAAAGCGGCGGAAGGCAGGCTTGTCTGGGAGATCCAGGGTTTGGTTGGACGGCAAGCGGCACTGGTCATACAATCCCTGCTCGGAAGCGCGCGCGGCTCAGGGCGCGGGCTCGTCGCCACTCTCGTCGGACTGGGAACCCTGTTTTTCGGCGCCACGGCGGTGGTCAATGAACTGCGCGATGCGCTAAACACGATCTGGCGCGTTCCCCCCAAGCCGGAGCAGGGCTATTTGCAGAGCGTGCTCAGCATCCTGAAGGTCCGCTTTGTGTCTTTCGCGGTCGTTGTCGGGGTTGGCTTTCTATTGATGGCGCTTCTGTTGATCAACGCTTTCTTGCAGGCGTTCGGACCTTATCTCGAGGAGGTGGCCCCCGCACATTGGATCCCGCAAGCAACGTACTCAATTGTGTCTTTCGTAGTGATGACGGCTTTGTTCGCCGCAATCTTCAAGCTTCTTCCGGACATTACGTTGGAATGGGGCGACGTGATGATCGGGTCTGTTTTCACGGCGGCGCTGTTCAGCATTGGACGTTTTTTGATTGGCCTCTACTTGGGGACAAGTTCGGTTGCGAGCGCGTACGGCGCGGCTGGATCTTTGGTGATTTTATTGGTGTGGGTTTATTACTCGGCCCAGGTATTCTTTTTCGGCGCCGAATTCACGGCGGCCTATACGCGCCGCTACGGATCGTTGTTCCGGCGCACATTGGAAATGCAGCGGTCGCAGCCTGGGGCGCGCCTAGAGCCGCCGCGTGAAAGCATGCCGGCGCCGCAGGTTGAACTTGTTTCGCCGGACCGGCAAAAGCAATGAGGATACGCGTATGAATCCGACCATTGTGGCGCTGTTCAACAACTGTGAAGACGCCGAACGCGCTGTCAACGCCGCTTTTGATGAGGGGTTCGATCGAGATTCGATCTCAATGGTGGCAACTCCGCATACTGGCCGCGAGTCGGCGCAGGCAAACGAGCGGCATCAGATCATCCCGGCGAGCGGAGCAGCGGCAGGCGGAATGGACAGGACGGCGCTCGGGCTTACACCGTTGGCGATCCCCGGCGCGGGAGTTCTCGTCGCCGCCGGTCCGCTTGCGGCAGCGTGGAGCGCGACAGGAGCTGCGGCCGCAGCCGGAGGACTCGCTGCCCTGCTCGCCGGACTCGGTCTCGCCAAAGACGACGCCCGGCATTACGCAAAAGGCGTCTACGATGGCGGCGCCGTGGTTGTGGTACATGCCGCCAAGCCGGGCGCCGAACGCGCGCAAAGCACACTGCGGAAGTTCGGTCCGGCGTCCCTCAGCGTCCAGGTCGCGGGGCGGCCAACGGTCACTCACCCTGAAATCGCCGAGCGTGCTGGGGGCGACGGTCTCACGTTTGAAGCCTTGTCAGAGGAGTCCCACAAGACGGAAACCGGGCCCGAATACATCGCTCCTGATAATCCTGGCTATTCGAGCAGCTTCGACGAGTTCGCCGGCGCCTTTTTACGAAGGGATTCCGCATTTCTCGGACGCCGTGGCGAAGATTATCAAACCTGTAAGCGCGCCTACGATTTCGGTTACCAAATGGCGACCAATCGCCGGTTCACCGGTAGAGACTGGGTAGATGCTGAAGCTGAGCTTCAGACTGAATGGACGCGCAGCAACGGGGACTGGAGCGTGGCCCGCGAAGCGATTCAGCAAGGCTGGAAATCAGCCCGCGGCCTGGGATAGATCGTTTCGTCTTACGCTGGGTCATAATAGCCGACCCGGTCGATGCGGACGATCATGTTCCCGTCCCGGCTTACCTCGAACGCGGGCGCGAATCGCGCGTTCCAAACAATCTCATCCCAGCGGTACGAATAGCGCTGATTTACGGTCTGGCTGAAAGTGTCGTCCCACGCCTTGATCAGAATCAGCAGTTCAGCCTGCATTGCTTCCAGATCGGCGGCGCTTTTGCCGTACAGCGGACTGTCGGGTCCGATGGGATGCACCACCGTCCAGGTCAACGGAAAGAAATACACCTTCTCGCGTTCGAGCTGGAGAGCCGTGTAGGTGCGAGCCGGACCTCCTCCGGCAAGCGGATTCACGGCGCTCAGCAGCACCATCGCCTCCAGTTCGAGCAGGGTGTTGGGGCGTCGATTCACCACGCGGAACTGAAGGCTTGAGCCCCCATGATAGGGTGCGATGATGGCCCGTTCGCTGAAGCCAATCCGCGCCGAGGGCTTGGAAACGCGCCCAAACAGCAGGCCCGTGGCGATGGCGAACCCGAGCAGGCCAATGAAAGCTTCAAACGCCGCGATGAGGTTGGCGGCGTCGCTCTTCGGCGCGATATTCCCGAAGCCGACCGTCGTCAGCGTGTGGGAACTGAAATACAGGCTGGTGAGAAAGCGGCCTGTCGCGGTCGGCGCCTCAAAGCCGCCCGAGAGCGTGTCCGGGCCGAGAAGATAATACACCGTTGCGAACATCATGTTCACTACGGCGTAAGCGCTGATGATTACCGTAAAGAACATGGTCCAGCTTGCATTGATGAGATGCAGGTAGGGATGAATATCGCGCCAGCCGGCGCCCCGTCGCACCACGTTGAAGCTCCCGTCTTTGTTGATCATGCGGCGCAGGCTGCCTGTGTATTGCTGCGTGAGGCCGGGATCAAATGTCGGCTTCCACATGAAAATGAGTGTACGGGAAGCCAGGGCTGGATCCGAAGAAGATCAGCCACATAATATCTTGACCTGAGCCTGTAGTTTTCAAAGTTGCGGCAAGCCCGAAGCCTTCCGTGAACGCTTCCAGGCATCCTGCCCTGCCAGCGCGCCAGCGAAGCCTTCAAAGAATGCATCTGTCGCCAGCACCTGGACGGCATTAACCGCAGCCGTCTGGGCCGCCGTGAAGCCATCGGCGCAGCCACGGTCGAGCGCTATTTCCGCTACTGCCTCGAGCGCCAGTTCAGCGAGTGGCATCCGCCGCGCCGCCCCGCCGTACTCGGCATCGACGAGCACTTCTTCACGCACCGCAAAGGCTACGCCACGACCTTCTGCGATCTGCGCCATCGCAAGGTCTACGACGTCGTCCTGGGCCGCTCGGAAGCGGCTTTAGAGGCCTATGTGGCGCGCCTGGAAGGCAAGGCCGGCGTGCGGGTGGTGTGCATGGATCTGGCCAGCGTCTACCGTTCCCTGGTTCGTAAGC
>Ga0070740_10005467_pt1 | contig 11764 bp, 7 predicted proteins | sample Coa_R2_FD_67286 | JGI IMG/M metagenome (GOLD analysis project Ga0070740, IMG submission 67286) | Surface soil microbial communities from Centralia Pennsylvania, which are recovering from an underground coalmine fire - Coalmine... | ecosystem: Environmental > Terrestrial > Soil > Unclassified ...
TCTCCCCACAGGGGAGAGGGAGACAAGCGCGCAGCGCTTGTCAGGTGAGGGGGGACTTTTGGGACGTGTAACACCATGCGTTTTGAAGAGCTCGCTGCCGCAAATGTCGCGATCTGGGGCTTCGGCCGCGAAGGCCGCGCCGCGCTCGGCGCATTGCGCAAGCGGTTTCCGGAAAAATCGCTGACGCTGTATTGCAAACACGAGGAACTGGAATTCGCGCGCGCTCTGATCGATTCACGAATTTGCATCATCGAAACTATGCCGGATGCAGAGGCGCTCGTTGCCCACGACACGGTGATCAAGTCTCCCGGCATCAGCGCGTACAAGTCGGAAATCCTCGAAGCGCAGCAGCGCGGTACGCGTTTCACCTCGGGCACCGGACTGTGGTTCGGCGAAAACCCCGATGCGCGCGTGATCGCAGTGACGGGCACCAAGGGCAAGAGCACCACCACGGCGATGATCGCGCACTGCGCTCGCTCGCTCGGCGTTCGCACCGCACTGGCGGGCAATATCGGCATGCCATTGCTGGAACTGGATGGACAAAGCGCGGATCTCTGGGTGATCGAGCTGTCCAGTTTCCAGACGGGCGAAGCGGGCCTGGTGGAAGTCGGCGTGATCGTCAGCCTGGAAGAAGAACACCTGGACTGGCACGGCACCCGCGAGCGTTATATCGCCGACAAACTGAAACTGGCGGACGTTTCGCGCACGCTGTTGGTGGACGCGCTGTCACCATTGCTGATGCAACACACGGCTGCGCATCCGCATCGCGTCACGTTCGGCGATGCGCAAGGCTGGCATGTCGAAGAAGGCGCGATCTGCCGGGGCACGGAGCGCGTTTTCGAATTATCCGGATTGCCGTTGCACGGAGCGCACAACGCGCGCAATGCCTGCGCTGCACTGGCCGCGCTCGAATTGTCCGGACTCGACGCACGCGCGGCGGCACCGTCGCTGCGCGCGTTCAAACCGTTGCCGCATCGCCTGCAACGATTGGGAATCCGCAACGGTATCGAATGGATCGACGATTCGATCGCGACTACGCCCGCGGCGTCGCTCGCCGCGCTGCGCAGCATCGGCGATCGCGCCGCGACCCTGATCCTCGGCGGTTTCGATCGCGGGCTGGATTGGGACGGATTCGCGCGTGAACTTACGGTGCATCCGCCGCATACGGCGGTCGTCCAGGGCGCCAATGCGGCACGAATCGTCGAAGCGCTCGCATGCGCCGCCGTGCCCGCGCATATCGAGCGCGCGGACGATTTCGAAGATGCTGTTGCACGCGCTGCCGAACTCACGCCGCCCGGCGGCGTGGTACTGCTGTCGCCCGGCGCGCCCAGCTTCGACCGGTTCAAGGATTACACCGAACGCGGCCGCACTTTCGCGATGCTGGCCGGATTCGACGCCGCGGCGGTGGGCGAAATCGAAGGATTGGGGATCGCATGAAGCGCATCCGGCCGCTCGGGCCGGATGCGCCGGGCTCGTCACCGGGACTTCGAGGCGGCCTTGGCCGGAGCGGGCATCGGCTGCAGGCTGTAACCCGACAAGCGGACCTGATTGTCCTTGTCGAAATGATATGAAACCGTCTCGAGCATCGGCTGCGAATTGCTGCTGAACTTGGTGGCGAACTTCACGTTGAAATAGGTTCCGGCGGGAAGGTTCTTGTCTCCCTTCGAAACGGAGCGGAACATCAGCGCCAGCTTGCGGGATTCCATCTTTCCCGCCTTGGCGCGCTCCGCCTGCACGCCCGCGATGAAGGCGTCGCGCGTCACTGCCTGTTTCATGGTGTCGGACGACTGGTCCCAAAGGGATCCGATATTGCCCTGATCGACCGTCTGCGCGACGCCCAGCGCATTCTTGACCATGCGCTGACGGAACTGGACGATCGCCTGCTGCTGTTCCGGGGTCAGCTTCTGCTGCGCCGGTTTCTCTGCGGTGTTGGCCGGAGCCGTGCCCTGCGCCGGTTGCTGGGCAAAAGCGCCGCTCACTGCTACCAGCAGGGCGGCGGGCAAGACGAGTCGCTTCAGCATGATCAAATCTCCCGTATTCGATGTGTGCGCAACCTATCACGCCCGGCCGCTGAACGCAGCGTGATCCCTCGGCGGACCGCGCAGTTCTTGTTGGATTAGCCGAGCCGAGCTTCGCGATCGCTCACCAGATCTTTACCCGATCCTTCGGCGCCAGATACAGCTTCTGTCCGGGCTGCACGTTGTAGGCGTCGTACCAGGCGTCGATGTTGCGCACGGTTTCGGCGCGGAACCGCGCCGGCGCGTGCACGTCGGTCGTGATCAGTTGGCGCAGCGCGGCATCGCGGAACTTGGAACGCCACGCTTGGCCGAACGCCAGGAAGAAACGTTGGTCGCCGGTCAGCTCGTCCAGCGTCGGCGCAGGTTGTCCGTTCAATGACAAGTGATAGGCGCGATACGCGGCGGTGAGGCCGGACACATCGGCGATGTTCTCGCCCAGCGTCTGCTTGCCGTTGACGTGCACGCCCGGCAGCGCCTCGTATTGATCGTATTGCTTCGCAAGCGCGGCGGTCGCGGCTTCGAAGTGCTTCAGGTCCGCCGGCGTCCACCAGTTGACCAGCTTGCCGTGCGCATCGAAATCCGCGCCGGTGTTGTCGAAGCTGTGGCTGATCTCGTGGCCGATGATCGCGCCGATCGCGCCGTAGTTGGCGGCCGGATCGGCTTTCGGATCGAAGAACGGCGGTTCGAGGATCGCGGCCGGGAAGTTCAGCGCGTTCTGGAGCGGCAGGTTCACCGCGTTCACCGTCTGCGGCGTCATCCACCACTCGCCGGTGTCGACAGGCTGACCGATCTTGGCCTTCTGGTATTCGTATTCGAACTTCACCGCGCGCAGATGGTTGCCGAGCGCGTCATCCGGTTTGATGTCGAGCGACGCGTAATCGCGCCAGTGTTCCGGATAGCCGACGCTCACGCGCAGCGTCTTCAGTTTCTCTTTCGCTTTTTGTTTGGTCTGCGGCGACATCCAGTCCAGTTTGTCGATGCCTTGATTGAATGCGGTGAGCAGATTCTTGACCATCGCCTCGGCCGCGGCTTTGGACGAAGCCGGGAAATATTTCTGTACATAGATCTGCCCGACCGCATCGCCCAAATCGGTGTTGGTCGCAGAGACCGCGCGCTTCCAGCGCTCGCGCTGCTGCGGCGTGCCGGTGAGCGTCTTGCCGTAGAAGTCGAAATGCAGATCGTCGAAAGCCTTGGGCAGCAGCGGCGCGTTTTCGTCCAGCGTGTGGAAGGTCAGCAGCGCTTTCCACGCATCCAGCGATTCGCTCGCCGTCAACTTCGACAAACCGGTGAAGGCGGACGGCTGCCAGACATCGAATCGTTTGGCGTTGCTCAAACCCGCCGCATCGAAGAATGCACTCCAGTCGAGACCCGGCGCCTTCTTAGAGAAATCCGCCACGCTCCAGAGATTGTTGGCCTTGTGCACGTCCTCGCTGTCGACCAGGCTCTCCTGCGCCTGCGCGATCTTCGTTTCCAGCTCGAACACCTGCCGCGCTTTCTGGTCGGCATCCGCGATACCGGCCTGTTTCAAGAGCGCGGCGACATAGGTTTTGTATTTGTCGCGGTCGGCGGCCATCTCCTTGTCATTGGAGATGTAGTAATCGCGGCTGGGCATGCCGAGTCCGCCCTGCAAGAGATACGGAATCTGCAAGCTGTCTTCTTCCAGACCCTTCGTCACGAACAAACCGAACAGATGTTCGGTGTGGAAATTGGTGTCGTTGATCGGATCGACGTCCGCGCGCATGCGGCTCCCCAGCACGCGCGCCAGGTCGGTGCGCGTCTTGATCGCATTGATCGCATCGAGTTCCGGTTTCAGCGGCGTCAGCCCTGCCTTTTCGATCGCATCCGTATTCATGTAAGCCGCGTAATAGTCGGCGATCTTGCGCGGATTGCTGCCCGCTGCCGGATTGGAAGCGCCCGCGGCCTGGATCAGATCGGCGGTGCGCTGTTCGGCCTTCTTGAAGACTTCGAAGAAGGTGCCGGTGCTGGAACGGTCCGGAGGTATCTGCGCGGTCTTCAGCCACGCACCATTGGCATATTCGAAGAAATCATCGCCAGGCTTGGCCGCATGATCGACGTAGGACAGATCGATGCCGATATCCGGCGCGGTGCCGGCGGAAGCGGGCGCGGCTGCGGTCGATGCCGGCGCGGCAGCGGAGCCCGGCGTGGCGACCGAAGCGGCGCTCTTCACTGCGGCCTTGGCGGAATTTTCGGCTTGTTGATCCAGCGAAGACGAGCACGCACTCAAGGCGCAGACGAGCGCGGCGGCGAACATCCAGTTCAGGCGTGGCATGGCGGCGATCCTCGGAGGGCGAAACAAAGATGATGCACCAATCGGGTTCGCAATGCAGGCCCGAAGGTCATGGGCTGGACTACACTCGCGCGTTTTGGAAAGAAGCCATGCCGGATTCGACACGCACACTCGTCTGGGACCTGCCCACGCGCCTGTTCCACTGGTTGTTGGCAATCCTGATCCTGCTGCAATACGGGACGGCCGAATGGCACTGGCTGAGCATGCAATGGCACGTGTGGTTCGGCTACGCCACACTGGCGCTGATCCTGTTCCGCGTGATCTGGGGTTTTGCCGGTTCGCAGACTGCGCGCTTCGCCGAGTTCGTACGCGGACCGCGACGCGTGTTCGCCTACGCGCGCGAGCTGCTGGCCGGACGCGTGTCGTTCAATGTCGGCCACAATCCGCTCGGTGGCTGGTCGGTGCTGGCGATGCTGCTGTGCCTGCTGGTGCAGACGATCACCGGCCTGTTCACCAGCAATCGCCGGCACACCGAACTCGGCCCGTGGGCGTTGCACGTGCCGGAGACGTGGTCGCAACGGCTCACCGAAATCCACAAGATCAACCAGAATGTGCTGCTGACCCTGATCGGCCTGCACGTCGCGGTGGTGCTGGCGTACTGGATCGGCAAGAACGAGAACCTGATCGGGCCGATGCTGCATGGACGCAAAGCGCTGGCGCCGATGGCGCCGCTGCGGTTCGCGCCGTTGATGCGTGCATTGATTGCATTGGCGATTGCGGTGTTGATCGTTTGTATCGTGGTCGCCGCAGCCAACGCCGTGTAGGGCGGGCACTTCCCGCTGATTACGAAGCGGACAATGTCCGCCCTACGGATATCATCTTCGGATGAATCATCCACGCAGGCGCACGCCCGCGCAGATCGCCGCGCGTGCCGCCTCCATTCCGGAAATCAGGATCGACGAATCGCTGCCGATCGCCGCGCGCGCGGACGAGATCGTCAAGTTGATCCGCGCGCATCAGGTGCTGGTGATCGCCGGCGAGACCGGTTCCGGCAAGACCACACAATTGCCTAAGCTGTGTCTCGTGGCGGGTCGCGGCATCGACGGGATGATCGGATGCACGCAACCGCGACGGCTGGCCGCGCGCGCGATGGCGCGGCGTGTTGCCGCAGAACTCGACACGGAAGTCGGCGGCCAAGTGGGTTTCCAGGTGCGCTTCGACGAACGCGTCGGCGAGCACACGCTGATCAAATTTATGACCGACGGCATTCTGCTGTCGGAGTTGTCGCGCGATCGATCGTTATCCGCTTACGACACCATCATCCTGGATGAAGCGCACGAGCGCAGCCTCAACATCGATTTCCTGCTGGGTTATCTGAAAACGCTGTTGCGCAAGCGGCGCGACCTGAAACTGATCGTTACTTCGGCGACGCTGGATACCGCGCGCTTCGCCGCGCACTTCGACAACGCGCCGGTGATCGAAGTGGAAGGGCGCGTGTATCCGGTGGAAATACGTTATCGCGCGCCGGAACGCGATGAGAATCTTTCCGAACAAATCGTCGCCGCGCTGGACGAAATCACGAAAGAAGACCCGCGCAGCGACGCGCTGGTGTTCCTGCCGGGCGAGCGCGAGATCCGCGACGCGCATCTGGCGCTGAACCGCCGCAACTATCGCCACACCGAAGTGCTGCCGCTGTACGCGCGGCTCTCCACATCCGAGCAGGATCGCGTGTTCAAGCCCGGCGCGGCGCGGCGCATCGTGCTCGCGACCAACATCGCCGAAACTTCGTTGACCGTGCCGCGCATCCGCTATGTGATCGACAGCGGCACCGCGCGCGTAAAGCGCTATTCGCAACGCAGCCAGATCGAGCGATTGAACATCGAAGCGATCTCGCAAGCCGCGGCCGACCAGCGTGCCGGCCGTTGCGGCCGCGTGGGACCCGGTGTGTGCGTGCGCTTGTACGACGAGGCCGACTACGCGACACGGCCGCGCTACACCGATCCGGAAATCAAGCGCTCGTCGCTCGCGAACGTGATCCTGACGATGTTGGCGCTCGGATTGGGCGAGGTCGAGAAGTTCCCTTTCATCGATCCGCCCGAGCCGCGTGCGATCGCCGATGGTTGGCGCAAGCTTTCCGAGCTCGGCGCGATCGATGCGCAACGCAGGCTGACGCGCATCGGCCGCGAGCTTGCGCGGATGCCGATAGACGTGCAACTGGCGCGCATGCTGGTCGAAGCGCGGCGGCTGCACGTGTTCGAGCAGGTGTTGCCGATCGTGGCCTTCCTTGGCATCCAGGATCCGCGCGAACGGCCCGCGGACAAGCGCGATGCGGCCGACGCCGCGCACCGCGAATTCGCCGATCCGAAATCGGACTTCATCGGTATTCTGAATTTGTGGAATGCCTACCGCACCGCGCACGAAGAACTGACACAGTCGAAACTGCGCGACTGGTGCGAGAAGCATTTCCTCTCGTTCCTGCGCATGCGCGAGTGGCGGGAGCTGCATCGGCAGTTGTTGTTGATGGAGCAGGGACCAGGGACAAGGAACCAGGGACCGGGAAGAGCTGCTGGCTCTGCATCTGGTCCCCGGTCCCTAGTCCCTAGTCCCGAGAGTTACGAAGCCATCCATCTCTCGCTCCTTGCCGGACTTCCCACCAACATTGCGCGCAAGGACGAACGCGGCGACTACCGCGGCACGCGCGAACGCAGGTTCCGCATCTTTCCCGGTTCCGCGCTGAGCAAAAGCGCGCCGCAATGGCTGCTGGCCGCGCAGATCGTGGACCTGGGCGGCCGCGTGTACGCGATGCATTGCGCGCGCGTCGAGCCGCGCTGGATCGAACGGCAGGCTGCGCATCTGGTGCGCAAGACCTGGCACGATCCGCATTGGTCGCGTGCACGCGGTGCGGTGATCGCGCACGAACAGGTGACTCTGTTCGGTTTGACTTTGGTCGAGCGCCGCACCGTCACGTTTGCCAAACAGGACCCGCCGCTCGCACATTCAATTTTTCTGCGCGAAGCATTGGCGCGCTGCGAGCTGGACGCGCGCGCGGATTTCGTGCGCGCCAATGCGCGCGTGCTGCGGCAGGCGCGCGAGATCGAATCGCAGCAACGCCGGGCGGACTTGCTGAAGTCCGACGAGGAACTCGCGCAATTCTTCGCCGGCAAGTTGCCGGAAGAGATCAGTTCGACTGCGGCGCTGGACGCCTGGTATCGCAACGCCGCGCCCGCGCAGCGCGCGGCATTGCGCTGGTCGCTGGATGATGTCCTGACAGGCGAAGCGAACGCCGATTCATCCGCGTTTCCGCCCTCGCTGGAACTTACAGGGCAACGCTTGCGGCTGGAATACCGCTTCACTCCCAGCGATCCGGCCGACGGCGTGACGCTGCACGTGCCGCTCGCCTTGTTGAACGCGATTCATGCCGCGCTTTGCGAATGGCTGGTGCCCGGCATGTTGGCGGAAAAAGTCGCGACGCTGATCCGCGGTCTGCCGAAGACTCTGCGGCGCAACTACGTGCCGGCGCCGGATTTCGCGCGCGCGTTCGTGGAAGCCGAAAAGCCGCGCGACGAGCCGCTGGCGCAGGTACTCGCAACGTTTCTCACCCGCACCACCGGTGTTGCGGTTGCGGTTTCCGATTTCGAATCGATCGAATTGCCGCCGTACCTAGACATGCGTTTCGTGCTGCACGATGAGCATGGCAAGGTGCTGGCGGAGGATCGCAACCTGCAAGCCTTGCGCGAACACTGGCAGCACCGCGCGCGCGAGGCGTTCGCGCAGAAGACCGACGTGGAACTGGCGCGCGAAGATGTGCAGGCATGGGATTTCGACCAAATCCCGCGCAGCGTGCGTTCGCAAGGAAACCTGATCGCCTGGCCGGCGCTGGTGAATCTGGGTTCGGCCGTGGCGCTGCGCGTGTTCGAGCACGCCGACGATGCGGATGCCGCGCACCCGCGCGGCGTGGAACGATTGCTGCGGTTGTCGCTGGCGACCGAATTCAAGCGCGCGCGCCGGCAGTTGCCGATTGGTCCCACGACCGCGCTGCAATACGCGCCGCTGGACGGTATCGACGCATTGCGCACCGATCTTGTCGAAGGCGGCTTCAATGATCTGATCGCGCAAAACGATCTGGATGTGCGAGATCGCGCCGCGTTCGACGCATTGCGCGAAAAACTCGCGCGCGAATTGTTCGCCGCGGCGGTGGAACGGCTGAAACTCGCCGAACCGATCACCGCCGCGCAGGCGGAACTGCGGCCCTGGCTGGAGCCGCCGCTGATCGGTTTCGCGCGCGCCAGTTACGACGATCTGCGCGAGCAATTGGAATTCCTGCTGCAGCCGCATTTCCTGTGCGAACTAAGTCCCGAACGGCTGCAACATCTGCCGCGCTACCTGCGCGCAATGAAATTGCGCGCGGAAAAACTGCGCGGCGATCCGGCGCGCGACCAGTCGCGCATGCTGCAGGTGCTGCCCTACTGGCGCGAGTGGTTGAACGCACGCGCGAGCGGCGCAACGGGCGAGGCGATGGAGCGCCTGCGCTGGCTGATCGAGGAATGGCGCGTTTCGCTGTTCGCGCAGGAACTGGGTACGGCAGAAGCGGTGTCGCCGAAGAGACTGGCGAGAGCGCTCGATTTCGTGAAGCGGGAGACGGGAAACGGGAGAGATGGATGACAGCGAAGCCCGCGCCTCCCGTCTCTCTCTTCCCGTCTCTCGTTATTTCACCCGCTCAACCCGCACGCTGTCGTTGCAGCCTTGCACGTACATCAGCCAGCTTCCGAGGATCATCGGCTTGATGGTGACCTTCGGATTGGTGATGGTCGGGCAGGAGTTGGCGCCGGATTCGGCCTGCCGCCAGACCTGGCCGTTGTTCAAGGTGAATTGCGTGTTGCCGCTCCAGCCGCTGAAGGTGCCTACCAGGTGCGTTTCGAATTCCTTGCGGTCCTCGTCGGCATAGAAGACCGGCTTTCCGCTAGGACTGACCATCTTCACCGGCTGATGCGTCTGCAGCCAGTTGTCCAGATACTTCAATTCCTCGGGCGAGAGCTTGTCCAGCCCGGCGGCCTTGAAGTCGGCCCCGGACATCCGCTCTTCCAGTGACGAGAACTGCTGCCCGAATGCCGGCAGCGCCGACAGCAGCAGACAGAGAACGGCCGGCACAACGATTCGGATACGCATGGGGACCGATCATAGCAGCGGGATGCGCGGCTTTCATGTGGGCAGCTCGGCCGCGCGCGACGGTTACACTGACTGTCTTTCGCCAATCTTTCCGCGACCACGCAAACGCGTTCGATGTGAATCAAGCCGCCGCCAAACCGCCAAACGACGAGCGCATCCCGCCGTTCGCGCGCGAATTGCCGCAGGAAGAGTGTCATCTGACCCGCGCCATTTGCGCCTTGCTGGACGATCTGGGTTGCGACGACGATACGCGCGCGGCCGCGGGGTGGTATGCCTTGGCGCGAACGCGCCCGGAAATCTGGACGCAACAGGCACCGGCGCAATCGGAAGACGTGCGCCGTCTGGTCGAAGGCCAGCAGCAGGCCGAAACCGTGTGGGCGCTGCACAAGGACCGCGGGCAACGCTCCGGCGCCGAAGGCCTGCGCCGCCTGTTGCTGGCGATCATCCGCGACCTGCGCGTGGTCTATCTGCTGCTGGCGCGCCAGTTGGCCCTGCTGCGCGCGACATCGCGGATGGACGAAAGCGAGCGCCGCGCGCTGGCGGAGCTGGCTGCCGACATCCACGCGCCGCTCGCCAACCGGCTCGGCATCTGGCAATTGAAGTGGGAGCTGGAAGACCTCGCCTTCCGTTATCTCCAGCCGGAAACCTACAAGCGCATCGCCGCGCTGCTGGATGAGCGCCGAGCCGACCGCGAGCGCTACATCGCTCGCTGCGTGCGCCTGCTGCGCGACGCGCTGCGGCGCGAAGGCATCGATGCCGATGTCGCCGGCCGGCCGAAACACATCTACTCGATCTGGCGCAAGATGCAGCGCAAGGGCGTGGAGTTCGGCGAGTTGTACGACATCCGTGCGCTGCGCGTGCTGGTCGACAGCGTGGCGAACTGCTACGCCGCGCTGGGCGTGACGCATGCGCTGTGGCCGAATCTGCCGGGCGAGTTCGACGACTACATCGCGCGCCCAAAGGGCAACGACTACCGCTCGCTGCACACCGCAGTGATCGGTCCGGAAGGCAAGACGCTGGAAGTGCAGATCCGCACGCGCGAGATGCACCGCGCCGCGGAACTGGGCGTGGCCGCGCACTGGCGCTACAAGGAAGGAGGCGGTTCCGACGCGGCGTATCAGCAGCGTGTGGCGTGGATGCGGCGCCTGCTGGAAGCGCGCGACGAAGACAGCGACGACGGCGCCGGCCTGCTCGCCGGGTTGCGTTCGGAACTGGCCGAGGATCGCGTCTATTTGTTGACGCCGAAAGGCGAGGTGTTCGATCTCGCCGCCGGCGCGACGGTGCTGGATTTCGCCTACCACGTACACACGACGGTCGGGCACCGCTGCCGCGGCGCCAAGGTCAATGGCCGCATCGTGCCGCTGACACATCGTCCGGTCAGCGGCGATCGCGTGGAAATCCTCACCGGCAAGGAACCCGCGCCGCGCCGCGACTGGCTCTCGCCGCAACAGGCTTTCCTGCGCACCGCCAGCGCGCGCGGCAAGGTGCGCGCCTGGTTCCGGCGCGTCGATGCGGAAGCCAATCTCGCCGCGGGAAAACAGATCCTCGAACGCGAATTGAAGCGGCTGGCATTGAACGAACGCAACACCGAACACGTGCATTCCAGGCTCGGCTACAAATCGCAGGACGAATTGCTGACCGCGCTGGCGCTGGGCGAAGTCGGCGGCGCGCAACTGGCGCGCGCGCTGGGTGAAACGGAAACCCCGGCGGCGATCCCGCAGCGGCCGCCGCCGCGCGCGGAAAAGCGCAAACCCGGCGCGCTGACGATCGAAGGCGTCGGCAATCTGCTTACCGTGCTGGCTCGTTGCTGCCAACCCTTGCCCGGCGATCCGGTCGCCGGCTTCATCACGCGCGGACGCGGTGTCACCGTGCACCGTGCCGATTGCGCATCGCTGGCGAGGCTGCGCGCACGTGCGCCCGAGCGCGTCATCGAAGTGCATTGGGGCGAAAGCGGGGAGCGCGCCTACGAAGTGGAGATTTCCGTCAGCGGTTACGACCGCAAGCACCTGCATCGCGACGTCACCGCGGCGATCGCCAATGCCGGCGCGCAGATCGTTTCTTCCGGCAGCCGCGCCGATCCGCTGCGCGGCGAAGTGCGCATGCGCTTCGCCTTGAGATTGCGCGACTTCGGCGAGCTTTCCGCGCTGCTGGCGCGGTTGACCGCGCTGCCCAATGTGATAGACGCGCACCGGCTGGCCGCACGCTGAACGTGTGCGGCATGCACGGTGGGGCTGCGCGCCGCGGTGCTAAGCTTGTTGCGGCTTCCAAAGTTGCCGAAATCATGCCCGGACGCCGCGACCAACCCTCCGACCCGCGCACGCGCACCGAACCG
>Ga0070740_10005470_pt1 | contig 11753 bp, 9 predicted proteins | sample Coa_R2_FD_67286 | JGI IMG/M metagenome (GOLD analysis project Ga0070740, IMG submission 67286) | Surface soil microbial communities from Centralia Pennsylvania, which are recovering from an underground coalmine fire - Coalmine... | ecosystem: Environmental > Terrestrial > Soil > Unclassified ...
GTGGGCAGCTCAGGCTGTTCATCGGGGCGGCTCCTGTGTAGAGAAAGTTTGGTCACTTCCTATTACACCGGGTCGCCCCGCTCTTTTCAAAGACCGAGCATTACCTTTTGAGCACTACCGAAAATTTTAAAGCCCCGGAGGGGCGACAGAGTTTCGGGGCACGTTGAAGCTCGAGCCTGAAATTCTTTCGCCCCTCCGGGGCTTCGATTATTTTTATCGTCTCTCGTCCCGGGGCTGACGCCCTGGGCTACTTTCTGCCGCCCCTGACGGGGCTTACATTCAGCGCTCCAACTTTCCCTTGTCGAGCCACTGCTTGATGAGGAGTTCGGCGAGTTCCGGCACGACCTCCCACGTCACTTCGCGGACGACCTTGTCGGACATCATCTCGACGACGCGGCGCGCGATCTGCTCGACGGCTTCGGGCGAGAGTTGGTCTGCGCGCAGTTGCTCGTTAACGCCTGCGCGCGACTCGCCGACTTGTCCCGCGGGCGACTCGAACGCGGCGACGTTTTCTTGCGCGGCGGGCTGGGCGGCGCTCGCTTCGTGAGACTGTTCGAGCGCGCTCGCCTCGAACGTCGGGTTCGTGTGGTAGAGACTCGCGGGCGGCCTTGCAACGTCGCCCTCGACGCTGCCGTCCGTGTACTCGCCTTCGACCGAAGCGGGGACGGGCGCGTCCGCCGGGACGACCTCCGGCTCGACGAAGCCGAGCGGCGCGTGCGCCTCGTCGTGCGGCGCGAAGCCTTGCGGCTCGTCGCGTCGGGCGAACTGCTGCGGCTCGTCCTGCATGACGACTTCAGTCGCGACGCTCGGCGAGGCGTCGTCTTGAACCGGCGCAGGCTCTTCGTAAACCGAAGCCGCCTCGGACGCCTGCGAGGCGTGCTCGCCGTGCGCGGCCTCGGCGAACGCGCCGGGTGCGTCGGCTTGCGCGGGCGCGTCGAGTGCGAACCCTTCGTCGAGGTCGAGGATGAAGTCGTCCGCTTCGGGCGGCGGGGCCGGCGCGGGCGGCTCGGTCTGGCCGAGGTCGAGCAGCGCGTCGTCCGCCGAGGACGCGACCGCGCTGCGACCGTTGAAGGACGCTCGCGCGGCCATCACGCGCTCGCCGACTTCGTGCGCGGCGGCGAAGGATGACGAGGGCGCGGCTTCGTAGCTGGCGCCGAAGGGGGCGGGCTGTGATTCTTCTTCCATGTTCGCTTGTGCGTGTGCCGCGGACGGCTCGCCGAGGTCGAACTGCGACTGCGCGAAGGCGTCGTGCTCGCGCGTCTCGGCGGCGTGCGCGTGTGATTCGTTTGATTCATCCGCGAGCATCGTGTCGCGCGGGCGCATCGCGTCAACATCGTGCGACGCGGAAACGAAATGCTCGCGCGAAGGCGTTTCGTCGCGCGACGCCGCGACGCCGAAAGAGTCTGCGGGCTTCGCCTCGATCAACTCGTCGTCGGCGGAGAAGTCTGCGAAGGCGGCGTGTTCGGCCTGCGGCTCGGCTTCGTGAGTGCCGAAAGGCTCCGCTTGAGCGTAAGGCCCCTGGCGCGCGGCGTCGTCCTGACGGACGGGCTGCTCGAACGGCGGCTGTGCGCCTTGCGTCTCGCCGGGGGCCTCTTCGTGCTTCGACTCGCCGCCGAGAAGTGAGCCGACCTTACTGACCAGATCGCGAATGGATTGGAAGGGTTTAGTCAAGAATGTGTCCGCGCCAACTCTGCGCGCCTCCGCTTCGTTGAATGGTTCGAACGACCCGACGAGGAGGACTACGGGGACGTGCCGCAGCCGCTCGCTCCGCCTGACGCGCTCGCACAACTCGTAGCCGTCCGGGCCGGGCATGTGAACGTCCGCGAGCAGAACGTCGGGCGGGTCTGCTTCGAGCGCGGCGAGCGCCTTCGCGCCGTCGCCGACCGTGACGACATCGAAGCCCTCGTCCTCGAACGTCAGGCTGATGACCTTTTGAACCGTCGGCGAATCGTCCGCGAGAAGCAGTTTCCGGCGTCCCGAAACCAAGTCGTGTCTCTCCTTGTGTCAGGGGGGCCATCCGTCCGGGGGGCAGCGCGGGCCGCGCTCTTCGGAAGCGCGTGGACGATGGCAGGGCAGACAAAGCGACCACGCCGAAAACACCGCACGATAGCCGCAATTCCAACCTAACACCCGCGCCGACGGCCCGTCAAGCGATTTTCCCGCGGGCTTTTCGCGCGCCGCGGCAGTGGCATTGGCGGCTCTTCGCCGCAGTTGTCCTGGCAATTTTTCAGCGGCTGACGGTCACGTCGTCGGCTGTGCCGGGCTTGCCGTCGGGGCCGTCGGAGGCGAGCGTGTAGGAGTCGTTCGTGCCCGCGTAGCGGTAAGGGTTGTGCCAGGGGTCGAGGCGGACGATGCGTTTGATGTAGCGCGGGCTGAGGTGATCCATGAGGACGACCGAGTCCTCGGCGACGACGTAGAAGCCGCGCTCGCGGCGGTACGCTTCGAGCGCTTCGCGGACGGTCGAGAGTTCGGCGCGCGCGCGCTCGGCCTTCTGCGAGTTGATCGAAGGCCAGAGCGCCGAAACGTCAACGCCCGGCCCGCCGCCGAACGCGACCTGCGAGACGACCCAGCCGCCCCGCGCGCCCTTCGACAGAGTGAACGTCGCTTCGACCGCGACCTCCGCGACCTCCGACGAACCCAGCGACGAGAGACTCTTGAGCGTCAGCGGCCCGCGCGTCAGAGGCTCGGCGCTCTTCTTCTTGTCGTCTTTGTTCGACGCCTGACGCGCGGCGAACTCGTCGGCGAGTGCTTCGATTACGGCGCGCGCCGACTCAAGCCGACCGGGGCCGACCGTCGCGGCGAGGTAGTCGAACTCCTCCCACGTGCGGTCGCCCGTGCGGAACTCGACGGCGCGCAGGCGCTCCTTCTTGAAGACGCCCGCGTCCTGCGCGGCGCGCTCGTCCTCGACCGAGGCGAGGCGGAACGCCTCAGTCACCTCCGCCGTGACCGTCACGGGCGACGCGCCCGCCGCGCTCACCTCTCTGACCTTGACCGCGCTCGTGTTCAACTTGAAGCCCGGCGCGGAGGCGATGACGGCGCGCGCCTGCTTCTCGGCGAGCGCGGGCTTCGGCTTCTTCTGCGCGAGCGCGGGGAAAGCAAGAAGGCAGAAGACGGAAGTTAAAAAGCAGAGGCGGAGACGGCGGGAAGCGCGACCGCGAGCAGCGCCGCTTTCGCCGTCAACGACAGCGCGCCTCTCGTCACCAGCGATGACGAGAGGCGCGGCGACCGACTCTGCTTCTTTTGCCTTCGGTATTTTCGCTCTCGGCTTCACGTCCGTCAGTCTCGCGGCGTCATGATGTTAAAGCGCGACAGGACGCGGTCGGCTGCGTCGCGCGATGCCTGTTCGAGTTGCAGTTGCGAAGGGTACTGCTCGACGCGGCGCGAAGGCACGGGGATGGGGAGGCCGCCGATGGTCGCGGTCTGACGGTAGGGCCGCTGGTAGGTCGTGTCCACGAACTTGATGTCGCCGGTCTTCGGCGCGAAGACGTAGGTCTTGATCGTCAGCGTGCGCGGGTCGTTGCCGTAAGTGCCGGTGCCCGCGCCCATGTCTTCCTCGATCTCGAAGAGGACGACGTAGGCGTCCGTTTCGTCTTTCGCACGCTTGCGCGCGTCCGAGCGGCTTCCGCCGTCCGCGCGCGTGACCGCGACCGACTGCGACTCGTCGAGCCGGCTCGCGAACGTGTTGACGAGGTCGTCAATCTCCATCGAGTTCATGCTCATCAGCCCGGTCGAGTAATCCATGACGACGAAGCTGACGAGCGCGCCCTTCTTCTTGTTGTCCGAAGCGTGCGACCTCGACACGGACTCCGACTCGCCCTCCGGCGTCGCTTCGGGCGTCGGCGTGGGCGTGGGCGTCATGACCCTCGGCGCGTGACGCGACTGCGCGCCCGCGCCCGCGGCGAAGAGCGCCAGCGCGACGGCGGCGAGCGACGCGGCGGCGAGTGCCGCGGCCAGAGACTTCGGGCGAGCGTGTCGAGACCCTGTCATCATCTCGGCTTCCTCCGACCCGTCGCGCGCGCGCGACGAGTCCGAACTTACGAAGCGCCCTGCGACTTGCTGATGAGCATTCGCAGCATGACCTGAAGTTGCGACGTGGTGAAAGGCTTGGGGAGAAAGACGACCGCTCCGGCGGCGAAGCTGTCGGACGAGAGCTTCGGGTTCTGCTCGGCGGTCATCATCATCACGGGGATTTTCATCAGGCGCTTTTCCGACTTCATGTAGCGGACGAGTTCCGGCCCCTGGATGTGCGGCATCACCACGTCGAAGACGCACGCGGCGAACTCGGTGTCCCCTTGCAGGAGCCTGTAAGCCTCGCGCCCGTCGCGCGCCGGCACGACATCGTAGCCTTCCTTCTCGAAGATGGCCGTCACCAGCCGCAATATTGCCGGGTCGTCGTCTGCGACGAGTATGCGTCGTGAGGGTTCGTTTTCCGCGGACACCTTCTGAAACCTCCGGTTCTACGATTGCGGATTTCGGATTGCGGAATGCGGATTAAAAAAGCAGCGAGGCGTCACGGCCTTCATCTTCCTTCAATCCGAAATCTGCATTCCGCAATCAGGCTATTTCGACGGCTCTGCCGCTCGCGTCGGCGCGCGCGAGTTGCGCGGCCAGCTTGATGGCGGCGACCATGCTCGAATGCTCCGCGATGCCGCGTCCCGCGATGTCGAAGGCCGTGCCGTGGTCAACCGACGTGCGGATGAACGGCAGGCCCAGGGTGACGTTGACCGCCTCGCCGAACGAGAGGCACTTGACGGGGATCATCGCCTGGTCATGGTAACACGAAACGACCGCGTCGAACTCGCCGCGCGAGGCGCGCAGGAAAACCGTGTCCGCCGAGAAAGGCCCCAGAGCTTCGATGCCTTCCGAGCGCGCGGCCTCGACCGCGGGCGCGATCTCCGCCGACTCCTCGACGCCGAACAGCCCGCCCTCCGCGCCGTGCGGGTTCAGCGCGGCGACGGCGATGCGCGGGCGCGCGATGCCCCAGCGCTTCAACTCTCGATTTGTCAGACGGACGACGCGGACGATGCGATCCTTCTCGACTAAACGGATCGCTTCCGCAAGCGGAACGTGCGTTGAGATGAGCACGATGCGCAGGTTGGATGCCACGAAGGCCATCGCAACCTCGTTCGAGGCGGTCAGGTGCGCGAGGAACTCGGTGTGGCCGGGGAAGCTGTAGCCGCCGAGGAAGAGCGCGCGCTTGTTGATCGGCGCGGTCGAGATCGCGTCGCACGCGCCCGCGGCGCAAAGCTCGACCGCCGCCTCGATGTACTCGGCGGCGGCGCGGCCCGCCTCGCCCGACTCGACGCCGGGCGGCACGGACGCGCCGATGTTGTCGAGGTGGTAGATGACCGGAAGTTGCGGGTCGGCGGGCAGGCTCTCGCCGCGGCGGACGATGTCGTAGCCGCACTGAAGGTCGAGCGTGCGCGCCGTGTGCGCGAGCAGTTGCGCGTCGCCGACGATGACGGGCGCGCAGGCCGCGAGTACTTCGGGTTCGGCGACGGCCTTCAAGACGACTTCGGGGCCGATGCCAGCGGGGTCGCCCATCGTGACGGCGACGCGCGGGCGGCGCGCGCCGGGACGGTCGCCCGCTGGAACGGTCGGCTGTTGTGAAGCGTCACTCATTGCTCGAAGCTTCCGTCCGCGAGAGGCGAATCGGGGGCGAGCGAGTCGCCTCGGCGCACGAGGGGCGGGGCCGGCGTCAGTCGCTCGACTCGCCCCCGCCGTCGCGGTCTTCGGCCTTGAACATGTATTTGATGTTGTGCTTGAGGAGCATGATGTTGGGCGCGCCCTTGCGGTTGATCTTCAGGGCGTTGCGGTCGTACCACTCGATGGTGCCCTCGACCTCTTCGCCGTCCACGAGCACGATGATCATCGGCGTGTGCCCGTCCATCTGCTTCTTGTAGTAGAAAATCTCGGCGTTGGTCTCGGCGGACGGAATCTTCTTGCGCCCCATCGCCGCGGCTGCCGAAGAGGCCGCGTTGTCGCGCGAAGGCGACGGCCCCGACCCGCCCGAACGGTGCGCGGGGCGCGGCGGCGCTCCCTCGCCGCGTTCCCTCGTGTGGCCCGGCTCGCGCCCCTTGACCTCTGCCAGTGTGGTTCTGATTAGTTTACGGTTCACTTAGTTTCGTCACCTCCATCAATGCCAAAAGGCTTGCATTATTCGTGCGCGTCGCTGCCTCGCGGGAACAGGACTGAAAAGGAGACGGTACACGGCGACGCATGCCGGGACGGCGTCTTCACACATTCTGCGGTCTGAATTAGACAGACTGGAAACGGTCTTTACCCGTAGATGATTTCAATCCTGTCAGGTTTTGCGCCGTATGCTACACGAGGAGTCGGCAAAAGGCAAACCGCCGACGCGAGAACTGGCGCGCGCGCGGAAACTCAATTACAATGCGCGCCCGAAACCCAAGGGCCGGCCCCACGACCGGCGCACTCGACTCCAACACACGAAAGGCACGACCGCGCCGGACGCCCCTCCGCGCGCCGGGCGGGTTCAAACCCGTCGAGGACTCTTATGAAGAAAACATTTCTGCTCGCACTTCTCGCGCTCTCTTCCCTCGCCACGGCGAAGGAGGCGCGGCTCATACGCTACCCGCATTACCACGACGGTCGCGTCACCTTCAGCTACCTCGGCGACATCTGGGTCGCGAACGAGGACGGCACGAACATCCAGCGGCTCACCGTCAATCGCGCGCGCGACGTTTACCCGCGCTTCTCGCCCGACGGCAAATGGATCGCCTTCTCTTCCGACCGCAACGGCAACCTCGACGTTTTCATCATCCCTTCGACGGGCGGGACGCCGAAGCAGTTGACCTTCAACTCGGCTGAAGACACGGTTCTGAACTGGACGCCCGACTCGCGCGCCGTCCTCTTCTCGTCGAACCGCGGCGACAACTTCATGCCGACGCTCTACACCGTCTCGATTGACGGCGGGATGCCCGTGCCCGCGGGCGTTGACATGGGCGTGCAAGGCTCTTACTCGCCCGACGGTCGCAAGATCGCCTACAACCAGAAGTCGCAGGTCTATTGGCGCAAGTATTACCGCGGCGCTTACCAGTCGGACGTGATGGTCGCCGACATCGGTGACAAGAAGTTCACGCAACTGACCGACTTCGACGGCCTCGACTCGTGGCCGATGTGGTCGCGCGACGGAAACATCTACTTCGTCAGCGACCGCGACGGAAACGGTCTGACGAACATCTGGCGCGTCTCGGAATCGGGAGGCAAGGCCGAGCGCGTCACCGCCTTTAAAGAGGGCGACGTGCGCTGGCCCGCGATCAGCGCCGACGGCAAAACCATCGTCTTCGAGCACGACTTCGGCATCTCGAAGCTCGACGTTGCCTCGAAGCGCGTCACGCCGCTCCACTTCGACATCGCCGCCGAGACCGAGGAGAGCATGACCGAGGTGCGCGACTTCAACTCGCAGGTGGACGACTACGACCTCGCGCCCAACTCGCGCCGCATCGCCCTCAGCGTCCACGGCGAGATTTTCACCGCGCCGGTCGAGGAGGGCGACCTGCGGCAGATAACCGACGGCCCGGCGCGCGACCGCAATGTCAACTACTCGCCCGACGGCAAGTGGCTCGCCTTCGTCTCCGACCGCAGCGGTCGCGAAGAGTTGTACGTCGCGTCCGTTGACGGCGCGGGCGAGGCGCAGAAGCTCACCGACATTGACGCGCTCAAGTTCGGCTACGCGTGGTCGCCCGACTCGACGCAGATCGCCTTCGTCTCGTCCGACGACAAACTCCGCGTCGTCACGGTCGCGAGCAAAGAGTTGAAGGAGTTGAGCGCGTCGCGCTACGGCAACCTCGGCTCGCCCGCGTGGTCGCCCGACGGCAAGTGGCTCGCCTTCTCGAAGCCGGACGTTTCGCGCACGAGCGACATCTACCTGATTCCGTCTTCGGGCGGCGAAGAGAAGAAGGTCACGTTCGAGTCGTTCAGCGAGTCGAACCCGGTCTTCTCGCACGACGGTCGCAAGCTTTTCTTCACGCGCAACGACAGCACCTCGACGAGTCAGGCTTCGGGCCTGCCCTCGATTCAACTCTTCTCCGTCGCGCTCGAACACCTCGACCGCGACCCCGACGACCCCGAAGAGCGCGCCGACGCCGAGGCCGCTCGCGAGGAACAGCAGACGCCCGCGGGCGAGGGCACTCAGCCGACTCCGGGAATGCGTCGGCAGATGGCGGCACAGCGCCCGCCCGCCCGCCTCATCAACATTGATTGGGCCGGACTCAAGCACCGCACGAAGCAGTTGACGCGGATGCCGTTCCCAGTCCTCGACTACGCCGTCTCGCCCGACAACCACACGCTCGTCTTCGCGACGGTCGAACCCGCCGGGCAGTTCAACACGCCCGTCATCTACTCGGTGCAGGACGACGGCAGACGACTCACGCGCATCACTTCGGGCGCGGCTCCCGGCGGCGAGGGCGGACAGGAACCGCCCACGCCCGGCGGCGGCGGATTCCGCGGCGGCATCTCCGGCCTCAACGTCTCGCGCGACGGTCGCACGCTCTTCTTCAAGGAGGGCGAGTACGTCTATTCGGTCGCGATGCCGCAGACCGCGGCGACGGGCGGCGCGGGCGGCGCACAGTCTGCCGCCGCTTCGGCGTTCGGCGGCGCTGCTCGACGCCGCATCAACTTCGTCGCGAAGGTGAAGATTGACCACCCGGCGGAGTGGGCGCAGATGTTCGACGACGCTTGGCGCACGATGAAGTACCGCTTCTACGACCCGAAGATGCACGGCATGGACTGGGACGCGGCGCGAGCGAAGTACCGCCCGCTTGTCGAGTACGTCGGCGACCGTCAGGAACTCCTCAACATCATTAACGAGATGATCGGCGAGTTGAACGCCTCGCACACCGGCGCGGCCCCGCCGCCCGAACGGCGCGAGCCGGGCGCAGTCCTAACAGGCCACCTCGGCGTTGACCTCGAACCCGACTCGCAGGCGGGCCGCTACCGCGTGACCTACATTTACGAAGACGGCCCGGCGGACAAGGACTGGGTGAAGGTCTCGACGGGCGACTACCTGATCGCGATCAACGGCACGCAGGTCAAGGCCGGCGACAACTACTGGCCGCTCCTGAACCCGCAAGGTCGCCGTCACCTTCAGCAAGAGCGCGAGCGGCGACGGCGCTTGGACGACGCGCATCGAGCCGACCTCGATGCAGGCTTACGCCACGCTCCGCTACGAACGCTGGGTGAAGGAGCGCCGCGCGCTCGTTGATAAGTTATCGAACGGTCGCGTCGGCTACGTCCACATCCGCGCGATGGACCCGCCGAGCCTTCGGCGCTTCGAGAAGGAGCTGCGCGAGTACCACAACAAGGAGGCGCTCGTCATTGACCAGCGCTGGAACGGCGGCGGCAACATCGAGCAGGAGCTTTTGGGGATACTCGTCCAGCGACAGTACCAGGTCTGGCAACCACGCGGAACCGAAGCGACGACGCGCCCCTTCGAGGGCTTCTTCGGCCCGAAGGTCGTTTTGCAGAACTGGCGCTCCGCGTCGAACGCCGAGATGTTCCCCGCGGGCTTCCGCGAACTGGGCTTGGGCAAGCTGGTCGGCACGCCGACGATGGGCGCGGTCATCGGCACGGGCAGCTACTCCTTGATTGACGGCTCGACTGTCCGCACGCCCGGCGTCGGGGTCTATCTCTACGACAAGAAGCAGACAAACATGGAGAACTACGGCGTCCACCCGGACATCCTCGTTGACAACTCGCCGGAAGATAATCTCGCGGGACGCGACCGGCAGTTGGAGATGGCCGTTCAGGAACTGCTCAAAGAACTTCAGGGCGGCGGCAACCACCTCGCGAGCAGCGGAGACAAATGAAGGTGAGCAGTGAGCCGTAAGCTGTTACTCGGAAGCAGTAAGGGTTGTGCCGCCGACGGTCGGCAAAGCAGAAGGCAGTCAAGAAATCATCACTTCTTGACTGCCTTCTTTAATTTCCGATGACGAACTATCCGGCGGACTGCGCGGCTCTCCGCTTACAGTTTACACTTTCTGCTCACTGCTTACCGCTCACTGCTCACCCACATCAGTCCGCCTTCTTGCGGATGAAGGTCGGAACGTCGAGGTCGTCGGAGCGCGTGGGCGCAACACTTCGCGTCGGCAGGTCGGACGGCGACGCGTAGCGCGGCGCTGGCACGGCTGCGGCGGCGTGCGTCGTCGTGCCCACGTCGGCAATCTCCTTGTCGAAGCCCGTGGCGATGACCGTGATCTTCATCTCGTCACGCAGGGACTCGTCGATGACCGCGCCGAAGATGATGTTCGCGTCGTCGTCCGCCGACTCGCGGATGATGGAAGACGCTTCGTTCACCTCGTACAGCGTCAAGTCCGAGCCGCCCGTGATGTTGATGAGCACGCCCTTCGCGCCCTGAATCGTCGCCTCTTCGAGCAGAGGAGAGGAGATCGCCTGCTGCGTCGCCTCGACCGCGCGGTTCTCGCCCGACGCGCGCCCCGCGCCCATCAACGCGAGGCCCATGCCCGACATGATCGTCTTCACGTCGGCGAAGTCGAGGTTGATGAGGCCGGGCACGATGATCAAATCCGAGATGCCTTGCACGGCCTGGCGCAGAACGTCGTCGGCCAACTTGAAGGAGTCCTGCAACGACACGTTCTTGTCAACCGTGTGCAGCAGACGCTCGTTCGGGATCGTGATGACCGTGTCCACGCACTCGCGCAGTTCCCTCAAACCCTGCTCGGACTGGGTCATGCGCCGCTTGCCCTCGAAGTGGAAGGGCTTGGTGACGACCGCGACCGTCAGCGCGTTCAACTCGGTGGCGAGCGACGCGATGATCGGGGCCGCGCCCGTGCCCGTGCCGCCGCCGAGGCCCGTCGTGACGAAGACCATGTCCGCGCCTTCCAGCGCCTCGATGATCTTTTCGGTGTCTTCGAGCGCGGCGTTGCGACCGATGTCGGGGTTCGCGCCCGCGCCGAGTCCTTTCGTCAGTTTGCCGCCGAGCTGAATCTTGATCGGCGCGCGAGAACGCTTCAAAGCCTGCAAGTCCGTGTTGGCGACAAGGAACTCGATGCCCTCGATGCCCGCTTCGATCATGCGGTTGACGGCGTTTCCGCCGCCGCCGCCGACGCCGATGACCTTGATGCGCGCACCCGTGATGGGCGGGTCGTCATCAATAAAAATGTTTATCCCGCTGCCCGGACGGCCTTCCGGTGTCATGATTTGCAAGTTCCTTCCTCCTTTTGAAGCATCGGCGCCTCGAAAGGGTCAATGCGGTTATCTTGGGCTGTGCGCGCCGCCGACGACAATATATTGAGGACTACATCTTGTGTCGGCTGGCGCGGCAGCATACAACATCTTCTCAGAAAATACCACCAAAACGATTGCGAAATTTCGACACGAGCGCGCCGAAGCCGTTGCCCGTCTGCGCTCGCGCCATTGACGCCTTGATTTCCGCGGATTTCGCGCGCTGACGTATCAGGCAGAGGCCCGACGCGGCGGCCCACGCCGGACTCTGCACGTCCTCGACGAGTCCGCCGAAGCGGTCGCGCTCCGGGTAGCCGAGCCTGACAGGCGCGTCGAAGACCTGCTCGGCGACCTCGACCATGCCGCCGAGCAGCGAGCCGCCGCCCGTCAGCACCACCCCGCTCGAAAGCTGCCCCTCCCAGCCGGCCTCGCGAATCTCGTCGGCGACGTGCGACAGAACCTCTTCGGCGCGCGGCTGGAGGATGTCGCAGAGAATCTGGCGCGAGAGCTGGCGCGGCGGGCGTCCGCCGACCGAAGGCACTTCGACG
>Ga0070740_10005472_pt1 | contig 11748 bp, 10 predicted proteins | sample Coa_R2_FD_67286 | JGI IMG/M metagenome (GOLD analysis project Ga0070740, IMG submission 67286) | Surface soil microbial communities from Centralia Pennsylvania, which are recovering from an underground coalmine fire - Coalmine... | ecosystem: Environmental > Terrestrial > Soil > Unclassified ...
CCGCGGCCTTCATCGCCGAGATCGTCCGGGGCGGCGTGCAGGCCGTCAGCCATGGGCAGACGGAGGCGGCCTACGCTCTTGGCCTGCGGCCGGGCCTAACGACCCGGCTGGTGATCCTGCCCCAGGCGCTGAGGATCATCGTCCCGCCGCTCACCAGCCAATATCTGAACCTGACCAAGAACTCCTCCCTCGCGGTGGTGATCGGCTACCCGGAGCTGGTCAGCGTGTTCATGGGCACGGTGCTCAACCAGACCGGCCAGGCGGTGGAGGTGATCGCCATCACCATGGGCGTCTACCTGGTCATCAGCCTGGCGATCTCGGCGCTCATGAACTGGTACAACCAGCGCATCGCGCTGGTGGAGCGCTGAGGATGGCCGAGGTCGCCACACGCCATCCGCCGGGCAGCCATCCGGACCTCCCGCCGCCCACCATGGAGGTGGGCGCTCTGGGCTGGATGCGGCGGAATCTCTTTTCCTCGCCGCTCAACACCGTCCTGACGCTGGTGGGGCTCTACCTGCTTTACCTGATCGTCCCGCCGCTCCTTGAGTGGGCTGTTTTCCAAGCCAATTGGGGCCCCGGAACCTCGCGGGCCGCCTGCACCAAGCCGGGCGCCTGCTGGACGATGATCAGGGCGCGCTTCGGGCTGCTGATGTACGGCTTCTATCCGGTGGACCAGCGCTGGAGGGTGGACCTGACCTTCATCCTGCAGTTCGCGGCCATGGCGGCGCTGCTGATCGAGCGGATCCCCGGCAAGAGATACTGGGCGGTCTTCCTGTTCCTGATCTATCCGGTGGTCGGCTTCATCCTGCTCTACGGCGGACTCGGCCTGCCGGTCGTCGAGACCTCGCGCTGGGGCGGGCTGATGCTGACCCTGGTGCTGTCCACCACCGGGATCGTCGCCTCCCTGCCGATCGGGGTGCTGCTCGCGCTGGGCCGCCGCTCCGCTTTGCCGGTCGTGCGCATGCTGTCCATCGCCTTCATCGAATTCGTGCGCGGAGTGCCGCTGATCTCCATCCTCTTCATGGCTTCCGTGGTGTTCCCGCTGTTCCTGCCGGAGGGCATGAACTTCGACAAGCTGCTGCGCGCCATCGTCGGGATCACGCTGTTCAGCGCCGCCTATATCGCTGAGGTCATCCGGGGCGGGCTGCAGGCCATCCCCAAGGGCCAGTACGAGGGCGCGATGTCGCTTGGCCTGAATTACTGGAAGATGAACCTCCTGATCATCCTGCCGCAGGCGCTGCGCATCTCCATACCCGGGATCGTCAACAGCTTCATCGGCCTGTTCATGGACACCACGCTGGTGCTGATCGTGGGTCAGATCGAGCTGCTGGGCATGGCGCAGTCCTCGGCCCGCGACCCGAACTGGCTCGGCACCATCAATACGGCGCTGGCCTTCGTCTCGGTCGTATATTTCACATTCTGCTTCAGCATGTCGCGCTACAGCCAGTATCTGGAGCGCAAGCTTCAAAGGGGACACAGGCGTTGAACGCACCGGCCATGAAGGTATCCGACGAGGTCATGATCCAGATGGACGGCGTCCATAAATGGTACGGCCAGTTCCATGTGCTGAAGGACATCAACCTCACGGTTCATAAGGGCGAGCGCATCGTCATCTGCGGGCCTTCGGGCTCCGGCAAGTCCACCCTCATCCGCTGCATCAACCGGCTGGAGGAGCATCAGAAGGGAAAGATCATCGTCGACAACGTCGAGCTCGGCCATGACGTGAAGAACATCGAGCTGATCCGGCGCGAGGTCGGCATGGTCTTCCAGCACTTCAACCTGTTTCCCCACCTGACCGTGCTGCAGAACCTGACGCTCGCGCCGATCTGGGTGCGCAAGATGCCGCGGGCCCAGGCCGAGGAGGCGGCCATGCTGTATCTGAAGCGGGTCCGGATCCCGGAGCAGGCGGGCAAATATCCCGGGCAGCTCTCCGGCGGCCAGCAGCAGCGGGTGGCGATTGCCCGCTCGCTTTGCATGAATCCGAAGATCATGCTGTTCGACGAGCCGACCTCGGCGCTGGATCCGGAGATGATCAAGGAGGTCCTGGACGTCATGATCGAGCTGGCCCAGTCCGGCATGACCATGATCTGCGTGACCCATGAGATGGGCTTCGCCCGCACGGTGGCCAATCGGGTCATCTTCATGGATCAAGGCGAGATCATCGAGCAGAACGAGCCCATGGCCTTCTTCAACAATCCCCAGTCCGAGAGGACCAAGCTGTTCCTGAGCCAGATCCTTCACCACTGAGGTCGGCCCGCTCAGGGCAGGCGCGGCTGGTAATGCATGGGAGTTTCGCCGGTGAGGCGCGGATCGAGGATGCGGCGGTGCTCCTGTCCGCAGGGCCGGAACCCGGCCCGCTGATAAGTCTGCAGCGCCTTGGGGTGATCGAGCGTGGAGCTCTCGACGGTGAGGCGGCGAGGACCGGCGGCCCAGGCCGTGTCGACCGCCCAGTTCACGAGGTACCAGCCGAGGCCCCGGCCGAAGAAGCCGGGCATGAGGCCGAAATGGGCCAGCCTGGCGTCGGGCGCCGTCCGGCCGTCGATCTCGACGAAGCCCGCCGGAGCGCCCCCGACATAAGGCACGTAGAGGCCGACCGCCGGATCCGCGAGCAGGGCCTCGAGCTCGCCCGCCGGCCAGTGCTTGCGCTCGTGCCAGAACCACGGATCGCCCACCTGGTCGTAGAGAAAGCGATAGAAGGCGAGGCTCGGCGCCTCGACCCTCAGCAGCGCCAGCTTCAAGCCGGCGGGGAGGGGAACGGTCGGCCGCGTCGGCGGCTCGGTCATCTCCAGCTGCGTCACGACGACATCGATCATCGCCTCCGGGCCGGGACGCTGCCCGGCCTGGAACGACTTGGACATGACGAGGCGGGGCTCCGGCCCATAGCCCAGCCGCTGATAGAAGCCCGCCACGGCCTCGTTGCCGTCGCGGATGAGCAGCATCAGCTTGGGCAGGCCGCGGGCGATGGCCCAGGATTCGGCATAGGCCACAAGCGCTCGTCCGATCCCGCGCCGCCGCAGATCCGGCGTCACGCAGAGGCGGTACATCCAGGCGCGGTGGCCGTCGTGCCCGACCTGAATGGTGCCTGCCAGGCGGCCGTCCTGCAGGGCGAGGAACAGCTCCGCATTGGCCGCCTCATGCACGAAGGCAAGCTCGCGCCGGGGATCGTGATGCGGCCTCAGCAGCTCGCAGGCCGTCCAGAGCGCGACCACGGCATCGGCATCTTCGGGGCGGAACGCGCGCAGCGCGAGCGCGGAAGTCATGTCTCCACGGGCGTCGTGCCGGGCAGGCCCCATTCTGCCCAGGAGCCGTCGTAGAGCGCGACATCGCGGTGCCCGATGAGCGTGAGCGCCAGGGCGAGCACGGCGGCGGTCATGCCCGAGCCGCAGGTGGTGACGACGGGTTTGGCGAGATCGATGCCGGCCGCGCGGAACCGCGCCACCAGGGCCTCCGCGGGCAGCAGCGTCTTGTCGGCGGGATCGAGCAGATCGGTGTAGGGCAGGTTGCGCGAGCCGGGGATATGCCCGCCGCGCCGACCGGGCCAGACCTCGGGCTCGCGGGCGTGGAAGCGGCCGGCGGCGCGGGCGTCGACCACCTGCTCGCGCCGGTCCCGGAGATTGGCCAGCATCTGGGCCTTGTCGCGGACCTGGCTGTGGTCGAAACGGGCCGTGAAGTGGCGCTCGCGCGGCAGCGGCCGCTTGTCGTCGAGGGGGCGGCCCTCGGCGATCCATTTCGGCAGCCCGCCGTCGAGCACCGCGACGTCCTTGTGCCCGAAGGCGCGGAACATCCACCAGACCCGGGGAGCGCTGAACAGGCCCTGGGAATCGTAGACGACGATGCGGTTGCCGTCGCCGAGCCCCAGCTTGCGTACCCGGGAGGCGAATTTCTCGGGACTCGGGAGCATATGGGGGAGGGGGCTGTCCGTATCGGCGATCTCGTCGACGTCGAAGAAGACGGCGTCGGGGATGTGCCGGGCCTCGTATTCGGCCCGCGCGTCGCGGTTCTGCATCGGCAGGTAATAGCTCGCATCCACGACCCTGAGATCGGGATCGGCGAGATGCTCGGCCAGCCAGGCCGTGCTGACGATGTTTCCCGGATGAGCGTAGCCGGCCATCAGGATACCGCGAGCGCGAGGTTGATCCGGCGGTTCTGCCTGCCTTTGCTCTCGATCTTCACGACCTGCACCGGCCCGATCTCGCCGGTCCGCGCCACATGGGTGCCGCCGCAGGGCTGCAGGTCCACGCCCTCGATCTCCAGGACGCGGACGCGCCCCTGGCCGACGGGCGGCTTCACCGACATGGTGCGCACGAGCTCGGGGCGGGCCGCCAGCTCCTCGTCGGATATCCAGCGCGGCCGCACCGGATGGTCCTCCGCGACGAGCCGGTTGAGCTCGGCTTCGATATGATCCTTGTCCAGCTTCGTATCGGGCAGGTTGAAATCGAGCCGGCCCTTGCCGTCCCCCACCTGCCCGCCGGTGACCTCGCCGGTCACCACCGCGCAGAGCAGGTGCAGGCAGCTGTGCATGCGCATCAGCCGATGCCGGCGCTCCCAATCGATCTCCGCCGTCACGCCGGCACCGACCTGCGGCAAGGGGGCGCCGGGCGCCGGCACATGGAGGACCTCGTCCGGCTGCGGCCCCTTGAGGGTGTCGACGATCGGGATCTCCCGGCCGTCCGGAAGGCTGAGCCGCCCGGTGTCCCCTGGCTGGCCGCCGCCCATGGGATAGAAGACCGTGGCATCGAGCCTTATGCCGCGCTCGTCGACGGCGGTTACTGTCGCGGCGCAGCGGCGCGCATAGGCATCGTCGCGGAACACAAGCTGCATGGGGCACCTTGCCGTGGCCGGTCTCGGCCGATGCTAGCCACACCGGCCGCCGCGGTCCAGGCACCGCTGCCGGCCTGCCCAAGGCTAAATCCGCGCGATGACCAGATAGGCGTGGACGTAGTCCATCCCATGACCGGCGGGCGCTCGCCGCACGCGCTCTTCGTAGGCGGCGTAATAACGGTCGATGATCCGCTGGCGGTCGCCGACCGGACGCCGCGGATCGAGGGCGGCGAAGAAGGTGCTCTCGGTCCAGGACCTGAGGGTGGGGATGTAGGCGGCGGCGAAGGCGGCGGCGTCTCCCTTCTGCCGGAATGCCGCGGCGAAGGGGCAGGGGACGACCCGGGTCTCCGCATGCTCCAGGCGCAGCCCCGCCTCATGGACCGGGTCGGCGGGATCGGCGAAAGGTGCGGTGAACTCCTCCAGGGTCTTGTAATACTGCGGTAGCGTCATGGCGCGATATTCGGCGTCCGCGATCGCGCCGGCAGCCAGGAGCTCGCGCCAGATCTGGTTGAAGGTATCGAACATGCAGACGCCGCCGGTATGGCCGAGATAGCGGCCCTGCTGGTCCCGGCAGAAGTTCACCAGCACCAGCCGCCCGCCGGGTTTCAGCTCGCGCGCGCGATGGAGCAGGATTGTCCGCCAGTCGGCCTTGCCCTGACGGGCGAAAGCCTCGAGCTCGGCGCCCGCGGCGCCGACCGCCTGGACATGGCCGGAGATATCGCAGGGCTTGGCGCTGAGCCAGTGCATGGCGGTGGCAGAAAAGCCGATGTCCAGGCTGCGCGCCGGCAGGATCTGTCGATAGAACGAGGTGGCCGAGAACAAGGGAAAGATGCCCTCCGGGAGCGGACGGCCATGGACCGTCGCCACCAGGGCGTTGAAGTCATTCCGGGGCTGGTCCGTATGGACGATCGAGATCTCCCGATCGGGCCATCTCCGGCGCACGGCCGCGACCAGCCCCGCCACGAGATCGGCCGAGGTGCCGCCGTCCGCGGTGCCGAAATCGGCGAAGGTGAAGGGCCCGCCGGCATGCGGCATCCGGCCGAGGGCCTCCAGCACCAGCGGGGCGGCGCCGTCGATCACGTGCTTGGCCCCGATGGTGGCGAGGGAGTAATAGCCCCCGCCCTTCATCGCGATGGCCTCGCTCATTCGTCGAGCCAATCCGGTACCGGGAGGCCCTTGGACTTGAGGAAAGCCGGGTTGAAGAGCTTGCTCTGGTAGCGCGTGCCGCTGTCGGCGAGCACCGTCACGACGGTGTGGCCCGGACCCAGATCCTTGGCGAGACGGATGGCGCCGGCGACATTGATGCCGGAGGACCCGCCGAGGCACAGGCCTTCCTTCTTCAGCAGGTCGAAGATCAGGGGCAGGGCCTCGGCGTCGGGGATCTGGTAGGCGGCATCGATCGGCGTCCCGTCGATGTTCCGCGTGATCCGGCCCTGGCCGATTCCTTCGGTGATCGAGCTGCCTTCGGACTTGAGCTCGCCGCGGGTGTAGTAGCTGTAGAGCGCGGCGCCTTGAGGGTCGGCCAGCGCGATGCGGATATTCGGGTTCCGCTCCTTCAGATACATCGCCACGCCGGCGAGCGTGCCGCCCGTGCCCACGGAGCAGACGAAACCGTCGACCCTGCCGTCGGTCTGTTGCCAGATCTCCGGGCCGGTCGTCCGGTAATGGCCCTGCCGGTTGGCGGTGTTGTCGAACTGATTGGCCCAGATCGCGCCATGCGGGTGGGTGGCCGCGAGCTCCTTCGCCATCCGCTCCGAGACATGGACGTAGTTGTTGGGGTCCTTGTAAGGGACCGCGGCGACCTGGCGCAGGTCGGCGCCGCAGAGCCGGAGCATGTCCTTCTTCTCCTGGCTCTGCGTCTCGGGAATGACGATGACGGTGCGGTAGCCCCGGGCGTTCGCCACCAGGGCGAGGCCGATCCCGGTGTTGCCGGCGGTCCCTTCGACGATGATGCCGCCGGGACGAAGAAGGCCGCGCTCTTCGGCGTCCTGGATGATGGCGAGCGCCGCGCGGTCCTTCACCGAGCCGCCGGGGTTCAGGAACTCGGCCTTGCCCAGGATCCTGCAGCCGGTGGCCTCGGACGCGCCGGCGAGCTCGATGAGCGGGGTGTCGCCGATGCTGCCGATGAATCCCTTGCGAATCTCCATGGCCGCGAGACTATCCGGGGGTGGGACCGCGGTAAAGCCGGCCGGGCTAGCGCCAGGCGGCGCGGACCCGATCGCGGTTGAGCGCAAGCCACTGGAGCGCGATGATGCTGGTGGCATTGGTGATCGCCCCTTCGTCGAGCCGGCGCATCGCATCGGCGAAGGACAGGACCTCCACCCGGATGTCCTCATGCTCTTCGGGCAGGCCGTGAATGCCGCCGGCCCCGCGGCTGTCCACCCGCCCACAGTAGAGGGACACCGATTCCGAGCTGCCGCCGGGGCTCACGGCGTAGCGGCAGATCGGCAGGAGGGCCGACAGCTCGAGAGAGGCTTCCTCGCGCGCCTCCCGATGCGCGACCTCCGCCTCCGCCTCGCCCTCCTCGACGAAGCCGGCGACGATCTCCGTCTGCCAGGCCTCCAGGCCCGCCGCCCAGGCGCCGATCCGGAACTGCTCGATGAGGACGACCTTGTCCGCCGCCGGGTCATAGGGCAGCACGCCGACGGCATGGGGGCGCTCGCAGAGCTCACGCTGGATCTCCGCGCTCCATCCGCCGGCAAAGAGACGGTGCCGGAAGCGATACAGGGCGAGGCGGAAAAACCCAGCGTAAAGCTCGGATTTGGCCAGGATTTCGATGCCCTTCATCATGCCCCGACAGTAATGGGGTTTGTCGGAGGGCGGAACAGAATCCGCCGAGGCAGCCACCGCTTTCCGACAATTTCATGCCGCGTTTGGCCTTGTTCTGCCAGACAAATGGGTGCTCAATTGCAGTCAACGACGCTCGACGCGTCGCGACGAAGCGACGGCGCGTACAGGGCGGCATCAGCGAACATGGGAGGCTTGCAATGTCTGTGGGCAAACGGGATCTCGAACAGGTCCATGTTGCGCTGCCGGGGCTGGTTGACCAGTTCCGGGAGGGCAAGCTCGATCGGCGCGAGTTCCTGCGGATTTCGACGCTTCTGGGGCTTTCGGCTTCGGCGGCCTATGCCATCGCCGGTCTGCCGGAGCCGGTGAAAGAGGCCCATGCGGCGACCGGCGGCACGGTGCGGATCTCGATGCGCGTGGTCAAGATCGAAGACCCGGCGACCTATTCCTGGGTCTATGACTCCAATATCACCCGGCAGGTCTGCGACTATCTGACCCGGACCGGACCCGACAACGTCACCCGTCCGTGGCTCCTGGAGAGGTGGCAGGCGAGCGACGATCTCACGAGCTGGACTCTCACCCTGAGGAAGGGCGTCAAATGGTCCAACGGCGACGAGCTCGTGGCGGACCATATCATCTGGAACCTCACCCGCCTGCTCGATGAGAAGGTCGGGTCCTCGGTCGTGGGACTCTTCAAGGGCTTCCTGGTGGTCGATTACGACACCGGCCAGAAGGACGACAAGGGCCAGCCCAAGATGGGCACCAAGCTCTGGTCCGACAAGGCGATCGAGAAGGTCGACGACCACACGATCCGGCTGAACGGGAAGAAGCCGCTCCTGTCGGTGCCGGAGAACCTGTTCCACTATCCGGCCTTGATGCTGCATCCGAGCAGCAATGGGAAGTTCGGCGTCGGTTCCATCGGCACCGGCGCTTTCAGCCTGACCGAGTTCGAGCTCGGCAAGAAGGCCGTATTGAAGCGGCGGGACGGTTACTGGGGCAAGCCGGCCGCCCTCGACGAGGTGATCTTCGTGGACAACGGCGACGACCCCGCGGCCTCGGTGGCCGCTCTGGCGTCAGGCCAGGTCGACGGAATGTACGAAGCTTCCACCACCCAATACGCGGCGCTGCAGAAGATCCCGGGCGTCGTCATTCACAAGGTGACGACGGGGCAGACCGCTGTCGCTCGCATGCAGGAGGACAAGGAGGTCTTCAAGGACGCGCGCGTCCGCAAGGCCATGCGCCTGGCGATCGATCCCCAGAAGGTGCTGCGGATCGCCCATCTGGGCCTGGGGGCGCCCGCCGAGCATCATCATGTCGCGCCGGTGCATCCCGATTATTACAAGCTGCCTTTCATGAAGCAGAACATCGCCGAGGCGAAGAAGCTGCTCGCCGAAGCGGGCAAGGGCGATGGTTTCGAGGTCGTGATCTTCTGCAAGAAGGACCCGGACTGGGAGGCGATCGCCGTCCAGGCCATGGTCAACATGTGGAAGGAGATCGGCGTGACGGTGAAGATGAATGTGCTCCCGTCCGCGCAATACTGGGACCACTGGACGATCGAGCCCTTCGCGTTTACCGCCTGGACGCATCGTCCGCTGGGCACGATGGTCCTCGACCTCGCCTACCGGACGGGCGTGCCCTGGAACGAGTCCCATTATTCGAACCCGAAGCTCGACGAGCTGCTGAACAAGGCGGATGCAACCCTCGACGTCGAGAAGCGCAAGCAGATCATGAAGGACATCGAGGAGCTGATGCAGGAGGAAGGCCCGATCGCCCAGCCTCTTTGGCGCGCCGTGTTCACCGGCATGAACAAGAAGGTGAAAGGATTCCGGATGCATCCGACCAGCTACATGTTCTGCGAGGAATGGTCGGTGTAGCGGTGCCGAGCCCCGGGGCGTCGGAAGCGTCCCGGGGAATGGCCCGACGGCCTGCAATACGGGTGCCAGGGGTGGAGAGGGGACGGTCGAAAATTCCCTGCGGGGGGCCTACGTCGCCCGGCAGCCGGCCCCTGCCGCTTTAATGCAATTGTCTACTGACTTTGTCCTTGTTCCGCCGCGCAAACCAGTGCTCAATGATGTCCTCAAAACGACGCACAGGCCGGCGGTGAGGCGAGGGGCCCTGCTCGTGACAGGGCCTGCGCGGCGGTGATGTCAACCATGTGGGAGGCTTTTACGATGTCTTTGGATAAGGGGGATCTGAGGAAGATCCATGTCGCCCTGCCCGGGCTGGTCGACCAGCTGAAGGAGGGCATGCTGGATCGCCGCGAGTTCCTGCGTACCTCGACCCTGCTCGGCTTGTCCGCGTCGGCGGCCTATGCGCTCGCTGGCCTGCCGGAGCCGGTCGAGCAGGCGCATGCGGCGACCGGCGGTACCGTCCGATTCTCGATGCGGGTGATCAAGATCAGCAATCCGCCGATCTACGACTACATCTATGATTCGAATATCTGCCGGCAGGTCTGCGATTACCTCACCCGCACCGGTGCCGACAACGTCACCCGGCCCTGGTTGCTGGAGAAGTGGGCGGCCAACGACGACCTGACGGTCTGGACCCTGACCCTGAAGAAGGGGATCAAATGGTCCAACGGGGACGAGCTCGTGGCCGACCATGTCATCTGGAACATGAATCGCTGGCTCGATGAAAAGGTCGGCTCCTCGATCATCGGCCTCTACAAGGGCTTCCTGGTGGTCGACTACGACACCGGCCAGAAGGACGACAAGGGCCAGCCCAAGATGGGCACCAAGCTCTGGTCCGACAAGGCGATCGAGAAGGTCGACGACTACACGATACGGTTGAACGGGCAGAAGCCGCAGCTCGCCGTGCCGGAGAACCTGTTCCACTATCCGGCGGCGATCCTGCACCCGAAGGACAACGGCGTCTTCGGCGTCGGCGCGATCGGGACCGGCGCGTTCACCTTGACCGAGTTCGAGCTCGGCAAGAAAGCCGTGCTCAAGCGCCGGGACGGCTACTGGGGCAAGCCGGCCGCTCTCGACGAGGTCATCTTCATCGACAATGGGGACGACCCGCAGGCGGCGGTCGCGGCCCTGGCATCGGGTCAGGTGGACGGGATGTTCGAGGCCTCGACCACCCAATACGCCACGCTGCAGAAGCTGCCCGGGATCGTCATTCACAAGGTGACGACCGGGCAGACCGCGGTGGCGCGGATGCAGCAGGACAAGGAACTCTTCAAGGACCCACGGGTCCGCAAGGCTATGCGTCTGGCGATCGATACCCACAAGGTGCTGCGCATCGCCCACCTCGGCCTTGGCTCGCCCGGCGAGCATCATCATGTCGCGCCGGTTCATCCGGAGTACTACAAGCTGCCTTTCATGAAACAGAACATAGCCGAGGCGAAGAAGCTTCTGGCCGAAGCCGGCAAGCCTGACGGCTTCGAATGCGAGATCTTCTGTAAGAAGGATCCGGACTGGGAGGCGATCGCCGTCCAGGCGATGGTCAATATGTGGAAGGAGATCGGCGTCAAGGTGAAGATGAACGTCCTTCCCTCCGCCCAATACTGGGACCATTGGACGATCGAGGCGTTCGCCTTCACGAACTGGACGCACCGTCCGCTGGGCACGATGGTCCTCGACCTCGCCTATCGCACGGGCGTGCCCTGGAACGAGTCGCACTACTCGAACCCGAAGCTGGACGACCTCCTCAACAAGGCGGACGCGACCCTCGACGTCGAGAAGCGCCGGCTGATCATGAAGGACATCGAGGAGCTGATGCAGGAGGAAGGCCCGATCGTCCAGCCGCTGTGGCGCGCCGTCTTCACCGGCGTCAACAAGAAGGTCAAAGGCTACAAGATGCACCCGACCAACTATCTGTTCTGCGAGGAGTGGTACGTCTAGCATCGCGAGCGCGGGGCTAGAGCGCAGCGGGCGCCGGCGGGCGCCCGCTGCATTTGGCCGGCGGCCGGCGCCGGCGAAGGAACCGCTTGAACCGGCGGTAAATTGCGTGTTTGCTGATCGCAAAATCGTGGGAGGGTCGGCGGCAGGATGACCGTCGCCGGCCGAGGACTGGGCGCAGCGACAGTCCGGCCGCCAGAGCGGACAACCGCCGGCGGCGTGGAGCGGGAGAGGCGATGCTGAAATTCTTCGCGAAGCGATTCGGCTATCTGCTCTTAACCATGCTGGCCGTGTCGCT
>Ga0070740_10005476_pt1 | contig 11745 bp, 9 predicted proteins | sample Coa_R2_FD_67286 | JGI IMG/M metagenome (GOLD analysis project Ga0070740, IMG submission 67286) | Surface soil microbial communities from Centralia Pennsylvania, which are recovering from an underground coalmine fire - Coalmine... | ecosystem: Environmental > Terrestrial > Soil > Unclassified ...
ATTCTTCCCCAAACCCCTTGCATATGACGTAACGTCATGCCTTACACTGCTCTCGTTAAAAAATGTGTTGGACAAAGAAAGGGCCACTCTATGGAAATTACCATCTATGATACCCTCTCCGCCATGCGCGCAGTCATCGACGCGCCCATCGCCGAACGCCGCGCGATCTATCGCGAGCGCCTGATCGAGCCGCTGCGCGATTACTGGTATCTTGCAACGAAGCGTATCAATCCGCAAGTGACTGACGATGAGAGCCTCGCCATGAAAATGCTCTGGGACGTGGACCTGGAGCAGGCCGACCTCTCCGAATACGCGCGGGCGCTGGACCGCCTGGAGGAGGTTGCCGCCTGGGAGAAAGCCGACGCGGCCATTCGCCTGGCGGCGCGCACTTTCGAGGCCGGCGGCCGCTCCTGCACGGAGGACCACATCACCGGCCTGCTCTTTTTGGGCAACCCGCGCGACCGCATCTTCATCGAGCTCAATCGTGGCTACGCGGGCGCGCAGCTTCCCGGCTATATCGTGCTGCCCATCTGGCCGAACGACTACAACCTGCCGCGCATCCCAGCGGCCCTGGTTCACGAATTCAATCACCGCGTGCGCTTGAGTCACGAACCCTGGACCCTCGCGACCACCGTCGGGCAGTATCTCGTCCTTGAGGGCCTGGCCGAATCCTTCGCCGCCGAACTCTATGGACCCGAATACGTCGGTCCCTGGGTCAGCACGCTGGACGACGAACAGATCGAGCGCGCCAAAGAGATCATCGGCCCGGCGCTCGCTGTCAGCGGCTTCGACAAGATCCGCGCCTACATCTTCGGCGACGAGACCGCCAAACAGTGGGGCCTTCCCGCGCTTGGTCTCCCTCACTGCGCCGGCTACGCCATCGGCTATCGCCTCGTCCAAACCTATCTCCAACGCACCGGCAAAACCGCCACCGAGGCCACGTTTGTGCCGTATGAGGAGATCATCGAGGAATCGGGATTTTTTAAATAACGAGCAACCGGCAAAGCAAAAACAGAGCGCGCAGGTTACGCGGTACTTGCGCGCTTTTCTGCCATCGGCTGCGCTAATCGTTAAATTATCCTGTTTTTCCGCGAGTGCAAATTTCTGGTAAAGTTCAGGCTTCACCGAAGCGAGCCTCTATCCTTTCCAGAAAAAGCATTATTTGCTAGAATAGCCTCATAGATTTCCACCAAATTTCCTGATTCTCAAGAATAATTTTTTCAGTCGTAACGGAGATGAACAATGCCTCGATCGGATATCCCTATGGGTTCAGAATTCGGTCCCAACCAGATAGATCTTGTGAAGGTTTTAGAGCTAGCCCAGGAGCACGCGGGAAACAGATCAGCTTTTATTGCAGCGATTGCGCAAGAATACAGGTGGCTTTGAGGTTGATGTGATCGTCGAGGGAGCGAGGCTTGTCTTTAGTCGCTGGCAAATTCAATGTAAAAACACCCCGGACAATTCCGTGCCTCTAGAAGATATTGCGAAGGAGGTCGGGCTTTCCCTCCAGCTCAAATCGAATGTCATACTGATGGTGACGACAGGAAGATTTAGCAGGGACGCCCTTATCTATGCAGATGATATGATGCGGCAAACACCCCTTAACATTGTAACGCTTAATGGACGGGATTTGCGCCAACTTTCAGAAAATCCGCTGCTCATTGTAGAAATTCTCAACAGGAAAGCCCGGCGCGTGATGGAACTGAAAAACCTTGTTTAAGACCAGACGAAGCTTACCACAAGCTCTCCTGTTCACATATTGGTGAACGTGTCTCCTTAAGAGAAGGTGTATAGGCGGCAATATCCTCTGTTGAGGCGGTTTCGTTCGATTGAGCGTCATGCCCCGGCGAATTTTTCTGCGCCGGTTCTGAGCGTTTCTTTGGACGTGTTCTCCCTCCGTCTGCTGGTAAAGGGGGCTCGTCATTGCCGTTCCATAATAATCCTGGCCTTGCTAATTGATAAAATTTTTCTGCATTATTCCCTGATGCAGGTGAGGAAGCTTTCTCTTCTTTTATAAATCGACCACGCGCGCCCTCGACGTAGTCTTCACGCAGCTCTACACATATCCATCGACGGTTTAGCCGCTCAGATACCTCGCCGGTTACGCAACTGCCTGCGAAAGGATCGATTACAAGATCTCCGGGATCGGTAAGCATCCGTATAAAATATTCGGGCAAGGCTGCCGGGTAGCGGGCTGGATGCATTTTTAAGTTATGTTCGGCGCAATAACGCAAATACGCGGAGTTGCTCTCGGTATTCGGTATAGCGAGAATATTTGGTGGAATGGATGCCCCATTGTCAACAGAAAACTTCGTGCTTATATCATGCCCGCTGGGACGAAGTTTGGCCTTGTATCCATTTTTGAGCAAATCCATCATTGAATCACTATAGGGTTGCAGTACGCGAGTATTAGATGCTTTCGGCCAGGGCGTTTTTGATAGCCACCAGACACAATTTACAGCATCTTTTACACGAATACGCCGAACATTTACCCATTCAGCGGGCGTAGGAAGTTTGCTGGGATTCCACCAATGAAATTCCTGGGCGAGGTGGAACTTATATTCGCGACAAAGCATGATAAGGAGTTCGTAATGATAAAGGCTGCGCGTTGGCTGGCCTGGTATCCATGCTCCTCCGATATCAATTACAATTACGAGTGACCCAGAGTCGCTCAAAACGTTATAGCAAGCTTCAGCAAACGGGCGAAACCATTCTGTGTATTTATCAGCGTCAACGTTCCCATACTCTTTTTTGCGGACCAGCCCAAATGGCGGGCTTGTCATGATTAAATTCACGGAGCCAGATGGTATTATCTCAGAATTATTAAGTAACTGGAGCGAATCCCCGCAATAAATACGTCCCTGTGAAGTTTCAAAGGCTAGCTGTGGTGCAGGCAAAGGACTATCTGTAGCGAGAATATCTGGAGCCTCTTCGTTTTCCGCCTGCTCATCTAGATCTAGCGAATTGTATGCGGGATCTGCCTGCCCAACAGTTGGCGGAGGGGAGGCTATCTGATCCTGTTTGGTATCTGGTTGCGATAAACTTAATGAATCGTTTTCAATATGGCTATGCTCTCTCATAGGTGATCACTCTCCTACCTGGCATTTTAGCATAGTCAGGCGCTACAGGATGGCTCAATCAGCTTTTCTGGCTACCCCTGGTAGTGTGATAGTTATTCACCACATAAGATACCATCAAATGCGCTGTTTCTCAAGAACAAATGGACTATAATAGCGCGTCTGGATATGGTTAAATATATTTCGATCTAAAAGAACTCTCCAAAGACTGGTTCCCGGTTTTTTTCAATTTTCAAGAGATAAATTCTCCTTTTATCGAGATTGTGAGAAAATGCGTTTTCTCACAATCTCGATAAAAGGAGAATTTATCTCTTACGAAATATCACCGGCAGATGCCTCAATCCCAGCAACACGAAGCTGCCGAGGGGTTCGAGGGGATCGTGGTTGGCGCGGCGAATGTCGGTCCAGCGGGCGAGCATAGTTTCTATGGCGATGCGCGCTTCGAGGCGGGCGAGGGGCGCGCCGAGGCAGAAGTGGATGCCGTAGCCAAAGGCGAGATGGCGGTTGGGGGTGCGATGAATGTCGAAGGTATCGGGATCGGGAAATTGCTCCTCGTCGCGGTTGGCGGAGGCGAGCCAGGTGACGACGTCGGTGCCGGCGGGAATGGTCTGCCCGCCCAGCTCGACCTCCTGAAGCGTCTCGCGCAGCAGCAGGCGCACCGGGGAGCGGTAACGCAGCACCTCTTCGATCGCGCCCGGAATGAGCGAGAGATCGGCGCGCAACTCCTCCATGACCTCGGGATGCTCGTCGAAGGTCTGGAAGGCGTTGCCCAGCAGCGTGGTGGTTGTTTCGTTCCCGGCCAGGAGCAGCAGGATGCAGAAGCCGAGCAGATCCTGTTCGCTGAGATACTCGCCGTCCACCTGGGCCGCCAGCAGCGCGCTGACCAGGTCGTCGCGCGGCTCGCGGCGGCGCGCCTCGAACACCTGGCGATAATAGTTCACCATCATGCGCTGTGGATTGGCTCCAGGCTCAAAGGGCGCAGAGCCGATGAGCTGATTGGTCCAGAGCTTGAATTTATCGCGATCCTCGATCGGAATGCCCAGCATTTCGGCAATGATCGTTGTTGGCAGCGGGCCGGCCAGGTCATCGATCACATCCATCTCTCCCTGCGCCTCCACTGCGTCCAGCAGCTCGTTCGTGACGGCGGTAATACGTTCCTCCAGGCGGGCTACGGCGCGGGGTGTGAAGGCCAGCGAAACCAGGGCGCGCAATTGGCGATGGCGCGGCGGATCGATGTTGATAATGCTCCTGCCGATCGGCTGATTATCTCCGCTGTACGCCTGCGAGGAGAAGGTCGCGTGATCGCTCAGCACGCGCTGCACGTCATCGTATTTGAAGACGCTCCACGATCCATACTGTTCGTTAAACGTGACGGGCGTATTCTGGCGCATAGAGCGAAACCAGGGGAACGGGTTCAGACGAATATCGATCTCAGGCTCAGACATAGGTGGGTTACTCCTCATGGATAGTAACGAAACGGCCTGCTCTCGGCGTGGCCGTCCCGCGTGCCGGAATCAACGCATGGATGGTTGCTCACGTTATGATATACGTTAGATCATCAGGCAGGGTTGTGTGCCTCCCGGCGCGCCGGGATTTGAAAAATGCGCCAAAATATCGTCAAGTTTTACAGAAGGAAAAAGCGCCCAACGCGAGGATGTATGGCGCCAGGGTGCCCGGGAGCACACCATAGAAGGAAGCAGGCGGCCTGGAGTTTTCGGGTGTACAATAGAGGAGAAAATTCTAACCGGGAGGGGGAAAGAGAATGCCTTCATTTAATGAAGAACAGCGCAAATTTTTATTGCAGGGAACGCGAACAGGGAAGCTGGCAACCGTTCGCAGGGATGGACGAGCGCATGTTGTGCCTATCTGGTTCACTCTTGATGAAGATACAATCATATTCACAACGGGCGAACGCACGGTCAAAATGGACAATATGCGGCACTCGGCGCAGGTTTGTATCTGTGTGGACGACGAGACGCCGCCCTATGCCTATATTATGATTGAGGGAACGGCAAGCTGGCACACCGATCCAAAGGCCCTGCTCCACTGGGCCACATGCATCGGCGGGCGTTACATGGGAGAGGACCGAGCGGAGGAGTACGGCAGGCGCAACGGCGTCCCCGGCGAACTGCTGGTGAGAGTAACACCGACGAGGATTCGCTTCGAGAAAGAGATCGCCGGTTAACCGGCTATTTTGAATTTCTATTTTTGCATGTGGCGTAAAAATATACGCTTCACACATATTTTTACGCCACATGCAAAACAAAATTCAATGGACGTTGCGGCTCTGTCCCGCCCAATACTTCTCGCGTAGCTCGCGTTTAAGTATTTTCCCGGCCCCACTTTTGGGCAAGGGATCGGAGAAAAATTCGAGGCTGCGAGGAACCTTATATCCGGCGATCTGCCGGCGCGTGTGCTCGATCAACTCCTCCTGCGTTGCCTGCATGCCGGGCTTGAGAACGATCACGGCATGCACGCTCTCGCCCCATTGCTCGTCGGGAATGCCGATTACCGCCGCCTCCAGCACGGCGGGATGCGTGTAGAGCGCGTTCTCGACCTCGATCGAGTAGATATTCTCGCCCCCGGAGATGATCATATCTTTGGCGCGATCGACGATATAGATATAATTCTCCTCATCGACGGTCGCCAGGTCGCCGGTATGCAGCCAGCCATCCACAAGCGCAGCGGCGGTAGCCTCGGGCATATGCCAGTAGCCCTGCATGATGTTAGGGCCGCGCGCGATAATCTCGCCGATCTCGCCCGGCTGCACATCCTCGCCCTCGCTGTTGACCACGCGCACCTCGATGCCGAGCGCCTCGCGTCCCACCGAAGAGAGCCGCCGTACCTGTTCGGGCGGGCCATCCGGCACGTGATCCCAGGTATCCAGCCCGGTCAGCAGCGGCGCGGCCTCCGTCAGTCCATAGCCCTGGGCAAAGATCTGTCCCCACTTTGCCAGCCCCTTTTTGAGCAGTTCAAGCGGCATCGGCGAGGCGCCGTAGGTCAGGCGGCGCACGCTGGAGAGATCGTAGGCATCGACGTTGGGGTGGTTAAGAACCATATTGAGCATAGTCGGCACCAGCAGCGTGACCGTCACCTTCTCCTGCTGGATCATCTGCAGGACAAGTTCGGGGTTGAACATGGGGATGAAGACGTGGCGCGCGGCCACCATCGTGATCGCGAAGGTCGAGCCGGTGTCGGCCAGGTGGAACATCGGGGCCGCATGCAGGTACGTATCCTTCTCGTTATAGCCGGTTGCCATGATCACATTCATCGCGTTGGAGACGATATTCTTATGCGAAAGCATCACGCCCTTCGCGCGTCCCGTCGTACCACCCGTATAGTAGAGGCCCGACAGGTCGTCATCCTCCATCGCCTGGTCCACGCTCTCCTGCATATGGCTGCCCTTGCTGACCACATCCTCATAGTTAATCATGCCTTCGGGCGTCTGCTCGCCAACGTAGAGAATATCCGTCACCGAGGGAAAGGTATCCCGCCCGGTCGCGTGTGGAGCGAAAGCCTTATCTACAACTAGCACTTTACTCTCACTATCGTTGAGAATAAAGACAATCTCAGGGCGAGCCAGGCGAATGTTGAGGGGGACGATCACCGCGCCCATGCGGGCGCAGGCGTAGTAAAGCTCCAGATAGCGATGACAGTTAAGCATCAGCACTGCCACGCGGTCGCCGCGCTGAACGCCCTGGCCGGCCAGGCCACGCGCCAGGGCATCTGTGCGCAGATCAAACTCCTCCCAGGTATAGCGCGTCGAACCACAGACAATCGCCTCGCGGTTGCCCGCGACCTTCCTCGCGTGCGCGAGTCCCTGTGCAATATTCATAGCTGCCCCCTTTTGCCGGGTCAGGCAAATTCAATGACGCCGCGTATGATCTTGCCGCTGACCATATCGGCGTAGGCTTCATTGATCTGATTGAGGGTATAGGATTGCGTCACCAGTTCGTCGAGTTTGATTTTGCCCGTTTCGTACATCTTGAGCACCATAGGGATATCGTTGCGCGGCTGGGCGTCGCCGTACAACACGCCCATGATAGCTTTCTGGGTGAGGACCAGGTTGAGGGGTGCGACCGGTAGAGAGAGCTGCGTGGCCGGGGCGAGGCCAACGATGACCAGCGTGCCGTTTTTTGCCAGGGCTTTATAAGCCTGGGCGGTCGTTTCAGGAAGCGCGATGGCGTCGAAGGCGTAATCCACGCCCGCGCCGTCGGTTAAGCGGCGAATCTCGTTGACGGGATCGCTTTCGCGCGAGTTGATAGTATGCGTCGCCCCCAGCTCGCGAGCCTTCTCCAGCTTGAAATTGTGGATATCTACGGCGATGATCATCTGCGCGCCCGCCAGGGCCGCGCCCTGCACGATATTTGTGCCAACGCCGCCACAGCCGACCACCAGGGCCGTGCTGCCCGGTTGCACGCGCGCGCGGTGAATGGCCGAGCCAACGCCCGTCAGCACGCCGCAGCCGACCAGCACGGCGCGGTTGAGCGGGTAGTGCTCCGCAATGGGCACCAGCGAAATATCGGGCACGACGGTGCGCTCGCTGAAGGTCGAGACAAAGCAGAACTGCCCGACGTTCTTGCCATCCTTATGCATGCGATACGTGCCGTCCAACTGCGCGCCCGGAACCCTCGCCGTCCCCTTATCGCAGAGATTAGAATGGCCGGAGGTGCAGGCCCGGCAGACGCCGCAGGAGGGCATAAAGCTCAGAACGACATGCTGGCCCACGTGATAGTTTGTCACGCCGGGGCCGAGCGCCTCGATAATCCCTGCCCCTTCATGTCCCAGGGCCATTGGCAGATAAGATGGCAACTCGCCGGTAACAACATGATAGTCCGAGTGGCACACGCCGGCTGCGACGATGCGCACCTGCACCTCATGTTCGCCGGGGGGATCAAGCTCAACCTCTTCCACACGAATAGGCTCGCCAGGAGCATACTGTACGGCTGCTCGGGTTTTCATATTACCGCTCACTCCTTATTTACCTGTCCGCCCTGGCAACTGCTCAGAGCGATCTTCTACTGATTGAGAGGGTTACAATCAGTGATTTAAAGCATAACATGGGTTGCGAAAGGTGCGCAAGAGTTTAGGTTGTCGGCACGCTACTTTTTAAACCTGCGCAACCTGTCACCACGCCTCTTAATTTTGTGATGTCCACCCGCCCGCCTGCTTGTTTTTCATACGAGTATCACGGTTGAAAAACGCCTCGTTTGCCGGGAGCGAGCAGGTATACTTGCTCTAGAGTTGATACCCTGCCCGCTTTGGGCCGGGAATTGAGCCACCTGGCCTTTGCCAGGATAGACGAGGTAGACCTGATGTTGCACGTTACACTTGATCTCTACGGGTGCAATCCCGCTCTGCTGGCGGATGAGACCTTCTTGCGCGGCATACTTGAGGAGTATCCCGAGCGCATCAATATGGTGAAGGTCGGACCGGCGGAATTGCGCTATATCAAGACCAGCAATCCGCTGGACGATGGCTACTCCGGCTTTGTGATTATCGCTACCAGTCATGTCAGCCTGCATGCCTGGGCGCCCTATCGCATGGTCAATATCGATGTCTTCTCCTGCGAGGAGTTTGCGGTCGCGGACGTGGTCGCGTTCGCCTGCCAGCGTTTCCAGACCAGGGATGTCGAGGTCCACGAAATTCGCCGGGCCAGCCGTTCGCCGCGCGTCTCGGCGCGCGAGCAGCAGTACAGTTTGATTGAAAGTTAGGCTTCATTTCGTCCTGGAGCAGCATTTATGAGAATGAAACTTATTGCAGGATGCGCATTTCTTTTGAATACCATCCTCTTCGCCACCTATTATTCGGTGACGAAGGAGGCGCTGAGCCGCATCGATCCCATCATCTTTACGTTTTTTGAGATGGTTTCGCTGGCTCCCGCCGGCCTCCTGATCGTTCTCTGCTCCTGGAAGCATGTCAGCCGCACGGTGGTGAAGCGCGGCGTGCTGCTGGGCAGCACGCTTTGCCTGGCGCTCTTTACGATTGCGATTGCTCTGAAGTACACAACTGCGACCAGCACGGCCTTCTTCCCGGCCTTGAATGGCTTCGTGGCGGCGCTCATCGCCTGGGCGCTGTTCCGCGAGTCCATGCGGGGCGCGACATGGCTGGCCGGTCTGCTCTCCCTGGCGGGCGCGGCGCTGCTGATCTTTACCTCCTCGGCGGGGAATTTTCGCGGCACGCTGATCGCCTTCCTGGGTGGCCTGTTCTATACCGGCTACGTGTTCCTGAGCGATCATGAGCAGAAGGACGAGAAGGCCCAGTGGCCGCTCTTCGGCATCGAATTACTGACCACGGCGGTCTGGGCGAATCTGATCGCGCTGCTCTTTGGCGACTGGCAGGCGGTTCACCCGGCGCTGCCCAAGGATATCTGGGTGGTGCTGTATGTCTCGGTGGCCTGCACCTTTATCCCGACGTTAATTACGGTGCTCTTACAAAACTATATCTCGCCGGTGACGGTTTCGTTCATTTATATTCTGGAGCCGGTGCTGGGCGCAATTATCGCAAATCTCTATCTAGGCGAGGTTCTGCCCGTGCAGGGCTATGCCGGCGGCGCGCTGGTTGTGCTGGGCGCGCTGGTCAATACGTGGGCGAGCATGGGGCAGCCGGCGCAGAGACGCGCGCGCAAGGCTCCGGCTCCGCGCGCTTCGTGGGTGAGTACGTTGCTCTATCCGGGGCTTGGTTTCCTGTGCGGCTCGCTTCTGCTCGCGCGCCTGGGCGGCCTGCCCCCGGCTTCGTGGAGCGAGGTTGCCCGTATCTGGCCGCAGCTTGCTCAATATCTGCCGCGCAATCAGGACTATGTGACGGTGCTGCTGATCCAGGCAGGAGGCTGGCTGATTGCGTGGAGCTCCGTGATCCTGATGGGCTGCCTGGCGCTGGTAAATTTGCTGCGCCTGCCATTCCAGTTCGCGCGCCCGCGCCCGGTCGTTCACTCCCGTCCACGTCCCCCGGCGGCCAGACCGCCCGCGCCACCGGTTATCCAGCCGGCCAGGCGCGTGCGTCCAACGGTATTCCAGCCTGGACAGCCAGAAGTGCGGATGCGCGCGGCTCCCCTGGCGCGTGAGGAGCAAGAGGTGCGCGTGCGCACGACCAGGCGGCTACCTGAGCAGACGGCGCCGGCCACCTACACGCCCGACGAGCCGCGCAAGCGCATCACCAGGCGTTTACCCGAACAGCCCACCTGGTACGGTGAGGCTGTCTGGCAAGGTGTACCCGCCGGCAATCGCCCGGCATCTCTGCGTTCTACCGAGCCGCTGCGGCGCGAAGCTGTCCAATCCTTTGACCTGCACGGTGGTTTGCCTGTAGAGAAACGTGTGCATTGATCCGGGGTAGAAAACGAGGTCGCTATGAAACTCAACGAAAATGGAGATTTTTGCCTGCTGTATGTCGAGCCAGCGGACGAGAAGGAGCGTCTGTTCGAGGTCATCGGCGCGCAAAAAAAGCCGGTTGTCCTGCTGCTGCCCCAGGCGGCGGGCCAGCCTCGCTCCAGGCTGTTTCAGCGTCCTGAGGATTTCAGCGACCTGAAGCATGTGCGCAGGCAGACCGGCGTGCCGATCACTTTCCTCACCGCCAGCAGCGAGCTTCTGACGCAGATGGCCGCGCGCTACGGCTTTGCGTCGTATCCCTCGATCGATGCCTTCGCGGAGGCGCTAGCACGTGGTCGCCGCTCCGGGCAGGACGAGGCGAAGCCGCAGGCCGCGCGTCGGGCCAGAACGGGACCGCTGGTACCCCCCTCGGGCCAGGTTGCGGCGATTCGCCGTCCCGTGCCTACTACGCCCTTGCGCGCACGTGCAGATGACGCGCCCTGGCCCAGCCCCGCCAGCGGTTCGCTGCCCGTTGGATACGACGCGTCTTTTCATAACGCGCAGACCCAGCCGCCGCGTCCACTGACGGATATGGCTTTCTGGCCAGCCCCAGAGGACGACGAACTGCCGGGCGCCTCCGCGGCTGCCCCGGCGATGAGTGCGCGCGCGACGCCCATTCCGCCTGCCCGGCGCAATGGCTACCTGCCGACTACGCCGCTGCCGGACGAGCCGTTTGTGTCCGACGAGGATGCAGTTCCTCCGCGCTTCAGCGAGATCCCGCGCCGCCGCTCCGCTCAACCGCTGGATGAGCTGCACGCGCGCCATCCCGGCTGGCCGCCTGAGGATGCCCGCCTGGAGAATCTTCATCGCCCGGCTCTCGATCGCGCTCCGGCGAGGTCCGACGTGCCAGCACCAGAAGCTCCTGCGAAACTTCCGCCGGTCCTGCCCGCCGAGGCGAAGGCGCCGCGCCGCAGCATTCTGCCGGTGCTCATCACCCTCTCGCTGCTCATCCTGGCCGGTGCGGGCCTCGGCTCGTTCGTCGCAATCTCGCACATCACGCCGGGCACCCCGCTGGTCGCGGCTCCCGTCGGCTCGATCACCTTCCTGAGCAGCGAGCAGCTCAATCAGAATACCAGCCAGGGCATCGACGACGAGGTGCAGATTAGTTTACATAATCTTAGCAGCCCCGCCCCCGGCAAGAGCTACTATGCCTGGCTGCTGGGCGATAAGAACCAGATGGAATCGCAGTCGATCCTGCTGGGCAAACTGAACGTGGTTAATGGATCGATCAACATGCTCTATCCCGGCGACGCGCTGCACACGAATCTCTTGCAGATCACCAGCCGTTTCCTGGTAACTGAGGA
>Ga0070740_10005477_pt1 | contig 11744 bp, 10 predicted proteins | sample Coa_R2_FD_67286 | JGI IMG/M metagenome (GOLD analysis project Ga0070740, IMG submission 67286) | Surface soil microbial communities from Centralia Pennsylvania, which are recovering from an underground coalmine fire - Coalmine... | ecosystem: Environmental > Terrestrial > Soil > Unclassified ...
TAGCGTCATGTCAGATTCAACGTATGATATGATTCACCCTGATACTTCAAGTGGCTCACCGCAATTTAATCATTATGCTGTCATCGGCATGAAAACTGCTGAGGATGATATGAAAATAGCAGAAAAAATGCAACCGACCCATTCAAGTAATGAAGTAGATGGTTACAATGGCTATGGGAGCATGATTGATGAGCTCTTGAGTTTATCTCAACAAGTTTCACAATAGCAACACTTCATTTTTATTTTCCAAATATATACTCTAAATATAGAAGTAATCGTAAATGTAGATTCGGAAAATAGTTTCAAGCTAACGTTAAGAATGGTAGAATAACTTTTACGCATGACATTACTTAAATATAAATAAAGGAGACTATTGAAATGAAACAGTGTCAGAAAGATTGGAAATATACTAAGTAATTTTTAGAATGGTAACAGTTCTTCTGCTTTGACTTTAAGTGCTTTTGCAAGTTTATAAAGCGTTCTGATGGTAGGGTTTCTTTCTCCTCGTTCTATTAGTCCAACATAGTTTTATGCATGAAAAGTTTAACTACAAACTCTTCTTGGGTTACTCCCTTCTCTTTACTTACTTTTGTAATCTATCTCTAAATTTTACGAGTATTCTTACATGAATCGCACTATCTTTAACTTAGGAAATGTAGTAAGATGTACTAGCTTATTCTACTATGAACAAAAATAATACCTCTAATACCAATCTTCTCAATGTACAACAAGCTGCTGAATTCTTAGGAGTAAATGTCGGTACAATTCGCAGATGGGCACGGTCTAAGTTACTTTTTGGTCTAAAAGTTGGAATAAGAGGAGATTGGCGATTTACTAAAGAAGACTTATTACAAATGGTCAAGCCAAATAAAAAAGGAGCGTATGCCAAAAACAAATAAATCATTTCCTATTGTCGGTATTGGAGCCTCAGCTGGAGGGCTTGAAGCATTTACCGAGCTTCTTAAAGCTTTGCCCATCGATACTAGCATGGGGTTTGTATTGATTCAACATTTAGATCCCACACATCAAAGCGTCTTGACTGATTTATTATCCAGAACTACCGAGCTGCCAGTTACCGAGGTAAAAAATACCACGTCTGTTGAACCGAATCATATTTATGTAATTGCTCCAAACACAGATATGACTATCACCGATGGCGTATTGAAGCTCACTCCTCGTAGTAAGAATGGTAAGCTACATATGCCGATTGATCACTTCTTTCGTACTCTTGCAGAAAGTCACCAAGAGAATGCAATCGGCATAATCCTTTCAGGCACTGCTTCAGATGGAACATTAGGGCTTAAAGCAATTAAAACTGAAGGGGGGATTACTTTTGCCCAGAATGAGACGGCCAAATATCAAGGTATGCCAAAAGCTGCGATTGCCTCAGGATGTGTGGATTTTGTTCTCTCACCTCAAGAAATTGCCAAAGAACTGTCACGAATAAGCCATCATCCGTATGTTCATCAGCCAAAAACCTCAGAAGACCAACAAGCATTACACGAAGGAGAAGGCGAGCTTAATAAGATTTTTTCTATTGTGTACAGAAGCACAGGCGTAGACTTTGCTCATTATAAAAGCGCAACCATAAAGCGGCGTATTATGCGGAGGATGCTTTTACATAAGCTTCCAATGCTTGCAGACTATGTAACCTATCTTAAGGAAAATAGCAGTGAGGTAGATGCGCTGCGTCAGGACATTCTCATCAATGTCACTAGTTTTTTTAGAGATCCACCGACTTTTCAATTTTTACAAGATACTGTTTTCCCGCGCATCGTAAAGAATAGGTCGAGTAAAGAGCCTATCAGAGTATGGGTGGCAGGATGCGCAACAGGAGAAGAAGCCTATTCCTTGGCGATGATGCTATCTGAATTTCTAGTTAATAATTCACTCACTATTCCTGTTCAGATTTTCGGAACAGATTTAGACGAGGTGGCAATAGAAAAAGCTCGTAAGGGAGTGTATTCGCAAAGTGATCTGCAAAATGTCGATTCGAAGCGGGTCGAGCGATTCTTTATGAAAATAGATGGCAGCTATCAAATAATCAAATCAATTCGGGATATGTGTGTTTTTGCACCACACAATATTTTTGTCGATCCTCCATTTGCCAGGCTTGATCTTATCAGCTGTTGCAACCTGTTAATTTATCTAGATTCGGTTCTGCAAGAGAAGCTTTTTCGTACGTTCCATTATGCACTCAAGTCAGAAGGCTTTCTGATGCTTGGAAAGTCAGAATCAGTTGGGACGCACTCAAAACTTTTTTCTCAAATTGATAAAACACACAAACTTTATACGAAGAAAGATATGGCTGCGCGTGGTGAGACCAACGTTATTCCTCAGCTAGACAGAAGACAAGCAATTAATCCGATAAAAAAAGGCGATACAGAGGAGAAGGCGGTATATGGAGTTGATATACAAAAAGAAGCCGACAATATGCTCCTTACCCGATATGTACCTGCCAGTGTTCTTATTGATAATAATTTAGAGATTCTGCAATTTCGTGGATCAACTGGAGCATATCTTGAACCCTCTCCTGGAAAGGCAAGCTTTAATCTGATCAAAATGGCCAGAGAAGGATTAGGTTTTGAGTTGCGGAGTGTTATCTCTAAAGTAAGAAAAAGCCGGCATTCTGTTAAAAAAGAAGGTATCCCAATACACGTAAACGGCAACAAAAGAGAGGTTACGATTGAGGTACTGCCTATAAAATCAAGTGGAGATGAATCATACTACCTCGTCCTTTTTGAAGAAACCATTGCTTCGGCACAACATACGCAAAAAGCAGATCTCAGACGTGGAGCCAAAGACAAAAGAATTGCCGAGTTGGAACAAGAACTTGCCCAAACGCGAGAAGATATGCGCTCAGTTACCGAAGAGCAGGAAGCAACGAATGAGGAATTGCAATCTGCAAATGAGGAAGTCCTCTCAAGTAACGAAGAGTTGCAAAGTATCAATGAAGAACTGGAGACGAGCAAAGAAGAGCTTGAGTCAACCAACGAAGAGCTAACGACCGTCAATGAAGAACTGCAAAACCGTAATCAACAACTTAGCGAAGCACATGACTATACTGAAGCAATTATTAGAACAGTACAAGTACCACTCATAATTTTGGATCGGAATTTACGAGTGAAAACTGTTAATAGGTCATTTTGCCAGATGTTTCAAGTAACTGAGGAAGAGACAGAAGGACAATTAGTGTACGATTTAGGAAATGGTCAATGGAATATTCCAGCACTACGAACACTTCTCAATGAGATTCTCCCGAAAGATACTGTCTTTGATAACTATGAGGTAGAGTACACCTTCCCATCAATTGGCCACAAAATTATGCTTCTGAATGCCCGCAAGTTTTATAAAGATGGAGAAAATATCCTCCTTGCAATTGAGAATATTACACAGCGCAAAGAACTTGAGAAACAAAAAGAAGAATTTACCGGTATTGTTACCCATGAATTAAAAACTCCCATTACCACGATGAAAGCGTATGCGCAAATCCTTGAGAAACGTTTTGAGAAGAGTAAAGAAAGTAAGGATACTTATCTTATTAAAAATATTAATACGCAAGCAGACCGATTAACAAATCTTATTAACGACTTACTCCATACAAGCAAAATCCAGGCAGGAAAGCTGATACTTGAGAAAAAGAAGTTTGATTTGAATGCGCTGGTCTCAAAAATAGTGATAGATTTTCAGTATGCAACCGAAACACATCAAATTATAAAAGAAGGAGAAATCAAAGAACAGATATATGGAGATGAAGGCAGGATTGAACAAGTACTCTCTAACTTAATTACCAATGCGATCAAATATTCTCCCAAAGCTGACAAGCTAATTGTCCGCGTTGCTAGTGATAAACAAAATGCGGTTGTCAGTGTTCAGGACTTTGGATTTGGTATTGCCAAACACGATCAGGCAAAAATCTTTGGACGATTCTACAGAACCGCTGATAAAGAGAAAGGGAATGTCATAGGTTTTGGGCTTGGGTTATATATTGCCTCAGAAATCATCAAACGACATGGTGGGAAAATTTGGGTTGAGAGTACAAAAGGAAAAGGCTCAACATTTTCTTTTACACTACCATTAAAGCCAAGAAGGTAAATCGCTATGAATAAGCAAAGCTTTTCTACGAATGAGGGGAAACCCTCTTCTGCGAATAAAAAAATCAAAGAAATCCAAGTCAATAAACAGCTACCGCAACACGCGGAAGCTCCTATGGTAGAAGAAAGTCAGAGTACTCTCTTAACAATCAAAAAATTTCTCAAAGATAATGCCAACCAAATTCAACTTTTAGCTACAAAACATCATAAAAAATTCATTGGTAAAACTACCCTCCCCGATGAACTGGCTGATAAATATAACAATTATCACATCAAAGTTATTGAGGAATTTGTTAATAATATTGAAGATATAAAAAAAGGATTACCTGTTATTAAAAAGCTTGGTGAGAAATTGGCAAAAGATTCAGTCAAAGATGGTTTGACGCTTGAGGATGCTGTTGATGGAACGATTTTTATGAAACAAGCAGTTTGGCAAATGCTTGAAAAAAGTGGGCTGCTAAAAGAGTTAAGTGCTCAGGATTTCTATCAACTGAGCCAAGTGATTGGTACATACTCTGATGTTTTGGCGTCAAAAATTGCCTTCGAATATCATGAGAATTATGTTTTAGAGCAACAAAAACTTGAGACTCGTAAAGATGATTTTATATCAATGGCAAGCCACGAGTTAAAAACGCCAGTGACCAGTCTTAAATCCTATGTCCAAGTGCTGCAAAAACTCTCAGAAAAAGAGAAACATACTACCCAAGTCCAATACCTTAGCAAAATGGATAAACAAATTAATAAACTGACTAAACTCATTAGTGATTTACTTGATCTCTCAAAAATTGAAGGAGGAAGACTGCAACTTGAGAGAGAAGCTTTTCCAATTGATGAGTTAGTCAAAGAAGTTGTTGAAACAGTCCGTATGACTACTACCAATAAGATACTCTTAAACGGGCAAACAAAGAAGCAGGTGGTTGGTGATCGTGATCGTTTAGGTGAGGTACTGACTAATCTTTTGACCAATGCAATTAAATACTCCCCTTCGGGAAGTACTATCCAGGTAACTACAAAGGCGAATAAAAAGGAAATGGTGATCTCGGTACAAGATAATGGTATTGGTGTTGCAAAAGAACATCAAGACAGAATCTTTGACCGCTTCTACCGCGTTGAAGGCATAAATGAAAAAACTTATCCTGGATTTGGCATTGGGTTATATTTTTCGGCTGAAGTTATCAAGCGTCATGGAGGAAGAATTTGGGTGGAGAGCGAGAAAGGACAGGGGTCAACATTTAGCTTTACGCTTCCACTCAGTCATGGTAAGAAAGGATAATATATGATGAATACTGCTCATAAAATATTGGTTGTTGATGATGATCCAGACATTTTAGATGCAGTAAAATTGATGCTGGAATACGCTCAATATGAGGTAGAAATTTCAGAGAAAGCAGAGTGTGTTGAAAAATTACGCAAGGGGAATTTACCAAGTCTTATTTTGCTTGATGTCCTCTTATCAGGCAAGGACGGACGAGAGCTTTGTAAACTGTTAAAAAGCAAGAAAGATACCAAACACATTCCTATTATAATGATTTCTGCCCATCCCAATCTTAAAAACTCAGTAAAAGAATGTGGAGCGCAAGATTTCTTGGCAAAACCGTTTGAAATGGATGAGTTGTTAGCAAAAGTAGCGCGTTTACTTAAGGGTGACTAGCGTTGTAGTAAATCTCCGGTTTTTTCTTTTGTACTCAGGCTTCTCCTTTTTCCTCTAAAAAGCAGTGGTATCGCAACCAATAAGCTGATGATGATTCCGAATATAAAGGTAAGAAACAGAAGAAGTGCAAGTGATCCCTCAAATTGCCACGCTAAAAAATGCACGATAACAGGTGATGTATTCTGAAATATAAAGGTGACAATAACTAGCGCCAGTAATAAACCAGAGATTAAAAGTGGTAACATATATCCATATTACCACAATTTTTAGATAGGGAGAGTAGTATAAAATTATCTATGTTGTTGCATAGTAGTGATTTCTTGAAGCTAGAAGGTCTCTAATGCCGTCTAGTGTCCGCAGCAAAGCTCACCTATATAGTCTCTTATTATAACCTTACACGATAGAGATATAATAAATATGTGGTTTCAAGAACTTTTATTCTCCCTGTTATTTCTCCATTCCGCTTGGATTTGACCGCTTGGGCACTTCGGAGACGAAACATAAACATTATTGACCAATGGGATGGTAAGTGCTATTCGCGCATTTTTGTTTTTAATAACAATCCAGTAAAAGTTACTCTTATTCAGGAAGGAACAGGTACAGAACAAAAAGTAAACATTACTTTACAATCAGAACAGTATATTACTCCGCAAATACAAAAAGAGGTTCGTTCACTCATACACCAAATGTTTGGGATTGCCATAGTCTTGCAGCCGTTCTATTTGCTAGCAAATACCAATGATATCCTTAAATCCCTTGTCGAACAATTCAAAGGCGTAAAACCACCACGATTCCCAACTATCTTTGAAGCATTAATAAACTCCATTGCCTGTCAACAGGTAACACTTAGCTTAGGTATATTGATACTCAATAGGTTATCGGAAAACTTCGGAGTACAATTTATAGAAAATAATAACATTTCATATGCCTTCCCTCGACCTGAGGATTTAATAGAGGTTTCAGAAGAAGAGATTAAAAAATTGGGATTTAGTTATCAGAAAGCACGGGCAATTAAAGAACTTGCAACTGCTGTTTTTACTAAAAAAATAGAATTAACAAATTTAGAGAACATGACAAACGCAGAGGTTGTTACCTATTTATCTACCATTCGAGGGATTGGAAGATGGAGCGCTGAATATGTACTCCTTTGAGGATTGGGAAGACTCGACACTTTTCCAGGAGATGATATAGGAGCGCAGAATAACCTCAAGCGCATATTTGAGCTTGATACGAAACCAACCTATGAAGAAATAAAAAAATTAACATCGAAGTGGCACCCCTATGAAGGGCTTGTCTACTTCCATCTGTTACTTGAGAAATTACACTTAAAAGGAGTGATATGATTACCACGATTTATACCATTGGTCATTCAACAAGAAGCATAGAAGAATTTATCAAATTACTAAAATTATATGAAATCGAAATACTTGTTGATGTTCGGAAAATTGCCAAATCCCGCCATAACCCTCAGTATAATGAAGAAGAATTACAAGAGAGCTTAGAGAAGCATAATATCATATATAAACGTATGGAAGGGCTTGGAGGGCTGAGACATACAACAAATGCATCTGTCAATAAAGCATGGGAAAATCTCTCTTTTCGAGGATATGCTGATTATATGCAGACGCCAGAGTTCACAAAAAGTGTAGAAGAACTGATTAAGATAGCAAGAGAAAAACAAACAGTCATTATGTGTGCTGAGGCTGTTCCGTGGCGTTGTCATCGTTCGCTTGTTGGCGACGCTTTAGTGATTCGAAATATAGCTGTTGAAGATATAATAAGTGAAAAGAGTTGTCAACCTCACAATTTAACTTCTTTTGCGAAGGTAGATGGGGACACAATTACTTACCCTGCACCTTTGGAGTAAAAGAAGTAATTTCTGTAGGAGTGGTAACGTAAAAGTGATTATCAGGACCATAAAAAACGCCAATCAGACTCCATGGCGTACCACTTTTATATACAATCTTATCTTTTTCTACCTTATCAAAGTTTTCTCCTCCTAGGGTTAACTTATGAACTAAGCTTTCGTTGTAACTGCCAAAATACAAATCATCACCAACAAAAACATTTTGCACAGGTGTGATGGTTGGCGTATAGGAAATAATCGGTTTGCCAATATTTGGCTTATCAAGTGTTATGCCAGGTGGTGCCCAGCCATAATTTACTCCTTTTTCAACGATAATTATTTTATCATTCCTATCTGGTCCTGTTTCGCTAATATATAACCTGCCTGTTGTTGGGTGAAAGGCAAGGCCGAAAATATTTCTATGACCATAGGAGTACACAGGAGAATTAGGAAACGGATTATCTTTAGGCATTGTGCCATCAGAATTTATTCTTAAAACTTTCCCGGCAAGGGAATGTATATCTTGTGATAACTCTGGTTTATTGATATGACCTGTACCAATATAAAGGGTTCCATCTGGAGCAAATGCCATTATGCCTCCGTTATCAAAATCCCCACCCGGAATATCGTCTAATAGGACTTTTTCATTACTGCCGTCTTTATTTATTCTCACAACACGGTTTATTAACTTGTTATTTTTTTTAAATAGGTGGTAGCAATAAATATATCCATTATTTTCAAAGTCTGTGTCTAAGGTAACTCCCATCAGTCCTGCTTCCATGTAGGTAAATGTCGGTGGTACTGGTAGTGTTGTTATGAGGCGAAAGTTTTTGTTATCTATTTGCCATAGTTGCCCTGAGTTTTTCTCGGTTACATAAACTTCACCGTTTTTGGAGAATGCAAGCGTAACAGGAAAACCATATGTTTTGGTCTGTTTGGGTAATAATGGATTGCTCATATGCCATTACGGGGTTTTGCTACTCCTGCTCTTTTTGCCAGTTCTTCTGGAGTAATAAGGGTTACATCAGGGTCGCTGGTGTCTTTTTGTTCAGGAAACTGCAGGTCATCCATGTAGGGGGTTGGTCGTTTTGCTCGGTAGTCAACCATAATATCAACATATGCCTTGCGTGACTCTTCAACAGTTTTTTTACCATGAATAATATCGTTAGCAAGATTAATAGCTAAGAGATTTGCCATTTCATCATGACACCTTGCAGAAATTTCACCTTGCGTTCGCCGTACAGTGACACTGCCGTCAAATTTTGCTAAGTCTGAAAACATTTTCTCAGGAACACGATATGTGGTTACACTTTCACATATATCAAGGTGTGGGAATGGAAAATTGTGCTGATTTCCCTCTTTTGAAACAATTATTTTTTTCCATCGTTTTTTGTTATACCAGATAAGCAGGCTTGGTGTTGTTTCATCTGGATTACCATATTCTTTAATAATCTCATTTGCAACTTCCTTTTGATCTTCAGGCCAGTTTTTAATTGTTTCTTGTGCATCCATAAAAAGAAGATACCACTTGGATATAAGTACTACCAAAGAAACAAGATAGAGTCGTGTAAGGAAAATGTTATAATCAGGGTATGGCAGAAGGAATTATCGCAGGAGATTGTGTCAAAATACCAGATGGAAGGATAGGAAGAGTACGAGATAAAAGTAGAGATGAATATAGAGTACGAGTACGAAGAAAAACTAGTAAATCTCATCAATTCCTCAAATTTTCTAAAAGTGAACTTACCAGTGTTGCATGTCCGAAAGGTTGGATGAGTCCTGAGGGGTATAACAGGTATCTAAAGATTACCTTGGAAAAGATGCGAAAACGTGAAAGTAGGATTAAATAGCAGAGGTATTGTTTGCATTTATTTGCAGTTTCTTAATTTCATGCCACCTCTGTCTTAGTTCTCCAATATACCGTAAGTCCTGAAAAGCCTCAATTGCTGAGACTAATTCTGCAGTTATAGTAAGTTCAGGACTGGGGAGCCAAATAGACATTTATCCCCATAGCATTTTGCATCTAGACTTCCCCAAACCCTTGCGGTACTGTGTTCCCTGATGGAAAAAGACAAACAAAAACTGCAAATTGAGGTGCTTCTGAGAAGATGTGAAAAATACTTTTATAGATATTTATTAACACAAGAGAAGACCTACATCGACAAATTTTTCAAAACAACTAAACAAATAAAAAGAAATTTAAAACTATGGAAAACCCACTAAAACAACCACTTCTTGAATACTGTCTCTATGCCAGAAAATCAACCGAAGATGATGAACGGCAAGCAATGTCTATTGATTCACAAATTAAAGAAATGACTGATATGGCTGTGAAAGAAGGAATCTTTATCAAAGAAATCCGTAAAGAAAGTCACTCCGCAAAGCTTTCAGGACAACGACCAATATTTAACCAACTCCTTAATGATTTACGAAATGGATTGTTTACTGGAATTCTCACCTGGGCACCTGATAGGTTGAGCCGCAATGCCGGAGATTTAGGCATGCTTGTTGATTTAATGGATAGTGGGAAATTAGTTCACATTAACACATTTACCCAAGCGTTCTCAAATAGTCCGAGTGATAAATTCTTGCTTATGATTCTCTGTAGTCAAGCAAAACTGGAAAATGATCAAAAAGGAATCAATGTAAAACGAGGCATCCGAGCAAAGTGTAATATGGGCTGGCGACCGGGCATGCCGCCAATTGGCTATTATAACCGGGCCATGAACGGCGTAAAAGATATAGTTATTGATCCAGACCGTGGTCATTTTATTACAGAGATGTTTAACCGAGTTGCGAAGAATGGCGATAGCGGAAGGACAATCAAGAAATGGTTTGACAGTTCAGGAATGACAACACGAGCAGGAAAAAAAGTAACACTGAGTCAAATCTATCTCATGCTTCGTAATTCTTTTTATTATGGCGAATTTGAATACCCCATCGGTGGTGGAAATTGGTATAAAGGAGCACACCAACCACTAACTTCAAAAGAGATATTTGACCAAGTCCAGAAACAGCTCTTTATTCCTTTCAAAAAGGCTAAATGGGGTTCAAAAACATTTACCTTTAAAGACCTCTTCAAATGTGCCAGTTGTGGTGCAAGTATTGTTGCTGAAGATAAGCATAGAAAAAGAAAAATTGGCGCACCAGTGTATCATGTCTATTATCACTGCTCTAGGCAGAAAAAGTATGACTGTGCAGAACCATACATGACAGAGGAAAAATTAGTAAAACAAATCCTCCGCTATATTAACTTTATGCATATGGCTCATCCACAACTGTTTACACTAAGTAACTTTCTCAAAACAAGTATGGAATCGTATAAGAAAACACGGGATGAAATCCTTTGGGCACAGGATATTAATCCAAGTAACAAACCTCTGGAGATCATGGACTATGCAAGTTACATCTTCCGTAATGGGACAACCCAAGAGAAACGAGAAGTAGCAAATATTCTAAACCGACAACTGTATATTCACAATGAAACAGTTACTTCACTTCCGCTAATATAATTATCCGTAAGCAAACAGACTTAAGAGAACTAACATACTGTTCCAATCCGTACTCTCTGGTAACTATGGACATATCTGAACCATAGCTTCAATATCGAGGTTTTGAGGGTGTTTTCGCGGTCCGAAACTTTTGCTAAAATATGAGTGGTTTGGCAAGCCTTGTCAAGCTAAATAGACACCTCGGTCAGTATAGGGTGCCCGTCTTGGCTGCGGAACCTGGACTCGAACCAAGATTAGCGGAGCCAGAATCCGCCGTCCTACCATTAGACGATTCCGCAAAGCGAGTTCATTATATCCAAAATGAGAAGAAAAAGCTATGCCAGGGCAGGTACTTTTGGTAATGGGAAGTGTGGAGGAATTTCTCTGTTTTTCCTTCATCGTAACCGATTTTATCGGAATAAGGTGATATTTTGGGGAGCGTTGAGAATAATAGTTTTATTACACGCGGTATAATAGCCGGTGAGAACAACGCGATGGGTATTATACGTTGAAAGATTTATTCCAGCTGACGGGACTACTGACAGTATACCACTATCCGAGGAAAACAGAATTGCCCGCTTTTGCGAAGAAAATGTTATCGGTTTGGGAAAAAGAAGCGAAAAAAGATCTCGGGACGATCGATTGTCCGGCGCAAAGACGGA
>Ga0070740_10005478_pt1 | contig 11742 bp, 10 predicted proteins | sample Coa_R2_FD_67286 | JGI IMG/M metagenome (GOLD analysis project Ga0070740, IMG submission 67286) | Surface soil microbial communities from Centralia Pennsylvania, which are recovering from an underground coalmine fire - Coalmine... | ecosystem: Environmental > Terrestrial > Soil > Unclassified ...
CCACCGGTTCGCGTGCGCGCCGGCAACCGGTCCGTGGATGAGATGGGGCATCTTTGGCTGCAGGTTCTTCCGGTCCATCAACCGGACAACGCTCCTGACCCGCGCTATCTGCTTGAGCAGGCATGGATGGAGAGCAAACTGCGCAAGAATCCGCGGGACACCATTGCGCTTTTCAATTTGGCCGGCGCCTATATGGGCGAGGGTAAGAATCAGGAGGCCATTGCGACGTATCAGCGCGCGGAAACAGCAGATCCGAAAGATGCGCGCGTGCTGACTGCGTCAGGCGCCGCGTTTGAAAAAACAGGGAACTGGCAGCAGGCGCGTGAAGCTTATGAAAAAGCCATTGCTCTGGATGGAGAGCAGACGAATCCCCGCTTTGATCTTGCGCGCCTGGAATTGAATCATGGGAATCCTGAACGCGCAGAAGAGCAGTTTCGCGCTGTGCTTCAGCAGAACCCGGAAGATGCTGGCGCGCACAGTGGTTTGGGGCTGGCGCTGTTGAAAGAGCAGAATGCGGATGCGGCGCAGGCGGAGTTCCAGCGAGCGCTGGCATTGAATCCACAGAATGCTGTGGCGCTTGACGGCTCGGCGCAGTTGGCGATTGCTTCCGGTGAGCCGGTGCGCGCTGCCAGCCTGCTGGAATCCGCAGTGAAGCAGGACGACAAAGATGCGGAGATGCGCGAACACCTGGCGATGGCTTATGCGCAACTGGGCCGTTTTGGAGATGCTCTTACTCAGTTAAAAGCAGCCGCAGAGATCACGCCGGATGATCCGTCGATCCATGCGCTTTTGTCGCAGGTGCTCGACACAACCGGCCAGTTGAATGAGGCAATTGCTGAGCAGCAAAAAGCGCTGCATCTGGATGCGAGTGATGCGGACGGCTGGAATAACTTAGGCGTTCTGGAGGCCCGCGCCGGCAAAACTGCAGAAGCGCGGGCCGATTTTGAACATGCGCTGCGGCTCAAGCCCGATCACGCGCAGGCGCGAGCAAATCTTAATCATCTACAGACGACAGCAGCGCAGCCTTGATTTGCTATTTCTTTGGAATAACGAGATCCACTGGCGGCGTGATCTTGTAAGTCTCTGCAAAGTTGCGCTGATTAATACCGATACTCAGCCGTCCACGTGAATCAATGTAGAAGAGCGGCTTGCCTATGGGCACATCGCTGAAAGTCTTCCGGAACGGAAATTCGTATTTATGACCATTCAGCGTAACCGGCACTGTGTCGCCAATTTGATAGCCGAGTTTCGCAAATGTGTCCGCCGGCACATTGAGAACCAGATTCCCAAAAGGACCATCGGTTCCGATGACTTGTCCATGCAGGCCCTTGTCGTCAATGGTTGCATAGTGAATATCGAGCCGGACCAGTTTCGAGACATCCAGTGCCGGACCGGCCTGCGTCCAGTCATCGCCTCGCGCTAGATGTGCTCCAGCGGGAGAAAAGATGTCGCGGCCATGAAATGTCGATGAGAGTTTCGCTCCGATCATCCATTGGGGGTTCGTAATTTCGCGGGCGGCCTCGATGCCGTCACGGTCCTGCACTAACGTCATTAGGCCGTTGTCCGGGAGCACAAAGTACTGTCCAACTTTTGACTTCGCGATGATAGCTTTGCGGGTGCTTCCTACCCCCGGATCGACAACAACGACAAAGATCGCGTCCTTTGGAAAATATGGCGCAGAGCCGGCGAGAAAGCGTGCGCCCTCGGCGATATCAAAAGGTGTGACCTGATGCGTGATGTCGATGATGCGAACGCCGGGCGCGATTCCATCCATCACAGCTTTGCAAATGCCGACGGCGTCATCGCGCACATCGAAATCTGTCATAAACCCAATCGTGTGCGGTGGAGGTGGAGGAACTGTGGTTTGCACAGTATTGCAGCCGGAAACCGCCAGACCATATGCCAGAGCACAGAAGGAAAACAACAGACGTGGGCGCAAGATATGTCTCCTGAAGATATTGCTACGACTGTAGCAGGAGTTCTCAGCGAAGTAACGCAAAAGCGACGATGGTGTCGCCGTGGCGACCCGTCTCAGTCTCTACCTGAGTGGCCAGCTCAGTTTCGATCGTCTCTGTTTCCAGATGCATTTCGCATGCGGCGATTTCTTCCTCGCTGGCGTCGTGATAGCACAGCTCACAAATGCCCAGGCCCTCTACCGACCGTACCGGAGGCCCAAAAACTCTACAGGTCATTGGCCGCTCCTCATACAAATCGCACAACCCCGTTTCCGGATCAAGCACCGGGCACGGTTCATCATTTGCAAAGTCGGCAAAGCGTTCCTGCGCTGCAGGGGAGTCATACAGAATCCCTGTCTCAGTGTTTCCGGGAAATTCAGACTGGATTCGCGAAGCCGACAATCGCACGCGGTCAAGAACGCGCGCAGCACGCTCCGGCTCTGCTTCTTCAAGCTGACGAAGCCCGGACCGCAGCCGCTCCGCATCCAACTGGCTGATGGCAAACACGCCAATGCAGCATTGCGTGCAGCCGGGGCGGCATACAAGCCAGTCTCCGCTACGGCGTGCTGAATCGGCCAGCGCCGCGTCTACGATTTGCACGAGTTGTTGGTCGCCTGAAGGGAGCACCTTTCAGGATAGCCAGAAACAGCACACGCTGCTGATTCGTTTGCCGGGTTATTCCCTGGGTCGAATTCGAACATGGCGCCCCTCTGTGATTCAATTTTCACAATGTTTTCACTACGCTTAAGAAGATGAATCAGACCATCAGAATCGGGCCGGCCGAACGCGTCTTTGTCCTAACCGGCGCAGGCATCAGCGCGGAAAGCGGTATTCCTACCTTCCGCGATCAAAATGGCTTGTGGAGCGGATATCGCGTGGAAGAAGTGGCGACGCCGGAGGCATGGGAGGCCAATCCGGAGTTGGTCTGGCAGTTCTACTCCATGCGACGCCGTGACGCGCAACGAAGCGAGCCGAATCCGGCGCATCATGCTCTGGCTGCGCTTGAATCGCAAATAGGCGAGCGTTTCTTTCTCTGTACGCAGAATGTCGATGATCTCCATGAACAGGCAGGTTCGCGTAACCTGGTCCACATGCATGGCGAGCTCTTCACATCACGCTGCGAAGCGAGTTGCGGCGCGCCCGTCTTTGCCGACAGAAACTACTATGAATCAGCTGCGCAGATTCCCGCCTGCGCCTGTGGAGCAAAAATTCGCCCGAACATCGTCTGGTTTGGTGAATATCCGTTGGAAATGGACCGGATCATGCGCGAGATCGACCGCTGTGACGTGATGATCGTTGTAGGCACATCCGGAAATGTGCATCCGGCAGCCAGCTTTGTGCATTGGGCGAATCAGCGCCGAGTTCGCACCTATTACATCGGGCCTGAAGCACCGTTGAATGCAGGCGCCTTTACGGAAGTTATTCTCGGCAAGGCGGGCGAGACGCTTCCGAACCTTTTTATTATTAGGGCGCAGCAATACTAGCGTTTGCCAATGCCATACACTTCCGGGTAGCTTATAGAGTTTTGACTTTCCATGTATCCAGGGGAGACAACATGTCTGCTGAGGTACTGAAGTATCAGTCGGGATTCGCCAACGAATTTGCCACAGAGGCAGTTGCAGGGGCTTTGCCGCAAGGGCAAAATGCACCGCAAAAGCATCCTCTTGGCCTCTACACCGAGCAATTCAGCGGAACTTCGTTCACCTCGCCGCGCCACGTCAACCGGCGCACCTGGACCTATCGCATTAAGCCTTCGGTAACGCATAAGCCGTATGAAGAATATCCGGCGCGGATGATCCGCAGTGGCCCGTTTACTGAAGTTCCTGCTCCGCCAAATCAACTGCGCTGGGACCCGCTGCCGATTCCGACTGAACCGACGGATTTTGTGGACGGAATCGTTACGCTTGGCGGCAATGGCGATCCGGCCATGCAGACCGGCGTGGGCATCCATATCTACGCTGCCAATAAATCGATGGATGACCGCTTCTTCTACAACGCTGATGGCGAAATGTTGGTGGTTCCGCAGCAGGGTGGTTTGCGCATTCATACGGAGTTGGGCATCATAGGCGTGATTCCGGGCGAAATCTGCGTGCTGCCGCGTGGTCTGAAGTTTCGCGTGGTGCTGGAAGAGAAGGCCGCGCGTGGATACATCTGCGAAAACTATGGCCAGCAATTTCGATTGCCGGAGCTTGGCCCGATCGGGGCAAATGGCCTGGCGAATGCGCGGGATTTTCTCTGTCCGATTGCGGCCTATGAAGATCGCGAAGGCAGCTTCCAGATCATCAGCAAATTTCTGGGAAATATGTGGAAGGCGGAGATCGACCATTCACCTCTCGACGTAGTTGCGTGGCACGGCAACTATGCGCCATACAAATATGATCTGAAGAATTTCAACTGTATCAATACAGTTTCATTTGACCATCCAGACCCGTCGATCTACACCGTGCTCACCGCTCCCAGCGTGATTCCCGGCACAGCAAACGTGGATTTTGCTATTTTTCCGCCGCGCTGGATGGTGGCCGAACACACATTCCGCCCTCCGTGGTTTCATCGCAACATGATGAACGAATTCATGGGGCTGATTTTCGGCCAATATGACGCCAAGGCAGAAGGCTTCGTTCCCGGGGGAGCAAGCCTGCACAACTGCATGGCCGGCCACGGGCCCGATGCGGAAACTTTCGAACGTGCCAGCACGGCTGAATTAAAACCGCAGTATCTCGGTAACACGCTCGCCTTCATGTTTGAAACCCAGCTTGCAGTTCGACCTACGAAATTCGCGCTGGAGACGAAAATTCTGCAGCACGAATACTACGAGTGCTGGCAGGGTTTGAAGAAGCACTTCAAAGGCGACCCTGGAACAAGAAAATGACGGCGATACGCGCGCTGTTGAGTGGATTGATCGACTATGCCGGCCTTTTCCCTCCGGCATCGCTCGACATGAAGACGGCGGTCCGGAGCTATGCCGAATACCGGGCGGGTGATGATGCCTGGATGCTGGGCCGCTTCATCGTTCCTGCGCAAAAACTGGAAGAATTTTCGACTGCATTTGCGGAAGCCTGCTGCGATGAGCAGGTATCGCCCTGGCTCTTAAGCGTACTGAGTTCCGGCAGTCCTGAAGAAGACGCGCGTTTGATCGATCCCTTCCGTGAAGGAGCCGCATTTCTCGATGCGATGGAATTCAAGGCCGCTGATGCCGCGCAGGCTGCACAGCAGTTCGGCTCTGTGCCTCAGGGCATGGCCGCATATGTCGAATTCTCGCCGCAGTTGAGCCGCGAAATATTGCTTGTGCTGAAGAAGGCAGGAGCGAGGGCGAAGGTACGAACAGGAGGCGTGACAGCAGATGCTGTTCCAGACGTTCAGGAACTCGCAGGTTTTCTGACATCCTGCGCGATGGCGAAGATTCCATTCAAGGCGACGGCGGGTCTGCATCATCCGTTGCGCTCGATGCAGAAGCTTACCTATGACGAGGGAAGCGCGACAGCCATGATGCATGGCTTCATCAATGTATTTGCGGCAGCCGTGGCGGCATATCAGGGAGCGCCCGAGAGCGACGTGGCCCAGATATTGTCCGAGACATCGCCGGCAACATTCCAATGGGAAGAAAAGGCGCTGATCTGTCACAAGCATCGCTTCACAGCAAGGCAGATCAAAGCAGCCCGCGAAAAGTTCGCAATCGGCTTCGGCTCCTGCTCGTTCACAGAGCCGGTGAATGATCTAAAAGCGCTCGGGTGGCTTTAGACGATGGAAACAAGCTGGGTCGAATCCGCCAACCGGAGCACGTCTGATTTCCCGCTGCAAAACCTGCCATTCGGGGTGTTTTCGACGCGCATCCTCGATCAACGGATCGGTGTAGCCATCGGTGATCGCGTGCTGGATGTGCGCGTCTGCGCCGAACAAGGTCTATTGCGAGCGCTGGAGCCCGCGTTGCAACAGGCATGCACAGCGGTGACGCTTAACCGGCTAATGGCGCTTGGACGCAAAGCATCCTCAGCATTGCGCGCGCGCCTTACCGAATTGCTGCGCGTAGACGTCTCGCCTGAAATACGCGGCCGCCTTGAACGCCTTTTATACCCGGCGCCTGATGTGACGATGCATCTGCCTGCTGTGATTGGCGACTACACGGATTTTTACGCGTCCATCTATCACGCAACCAATGTCGGCAAGCTGTTTCGTCCGGACAACCCCTTGTTGCCGAACTACAAGCATGTGCCGATTGGCTATCATGGCCGCGCGTCGTCCATTGTCATAAGCGGAGAGAAGATCCAACGCCCCGCCGGCCAAGTCAAAGCGCCCGATGCCGACTTTCCGATCTACGGGCCCAGCCGCCTGCTCGATTACGAACTCGAAGTGGGCTTCTTTGTCGCACAGGGAAATGCGCGCGGAGAAGCCATTCCGCTGAATAAAGCAGAGGATCACATCTTCGGTCTGTGTCTGGTAAATGACTGGTCAGCGCGCGACATTCAGGCGTGGGAGTACCAGCCGTTAGGGCCGTTTCTGGCCAAGAATTTTGCGACTACCATTTCGCCCTGGGTCGTAACGCTGGATGCACTGGAGCCGTTTCGTTTGCCTGCTTTTCATCGCGAAGCCGGTGATCCGCAGCCGTTACCCTATCTCAGCTCTGAGCAGAACCAGCAGCGCGGCAGTATCGATGTCACGCTCGAAGTCTGGCTCTCTTCGAAGCGCATGCGCGAAAGCGGCCACGCGCCGATTCGGCTCAGCAAGGGCAACATGCGCGATCTCTATTGGACGCCGGCGCAGATGCTGACACATCACGCCAGCAATGGCTGCAATCTGCGGCCCGGCGATCTGCTGGCATCCGGAACTGTTTCGGGCCCGGTAAAAGAATCCGTAGGCTGCCTGCTGGAAATGACCCGCCGCGGAACTGAACCTATCCAGCTTCCAACTGGCGAGGTTCGCCGATTTCTGGAAGATGGAGATGAGGTAATTTTCCGCGGCTACTGCGAACAGGAAGGTCATCCGCGCATCGGCTTCGGCGAATGTCGCGGAACGATTCTGGCCGCTTTCTGAATTTTTTATGCAGGCCGTCATTCTGAGGAGCGCCGCGAGGAGGAATCTCCCAAGACATTCGATAGCAGATAGCAATCGTTATTTGTTTGATCGAGATTGCAACTGCAGGGGAAATGCTTACTGACGATTCAGAATCTCCACTACCTTCCGCACGGCATTCTCCGGAGTCACAAATCGCAGGTATTCGCGTCCCTCCACGCCTCCCATTGGAATCTCAGCCTTGCGAAACTGCATGCCGCTTTGAATCTCTTCTTCAAGCGCGATATGTACTTCGCTCGCGCCAGTTGTTTCAAGTATGGAGAGCACATTATCCGGAGTGATTCCGCAGCCGGGCATGACGATGATGCGATCTTTCGCCGCCTCCACCATCTTCGCAACCATGGGGGCGCCGGCGACAACCGAAGGCTGACCACCTGACGTGAGCACACGCGCAGCCCCAGTGGAGATCACGTCTTCGAGCGCCTCCAGCAGATCGCGCGAGACATCAATGGCGCGATGAAACGTAACCGGCAGCGGAGCGGCGAGTTCTACAAGTTGCCGTGTGCGCTCAACATCAACCGTGCCGTCCGCTCGCAGCAGACCAAGCACAATGCCGTCGGCGCCAAGCTCCTTCGCAATGCCGATATCATGCAGCATTGAAACAAACTCAGCATCGGTATAGAGGAAATCGCCGCCACGCGGGCGAACCATCACATTGATGGCTATCCGGGCATTTTCGCGGGCTGCGCGAATCGTCCCCGCGCTGGGCGTAGTGCCGCCTTCCAGCAGATTGGCGCATAACTCAACGCGCTGCGCGCCTCCGCGGTCAGCGGCGATGACGGAATCGACAGACTCAAGACAGAGTTCGAGCGTAATGGGCTTTTTCATAAAAACTATTTCGCCTGCGCGAACCACACATAATCGCGCCCGAAGTACAAACGATAGTGATCGCCATCCGCATTCAACTGCAATGGCGTCGGACGCTTCATTTCAGCGTCATGAGTTATTGGTGCGGTAAACAGATCGTGGGCCGCAATGTCCATCACGATGAAATGGCCGTTCACAATGCCCACACCGTAAGCGCCCGGTTTCAATGTATGTCCGCTGAAATCGAGCGGGACCTCCGTAATGAAATAGGCCTGATACTTCTGCTGCACTCCGCTTGAGTATCCGGAGTTGTCCACGAGTGCGGTAAGCACGACCATCCCATCCGGGAAGTGAATTCCTGCCGAATTGCGCGCCTGTACCGGAGCAGATTGTCCGCGGAAGAATACAGCGTCAGGCAACAGCTTTGCCGCTTCCGCGGCATGCAGAATAGCCGGTTGTGTCGATTGAGCAAAGCCTGCAAAACTAGTCAGCAGAAATACAGCACACCAGACGGTAGAAATACGGCGATGGAAAAGATTCATGCTCATCCAGAATATGTGATCGGGTGAAAAGAGTATAACCAGCGCCCTGGCTACTGGCCTATCGCTTCCGCAACATTCGTTTTGGGTTTGGCGGGCATGTTGATTCGCGGATAATCAACTCCGGAACAATGGCAACGTGCTCGGGATACGCTTTCCCTTGAATACGCTGCAACAGAATGCGCGCTGAATGCGTGCCCATGCTGTGCAGCGGCTGCCGAATCGTCGTCAGACTGGGATTGTGATAGGCGGCTCCCTGAATGTCATCAAAGCCAACAATCGATACATCCTCCGGCACGCGCAGGCCGTGATCGCGAAAGGCGCGAATCGCACCGATGGCAGCGATATCGTTGAACGAGACGAGCGCTGTGAACGGGCGGTTTTGTGACAAAAGCTGCTGTACCACAGGATAGCCAAGCTCGGGCGACGAAACATTCACCTCCAGTTGCACCGTCAGCTCAGGGTGGACCTCCAGCCTGAGCTTCTTCGCCACAGCCATAAAGCTGTTCCAGCGATCTTCCGAGTCAGAGCTGAAAGTTTGCCCGCGCATAAAAGCTATCTGCCTGTGCCCAAGCTGGTATAAATGATGCAACGCCAGCTCCGCTGCTCGTTTGTGGTCGAGCGTGATGCTGGTCACGCCATCAATTTTCTTGTGGCCTGCCACAGCCACTACCGGTAAAGGCAAGCTGTGCTGCAGGGCCGTATCGATGGCGATGAATCCCTCGACGGAACGGTCCATCAACAGCCGCGGATATTCCTCGATCAAATCAGCCTTGCGCCTGTGACTCGCCGTCAGATAAAAATAGCCTTCCTCCAGCAGCACTTCCTCTATGCCATCCATCACCAGCACGGAATAGCCATCGCTCAGCTCCGGCACCAGCACACCGACAGAAAACGACTGCTTCCGCCGCAGCGAACGCGCATAAAAGCTGGGCCGGTAATCAAATTTTTTAGCGGCAGCCAACACGCGGTCGCGCGTCTCCTGCGGAATGGAACGCACGCCCGGCGCGTTATTCAGAACAAGGGAAATGGTGGCGGGTGAAAGATCGAGGTAATCTCCCAGGACTTTGAGACTGATGGGCCGCCCAGGAAGAAACTCGCTTTTCTTCGTTTCCTGGGCCGGGGACTTGCGTTTAGGCATACAAGTCTTTGTAGATGTTGTAGCCAAAATGTTCAATCGGAATCAGGCGGGAGAGGCTCCTTCGCGAACACTCCGCAATGCAGGATAGAGACGGCGGAATACTTTGTAGCCGTCTGCATAGCTCTGCATGGCTGCCGTGTCCGGAGCGATCTGCTCGGCTACGCGAATGGCTTGCGCGCAGGCCGCATCCGTGTCCGCCCAGGCGCCTGCTCCCACTCCGGCCAGCAGCGCCGCGCCAAAAGCTGCGCCTTCTTCAGCGACCAGAACATCGCTGGAGTAGCCGTAGACACTGGCCTGAATGGACCGCCACAGCGGCCCGCGCGCTCCTCCCCCACCCAGGCGCACGCCTTGCACCGGAATGCCGAGTTCAGCGAAGAGAGTAAAGGTGTCCTTCAGCGAATAGGCCACGCCTTCCAAAACAGCGCGTACCAGATGCCCGCGCGTATGCGATGCCGTGATGCCATAGAACGCCGCCGTTGCCTGCGAATCGAGGTGCGGCGTGCGCTCGCCCAGGAGGTACGGCGCCCAGATTAAGCCAGCGCTGCCCGGGGAGACTTTCGCAGCTTCGGCGGTGAGAGCGTCATAGCCCACACCCGGCGCAACTACATCACGCAGCCAGCGCAATGACAAACCGGCGGCTTGCGTCACACCCATCACATGCCAGCGACCTGGAACGGCATGGCAAAACGTATGCAGTCGTCCCAGAGGGTCTTTCGTCGGCGCAGCAGTTGCAGCAAATACCACGCCGGAGGTGCCAATCGTCGCCGAGACCGAACCGGGCTGCAGAATGCCCATGCCTATGGCGCCCGCTCCCTGATCACCGGCTCCGGCGACAACCGGCGTTCCCTCGATCAGTCCGGTGAGAGCCGCCGCTTCGGCTGAAATACGAGCGCAGACCTCAGGCGATTCAAAGAGCTGCGGCAGCCATGCTTCAGAAATGCCCGCAATGCGCGCGACTTCGGAGGACCAGCACCGATGAGTCACATCCAGCAGCAGCGTTCCGGAGGCCTCCTGCACATCCATGGCATACGTACCAGTCAGCATGAAGCGCACATAGTCCTTCGGGCAGAGCACATGCGCGATCCGGGCAAAGATTTCCGGCTCGTTGTCTCGCACCCAGAGCAGCTTGGTAAGGGTAAAGTTCGGCAGTGCAGGATTGCAGGTCAGCTCAATCAACCGCTCGCGCCCGATCTTTTCATGCAGCCAATTACACTGCGCATCAGTGCGCTGATCGCACCATATCAACGATGGCCGAAGAACCTGATCCTGAGCATCAAGCATGACGGCGCCATGCATTTGCCCGGTGAGCCCAAGGGCTCCAATCTCAGACGCTGCCACACCGCTCTTCGCCAGCACTTCACGAATGGCTGTCTGCGATGCGCGCCACCAGTCTTGCGGGTCCTGTTCAGCCCATCCCGGATGCGGGCTGCGGAAGGAAGCGTGCTCGCTTGCCGCTTCCTTTGCAACCTGGCCCTGCTCATTGATCAATACCGCGCGTGTGCCGCCGGTGCCTACATCAATCCCCAGAAAATACACTGAAATTCCTTAACTAAAGCGAATTAGTCAACGCAATCCAAATGTATCATTTGCGAAGGAGCGGGGCATTACGAACTTATTCAGCTCGCAATGCCTTGATCGGATCGACGTTGGCTGCGCGGCTTGCCGGAACAAGGCTTGCAGAAACGGCAACACAGGCGACACCCAGCACGGCGAGCATATAACTCAACGCATCGTAAGGTGTCACTCCGTAGAGGGCAGAAGCAAGCGACTTGCTCACGAGTATCGCCAACGGAATACCAATCGCAACGCCGACGGCTGTCATAAGAAGGCTGTCACGCAGAACCATCCAGACAACTTGCTCACGCTTTGCTCCGACTGCCATGCGTACTCCGATCTCTACGGTGCGATTGTTGACGTGATAAGCAAGCGTTCCATAGAGCCCTGTAGCTACCAGTATGACGGCGAGCAACCCGAAGAATCCCGCGAGTCGCGCAAACAACAATTGCCGTGAAATGCCTTCTTCGTACTGTGCGCGCTGCGTCATCGGCTCCATCAGCGGCAGGTTCGGATCGATTTGCTGCATCACTTTGCGGACAGCCGGAAGAATTGCCAATGGATCGCCATGCACACGCATTTCAACGTGCATTCCACCAATATATTTCTGCTGGGTGTAGGCGAGCCACATCATTGGGATTGGTTCTTCATCGATGCTGCGATATTTGTGATTTTTCAC